>Ga0065711_1041447_pt1 | contig 16146 bp, 8 predicted proteins | sample Hoacrofraction12_FD_59098 | JGI IMG/M metagenome (GOLD analysis project Ga0065711, IMG submission 59098) | Hoatzin crop microbial communities from Cojedes, Venezuela - Epithelial fraction 12 v2 (version 2) | ecosystem: Host-associated > Birds > Digestive system > Esophagus > Crop | place...
CCTACAGCAGGCTGCACAGGACCTTGTCCAGGCGGGTCTTGAATATCTCCAGAGAGGGAGACTCCACAACCTCCCTGGGCAGCCTGTTCCAGTGCTCCGTCACCCTCAGAGGGAAGAAGTGAAGAGATGGCCTGGTTTTCTGCAGGAAAGATAGTTTGATATTGAGAATGATAGTTTGAATGTCCTGGTGAATTGTACGGCAGGAAGGAGGTTTAAGCCTCTTTCTTTCTCCAGGGTGAAGTTAGCATGGCAAGGTGCAGGCATATGAGATGGTTTTTGAATGTTCATCTTCTGCTTTGTAGGAGGGATTTTCTTCCTGTGAAGAGTTCCTGTATAAGAGCCTTCCTCTCTGGGATGGCTTCTGCTGTCGATCACAAATCCTCAAACTTGTGAGTTGGATCCCCCTCAGCAGCTCCTCTGGTATGTGTTGCAGATCCTTTGGGTGAGGTGGGACAGTGTCTGATCTTGGGGGATAGAATGTGTGCGCAGATATCATGCTGCTTTCTCATTTGTTTCAGAAATGAAGTCACATCTCTATGATCCCCTGGCACAGCTCTTTTTCACATCGTCCCTTTACTTTAAGGTAAGGGTAATTTAAGGTAATTTAAATAAGTACAGTGGCTATTTACTTCTGGTTGATATTGCTGTCTGCACTTGTGTCAGGTGTAGCGGTCTGGGGCATTGTGTAGGGGACTTCTTTTGGGGAGGTCTTGTGCCCAAATGAGAGTAAAATATATGCTTACAATGTAACTTCTTTGGGAATTTGAGTGCCTTCAAGATATTTTCTGTTTCCACTGGAATTAAACTGGGGTACTGGAAATAAAAAGAACTGATAGTACGCAAGCGAGTAGTTGGTTTGTTTTATTGCAATTTTAACTCAGTAGCTGAAACTCGCATTCTCCAGGAAAAGCTGTGATGCATACATTCAGTTCAAGGGATATGCTATTATCTCACTGTTCTTTGTAGTCATGAGAAACTCATGATATCTTTCCTTATATATGTCAATTCTCATGACATTTTTTTGTTCACTATTATTCACTTATGTAAATTGTCATCAACCTGTTTTCTTTTTGCTCCTTGCAGTGCAGTGTTCTTGAGACTCTGAAAGAGCTGTTGCAGAACTGGTTAAATTGGCACATGATTCATTTGGATTCAGAGTTTGAGTCTGAAGTCTATTCCTTGTAAGTTCATCTGGAATAAATGCAATACAGTGTTCTGTGCATTGTTCACTAGTGTATTTAGATATATATTCTAGCCCTATTACCTAGCATAAAGACTGACTAGAAGGTTAATAATGCTGTAATGTTTCTGCTATATTGTAAGCTACCTTGTCAATCCTGTTCTTTCTCTTTTTTTAAAAGTATTTCTGTTGACACTGAAAATTGAAATGTCCAGAAGTCAAAAGCCTTGTAACACTGACAGCTGGGTCATGTTTGTAGTAAAGTTGGTAACAACATGTTAGTGGGTATACTGAAGGACAACTGCATGTTGCTGAATGCTTGGGGGGGCAGAAGGATGAACTTTAACTTGTTTTTTACCACTTTTCATTTTTATCATTTGCAAAGTGGTGTATATACTAATGTTGTGTCATGTCATTGCTGCAGGAATACCACTCTTTCTGGACTAGTGAACGTGGTGGCTGAACTGATCCACTTTGTTGGATGGATCTCTACTGTTGCACTGCGTTTGGAAAACAATGCTACTTTCTTGCTGTACTTCATCCTGGATTTCTATGAGACCGTATGTATCCTATTCATTTTGGCTTTCAAAATCCCAATACTGTTTGCATTTTTTAAGCTAAAGCGTGAAAACATCTTCCTCGTTATAGTTTACAGAACTTTGTGGTTAAATGCAAGAATGTTCCAAATACTTGGTAGATCTGCAGGTGATAGCTGCTGCTGTTGCATCTATAGGTAGAACTAAATATGCTGCTAGAAAGTGGTTGCTCTTAAGTCAGAGGTGAACTGTGGAAGGGGAAGTAACAATATGACATAGCATGCTTTTTTAATGGTAATTTATAGAAAAGATCAAAGTTCCATTCAATTTCAAACAACATATCATGATTTTCTCCTTAAATGTTCCCTTAAAATAGTTGTTTTCCCCAGTTTGTTCTGTAGACAAACTAAGCAGCATCAAATAGGCTTAAGCCTATTCTCTAGCTTCCTCATGTCCTCTCTGTAGATGTGCTTGCTGCCATGTGAACTCTAGCCATGCTGTTGTTCCTCCTACAATTTGAATAAAATTGTGAAGAGCTGAAAAAAATAATGATAGTTCTGGTATCTACTTGTAACTAAAATGTCCATTGAAAATGTACAAAACTAATGGGTAACAATATTTGCACAAGACAGTGTTTAAAATAAGTAAATGCTTATTTTATGGGGATATACAGTCATGCACGCTTCGATATATGATTGTTGGTGCTCTAGCAGACACCTAGGATTGGAAATTTTTTTTGACATTTTACTTCCGTATTTAGAACTCTAGAGATTTCTGAAATCATGCAGCTGAGATATTAATTAAAGAGTCTAGATTTTTGAAAATACCAGTAATTCAGTTATGTACAAGTATCTGCCTATACCTTTCATGGTATTGTTGTACTAAGGCCAAGAATAAAGGTGAAGTTCTGGCAAGCAATCTTTAGTGAAAAGTGTGTTATGAGATTAGGAGGAGGAGTCCTAAAACAACTGTTGTGCCTAATAGAACAAAATGTAAAAAATATCCATCTTCAGGATGGTGGGCTGTCACAGCTTAATTGTTTATGGTCTGAGCTGTAGTAACTAGATATGCATATTCTTAGACCACTGCTCTTCTGAGAATGATGTATACCTTGCTGAAGAACATAACCTTTGGGAATAGTTACTGTGGCTAAGCTGTAGAGGACAGTAACATATTAAGTTGCGGTAATTATTTGTCCATACTTTAAGACTGTCATTGTAGCTGAAGATCTTATTAAATCTGCATAAATTAAAAAAATGTCTTTTTTGCTTGAAACTTGACCTTAAATTCTAAACATGTAATAATATGATGTTAAATTAAAAGTCTGATAATAAACCTATGTTTTGTGGCCATATAATCTTTTCTTAGAGCAAAGCTTTATCTTGTGTTCATGCAATTCTAGCAAGGTCAAATAGAAAAATTTAATTTCCCAATTGAAAGAGTGTATGGTCTGTTTGGCTTGCTGGTATCAGGAAACCAGGCTAGGAACAAGGTCAAGTCTAGTGCAATCCCAGCTATATATGTCAGAATGATCTAAAAGATCAGAAAAATAATGGCTGCTGCTTTTTTACAGAGATCTGGGTAGATTTGACTCAGCAAGTAACCATGTCAAAACATATGGTATACCTAAATGGTTGAAGCAAAGACTGAGATATGAACTGATGAATATGTCTCATACTGAGAATGAAATGAATGGAATTGCTTCACCCTGGCCTTCCCTTCTAGGTGAAGTTGATGGAGCTGACTGGAATGCAGTGTTGTGCTGTCTTTTGCTCTTAGATGCTTCAGGGTTTGTTAATGGCAATAATAATCTGCCTGGATTTCCTTCATTCCTGCAGGTGTGCGACATGTATCTGAGGTACAATCTGCCTTTGTTGATAATGCCTCCTGCTGGAGTTTTCTACCCTGCACTTCTCAGCATGGATTCTGTCAGCTTGAATCAGCTCTGCTACATTATGTACAGGTACTACAAATGGTGTGGGCTGTAGGGACTCCTAGTCTTCTCTTTCAGTCTCTTGGAAATGAAATTACTTTGCTGTAAAATCTGAAATCTACTTTTTCTTACCACGCAAGGCACAGGTGAAAGTTCCAGTTGTGCCCAGCTTTCATGATACAGGATTTTACAGCTGTAATTCCTAGTCTCTTTTTTTCAGTCTGTTATACAAAACAGTGGGATTCTGACCCCTTTCCTAGTATTATTTCCATATCTTTGATATGTGAAGGAAAGAGTTCCCATATTGCTTTAGGAGAACTTAAGTCAGCCAGCTGGAATCACTAGTAGTTAACTATACAGTTTCTCCCTCCTGTGCTTTGACCACTGGTCTTGAGCTTTTCCTTACAAATTCTGTAATGTGCCGAGTAGGAAGCACTTGCACTTCTGCCACCTCCAAACTCTGTGGGAGTTTGGGACTGCCTTGTGCTGCCTGCAGGTCCAAAGACAGCACTGTTTAGCACTCTGCGGGATCCACCAACACGGCTGCTGTTCTTGGCCTTGTTAGTTCCAGTAGTTGCATCTGAGAAGAAGAGTAGCCGATTGCTGACAGCTGGCGCAGGGCTCTCCATGTGGCTTTTTCTCTAAGGAGTCTACAGGATAATTAACATGACAGGATGGTGTCTGGGGTATAAGAGGAGCTAGTGCTTATTATATAGAACAACTGTCAAGTTGCATTACTTCCAGTGGCTTCTGCTTCTCTGCTTGTTGAATGAAAGTCTCCCTTCTTAAAAATACACTGCATTTGTCTGCTGATTTTAAGGCTGTATGTCTTGTGTGTTGCCTTTATGAAGGTGACTGTCCCAGGCAAACTGGTCATGTCTTAATCATTTAAGAGATTAATATTATGAGATGTCTCCGTACTCTACCTAGTAAGGGTGGGTCTATGCCAAGTGATCAAGTCCTTTGAATTCTTTTCCATGTCTCTGTTTTTACACCTCTCGTGGAGGAAATAAGCTTTTTTAATACATTCCTCCAGCTTTTTTTGACACTGGTAGGCAGTAAAAATTTACAGGCACCTGCCTTTCTCTTTTCTTTATTTTTTTCAGGTATCGAACCAACTTGGTGGCTGCAAAAGAAAATGAGCTGAGTAAAAAGGTATTGTGGACAAATCTGCTATGTGCTAGAACAGACCTTAGCAAGGAGTTGGGTTGAATGGAGAGGGGGTGTTCTGATGACATTCTGTTAAGGACTGGAGGGAGCACAAAGCTGCTTTGAGGATACTATTTATTGATTTGTTTTCTTGTCCCTCAGAAAACACTGCAATTCAAGTTCAGTAGCCAGATATATCAAGAGTACAACCAGTACATAATAGCTATGGTGGGTTGTCTGTGGACATCCAGGGCATTCCAGAAGGATATTCATCCTCAAGGTCTTCGTATGGATGATGAACTGCTAAAGAAAACCGCAGTGCAGGAATTCAGAACCAGCTTTAACATTGTCTACCACCCAGCCATGATGGGCTATGCTGTCCTCTTCCTGCAGCAGGTAATGGTGTAGACCAACATTTGGGCCTTTGGCAGCAGTTCTATCTAGCTTCTCTAGAGAAATGTCTCTCGGTGTACTGGCTGACTTGTAGAGTCAACTGAGCTTTGAATGAGTTATGGCATTCTGTGTTTTTGTCAGATCAGTGGCACAATTTGAATAGTCCTTGTTTGCATGGTATGAAAGCATGAATGTAACAGTTTTAGATGAGAATTTGCGCTTATTTTGAGGACATAACTAAAATAGCTAAATAAGGAAATAAATAACTAATTCAGTAAAAGCTTCCTAATAGTGCATCCTGCCCCACAAAATATGAAGTGTGACCTAAACATTTAAACTCCAGAAAGTCAAGAAATATGTAGTTAAACTGTATACAGGTGCGCACAGTGGAGCTTTTAGTGCTTTCTGGCTCTTGCAGTAGCTTTTGTGAATGGCTTATTAAAAAAGAAATACAAATAGCTACTTCAAGTACAGAAGTATAAGAGAATATGGTGCTGTCTTGTATTGTCTGATATGAGTTCTGCTAGTAGTAGTCTTGAATTCCGGGTGCCATCATGTTCTCAATGCAGCTACTGGATAGTGGAGGGACCAGCTTGCTGGAGTTGTTATTGTTCCAAGATGTACACACTGATCTGAGACGTCAGATTTTGCAGGCTATCCAAGGGGTGCACAAAGATGCCATTTTGTTGTGAGGGACGCTGGCAAACTGAAGGCATGCGTAGGTGTGCCTTCTGGAATGAAGGCAGGGAAACCTGAGGTTAAAGTTGAAGCAGTGAACGCTTGTTAGGAACAATTCACAAATGTGCCTTTGTTTATATGCTTGGTGTCCTGAATCTAGGTAGTTTGTATCTTATTGCTGATTAAACCCATGTTTTGTCTTCACCAGAGGAGGCTATTTTTTGTTATATACAACTTCTTTTCCTTCTCTTTCTCCTTTTGTAGCAGGATTAGTTTTTCATATCTTCTGTCTAGATCCTTTCCAATCTGAGATTTACTGATTCTTCTTTGCAGCCAAAAAAAGAACACAAAAAAACCCGAACCAAAACCATCTAGTGGAGAATTCTTTCACTCTTCCTACTGCAGAACCAAGAAAGAGGTTTTGCTTAGCAGCTATGTATCTATCTTAAGACAGAAAAAATTATTTAGCTGTAGTGCCATCTTTTATTAAACGCTTCAGTGCTGAGCACCAGAGGGCACTGCTCTGCAAGCACGCTCAGGGAACACAAGCAATAATCTAAATGTTGGTAGATTCTCTCCTCTTGCTCTTTCTCATTGTTGGGAATTATCTATCTAATGTTTTGAAGGGGTAGCTTTTATACTGTAGAGAGACAATGGTTAAAGATACCTAGAAATGTTCTTTGTTGCTATCCAGTAATGCTGTAGCACAGGGCAAGAGAGTCTTCACATTACCTTGCTACTTGTGGGCACAGTATGATGCTGGAAGCCCATTCTGAAGCATAGTCAAAAATCTCTGAATTTCGTTGCACACCTGCAATTCCTGATTTAGGAGGGGACTAAGCAGAGGCCCAGTAACTCTGGACATACTTTTTATCTGACTTGATACTGTTTTTATTCTCTCTCCTTAAGGCTTGGCCAGATGATACCACCTTTGACTTGAGTTTAATTAAGGTAAGATTTCTTGTTTTAGTGAAGTGAAAACAGGCAATTTTCAGCTGCTATGTAGAAGAGGATGAGGTGATAATGTTCACCAATTCCACAAATGCCCTATAAAAACCTTGAAAGGGGAAAATTCCAGCTGTAGGCTTTGGTTCAATCTCTTAACAGGGCCAAACATGAGGACATCAACATCCGAGAAGTTACATATCTAGCCATCTGTGGGTAGTGGTCTGAGATTTTTATATATTTCCTCCACGAGTTAGTGCAGTATCAGGACAAGACTGTATATTGTTCTCTTCAGGCCCAAGAAAAAGTTACATTTTTGGTGTACTTGAAGCAGAATTTCTATTGTCAATGAACTTAACATTGAATTTGAGATGGAAGTGTAGCTATGTTATAGCTTTGAACAGTGATCCTCCACTGAGCAAGTACAGTGGCAGTTTGTTTCCTTTCCTGCATCACAGTGTACTTCAAACATCATCTGGAGGAATCATTATTAGTGATGGAAGGAAGGCTTTAATATCCACGTTCATTTGGTTCCTGACATCATCTCTGTTAATCCAATAGACTTTGCTCTTTTTAGAACTGGGATTTATAAACATCTTCAGTACTAAATAAGATCATGATTTGTCATGTTCAAGCTAAAAATGTGTAATACATAAGTGAAAAGTCTGGGCATTTGGGAACAGGATGTGACCCTGTATACCTGTGGGTATTTACAGACTAGGATGGATGTTGTCAAACCGTGGGAGGTAATATTTGCAGACCTTTTCAGACTGGCTTGAGAGAGAGACAAAGCTATGTCCTGCACATCTGACTATTCTTTCTGTTTTTGTAGGGAAAGAGGTGGAACTGGTATCTGGAATACCTCTATGCACAAGGTTTGAAGGGCCTGAAGGTCTTTATTGAAAGCAGCATCAATCGTGTTTCCCAGGCCTCTCACAGTAAAGCAGGGAATGTACAAGTGTGACGCTGGGACTCACTGGAGCCTTTTTATCATCTGGAACAGGAAAGCAGAATATAATGGACTGTGTCACTAACTCTTCCTTCTTCAGAGGAAAGAAACAGAGCAACTACCCTTGTCTGCATTTTTGTACTGACATCTGTTTTAGGAAAGCAGAGACATGGGAGGAGTGCTTAGGCTGGCTTGGTTCACTAGCAGTGAACCTTCTCTTGTCTCTACCGAACTTCTCTGGTCTGAAGCTGCTGAGCTCATATGTTATGTATCATCCACATTTTTCATCCTCATTTGTCTTTGTTGGAGTATCTGCTTTGATTGAGAAACAAACATTTTCCATCTCAAAACTGCAATGAGCAGTGCTGCTTCATTTATAAATACTGTTGATCGCTGACATGCTTTGCCTTCCTCAGCAGTAGGTAATGAGAAACAATTCAGTCAGCCTTTCAGGGATACCGTGTATGTACTGGAGTGGAGCACTGTGAGCTTCACAATTCCCTGTTGTACCGTGAATACTGGCTTTTAACAGGCTGACTGAACTGACCTTCCTGAACTTCATTTTCATTATGAAGATTCCTAGAGACTTTTTGCTAATATTGCTTATAATGTTCTTCTAATGCAGCTGGAAAATTTGATGCTCAGTTGATGGTTTATTGACGATTTGAGCACTTGAACAATGTTGCCACCAACTCACCGTTTTCTATTGATAAGTGCAAATGTAGCTTTCCTTTTTGTGTTTTTAGCTCTGTGTGTGTTCTATATTATACGTGTACATATATATAATTTATATTCTGTAAAAAGTTTCCAACATGCCGTTTTGAAGGAACTCTGCTACAAAATATATTTCATTTCATTTTAACACTGAGTGGAAGTTGGGAGAAGTTTAACTCAGGTCTCCAAAATTTGAGTGAACTTTATTTCACTGCTGTAAAACAAGGTTGTAACCCTTGAAAGGGTCAGAGTACACTGAATTTTACAATGTGAATCTGTACTTTGATCCAGTAGAGGAATTGGTCCTGAGAGTGACTCCAGAGCCACTGAAAATATGTTTGGTTTCTTCATCCTCTCAAAATCAGACTGGCTCTAGGTAGACTACCATACTTCTCGGCTCAAATGGATGATCTGGTTAATATGTGTGTGTGTATATATATATATTTATATGTGTATATATTCTCTCCAGACAATAAGGAGGTCTTTCACTGAAGACTTTGAAAGAGAGAGGTTTGCAGAGATATCTGCTTAGACTAAAGTACTGCCCTTTCTCATCTGGCTGTGTTATTCCAGCTAGTAGAAGTGCTGCTTGCTAATTTCTATCAAGAGAAACAGATCTTCAAAAATCCTGATTGTATTTTCTCAGGAGAGGAAACTCCATGAATTACAAATACCTTCAAGTGGATATGTTTCAAGATATGCCCCTAACATATAGCTAGTTATCTCCTTTAAAGGCTGGTACTGTTGTTTTGGACCAGCTTAGCTTGTTGGCTGAGGATTATGCCAATACCACTGGTTGGAAATCTCTGTTGTAGTGTTGCCTATTGTTTGTTAGACTTCTTAAAGGTTTCGGCTAAGGACTCAAGGAGGAGAGCTCTGTAGCTCCATGGTTGTTTCTATAATTTTTCTGTGAAGCTATCGTCAGAAAGGTATTAGAAGTGCTAATACTTAATGCTGGAAAGCCTGTGTACTGCATTCCTTAAGGACAACTTAATCCTTAGCTTTTGTCCTTACACCATACAATTATCTTCAGATGTTGACCAGCCTTGTACTTCCGTATTGCTGTACTGGAATTCTGTATAGGAATAGGACTGGGAGGATTGACAGCCCTAGGAAAACATGAGGTGAAGACATGGACTCAGTTATAGATCTGTGTATGACAGGCTAATTCAGTGGGGAAAGGAGCAAATACAGAACATCTCAAAGAAGCATTTAGTTCTAGCTGGGAAGACAGACTTCATGTTACCTGGGTGCTGTTTGGAGTTTACGTCAAAGGAGCAGAGCTCTGTGGCAGTCCTGTCAGACTGGAAGGTGCTGCCAGAGGCTTCATTTCAGTTGTGAAAGGTGCCTAGATTCTTGAGTGTGTATGTGATGTATATAAATGTATTTAAAGGCTTATAGCAGAATCCTTTAGGATATACTGAATGTTGTATAGTTATTGGGCACTGAGATCAGTTTTCCCTTGAGGTTGGTGTTTGGCTGAGAAAGCACAGAATCGTGTTGTGGAAGACTCTTGTTGCAGAATCACCGGTCTTTTATTACACCCTGTGTTACGAAAGTCTTTAAACAAATTGTGTACAATTCTGTCATTCAAGTGTATAGGCTGGACGCTTAGAGGTGCAGAAATAAAGTAACAGGGTAGATAACTTTCCTTTTAATGTCAGCATTGTTGGTCAAGATGGCTGTTTAAAATCCTTCCCATGCAGCAATGATGTGCCTAGTATTACTGGGCACTTGAGATGACTTTTAGCCTGTTTGTATGCCTTGGTAGTTCTTGTCGTCTTTCTCATCTGGACGTTTTTTCTTCTTTATTTCTTTAAAAATATGATTTAACTAACATTCAACTTGAATGGAAGAATGGTCCTTTTAGGGACGAGTGTGCTGCTGTACCTCTTCCCCCCTCCTCCCCCCACCCCCCCAATTCACTCTATCATCTAATCACCGTGGTAAATTTTGTAGACCATTTTCTATTACAAGCGCATGCTCAAAGATTTGGCTGACCACAGCATTTGCTCTGAGGACTAAAATGGAGACAGTAAGACCCATCTGTTTCCTGGTAAGTGACAAACTGTTGATTTACCTCTAGTGCCTGTTTCTGCCTGTTGTAAGGTGCAGCCTGTACGTATACGTTATGGAAATGTAGCAGAAACAACTGTTTTGTGGTACTATTTGATAGGAACAACGCAGGATGAAAAGTTCATTTAAGGCTCGCATTCATGTTGTCAACCAGCACCCCAGAACATTTAAGTTTAGGTCAGGCCTGCAACCTCCCTCTTTGGATTATGTATTCAGCATGCTTCACTGGAAAGAAAGTTCATGCTTTTATGTCATTTGAGTCTGCTCTCTAGTGTGTTTTTAATTTCTGGACGATGCTGTTTCAAGGTCCAAATTTCTAGTATCAACTGATCTCAGGGAATGCTGATTTGTGTCTTTTCTCCCCACGAGTAAAAGTTGATGACTTGCTCCAATTCCTGTCTGGCCTCCCTTCTCAGGAAGCTTTTGATTTAGGGGTTTTGTATATTACAGGCAGGCCAGGGCTGTGGTCATTTCAGCTTAACCACGTTTTGCAGCTTTTCTAGAAGCCTGTTTAAATGCTTCCAAAAAGTGAGGCCTTTCCCTCTAGAAAAATCTGTGAGTGGGTATTAGACAGGATTTCAAAGTACAGGGCCGGAATCCTGTCTGGGGTATGCAGGCATCACTCCACTAATTTCTAATGGATCTGTGTTGAGTTGCACCAGCTGAACATCTGGTCCACAGCTCACAGAACCAAAGCCATTAACCCCTCCCCTGTCAGATACGTTGGCCTGAGCGTTATGCATCTGAACATGCAAATGCCTCGGGCTAGAGTTAAGCTGAATTCTTTTTCTGAAGCCATGTTTGCTTTGTGTTTCTGTTAATCATGCTTTTATTTTGTGGGAGAGACTCATCTGTGTGTTTTTATGTATCAAGCTATGTTGCCCTTTCAAAGGGAGCTTACTCTGAAAGAATTAATAATTTCAACCTGTTTTCAGTTGGAATGAAGAAACTGGTTCCTCTGTGTCCCTGCTTTCTATTCTCTTGTTGGCCTACTTCCTTCTACTTGCATTTTGCATTCCTAATGCCATGAATAAATCAGGACCCAAGGATTTAGAAGGTGGTACAGCTGTAGCCACTCAGAAAATTGAACCTCTGAGGCTTGTACTGCAGCTCTAACAACTGCTGATATGTGTGTGGCTGAGCTCTTCTAATAACATTTAACTGGTACCAAAATAAAATTCACTTTACCCTTTTCATATAATGTTTAAGTTTTTTGTGCTTCTACCCAGTGCCTCCTCGCCTGGCTCCCTTTGTCTTTTAGTTAAAGCTCGGTTATAAGCCCTTTAGGGCAGGACAATCGCCTCCCAGCTGCTGTGACAAAATGGTTTATCACAGATCTTTGCACAGAGGAGAAAAGAACAAAGGACACTGAGGGATCTGACCCAGCTAAGGGTTCGTCTTCTCTACAGAATGACAGTACAGTAAACTCATGTCTGGCTGTGGTCCTGGATTCTCTGATAACTTGTTATTAATGATACACAGTGGACTACTTTCGTAGTGTGGCAGTTCCTGAGAGAGGGTGCGGGAGCTCTTTAGTCAGAGGATGCATCCAGTCTGGGTGAAGAACAACAGGCATTGGTAACAAGCTTGCTCTGGAGGATTAATATCTCGAAAGAATAAAGTCTCTGAGTATTTTCTTCCAGGAAAGATGATTTATGTTGTACTGATGGCTTTCCCTCATTATGGCTCTGCTGCTTAGAATAAAAGTAATGATTCTGGTCTGATGATGGTTTGATTTCACCAAACTTTGCTTTTGACTAAGAAGATATTTTATGACCTTCTTAGCATATGGTGACATGGTTTTTGGCACAGAATTCCCGAGATCTGTATCTAGCTGTTAGACCTGCCGAGTATCTCCCAAGTAATTGTAGTTGGCAAAGGAGTATTGAAGTACATAAATGATGTTCAGTAAAGTGCGTATCTTGTGATGCTGCTTCATTTCTCTGCTTCTCAGTTTCCTGTCTTGTAGGAGTAAAAAGTCTGCATAGCAGAGGGTAAGATTTTTTTAAAAATGCCTTTATTATTTTGGCATCTAATTTCCATTTTCAGGCTCACTACGGTCTTGCACAAATGTAGACACTGAAACAGTTGGTCTAAAAAAAAAAAACCAAAACTTGCAGGTATCTTACACAGGCTGTAAGTACTATTTTAATCTTGACAGGATTTAGAAATCTGTAGGCTCAGACAGGATCCCATTCTGCAGCTTAATGAGTGAACATGCATCAGGCAAGCTTTGGTACCTGCCAGAAATGTGACACCGAATGGACTGCTCTAGCACAAGCTAGGTGATGGCATATTAAGTCACTGTAACATGGCTGAGCTCCTGAGCCTGAGGCGCTGGGTTTAGGTGGAAATTGCAACATACTTCTGAAAATTTTATTCTCTGCCTAAATCATTTGGGCTCTTCCTTTAAAGAATTCAGTGATAAGCTTCTTGTATATATGTATATTTTTATATGCAGCTGCATCTCCATGCAGTTTGACTCGCTCTCCTCCAGTATGTGTGCTGCCTGCAGGTCCCGAGCGTGATCTCTGCAGGAAGAGGCTGCTCTCTGTAGGCTTTCTCCCAACCCTCTCCCCAGAGTCTCCAGGCCTGCAACACTCCCATCATGGTCTGTTGTACACGGATCACTGAGCAGTTTCCTTTCTCTTAGGGTACCTCTGTTCTATGTCGAAGTGAATCTTCGACAGCTCCTGTGCGATTGCTTTCCTTTGCCTTTGTGTGTGTGGCCCAGTAGATAAGGAGGGGGATGGAAAGCACATTGTAAATGTGTTGACAGCTTTTGAAGAACAAAACAGTCCCTGAAAACGGCCTGCCTGCCTTCCACTTCTCTCCTGCATGTTTTTCCTTTATTTTCTATCATTTTCTCCTTTCTCTTTTCTTTCTCCATCTCTCCCCCAAATTATTTCATACTCTTCTGACACTCACCCCTTCTTCTTTTGGTGCTTACTGCTCTGAAAAGATTTTCTCTCCCCACTATAGTCCTTCTCATGTCTCATTCAGCGGATAGTGTTTCAATCCCTATGTAGGAACAAATTCTGTTTGTGAGTCCATGTCAGCTGTCTGCTTGTGTCAGTTCTCTACCCATTCTTCTCTCTCACCCCAGGTACTGTGCTTTTAAAGTATCTTGCCGTTTTGCTAAATGCTTTCAGCAGGGTAGAATCTGTACTTGGAAGATCTTTGTGCTTAGTGATGCTAGCAAAGAGGGTGCGGTTGTTTATTTGACATCAGTTATTTAAACAAAAAAAGGAACAGGATGACACAATATCTGGGCAACCATTCTTAGATTCTTCTCAAGGTGAATTTAGGGCCTCTATTTCTAGTTTTGTTCCTTCTTGAAAAAAGGCTCTTTGTGCTCTACTCACAAGCGTGCTTGCCTATCTAATGTACCGGAATTGATGGGCAGATCTGTCCCTTTGTGCGAGATCTGTTCCTCTGGCTTTCCCTCTTCAGGTAGCCACAGCATAACCACTGAGATCAATGATCCTGCATCAAAACCGGATTACTGTTCTTTTGATATGGACAGCTGTGCGAGAGTGCACTCTCATCTGTTACTTGAAGCAGGAGGAGACCCAGATGAGGGAGCCCTGTGTCCCAGGAAAACAGACTCATAGGCTGTTGGGGAGAAATCGGATTTTTTTCAAGCCGTAAGGGACCTTGTCCTGGCTCAAGCCATTCACCAAACCCTTCTTCAGCAACTGGATCCATGCGGACACTATTAGAGTACGGCTCTAGGAAAAGTGGTCTTTTTTTGTCTCTTCCTGTATTCTCCTTTTAGCAGGGATGCACTTCTGTATATATTCTCAGTCAATGCTTAGCTCTGTTCTTTGATTCAGGTATTTGGGGTTTGGAGGCTGTTAGGATATCAATGACTTGTTTCCACATGTAGGAACTTCACAACCTCCAACTGCTTCTCCAACACTAGTTTGGGAATTAAGCTCATCAGGCTCTATCAGCTGCTTGTCTGCTCGAAATGTCACGTGTTCCTCATCAGAGGTTGCTTGACAAAATGCCACAGCACTTTTTGCAAGGCAAAGATCAGTTGAATACAGGTGTATGAACATGCTCTAACCCTCTGCCTTCCTTGCTGCTGCTGCACCGTGCTCCCTGAAGCTGTACTTTGCATTCTATGTGCACGTTCTTGGTAGTGCTCTATATAAGGGATTTTTGAAAATTTATTCTACACTAGTAAGTTGTAATCTTCCTTGCACAGTCTACATTCTAGGTTCTTAGGTAAAGCATCATTCTCTAAAATACTTTAATTAGGATGAATTGATAAATTTGAGCTTTATTCAGAAAGGGAAAGAATCTAACAAAGTTTCCAAAGGATGGTAACACTTCCTCTTCTGTACAAGAGGGAAGATGATCCTCCCCTTTCAGGAGATGTGAGAATTCAAAGCAGAGAAGTTTCAGTGTTTGAAGAGGAGAGTGCACATTTTGGGAAACAATCTGCTGTGATAAGGACTATTTTGGAAGAGGAAGGTAATGGGTGGGAGGTTATGGGAAGAAAAATGTAAAAGTAATAGCATTTAACTGTATCAACACCTGAAGTATTGTGTTGAAAATGCAAATGCTAGAATTTTAGTTAATGTTTTTATTGGTTGGTAATGCAAGATACTTAGTGTTATGGATGCGTGATTTGGCCAAATTAATATTGACTTTGAATAAAGAGAAAGTAATAGACTTCGGGGTAAGGCCAGACACAGCCTGTACTTCTAGCTTTTTAAAATTTTCACATGAAGAATACTTTTAGTGTATCTCCATATAGCACAGTTTTCAACAGTCATTTTCAGCAAATGCATTTCCATTCTAGGTATTCTGCATATTGTGACTTTGTATGTTTAGTGAGTGTGGCTGATTCTGATGTCACAAGTGTAAACTGGAATCTGTTTCAATGTTTTAAGTTGATTAAACTCCAGTGTTTTAATGGGCACAATTCTGGTGTAAATCAGAATGTGATTTCAATTTCTTGTTCATGCCTTATAAAACCTAGCTTGATTTTTATCTATTGCATATTTGTACACTGTATTCAGCATTACAGAATCACAGAATGGTAGGGGTTGGAAGGGAACTCTGTGGGTCACCCAGTCCAATCCCCTGCCGAAGCAGAGTCACCTACAGTAGGCTGCAGAGGACCTTGTCCAGGCGAGTCTTGAATATCTCCAGAGAAGGAGACTCCACAACCTCCCTGGGCAGCCTGTTCCAGGGCTCCGTCACCCTCAGAGTGAAGAAGTTCTTCCTCATGTTCAGATGGAACGTCCTATGCTTGAGTTTGTGCCCGTTGCCCCTTCTGCTGTTGCTGGGCATCACTGAAAAGAGTTTGGGCCCTTCCTCCTGACACCTACCCTTGAGATATTTATAAACATTTATTAGGTCCCCCCTCAGCCTTCTCTTCTTCAGGCTGAACAAGCCCAGCTCCCGCAGCCTTTCCTCATAGGACAGATGCTCTAGTAGCCCTCCGCTGGACTCTAAGAGATTTCTAAGCGATTATAAGATTATCTCTCAGCCTTCTCTTGTCCAGGCTAAACAAGCCCAGCTCCCTCAGCCTTTCCTTGTAGGACAGATGCTCCAGTCCCCTTATCATCTTCGTAGC
>Ga0065711_1041438_pt1 | contig 16145 bp, 8 predicted proteins | sample Hoacrofraction12_FD_59098 | JGI IMG/M metagenome (GOLD analysis project Ga0065711, IMG submission 59098) | Hoatzin crop microbial communities from Cojedes, Venezuela - Epithelial fraction 12 v2 (version 2) | ecosystem: Host-associated > Birds > Digestive system > Esophagus > Crop | place...
CCGGGCCGGCCCCCGCACCCCGCACCCCGCAGCCCGCCGCCGGGGTCCCCGGGGCAGCGCCGGCCCTCCGGAACGGGCCTTTCGCGGGCGCGCCGCTAGGCTCGGCCCCACGGGATCTCTCCGCTGGCTTCACACCGTTTGAAAAGCTGGGCGGTACCGGGGGGGGAATGGCTGCCGTCGCCGAGCCGGCCCTCGCCGCCCGGGAGAGGGGTTGCCCGGGCTGGGGTCACTTCGGGCCCTGCGAGAGGGCGGCCCTGGATCCAGAACTCTGCCTCTCCCCTCACTCCCCGGCCTCGTCGCCACAGGGACGGAGCCGCCGTAGGAGACTGTGCTGGGGTCAGCACTGGCTGGAGGTCAGCTCGGCCAGCCCCTGGTGCGGGGAGAGGCGAGGTGGCTGAGCCTGGGCTAGGCCGAAGGCGACCGAACGTGCCTCCTTTCCCAGGACCAAAGAAAAATCCACAAACCGCAGCCTTCTGCTTGGCTGCGCCTCGCCGCTGAGAATTTTCATCGTGGAGCAGCCGCATCAGAGGAGCGTGGCACGCCAGCTGCCTGGTCGCAGCTATTAAAACAAGGACAGAAAGATGGTTGTTGGGAGAGAGCGGAGGACGAGGCTCGGCAGCTCTGGAAATGCCACGGCTTGCTTCTGGTGGCGATGCCTAGTTTCAGCGGAAGGATCATTTTCCCTGCAGCAGGACTGTGGTTGGTCGCCCTCCGCCCTGAAGGGGTGGATTACTGCATAAACCTCGCGTTTCGGGCACTCTGCAGTGAGCGGCGGATCTGGGGGGCCACAGTCATCGGTGTCTAGTGAAGAAACCTGAAACGCATTCAGCGAGAGCAACAACGAAAATCCAAGAAGAGTTATTTTGCTGTGCAATACCACACTGCTGAGCTCTGTTTCTTGGGGACTACCGCATAGCCTGGCCTTCAGAAGAAACATGACCAGCAGTTTTAAATTGATGTGACTTGTCAAACAGTTTTATTACGATTCCCCATGGCACCAGCCAGCTCTCTAAACAGCATCAGAGATTATTTTACAAACACAGTCAGGATTGCTACAGAAATGGCTACAGTTTACTCTCTTTCCCCTTTGCTGTTTACATGTAACAAATAAGGACATCCTTTAAAGAAAACAAACAAAAAGTGAATATGTTAGTAACAGAATATAACAAACAAGCGCTGTGCTTTTAATATACAGCAATGTCAAATCTTACCTGGATCTGAATTTATGTGTATATATATATGGAATGCACTGTGTTCCTTTTCTGTTGACGGCCCTCTGCTCTCTGTTCCTCACTGTGTCTGCACCATTTTCTGATGTATGCAGGATACCTGCTGACCTCTTCCTTTCCTTCCTGCCAATCTTTCCTCACAGATCAGCAGAAAGCTGCATTTCTTGCTTGCTGTGTACACGCAAACTTCCTTCCACCAAGGCACACAGGCGTCTTTCGGCCAGAAAAGAAAAGAGAATTGAGAAGTTCACATCTTTTCTTAATACCCAGGGGGGAAAAATCAGATCATTACATCTGCACAAGAACCGCCGTGTAATTTCATGCAGTTACTTCTGCATTGAGTATAATGCCCTGTGTTCAGCTAGAACTTCCAGCAAGATATCTTCTCTTCCATCACTATGCACCTGCTCTGCAAAAAATGTACGTTTTTGGATCAATGACTGCTTATACACGAAGCATGACAGTTTCTGAAGCTGCACTAAACCACTGCCTCTTTTCTGTCAGTGTCTGAAGCGTGGGCCTTGCTTCCCTGGCTGCTGCCAGACAACCGCAGGCCTCTCGGCATGCATCACCTGCAGAAATGATGTGTTCCTTCCAGGCCTGCCTGCCTGCCTGCCGGCAGCCTTCTGCTGGGATGCTGCTAGCACCTCCTCCCTCCCAGCTTCCGACCATATGAGCTGGCCAGCATGGCGAGCCCAGGATGTGTAAAGGGAAAAAACAAAAAGAATGAATGATGGCAGCAGGCAGCGCTTTTTTGTTTTCTTTTTTTTTTTATTTGCCAGAGCTACTGACTGATGAAGTAGCTTTGCCAAGGCTACTGTATAATTCCTGCTTTGGCACCCAGGAGGCTGGAGCTGGTTCAAGGTGGGTGAGGTATAGTCTAAACTCAGGTGGATTAGTGCTCCCAAGGCCAGGTTCAATCAGAAAAACACATCATTTCCCATTCCATATTCCCTGGAGAGGAGGTAGAACATGATTGCCCAGGCAGGGTGCTGCTCCTCCAACTGCAGTAACGCCTAGATATTGGCACAACGTTGGTCTGGCCTGTGAAAAGAAGCATGTTTCCAATCCTAAGGGCCCACCTCCCAGCACAGAAAGGACTGGACCACCTTCCCAGGGATCCCAAACAATCAACACCCCGAGCCTCCTCAGCAGAGACGCTTATCTGAAGTTTACAGGCAAAGCCGCACCGTGGGGAGTTTGCTGGCTTCGTAAGGAGGTGTGATTTTCATCCTTTCCTGGTGACCCTGACTCTCCGTTAGTCAATTCAGCAGGAACACAGCTGTCACAGACATCTTCCGCAGCGGCAAGAACATCTGAAGAAGTTCATCCCCGTACAGCAAGCCATCTGCACCCACTGGCAGCAGTTTACCGATCCCCATGCTGTGCCAGGGTGAGAAATTGTGATACCGTGTGGTAACCTGAATTGGAGAAGGGGGTCAGAAAGGGGATTTTTGCCATTTCAATAATTGAATTTTAATCATCTTTTATCCTTCCTTGCCCACCGACCGAGGCACATCGGCACAGCCGAGGAGAAGAGCGGTGTCCAAGTCAAACTGGAGTAACTGGGGCAGACTCAGCTGGGTTTCCTGTCTGATTGCAATGGCATTCCCGAAACTCTCAGGGACAACTCATGCCCCAAGCTGCTGCTGAGCAGCAGCCCATGCTACGTCTGTTGGCAGGGCCTCCTAATCTCACGTTACCTGCATTGGTGCGAACGATCACAACTTGGATGACCAAGCTAGGATCACAGCCCAGTACATGCACTGCGTGTCACATGTGCAGCAGGCATGTAGAGAATGGGAAGAGGCTGTGTTGTCATTTACCAGAGGAGAAGATCTGTGAAGTCATTTTAAAAGTCATTCAAAGGGTAAGCAATTTGCCTGCCACAGGAGCAGGGATCTGTGTGGTTTTGCTGGAGATGTTTTTTCTCTGAAGACTGCTCAAGGTGTAGTTTCTGGCATGACAGAAATGCTGAGGAGAGCAGTGGGCTGGATCGTGCGTGAGTTAGATGGCTGCAGGGAGCATAGCAGCGTACACAGCTTATATTTAGCTGACAGTGACAGAGCAGTGAGGTACTGGAAGCTTCAGAAGACATTTGTCGGGGGGACATATGGCACAGAAAGGGATGGGGGTGGGAAATGTCCTCAGAATGGCAGTCTTCATGCATCAGATTAACCATTAATTACATGAGGTTGCTTCAGAGGAACTTCTGACTCCACTTTTCCCAGGTTACTCTATTAACATGGCTCCTCACGCCTGGTATTGGCATATGGCATAACGTATTCCTGTCTTCCAGCCAGTCTGTTGCCTTTGTCCTCCTTCTCAGCCTAAATTCTGTCTTCTCCTGCAGATAAGGCAGGTGTCAATATGAGTTGGTGCCAAGCCATACACACTGTCATAAGGTAGGGTATTTGTAGTCTCAGCTGCTGCACGTCCTCTCTGCCACTCAAATTATTAACACTGAAGAATCTCAGTCTTTTTTTCCTGAGAAGCAATAGTATGATGTCATCAATATTATGATGTCATCAGCAGCACAATCCCACTCCTGCTGAAGCCAGTGGGAAGATTTCGGTTGCCAACGACTGGTGTCAGACCAACATTCAGGTGACACCCTGGAGTCATCCTGCTGCAGAGCAGCGTCATGGTGGGAGGAACCAGATGATCCGATCTGATTTCAAAGCTGCCTTGCAGCATGCAGCAAAAGCTTGGAACATCTCAGGAAAGATGGGACAGAAAGTAGCTCTCGATATAAATGACCCAGCCTGGCTAGATGCATTTCTAAGAGCAAATTCCAAGGGGTGAATCCTTCCCCAGCTATGCCTTTGCAACCCCGTAGATACTGCTTACTGCCCTGGTTGAATGCAGACAGAACGGGGCCATACTGTCACATATGCCACAGTACTAGCCAGTCAGGCCTCTTCAAGAGCTATATGGTTTAAGTGTTACTTTTCAATCATCACTGTAATTATTAGGGGTATTTTAAAGACCAAGAGGCAGCTAACCTGCCACTCTGTGGACGTATGTGGAGCACAATTAAGACACATACTTCCGATTTTACATGAGCTCAGAAGTACATGAAGTCTACCCATCCACGCCAGCTTTATTTCCACTCAGCCTAAAAATAATTTATGGCACTTCCAGTTTTGGGCCCTCTCCAGTTATTTTTTTGTGTGTTTTAATTTTTACCCAATAATTCTCTTTGTGTTCACTGTCTATGTTTGGTGACACCATTAAATGTGATATTTGGGTCCCTCACATTGATCACATCTGTTCAGAAACCTGTATATGTTCCAGGATTTAGGGATTTTTTGACAAGAAACATTAATTAGAAATAGAGCAGAAAACAACTAGCTAGCTAAATGCACAATAATATGTCTTATATTGCTGAATGATTGGATGCCTGCTTTGGACTTCACCAGTTGAGACAAAATTAATAGGGAAAAATGTGTGTCCTCCATCAGTTGCTAGTTTGGCAAAGGAGATGACACACTTGTAAGTATCCTCCTGTTCTTATCTGTGACCGAATCTTTTCAAACCCTTTACTCTTGGTTGCTGTATGCTCTTGTTATTATTTCAGTACCCTGCATAAAAAAAAACGTGTTTTGTTTGAATTTTAAATAGGGTGAATATAAATGCAGCGGCAAAGATGTATATTTTGATGAGACATACTTTGTTGGTAGTGTTAAGAAGAGAATTACAAAGAGCAGCTGACGCCTTATGAAAATCTCACTAAGAGAAATCTATTCAGAATAATTCTGGTTACTCTGTGTATTATTATATAATCTATTCCCATATTCCTCTTCCCTCATTCGTTTTTAGAAGGCATATTTGCATAAAACCAGGATCATTTTTTGTTAAGAGCTCATCTGCTGCTGCTACTTAGCTCTCACGTGAAAGCATAATCCTCTGCATACCCCATCACATTTTGTTAGAAACTGTTCTAATTTTTTTGACTTCAGATGGGGAACTAGAGAGCGAAAGCAGACGATTCCTAAACACACAGCCTAAACTGGCATCCTAGTTTTCTCTGTTCTGTACCAGGCATTACTAGCAACATGTGGAACACACTTAGCAAGATACTAAATGGAAATGCAACATTTTAAAGCATTTAAAACAGGTATACGAGTGTTGCAGCTCCTCAGCTCACCTATCACTAAGTCCAGTTGCACCATTTTTAGAGTCTGTGAAATCCGATTTCTCCTCTACTAGAAGCTTTCATCATGTCCGATGCCTCAGCAAGCTCCTTTTTTTTATCATTGACTCCAACTTAATCAAACAACATGCCTTGACTGGGTTCTTGTCAGCCCCATGAGATTATCTATCCTTTGGAATTGAGGTTGTGAAACATGCTCCATAGACATTATGTGTACTGTCTGAAATAACTGAACAAGAAGAAGACAGATTTTCTTTGTTGCCAGTGAAGCAGATGAAATGAACCTGTACAAAAATAAATCTGGAGTAGTTCTGACCTAAATTTCAAACTGAACATGATTATCTCTCTCCTTTTTAGAAGTTTGAGCTTCTCTCTCAGCCTTGACTAATCTTACTCCTTCCCCCCACACAAATTGCTAACAGCCCTTCCATCAATACCAATATCCTTGATTCAACCTAGCAGTCTCTTCTGCAACAAGTATGTTCGCTAAATCTCAGCAAGTTTTCTCAGAAGCAGCACACATGCTGGAGAGGTCAGTGACCATGTGCTTTGTCAACAAGAGCCTCTAACAGAGCATGCTAAGCCTAAGTGGCGAGACACGTAACCCTCCAGCTCACAATGTGATAGCCCGAGAGACAATGAAGAGAGTGTGAGAAGTGTGGAGGAAAAGTTGTCTTGGGCTATACCACGGGAGCAGAAAAAGTTGAATATATGGTGACTGAAGAGAAGACTAGCAGCAATTACAGGTGAATTTTAAATAACAAAAAGCTTTCTAGCTACCTTGAGCTGCCAACCTTTTGAATTTCAGCCATCTTTAGGAAGAGACCGGTATATGGCTAGAACATGCAGGAGTCTCCTCCTTTCACACAGAAGACTTGAACTCTGGTACAGGCTGTGGCAGTAATAGTTTGTATGGCACTTCTGCTCCCTCTGCACAGGCTTTTTCCTGCGGGGAAGCCTTCGTAATGTAGTCTGAGAACCTGTGCCTATTTATGTTGGCAAACCATTTACAGAGCTCTGGCTGAATGGTATTCAAGACCAAAAAAGTGTTGGTCTTTTCATAAATCAGAGTACTGCTAGGCTTCATTCAGTACTGTTTTGGAGGACTCACTACTTTGCCCTCAGGCTTGCACCCATCTTGCAAAATCCGTGGTTGTCTTTGGCTTTAGGAGAGCTCCATGTGCTCTATGAGACATCCTAGCTGCATGTCTCTAGTGCAAAATAGTGTCAGATGTGATAGGATTTTGCTGGAAAAATGAGATTGCCATTTCTGAGTCTGGCCATAACAGGGTGTTAATGGAAGGGTTGACTAACAGCAAAGTTGAGGTCACACCAGTTTTTCTTGGTGCATATATGTCACTAACGATTTGGAGCAAATGTTTTTAAAAAGTGCTGCTTTTCAGGTTCAAATCATCACTTTTCAGATCTGGAAAAAAATCCTGTGCAATAGGATTATCACCAACACACGCGACCTCCTTTCATTGGTATATATGCATATGTTCCTCTGAGTAGATTTGCCTCCACATATGGCCATTTAGTCTTACTGAAAAATAGTATCTTTAGTCTATTAATTCCAAGCCCTATTTCTGATTCCTGAAGTGGCTGGTATTCGGGGGCAAATGCCACCACTGAACCAAAGGTGGCTAGAAGTTCTGCTTTGCTGCAGGGGCAAGAAGCAGTTCTTGCTATTCATCGTGGCCCTCAGGGTACTGCAGGGAAGCCCATCAACAACCGACCGGCCTCACTTCATACTCCAGTTAGTTGTTCTGCTCCCCAGCAAAGGAGAGGTAAAATTTACATCAGTAGCTTTAAAAAAGCAGGAGAAACACCACCACAGCATGTATGTGAAGAGAAAGGCTGTATTTCTATTAGCAAGTTGAATGGCCCTGTGACGTTGCTGGCTGCTGAGGCTGATGCACGTGGAGTGGCTTGTACCTGTGCTAATGAGCTCCCTTAGCCTTCAAAGGGGTATGTGGAGCACCTCAGTCACTGTGCAGTGTTGGAGAGCTGTTTGCTGGGTGGCACTTGGCAGGCTCAGACCAGGAAACTGCTTTTTAGTGCAGATGTTTGCTTTCCAGAGGCTGGGTGTGGTTCCTGGTGCAGCTTCTGTCTGGAGTGTGGACTTAGCCTAAGCATGCTCTGTCTCTCCTAGCCTGCATGATGAATGGTGCTCAGAGGACTTCTCCAGTACAGTGAAACGACTGGACATCTTGGTGCAGAGGCAGTGACCTCGAGCCAGCAGTGCCGAAGAAGCAGTTTGAGAACAGTAGAAGGAAAAACACTTTTAAAATTCCTGAGATAAGCCACAGATGTGAGGAGGTCTCAGAGCTGCAAATGTGAGGAGGTCGCGGGAGGAAAGCCTGCCTTGCAGTTCCACGGTACACCATTGGCAAAACCAGCCTAAGATGTTTCTGCTCATCCTATTGCCACATTTCGTAGTCGCTTGGCTGGGTGTACTGGTTTTGGCTGGGACAGAGTTAATTTTCTTCATAGCAGCCTGTATGGTGCTGTGTTTTGGACTTGTGACCAAAACAGTTTCGATAACAACACAGGGATGTGTGAGCTGCTGAGAGCAGTGCTTACACAGCATCAAGGACTTCCCTGCTTCTCCCGTCGCCCTGCCAGTGAGAGGGCTGGGGTGGACAGGAGGCTGGGAGGGGACATGGCCAGGACAGCTGACCCCAGCTGGCCGAAGGGACATCCCGTATGGTATGACATCATGCCCAGCAGTAAAAGCTGGGGGAGGTGTTTCCCTGAGCTGCTGTTTCTTGGGCACCAGCTGGGTATCAGTTGTCTGGTGGACAGCAACTGTGGGTTTTTGCATTACTCCTTTTTCTTGGTTTTGTTTTTATTTTTGTTGCTTTGTTTCCTTTTTTTTTTTTACTTAGTAAGCTGTATTTATCTCAATCCATGATTTTTCTCACTTTTGCGCCTCTTGTTCTCTCCCCCATCCCGCGGCGGAAGGGTGAACAAGCAGCTCCGTGGGGCTGAGCTGCCTGCCAGGGTTAACCCACAACATCAGGCCATTACAACTCTTTGCAGGGCTGTACTGTAAACCAGGTGGTAAGATTCAAGTGAAAAACAAGTCAGAATATCATGATATTGAGATCATACTCATAAAGGGCTGATGCTCCAGAAAAATCACAGCTGATATTTTAACTTGCTGTGAATGCTTTAGACTACTCTTCCATTTCTCTAATCTCAAATCATCATTGAAAAGACCACATGCTTGCTGAATGTATTTATTATTAGAAAAGAATAGCCACGTACTTATTGAGAAAATAATCAGTGATTATTTTCAGCATAACACCATTTTTTGAGTAACTGTTTGCAGTTTCTAATCTCCAGCTATGTTTTGATCTTGGTTACAGATGCCTCCCAGCTAGGAGAGCAGAAACAAGACCGTATTATTCAGGCTGGGCCATAAAGATGGCAAATAGGGAACTAGATGGCTAACCATAACATTCACAATTTGCAAGCTGTGCTTTTTAGTCAGTGGTATAGGTCAAATGGTACTATTTCTGTTCCCCCTCTGGGTTATTTACATAGTAAATGAGCACAAGAAGAACAGTGTATTTCGCAATTAGCCTGAAGTTTGCTTTTAGCATATGAGTGCCAGTTGTCGTCAAGTTCAAGTGCTCAAATGATCTCTGAAAACAATTATGAAATGGTAACTCCCCCGGTGGACTCAAAATCTACTCATGAATTTGCGTAGAGATTTCTGGAAGCATTTTCCCCAGTTGTCAGCCTTGGCTGTCATTTTCTGTAATGCAGTTTCTCAAAGCACAAATAGATCAGTTTATTATGATTATGTGCAGTAAACCAAAACAGTGTCAGGGGTGAGTTTGCATTTAATTTTTTCCATCTTCATTTCAACAGAAAGGATCCAGTAGCATTTAGCAGTCTTCGGTCTGCCCTTAAGTGGTTAATTTACTGTTGAGAATGGGTCTTTATTACTCTTTCTTCCTTCCCTGCCTCACTGCACACAAGCTAGCTTTTTTTTTTTCCCTGCAACTTGATGCTTTTGGTTCCTTTCACTGTGTATTATCTGCTGCTGGCAGTAATCTTAGCTCTTCAACTGACAGCAAAATTATGAGGTCCTCAGTACAAGATGACAATTTTCCTTCCCTCATTCTAATTCATTTGCGCCGCCATCAAGGAATCGGCATCATCTTTTCAATGCGTTAACAGCCCTCTGCTGATAGAAAGCATTAGCTCCCCATTCTTCAGCAAGAGGTCAAAACTAATTTTTGTTTTGTAACAACCCATTAAATTTTGTGCTTTGGAAAATTTCATCACTCTCCAGTGTCAGATACCTAGGCCGTTGCCTCAGTTGGCACACAGAAGGAAGAGGGGGTTTGCTGTGAAATCCCAAGTGACGCAGGCAGCCGAGAGTCTTTCCTAGAGAGGACCGTGGTCTGCCACTGGCCTTGTCTGGTTGATTATTTGCATTTTTTTATTTGCTTTTTTTTCGGACTACACTTAAGAAAACCTTTTTGTTTCAGTGTGCACACAGAGGTTCCTGGCGTCGTTTTACTGGCTTTAAAAAAGTGATTACAAAATGTTGCTGTGGGCTTTTTTGAAGTGCAAAAGGATCTGGCTTTCCATGTTACCAGCCAAGTCCACGTAAAATCCTAGCAGAAACAAGAACTACCTAACTTGATGCAAATAGTAAAGGTCATCTCTGTAACTTCCACAAGGTGTTCACACTGACTGGATACACAATCACATGACCGGGAAAAATGTATAAAGTATTATGTGCCTCAATAGGAAAAAGTATGTACCTGCACTGTTTCTGTATACGTGGCATGGCTTTGTTCAGTTTTCCTTACAGATGAGCTTATCTGGGTAGACAAATCAATTCCCTTGTCTCCAGGTAGCTTCATAATAGGACACCTTGGTCAATGTTACACTTGCACTCATTTATTTGGTATAACAAAAGTCTAAAATCTTTGTCAGACAATGTGCATTAAGTCGTTCGGTGCGCAAAGTGGTGTTTCTGGTGGGTGTACAGCCAGATTACAAATATGACCTTAAATATACCTGGTGGCAGACGGAAGGGTCTGTAGAGAGTGAGGGGTTGCACTGGCCCCACCAAGGTCCCCGGGTGTTGGAGCAGTGCCAGGCTGACCAGCCCAGTTCAAGGCAGAAAGAAGCTGGCAGTGCTGCTCCCTGTGCTGCAAGGTGACACATGGTCCCAGGTTCTTCCTACCTCTCTTCCAACTGCAGCACATTTACATGTGAAGGGTAAAACTTGCAACAACTCAAAACCAAAATATGGAGAACGAGAGCCGGAAACAGCCTTGTTAAAAATATCCCAAACAGGGATAGTATGCCGTACAATATGCAAACTGCAATATTTGCAGGTAGGGCTGGGAGGAAGCAGAGGGAACAAACTGTGGTTTGAGGTGAAAATAGAAGTTAAAGAATTAATTCAGCATTCACCTCAGCACAGTCAGGGCCCTGGTGGAGAAACCAGTAGGACTCCTGGGCTCTGCAGCAGTGACAGCAGGACACCCGAAGGACAGAGTTGGGAGAAGAGAAACCTGTTTGTTTGGGGGGAGAGATGGACATCAAAAAAAAGCCAATATTTTGAAAATGCTGAGGAGAGCCATCTTCCTTTTACCCCAGCTGCAAACTGAGCAGCCTCAACTGCCGTTGTGGTTTCATCCCCCTCCCCGGTGAGTGCTGGGGGAGCTCTCCAGGGGGGGCAGAGGCACCCTCTCCCCTTGGCTGGGCAGGAGCAGCCCAACACAAGGCAGCTGGCTGCTGTGCAGCCCTTTCCTAGGGCGATCTTGCAGGCATGTTGCCCAGCAAGCTAGGAGCTCCGTGAATCTTTAGTTCGTTGCTGCTGCCCTGCGAGTGGCCATATCTATTTCAAGTTTTACATCAGATGACATCCAAAATTAATATCCTTTAATAAGCAGCAAAATGTGTGTTGTCAGCTTCTCAGGGTGAACACAGATACAGCTAGACCTTTGGCAGAGCTGATTTATGCCTTATCTGTGCCTAAGAGTGCTCTTCAGATTTTGTCCCATAGCTGTCCTGGATTGTTTGACTTATTTATTTAGCCATGATTCAACAAAAAGAGGGGAAAATCTGCCACAAAGACTTCACTCCTCCTCACTCTTCCCAGCTGCACACACCCGATCGACTCATTTCCTTTCTCAGCAAAGGAATTAGGCCCCTGTGATGCCGTATTTCCAAAACAAGGATGTTCAGCCACAAAACCTTTGCCTCTGTGTTGGGGAAAATGTGCCAGACATCCTCACCACATGCAGAAAGGGGACCAGCCCAGGTGCTAGCACACAATGTACACCGGTTAGCTCAGGGAGATGCAGTACCTGCCAATATATTTCATGCGACATGTACCAGAGCATTGAATGCAATATGTGCCAAAAATGCTGAGCTGCGAGGCAGCAGGAGATGCCTAACCCTCCAAGCACGAACACCGCGGCCAGTTAGGGGCAGAGGGGCATGGCAGGGAGTGGAAGCTGCCCAGTGAAGTCTTTTGAATTCCCTATAACATTTACACAAAGCAGTCCCTCCTGAAGCAACTCCCTGCTTCACCAGACTTAACATCTTCCTTGCTTTTTTCCAAGGGCATTAAATTTTCATTTGCTTCTCATTCCCCTGGAAGACCCACCTAGTTTTTACTAATTCCCTTGCTGAAGTGCAGCTCAGCTCTCCTCAGAGACCCTCCCCAGAGCTTGCAAAGTTCACTGTCTAACGATGAGTTCCACATTAAATAGGCTCGGTTTGAAAGTGTTTTCTTGAGCTGCCAACTCAGTCAAGTCTTCAGCAGTTGGGCTGGCTTTCTTCCATCTCGGGCGTCATTGCTAGCAGTCGAGGGTCCTGCTGGCAAGCTCCAGACCCTGGCTGAGCCTGTGTGACCATGTGGCCATCAGCTGATGCTATCAGTGACAGCTTGCTGGCTCCTGTGCCTCTGGTACTGTCGCATGGGGGAACTTGCTGCAATGAAGCTAGCAGAGCTGCTAAGAGGCCTGAGAAGCACTAAGGACCACCCGACTAAGGCCAGGAGACACCTACCCCAGTAAAAACATACCATCTTCAGTCAGTTTTCAGAGCGTGCGCGTACTAGGAGACTATGTAACTGTGGACTGGGCAGAAAGAATTTTCTCCCCTTTCCAGTTTTTTCCAACCCTGGAAAGAATCCCTAGAGGGAGACAAAAATGCCTCCCTTCCCCTTCAGCAAGCAATATGACACCATGGAGCATAAATCCGTGCATATTCACACACGGTCTTGCTCACAGGGAAAAAATTATAGCAACGCTGAAAGAGACAGTTCAGAATACCACTAAATTACATGCTCTGTGTAATTTCTATCTCTCCTCTTTGGCAAATCACTGCTATTCTCTGCCACTAGCACTTGGGGTGAGTGCCTGAATGCAGAACGGCCACTCGGAGCAAACGAAGTTCACTCAGGGAACCCAGAGGGAATTCAATGTCCATTAGCTGAGGTAAAAGGGGGTAAATGTCTTTGCTATATTTCTTCAGGACTATTAGTGCTCTGTTAGGATTTCTGAAGACAAAAATGCTATTTATACAGCATCAATTGGCAAGATGGTGTTTCATTATTATAGCACTGTTGAAAAATCTGGCTATTTATGAGACATCTAAATGGTGCCGAGCTTTTTGAAAGCTTTCCCTTTTCTTTTTTCTCACTTTTTTTTTTCTTCTGTCACTTGTTATTCAGAAGTGTTAAGTGTTTCTGGATGTGCCTGTAGCTCTTTCTCTTTTTTGCTGATCTTTTTCACATCTTTGTTAAGTAGAACCATGTTGAAGAGACTACAAGTTTTTAACATCTCTCATAAGAAACGAAATATTGCAGAAAATTAATAGTGGATTTAGTTTTGATTTAAATCATTGGCTATGCAGGTGAAGCTGCATATGTAATGCTACGAAGCATGTATGTGATCTCCTCACAAGATGAAAGGAGAAGCCTTTGCAGTTGAGGTTTATGCTCATCCCTTGCATTTACTGCCTTTTCATTTTCTGTTTCCCTAACTGCCATCGCTCCTAGAAGAGCTGTAAACTTTGCTGCAGCTCTGCTTGAGAGCAATACACCAGCCATTAGTTCTTCTTGTGAGTAAGGATTGACACCTTGTGGCAACAAAGTGCTAAAGAAAAAATAATCCTATTGCATTTAGAATCATCTGGCCATTCACTATAGGGCAAAAATTTCTTTAACCATCATTAATTTAGCTCTTTAAAGAGTCACAGAAATATCAGTATAAGTATGGGTTTGTACTCTTTCCCTTATGTTTCTGTGTGGTTAAGAATGGTTAAACTTCCCATTTTCCATAAAGAGAAAATACCTTTGGGGGCTTTGCTCCTCTAGCAGCCAGGTAGGGGGTTTCTGCTCTAGCCAGCCTGTCCTTTAGGGAGAGGATAGCTCAAGGATTATCTCAGCGGGAGACTTCACTCCCAGTCCTTTGCTGGAATTTGAGGAATAATTTTTCTTTACTGGAAGCATTTGCAAGATCTGGGCAAGCACAAGTAGTATGATCTCTCAGTGGAAATTGCTGAGACTGTTCACCATGGGTCCCCAGCCCCTCATCAGCCTGTTTCAGGACAGACCTCAGCCTAGGGAGCAGAAGAAACATGAGAGGGCCACAATAATCTGGGGACAGGATGAGGTTTAGCTACTTCGGGATGTTGTTTCTGCCTCCGCGATAAAACTTCCACATAAACTTTGAGATTCTCTTAAGATCTTTGGTTTCTTAATAGCTGTATTAGCAAAAAAAAAGAGGACTCTGAAGATCTTTTTAGCTCAAGAAAGTGGAAGCATCTTGAAACACCCCTCACTCCAACCCAGTGTTTCCTCCTATGCAGAGATTTATTTTTTTGTTGTAATTACACTAACTCCTAGGAACCCAGTGTGGTGGGGTTTGTACTTACAAAATACTCAACAGGTAGTTAGACGTGTCCTCACCGTCTACATAGTGGACAAGAAGCATCAGGTGGGCAAAACAGATTAAAGTCAGAGATGTGAGCTGGCAAGAAAATGCAATAAAGTGAAAGGGGGAAAAAGCCAGGCATTTCTGCTCATCCAGTTTAGGTGATGTCAGATGAAAATTTGTACGCCATCATGCGAAGAGTGAATTTTGAGCAGCGATGTCAGAAAGGGTACATCTACCTTCTTTGGATTTTGACTGAAAGTTTTTCCTGAGAACAAAGGACAGTGAGGAAGAAAATGCAAAGCATCCTCCTCCTCTTGAAATTCACTGAGCTAGTCCAGAATCTGGCAATAGAAGTGTTACCTGACTCAAGGTCAGTCTGTTTTGCTTGTGCAGAGTGCGCAACTTCTCCCAAAGTACAACAGTCATCTCTCGAACATGCCCAGGAAAAAAAATCGCTGACTTCTTCAGGGGTGCAAATAACCATTTGTCCGTGGTGATAGTGTCAAAGATGCTTTAAGGTGTACAACCTACTGAAGTCAGAGTGTTACAGATTCGCAGCCCTGTTGCTATATGGGCTGTCAGATCACTTGTGTGTGAACTTCTATGAACCGAAGAGCGGACAGACTCATCCAAACCTCTTTCCTATCTGAAGTGCAATGCCTGTCCTGAATCGTCCAGTTTGGAAAAACTTGCTTCGCATGAATATGTGGCTTGTGTAGGAGTCCTCCTGGCCATCACGTGTCCTCCCAGTATACACCAACCATGTTTCAGGTCGGTAGCAGTAACAACTCTGTTTGCAGATCTCGTGTGCGTTACCTTGCACTTCTTTCTCTTTATTTTCTCTGTTAGGTGATGGCTGCTCTTTCTCCACTCACTGGTTGCATCAACCAAACCAGTCCTCCTGGCTGGAGCTACCTCTGCTCAGGAGCTGTTTAACGTTTTGGAGCCTCTGATACAGGCTGATCCCAGCATTAGGCTATTCAGCTGCAACAGTCTGGATGTTTCCAACTCTGTGTGAGAGGAGTCATGCTCTCACATACGCTGAATCCCATGGCAATGTAAATTTGTGGGCTTTGCATGCACAACCGTATTTCTGTCAACACTTCCAGAAGGCATTAGATGGATTCTACTCTGCACTAGCAGAGCCATGGAAATGACACCTGACCTCCCAGAAAGTCAGCTGGGGTACTGTTACCCTGCCTGGGGCATCCCTTCAGAAAGCACATTTTCTTAGTGCTTCACACAGCTTTAAAAAGTTGTATATGATCCTAAGTGCCATGAACAAAAAATGTGTCACAAGACCCTGGCCTGAGAAACTCCCTCACAGAATCACAAAATCACAGAATGGTAGGGGTTGGAAGGGACCTCTGTGGGTCATCTAGTCCAACCCTCCTGCCAAAGCAGGGTCACCTACAGCAGGCTGCACAGGACCCCGTCCAGGTGGGTCTTGAATATCTCCAGAGAAGGACAATCCACAACCTCCCTGGGCAGCGTGTTCCAGTGCTCCGTCACCCTCAGAGGGAAGAAGTTCTTCCTCATGTTCAGACGGAACTTCCTATGCCTCAGTTTGTGCCATTGCCCCTTGTCCTGTCACTGGGCACCACCGAAAAGAGTTTGCCCCCATCCTCCTGACACCCACCCTTGAGACATTTATAAGCATTTATAAGGTCCCCTCACAGCCTTCTCTTCAGGCTGAACAAGCCCAGCTCCCTCAGTCTTTCCTCTTAGGAGAGATGCTCCAGTCCCCTCATCATCCTTGTAACCCTCCGCTGGACTCTCTCCAGTAGCTCCTCATCTTTCTTGAACTGGGGAGCCCAGAACTGGACACAGCACTCC
>Ga0065711_1007522_pt1 | contig 16142 bp, 20 predicted proteins | sample Hoacrofraction12_FD_59098 | JGI IMG/M metagenome (GOLD analysis project Ga0065711, IMG submission 59098) | Hoatzin crop microbial communities from Cojedes, Venezuela - Epithelial fraction 12 v2 (version 2) | ecosystem: Host-associated > Birds > Digestive system > Esophagus > Crop | place...
GGGGGGCTCGGTCCTGCTGCCCCGAGGGTGCCCGTGTCGGCTGCGGAGCCCCTGGAAGTCCCTGGGGCATCCGTGAGCTTCAGTCCTCCGGAGAAGTTGGACTTGGAAGCCTTTGAGTCTTCTCTGCCCGACCCCCTGACCCTGGTTCTCTCTTTTTCTCCTCAGATGTCTCTCCAGCTTCCTCCAGTTGTGGGACACTCATCCAGTACACCCCCGACTCTGCCACTAGCCCCACCGCAGAGCGCCCGTCTCCCCATCCTTCCTTCCAGAAGGTCAAGGAGGAAGGTGAGGGTGCGGTGAAGAAGGCCAAGAGCCGCACGGCCTTCTCCCAGGAGCAGCTGCAAATCCTGCACCACCGGTTCCAGAGCCAGAAGTACCTCAGCCCCCAGCAGATCCGGGAGCTGGCTGCTGCCCTGGGGCTCACCTACAAGCAGGTGAACATCTTGCTCTGGACAGCTGAGGCGCATCCCTGGTGTGCGGTGATCTTGCGAAGCAGGGGTGGTTTTTTGGGTGTTTTTTGTTGGGTTTTGGTTTTTTTTTGTCTTAGACATCAGAGATGCGGGGGTTTTTTTCATGGTCTTGTTTATAAGGTTGGTTACATGAGAGAGCAGAGGGTGTGAAAAGTTATGACTCAGTCTTGCACTTCTGTTTGGTCCCAAGCACTATCCACCCACTCCGCAGGTGTCTGAAAGTGCGCACGGAGCAGGGCCGTGCGGAGTCAGGCCACCGTTCTGCGTGGACATGGCATTGCCTCTGCATGTGAAAAGTCAGATGCTTGCACTGCTGTCTGCACGTTGCCTCGCTTGGAGTGGCACCTGGGTCTCTCCCCAGGGACAGGGTCCGTGCCCCACCAGCTGCTCGCATGGACTGAAGGAATGACTCAGTCCTGAGTCAACACGGAGCTTGGCGCAGCAGCGAGATGCTGTCTCGGCCTGCCTTTCAGGTGGGGTTTGGATGCCACGGTGATCTGAGGAGTAGCAGTGCGAAGTTTTCACATCTCGGCTCTGATTGTGCGGCTACCTGGGTCTGCTGCGCATTGTTAGCTGCTGAAATTATGTAAAGTATTAGGAGCCAAGCAGAAACTGGATTGTGGTAGAAGGAAAAACATCTTTAGGATGTGTAGTAAGCTCCGAGAATTAATTTCTAATGTCCTATGTCCTTTTCCCATTGCTTCTAGGTGAAAACATGGTTTCAGAACCAACGGATGAAATTCAAGCGTTGCCAGAAGGAGAGCCAGTGGGTGGGAAAAGGGGTGTATCTACCACAGGTGAGACAATTCCCCCTTCCCCCGTCACCACCAGTCTGGGGAGAAGTGTGTCATGTCCAATCTGCCAGCCCGAACAAGGTATTGCCAAGCCAGCTGTGTTTCTTGTAACGGGGCTAACAGTGGCATCTATTTTAAGCCTGCCCAGGCAACTGAAAGAGCTTTGTTTCCAGTCCACTTATCTCCTGAAAATGCTTATCTCTAGAAAACAAAATAGCTGAAGAGGGCCGGCAAGGCTGCTCAGGCTGGCTTTCTCCTCAGCACGGTGTTTCTCCTCAGCACGGTGTTCCTGGGCACGTAGAGTTGGAGATTACTCACTTGAATGCTTGTCATCTCTGCTATTATTAGTCTGTAGCGAGGACAATGAGTACAAAAAAAGACACTTTTGTTTGGCTGGAGGAGGAAGGAGGACCCATCCAGAGTGGCCTCCGTGGTGTGGTGCTCTGCATTACTCAACACCCTTCTCTGTCTCTCCTAGAACGGGTTCCATCAGGCTGCCTACCTGGATATAACCCCCACATTTCACCAGGGCTTCCCCGTCAGTGCCAGCAGAAACCTTCAGGCTGTGACCAACGTGCACCAGGCTTACGGCAGTGGCCAGACTTACGGGAATGGGCAGAGCCTGTACTCGTTCGTGGCTGTGGAGGATGAGGGGCTCTTTGGGAAAGGTGGGACAAGCTGCAATACCCAGCAAGCCATGGGTTTACTGAGCCAGCAGATGAACTTCTATCATGGCTACCCTGCTGATATGGATTACGTCAGCCTGGAACCAGAAGACACCTACAGCTTCGAGAGCACCTCTGACAGCATCATACAATTCTCGAGCTCTCCTGTACGGCATCAGTACCAGGCCCCTTGGCATCCCCTGGGGACCCAGAGTGGTTATGAGTCTCAAGTCTAAGAAATTTTTTTTCTCCCTTCTCCTGTTTACTTTCATGGGGTTTTTAGGGTCTTGACTCAAGGATCCAGTTTCTACTTCTTTCTCTTGCCCCTCCTCCCCGACTCCTGTTTCACCCGTTGGTGGGGCTCAGAACCCTGCTGCCTTGGGCTAGTTTTCTGTTCAAAGGCACCTGTCTGTTCACACCTTGGCAAGGGTGTTTTGTGTGTGGGTATATTCAGCTTTTGTTCATGGAGGGAAATGTGCAATGCCACAGCCAGGGGCAGCAGAGGTGGTAAAGGTCCTTGTTTGCTCTCCAAGTCTTGCCCTCCTCTGCTGCCTTTTTAGCAGGTTATCTCTAATCCTTGCCCTGTGTGTCTTGCAGCAGAGCTTTGCTGGAGAAGAAAATCCCTGCACTTCAGCATATTTCTGCTAGAAATACCCTGCTGTAGCCCAGAATCTTTTCCTGCCGCCTTGCCTATTTCTGTTCCTACCTCAGTCAGCTAACTGCTAATAGGTTCTTGATCTGCATCCTCCTCTCTCTCACCGAAAAGCTATGTGAGATCATCTGATTTCAGGTGGCTTGACCCAGTTACTTTCAGCAGCTCCTCCTGGAGGGGTCAGCACCTGCCTAACCCTTGCCTGCTGCCCTCCTGTGTACACAGGGCAGTTGAGAGAAGGGGAGGAGCAGAGGGGAGAGAAAGTGGGGTAGAGTATTGCCAGTATATCACATGGAAATTTCATGGTTTCCAAAGCTGCTAACTTACTTGTGCCTGTCGGCTCATTCAGGATGGTGTCTCTGGGACTGTCCCCACCCAGTTGAGATCTTGCCTTTCTACATCTCTCTGCTGAGAGACCGGTGGCTTGTCCCAACCTGCAATTTGCAGCAGAGGGTAGCCCAAGGTACCATTGCTGGAAGCGTGAGGAGCGGCTGTGTGTAGTCCTCTTGGGAGAGGTGAGAACAGTCTGCTTATCTGTGCATGATGGTCCCCTAGCACTTCGCAAACACAGCACCACTACAGTGCAGCTTTCTCTAGGGTAGGAGTGGGCAGCTAGGTAAAGGAGTTGGTTATTTTAAAGGTGATGTTTAATGTCACTTATCCTGGAATCTGGATGTTGGGAGGGGTGTGGAATCCTGATGGCTCCCAGTGGAGGTGTTACCCAAGGGGCTAGAACAGGATGGTTCCCTGCTCTCTTGTCTAATCCCAGTTTTAAGAATGTAAGCTAGTAGGATTTTCATCCCTTCCCCAGAGCTTGGTTGGATCTCTTCTTGTATTATTCTGCTGAAGAGGGCACTGGTTGCCTCATCTGACTTAAGTACCCAAGCTCAGGGGGAGGCGAGAAGTTTAGAGAAACCTAGTTAGACAACAGGAGGAAAATGCCAATTAAAATTTTCAGTTTCTTTTTTTAAAGTAACTGAGTCATCCCTTCTGGTATGGAGGAACTGGAAGTCGACTCCAATCTGTGTGAAACTGACTTTTTTTACAAGATGTGGAACAGCAGAGTCCAGTCTGCCACTGCCTAAGAACATAAAATGGCATGAGCTGGCAAGAGTGAGTGAGATGGTGAAAGCATAAATGTTTCTGCAGTAGAGTTTTTCATTAGTGCACAGTTTTTACTGCAACCCTGTCTTCAAATGTCTGCACGAGGGTTGTATGTGTAGTTAAACTTTCACTGCAAAGGAGGCAAACTGTTGTTGCAGAATCGTTTTTCTTAAACAAGAAAATACTCTTGCAGTGATTTTAAGCATGTTTTATGTTAAGTGCATGTTGTCTTTTATTACTTTGTTTTTGCTTAATGTTCTTGCAAACTTGTTTGAATTGAAAATAAATTACTTTATTTTAACGTTGAAACAGCGTCGTCAGCTTGCATTGGAACAGCCTGCTATGAGCATGGTGGCTTCTGCACAGGTTAGACCAGTAGTACCGAGGACAAGGTGGTGGTGGGGGGGAAGTAACCCTACTGTGTTTCTTTCAGAAGTAGGATCAAGCAACTCTTTAAAAGGAGTAGGTCACAGAAGTCCATCAGCCTTGTTTTTAACATGTGGGCGTGTTGCTTAGTGCAAAGCGGGGGGGCAGATCCAGGGGTTGGCAGCTGGATGCTGGCTGCTGCCTTGCAGTAACGTGCAGCCCTGTAACATGCTTGTATTAGTCCTCAAACTGGAACGCTTCAAAATAACTGTGTAAGTACGAGGGTAGGAGCAAAAGAAAGTGTCTCTTGAGGTTGTGTGGCCACCTGCTGCCGCCCCAGAACCTCACAGTCAGAGGTTTGCGAGTCCTGCCTCGGTGAGACTGCAGCTCCCTTGGGGTTCCTGCGCTAACCTCGGAATGCAGCAGAATTTTGTAAGTAGCTGAATCCTGCCCCCAGCGTTGAAACAACAACTTGCTGCTTTCCTTGCTTTGCCCCAAGACTGCATTTATCTCTTTTTAACGCCTGGGAGCAACATTCAACAGGTATTGAAGTGCGAGAGACTGGCATATTGGGACTGAAGCAGTGCATCTGCAGCCGCCGATGTTAGAGACTCAATGAACCTTTCTGCTCAGCGAGCTTTGGTTTATCAGAGCCTTGCTGCCCTCAAATACCTCTTAGTCTGAACACTGGTGCAACCTTGCATGCAGATGAGGGCTGCAAGTGTTCACAGACAGCTGCCTGTGTGCAATGGCTGGTGCTACTGCTGTACCAGCAGAACCAAGCTCGTGTGAATAGCCACAGCTTAAAGTAGCAAAAATGATGTGTTTGGGCTTAATCCCAGGTTCTTTAAATTACAGTACACCACCAAAGCTTTTAATCTGTCTGAGAGGGGCAGCTCAATGGGTACTCCCACCGAGAATGATTAGCTAAATTGGCAGCTGACTGCTCAGGTTCAAACTGCCGCGGGTCCTTCAGTGAGCAGAACCTGCTTGTGTGGGTGCCAGAGCATGTCCACTTTCCTTCTGCAATACTGTAACGCTCTGCTTCCAGGTGTGAGGTGGAATATGTGCAGGAAGGGGGTGAAGTTTGAGCCTGTAGAGGAGGAAGAAAGACTGTCATCCATGTGCGGGCTGCCAACCTTCAACAGTAGGAAAAGGTAAATCTGGCCTGGAAGAGGGGGAAATGCCAGGTTCACATGATTTCCTATATTACACAACAGATCTGTGTCTTTCTCATCCTACCTGAGAATCAAGTCCCAACATCAGTTTGGATGAATTCTGGGCAATGTTGTAGTAGTAGTGTTCGTTTCAACAGTTCCCCTGAAAAAAACAAAGCTGAACCATATACCTAGAAAAGTTACAGATACTGAAGCCTTGCCTTTCAGCTTTAAAATTAGCAGCAGCTTTTTTTTTTTTTAAAGATGCAAGCTTCGGCTCTAGAGAATCACAGAATCACAGAATGTTCGGGGTTGGAAGGGACCTCTGTGGGTCATCTAGTCCAACCCTCCTGCCGAAGCAAGGAAAGAATTACGCAAGGTGTGCAGGTCTTTGCAGAATGATTGCAGAGGGTGCTTGCTACGGATTACCTGTCTTGCTTGGGCAAGTTTCTCGTCCATGTTTCTGCTACGAGGGTGAGGAGGTAGCCAGAGCTCTGCTGGCAGATGTCCTCCTGCAGAAACAGGTATAGTTGCTAAAATAGCCCTGGGGCTGGGGTGGCTTGCTCTGCATGCTGTGGTTTGTAAAGCTCCGTTTGCCACGGGAGTATTCCGCGGAAGTGGAGATTTCCTTCACGGGTGTGCTATTCCCTTGGTTGCTCAGCCTGGGTTGCACGCAGGTTTGGCAAGCACACACAGTTGTAGGGCTGGAGGGAACATGAAGAGTGGCTGCTGTTGGAATTTTGGCAGGTGGGCTAGAAAAGACTGCTAGTAGCTCAGGAAGAGTTTTTAGAAGATGTGGAATTAAGTAGAACTCTGCCTTTCTGCAGTGCTGGAGATCTGCTCTGTTACCTTGACATCCTCGAGTCGCATCACCATGTCAAACAGCTGCACAGGTAATTGCAGCATTACTACCAAAAGTGGTGGAGATGCAACTGATCCCTCCAGACTCGTACTTCTAAAAGGGTTTATATCAGTTCCTCAAGGAAGTAAGTGCGTGTCAGCACAACCCCTTTCTACTGGTATATATTGCAGCTCTGTTAGGACTGTTGCTTCTTGTGACTGTGCTGTGTCGCAGTGGTTTCTGCACACGGCAGATACGATCCACCTTGCCAGCAAATCTTTTTAGGATCAAGCTGTAAGCTCGCATGGAGCTCTTTATGTGTATTATAGCTTGTGGGCATACGCTGCGCTTTCCCTGTATCTCTGCAGTGTCTATGCTCCAGTTTGTTGCAGATGTAGCTCCAGTGGTGCAGAGAATCCCACCCAAACAGAAGAAACCAGACCTAGTACAGACTATGTAGACCGGGGTTTATTCTCTAGTTTACTGGGTTCCAGCTTTTGCTGTCCCATAGGCAAAATACCAAGCAGGCAGAGTGGTGCAAGCAACCTCATTCCTTGCTGTCCGTGTCAACATGGCCTGCAGCAATGTTTTACAAGCTACACGTTTCTTCTGAGTGGCCCATGGGCAAGGGCTCACAGCCCCAGTTTTCTCTCCAGCGCAGATAAAAGGCATGATCTTTGCTTTAATAGGCTTTTCCCTACAGGCATGTGTAAACTTTATATTTACTTATCTAACTGCACTGCATGACTCAAGTGCTGAGCTAACAGGATTTCAGAAATTTTCAGTGAAGCATTGCCACACATCTCTTTTTTGGCCTGTCATCAGAGGCCAACAGCATCTTGGCTGATACTGAGCAGTTAAGAGGCTTGAAGGATCAAAAATCATGGCAATGGTCTTGACAGACACACACACACAAAAAAAAGTTTTTCCTTTCCTGCGAGGGCCATGTTGACTTCATGCTGTCCAAAGTCTTGAAGAGAACCCTCAGGTCTTATCTGTGATTCTCTTTCATAACCAGGCTAGAATTGATTTCTCATGTTTAATAGAAGTCCACCTGCTCACAGACAGGGTGTGTCACTAGCAGCTGGGCTGTGTCTGAATCCCTAAATCTTTTACAATTTACAACATCGGGACTGCTGGCTTGGGTGAACCCCAAGCTCCATCCAAATCGTTGTTTAGATACTGGGGAAAGACCAGAAGAGAAAGCAAGCACCCAGTGTCCCTCTCTGGCTGGCTGTGGCTGAGGGACTGCCTGTAACAGGACCTGCATTCCCAGTGCCCTGTGTAGTAACAGCAGGAATGCAGCTCCTGATACAGCAGATGTCAATGAACTTCCTTCCTGGAAGGTGCTTACTTGCCTGTTGGAATTGCTGCAGGGTTTCGATCTCCAGAACCACCTGTAGCAATAAGCTCTGCCTCTGAATGATGGCCTCTGAAAAATTTAGTGGGTCTCTTGAGGAAACTGCAAGATTTGGTAGTGTTTCTTAGCACAGCTTTGCTGAAAGTCCGTAGTAGGGAGGTGTCAACTATTGCTCTTATAGCCAGCATCCTTGTGCAAGCCAGTCCCAGAGACTTCACAGCAAGATCCTGCCTGTCCTAAAGCATCCCTGGAGGAACAAAGCATGACAGGTGACTCCTTTTCCAGAGAATTATTAGTGAGCAGCAGTCACAAGCTCAACTTTTTCACCTTTAGCAGCCTTTGATGGGGTGGCATGGAAAGGATATTCAGGTTAGTAGCAACACTGTTGGCTCCAAAGGAGCTGAAAAAACTCCTCAGGCTCATGTGAGAGCCCTGATAATTGCTGCTATTGTAGTCCACCTTCAGATGTTAACCATCACCTTTTCAGTTAAGCTAACTCAATCGATCCCCACCCTTCTGATGGTGCAGTGGTTGCATCAATGGGTCTTTCCCAAGCTTAGGCACTTGCTGGGTGTAGGACAGGTGTGTATGGGGCTGTGCTTTAAAATGGGTTTCCAAAATGATACGACATAGAAATTCACCCTTCAAAAGGCCTTATTTTTCCCCAGTTCCCAAATCATGCTGGCCCTACAGTTTACAGTGTAGCTGAACCACCAAAGGGTCAGTGAGTGTCTGCATGAGAGAGTGAGCACAAACAGCTGTGAGGCACAGGGACAGAAACCAGCCTTGCCAATAGCAGACCATGCCTCTCATTACTGCACTCAGACATCAATTGCCTTCATCTTATGCTCATTTTTTTAAGCGTGACAGCTACTTCATTGCATTAAGATGAAGTCATTGTCATCATCAAAGAGTGACAGAAAACCTGTGACTCTGGGGACTGAGGCCCTGTTATGAAATACACTTTGATAAACACATCTGGTTTTAGGTACTTAGGCACTTACATAGTGTGAAGTTTAGAAATGATGGTACCTCTATATTTTAGCCAATCCCAGTATTAAATATTGCTGGGTAGGGGAAATTCTGAAGGTGGTGGTAGTTACTCACCTGGTCCTTTGACTTTAGCTGTCTGGCATTGCCAAGAGTCATGAAGCTGATCCACTAATAACACAGAAAAATCTCTGTTTATAGTTTCAGAGCCACATCAGTAGTAACAATGGCATACGGTTGCTATGGCTATTTATGCTCCATCTGGATTTCATATTGCAATGCTCTATTACAGTGGAAAAAAAAATACAGAAAAAGTCACAATCTGTTTTAAGAATATTTTATTGTTTGCCAAATTGAGTGCACTGTTTGGTTTTCTCGAGGGGAGGCACAGAAAGATACAGACTGCACCAAAGGGCTTATTTATCATTTTGATGCTTATAAGATCATCTTTACCAGCCTTTCTGCAAGCTACTTGTCACATGTCCCTTCACTAGACACTTCATCAATTCTATACCTTGTGGCTGACCTACAGAACCGGTGGTCTAATCATCAGATGGATGCCTGGCATGTGACAGTAACTTCTCCAACTTCAGTGAAAGGTATGTGACCAGCACCTTCTCATACAGCCCAGGGCTTCATGTGTTATGCACACACAACTATACGGCGATATGCATAAATGAGATCTGCAGAGGAATCTGTGCCTGCTCTGAGACAACTGACAAGATCCATAGTTTAGAAGATATAGGGCATAATCTAGGTAGCCAGGTCTTGGGTCTTGCTATAAGAGAACTTGGTTGTCTGTGCCGATAAAGTGTGCATGTGTAAGGGTGTATGAATGAAGGGCTGTATGTACATATAATATATAATGTGTGTTTATATATATGTGCAAACAGGTATCTGCATGTCTGTGTGTCTGTGCATGCTTGCAGGCACATCTTTGGATGCTGAAATAGGTTCTAGCTACATGATGCCTCAGAGCTGGAGAGCACATGAAAAATGAAGGGAGAGATGAGAACAAGATTTGACTCCCGACTGCCGAAGTCCCCCACATCCACAGTGCTTAGGAATGGTAGTGATGGTGGCCAGCAGTGGCTGGGAAAGGAGCCCCTATGGTGGCCGAGTGGTGAAAGTTACAGCCGTCACCCGTCTTTGTGCCCGGATATTCCACGCTGCCAGAACAGCTGTGGTAAAAGTCTACTTTGTGCTGGGCAATGAAGCCCACCGTCTGCTGGACGCTGCAGGTGCCCCCGCCTTTGCCAAAGACTCCTCCATCCTCACTGGTCACGATTGTGTAAGCGTTCTGCCCGGCTCCGTAGTGCTGGCGGGGGGGAGGCACGGTCTGGGTGTTGCTGGCTGCAGTGATCGGGTAGCTCTGGTGGAATTTGGGGTGCACGTCCAGGTAAGTACTTGGCTGGAAGCAACTCTGGAAGGGAAAGACAGTGAGTCAGAATGCACAGCTTCTCCACCAGTGTCCACAGGCCTGGCATGTACTGGGGCTCTGTCCCTTCACATTTCGTCTTGTCTCTTGGTCAGCAGCAATGGCACCAGAGGTCAAGAAGAACCATATCGTAGAATCATAGAATCACAGAATGCTTTGGGTTGGAAGGGACCTTTAAGGGTCACCTAGGTCCAACCTCCCTGCAATGAGCAGGGACATCTATCACTAGATCAGGTTGCTCAGAGCACTGTCCAACCTGGCCATGAACAGTTCCAGGGAGGGGGCATCCTCAGCTTCTCTGAGCAACCTGTGTCAGTGTTTCACCACCCTCATGGTGAAGAATATCTTCCTTATATCTAATGTAAATCTGCCCTCTTTTAGTTTAAAGCCATCACCCCTTGTTCTATCACTACAGTCCCTTGTAAAAAGTCCCTCTGCAGCTTTCTTGTAGTCCCCCTTTATGTACTGAAAGGCCGCAATAAGGTCTCCCCGCAGCCTTCTCTTCTCCAGGATGAACAGCCCCAACTCTCTCAGCCTGTCCTCATAGGAGAGATGTTCCAGCCCACTGATCATTTTTGTGGCCCTCCTCTGGACCCGCTTCAACAGGTCCATGTCCTTCTTCTGCTGAGGGCTCCACAGCTGGACGCAAGCCACCTCTGGAAGCAACCCTATCCACCCCCATAGCTCAGGGGTGGATACACAGTCATATATCTATACCTATATCTATGTCTGTAGTTATGTCTGTAGCTATGTCTATATCGCTGAGGAAAACAACTTTTCTCTGGAAGCATTTCAGTGACATAGCCAGCCCATTGCTAGGCTACCTACAGAACCTGGAGGGTTGCACCAAGCCTGTGCCTCTGCGCTGAGCAAACCTGAAGGCAGGGTACACTGATCCTTCCACACCTCAGTTGCCCCCGTGGAGGAAACAGATCACAGGACTTGTCAGCCCAGATAGAAGGGCCATGTTGAGCCATGTACTACGTTCTTACTTGCGTGAGGCACTGAGCCCGTTCAGTCCACAGGGTATGCTTCTGGCACCTCTTCAACTTCATCCTCCGGTTCTGGAACCAAGTCTTCACCTGAGTGGGGAAGGGGCGAGCAGAGGAAACATCAGCAAACGAGAGCGAAGAGCAAACGTTACCTGCTTGACAAGCAGCAAAGAACCAGGGGAGAGTGACCAGGTGGCCTAGATGCATGGGGAGAGGCAGATAAAGCCCGCTAAGAGCTGCCAGGGTTGCTGCCACTGGGAGACGTCTGTCTGGCAGCCTCAGCGGGGGGGCTGCTGCCTCTGCGGCTGGGGGCAGGGACGGAGTTGTGCCCTCAGGACAGCTATAGCTGTGACAAATTGACTCATTTCACTCATAGAGATGAACGACTGCTGCAAATTAGACCCATGCAGGTCTCTACAAGCCCCCTGCGCTAGAGGCAAACCTCTGAGACGCTCTTTCTGCACGCCTGTGAGCGGAGAAGGGACAGGCTTGCTCCTCGTACCCAGCAGTTCCCAAATTCACAGCTCCTGGCTGGGGCGAATTCCAGAGCTGTTTTCCCCCTGGGGCTGTGTCTGTGCTGTGAGAGCAGCCTTTGCAGGGATGTGGATTGAAGGACAGAGCAGATTGTCGCACCGGTCTTGTTCCTGACAGAACCAGTTCAGTGTGTGCGTGCGTAGGTGTGCACCTACAGTGCCTGTATAACTCTTTGAGTCCCAGGGCATCCCGGGTCATGTCCAGCTCTGAGATCCAAATTCCAGGCAGATTACAGACTTGTAACTGCAAGAGCTTGTGCCCCGTTGCCCAGCCCCCTCTGCTTTAGGGAGGCATCAGTTCAAGCCAGCGCCGGCTCTGGACACACAGCCCACCTGCAGCTCAGCAGAGACCCTGCAGGGCTGCAAGGTATGGACCCAGCAGCACTCCCGGGGAGCGGGTGTCAAGCGGCCGGGCAGTGCTGAGCGTAGGATGCTATTAGATCCTGGACAAGCTCAGCCCTGGGAAACGTTAGCGGTAGCTTTCGGAACGTTGCAGCCCTGGGATTCAGAGAACTGACGCATGCCATTAACCATAACCATGCATGGTTACTGTGAAGTTCACCACTGCCTGGGAAAATCCTGTGAAGAGCTGTCAGCCTCAGAGCAGAGGCTGTTGGTGGCAAACAGCATATTCATCACTGTGTGTGCAGTTCTGCTACGAAGTGTTGGCAACACTACCCTTAACTGACCCCTCACTGGGGAGACCCCAATGAGGTGCCACTGACTCTCCTGTCCCCCAGAACTGCTTCTGATCTCTGGGCACAAACAGGCAGGGGAGCAACTGTTAGCTGCCACCTTTGCCTCTAATCTCTGCTGGGGACTCGTTTTCCATCCTCTCACTGCGTTATGTGACCACTCAGCTGCTGTGTGACAAATATACCATGGGTCAAAGTCTCCACGTTCACCTGCTTGTAGGTGAGCCCCAGGACAGCAGCCAGCTCCCGGATCTGCTGGGGGCTGAGGTACTTCTGGCTCTGGAACCGCTGGTGCAGGGTTTGCAGCTGCTCCTTGGAGAAAGCTGTGCGGCTCTTGGCCTTCCTCACCCCCTCCATGCCATCTTCTTTGCCCTTCTGAGACTTAGTCATAGGCTGTGGGGATGAGGACGCCGAATGTGGACTGGTGGCTGAATCTGGTGTGAATTGGCTGAAATTCCCAGAACTGGACGAAGCTGGGGATACTTCTAGAAATAAGAAGACAGTGAGAAAAGGTATACAAGACATAGTGCACAGCTGTATGGGTATGAACATGCTCTCTGCCTTCTGTAGAGGTCCTTGCCTGTGAGAGGGGCTCTCCTGAAGCAAATGCCTGGGTTCCCCCTCCTTCCCTGACCACAGAGAAGCACACTGGCAACAAGCAGCTTTCCAGCTCAGCCCTCTGGGATGCCCGTGGCTCCCTTTTGCCAGGTGGAAAAGTCAGGGCAGGGAGGAGAGAGTAGTGCACACTGGCTCACGGTGTTACTATCCTCCTCCAAACGGCCCCACTAATATTTCGGTCTCGGCATGGTGTAAAGAGGTCTGGTCATGGCTGCAAGCATAGCTTTAGGTTGGTGACTGGGCTCCCCAAAACTGCCAGCCCAGCGATCTCAAGGCACTTGATAGACCAGTGGCAAAGCAATCTCTGATCAGGGTGGGAGGGGGGACAGAGCAGTCAGTGCTTACAGTGATGAGGTGACAGGTGGAGAGCACCAGTCAGGCCTTGGGTATTGACTCACTCCTGTTTGCCTGTGGCTCCCACCACCGACCATCCCACTGCTGGACATGCATGTATAGATGGAGGGGCCTATCTGGCTGAGGGGGGCTTCTGGTAAGAGAAGAACAAAGGAGAAAAAATTGACATGGAAGTGGGGAGGGAGAAAGGAATGGCAGAGGTGTGGGACAGGTGAGAAGAGTCAGTAACCCTGTACCAGGGACATGGGGGACAAAATTCATGAGTGCAGAGGAGGGTATTCAAGCCCCTTCTCATCTGTACTGGTACATGTCTTATGAGGTCTCTGCTGAGGGCAAAGATGAGATTAAGATCTAAAGTAAAAACTTCCTAAACAATCTGGGCTACTAGTCCAGACAAAAACTGTCAAGATGCGAAGTCATTCAGCCTGCCTCAATAGGAAAATGCTAACAAGAGAGATCATCCCAGCACTTTTCCATCAGGTGCCTGGTTGCTGGGATCTGTGAGAGGCTGAGACCTTCTCAGGCCAACCCTGACAGAAGGGCTGTGATGGCAGTCTCCCCCCCTTCCCCATACCTGCAATGATAAATCTGAAACATCCACCCCTCCTTCATCCAGCTACTCCTTCCTTTGCAAACCCTTCTGCATGGTCCGCCCCCTCTCCTCCTGCTGACATTTCAGGAGAGAGGGGGTGCAGTGAATAGGGCAGTGCCATTTTCAGTACACACCTTCTGACTACTGACCCCAGCCAATAACTCCCTTCCTAGTCACTCTGGGAGCTGTGACTGAAGCCCGCTGAGAAACCCTCCTCAACCTCCCAAACATACATCCAACGCAAAGTACTGATGCCCTCCAGAGGAATGGGCTCCCCATCCACCCCGCCAAACCCTTTCTTCTTCTTCTGTCCTAAGCTGAGAGGCTACTATGCAATCACTCGAAAGCCTTGAGGTGTTGCTGGACCTCAGAAAGATGGCCATGCCTGCAGTATCTTTTTCCTTGTTACCCTCCTGACAGAGGTAAGAGCTGTCTTCGTAGTGCCTGCCACTCTAGGGTTGCCAGCTCTTATAGGCCTGCCCTTGGCTATTTCCTACCCCTAGAAGATGATAACCTGGAGCACAGGCTGTGTGAAGAGGCAGGTGTGTAGCGGGGCAGGTTTCTGGGACTGGGGAGCAGGTCCGTGAGGGTTACAATAGAATTCTGCCTACAAGGAGAAAGGGGTTGTCAACAGAAGAGGTGTGCAAGGGTCTGAGGTGGTGTGTGCATGGGGGTAGGCTGTGGTGCCTGAGAGGAAGCTGAACATCTGTGACCTTGATGCACAGGAGGCTGAAACCTTGCGTGGGTCCACAGGATGCTTGGCTCCTGCAGACTGTGCAGTAAGAAACCTTACAGGTCAGAAATGAGCATGCTGGAAATGTGGGCTTGGAAAACAGGAAAGTCTTCTGTTAAACAGGAACCTCAGCCAGGCACCGTAGAGCTAAAGCTCCCAACACATTCCTGCTTGGCCTGTCATCCCAAACCCCCAAGTAATTTACCACTTGCAGCTTGAGTTCCAAAGGCGCTCCCTCTCCCATGAGAAGAGAGGAAAGCAAAGAGGAGGCAAGAAACGCAAAGAGCAGTGCAGCAGACATAAGCAGAAAACCTGACAGACCCACTCCCACAAGCCTTCAGTAGACCTTTGCTTCCATGACTGAGCTCTCTCTGTAGGAAGAGGCACCAGAGGACAGTGTTTGAAGATGGGTTCTAAGTCAATATACCAGGCCCCTTGGGGGCATGAATGAGTCAATCTGCCGCTGGCTTTGTGGAGCAGGCAGCACGCAGGGACCCTAAGCCTTTCTCCAAACTCCAAGGCAAGCAGCCACGTGCCCAGCAGCCACTAGTCGTTCTGCCCCAGCCTGTAGGTCTTTACAGCATCTGACATCTTGAAATGGGCACTCCAAAAGCACCCTCCCCTCCCTCCCCTCCCACCCATTAACCTAAGAGCATCACCCTGCTGACCATGCAATGGGGCTGGGTGAAGACCTGCTTTCATCAGCTGTCTTATTGCCACTCACCGGAGTGGGAGAGCAATGGCAAGAACAAAAAACGCCTGGGAATTTCTTGTAATGAGGGAAAGGCAAGACAAGAAGAGCACAGAAAGGAGAGGGAAATAGAGAGGAAAATGGCAAACTAAAAGAGGCAGACAGTAACAACACTGGATTTAAAGGGAGCAGATTTCCCAGCACAGTGATTCAGAGCTTGCCTTGGCCCAGGTTTAACGAGCACAGGAAGGGCGTGAGGAGATAAGGGGTGCCACGAGCAGAACCACCTTCAGGATTTGTTTCTCTCCAAAACACACCTGACAGCATTTGGCTAAAAGGAGACCCAGATGTTCCTGCCCCGAGAATCATGAGCTTCCATGAGACCGTGCTGTCACGCTGCCTTCCAGCCTGGAGCACAGACCTGCCAGTGCCTGGACCCTCGCAGGCTCTGTCGAGGTTTAGGAAACCAATTCGCAGCCACCAAAGAGCAACAGCATGGAAAGGTGATGCAACTGCCCAAGGTCACCCGTCCTCCTCGCCCACCACCTCGCGCTTTGCCCCGTTCACACGTGAGGAAACCAAGGCAGGGCGAGAGAAAAACTTGCTCGAGGTCGTTAAGTGCGTGGCTGACGTGGGACCACCGGGATCCCGGGAATCGTGTCTAGGGCTTCGCAGAAACGCCTTACCTGCCATCTGCCTCTTCCCTCCTGCCTCTGGAGCTGGCCCGGCACTGGTGGCTCCCGCTGGCCCGGCCGAAGCGGGGGCATGTCCTGCCTCCCCCACCGAGTTCCAGTAAAACTCCAGGTACCCCATGCCAGTCCCGCTGGGGTAAGCCTGGTAGGGGGGCAGAGCCAAGTGTGCGCACATGGGGGGCAGATGAAGGGGTGGCTCTCCCACCTCCTGACAGATGCCACCTTCACCCGAGGGCCAGGTCCCACCAGCGAGCTGCGGTAGCCCCGAAGCCTAGGCAGGCAGTTACCTTTATAGCTGGGTCTAGCCTGCCTGGGACCGCAATGTCCACGGTTGTCCGCTCCTCCAGGCTCTTTGTCATGTTAAAGAGGCTGATCGGTGGGGTGGGGACAGAGCAAGGGGGGCGG
>Ga0065711_1041448_pt1 | contig 16142 bp, 7 predicted proteins | sample Hoacrofraction12_FD_59098 | JGI IMG/M metagenome (GOLD analysis project Ga0065711, IMG submission 59098) | Hoatzin crop microbial communities from Cojedes, Venezuela - Epithelial fraction 12 v2 (version 2) | ecosystem: Host-associated > Birds > Digestive system > Esophagus > Crop | place...
GTGTGTCTACCACTCCTCCCAGTTTGGTGTCATCAGCAAACTTGCTGAGGGTACATTCTAACTCTTCATCCAGGTCGTTGATGAAGAAGTTAAACAAGACTGGGCCCAGTACTGACCCCTGAGGGACGCCACTAGTTACCAGCCTCCAACTAGACTCAGCGCCGCTGATGACAACCCTCTGAGTTCTGCCATTCAGCCATTCTATTTGGATGTCTTTGAGTGTTTTAGACTTGACAAAAATGTTTCCTGGGTCTCTTCATTGGATAATTTTTCCAGAATTCCACCCAACCTATGAGTATTTATTCAGTATAATCAAAAATGTAAATGAAGAAGTAGGCATGGCAAGATTTTTTTTTGTTGTCTTTAAATTACAGCTTTTGTTCATTTCACTATACATGAACTTTTATTTATTTTGCTCAAATATTGTTTCTTACAGAACAAAATCTGAAAAATCGTATGCAGAAAGTAATGAAGGGTGTTTTTTCAATGCAAAATGCAGTATAGGGATAGGTAATTTGTGTTTGGTAAAAATAAAGTTATTTGTAATCACTTCATAATAATGATGACAAATAAAAAATATTCAACAAAATAAGATCTCAAAAAAAATTAGTGTGAAGTAAAAGACTTTAAATAGTGAAGGACAGTGGGATGATGTAAACTAGTTGTAGTACAGACCAGAGCCACAAAAATATGAGCTTCAAAAAATGTACTTATTTGTTTCGCATGACTAGGAAATAGTACCGACTTGCTTTACTCAGGAGCACTGAGGTATACTCCTCTTCACATTAAGAGCAAACATTTTCATTCTGAATTCATCTTTTACACTTGATAAGTATTAACAAAGCTATGGGGTATCTCTGACTGTAGCTCACTTTAGTTCTCTTTGTAAACAGTCCTTTGCGCTAGAAGAATAGGCCTACACAAGCTACCCCCATTCTCCTGTTTCCTGCCCCACTGAACAACAAAAGCATTTATTTGTGGTCAGCTGAGCTGGGAAACTGTTCTGTGTTCACATTACCCGTCCTTTTTTTACAAACTAGGTCTATTCCCCTATCTGATTTATTGCTCAGCTACATGAGTGCTTGTGACACTGCAAAAGACCAAGGCAGTGTTGTGGGTAGAAGATGGCAACGCTCCTTTCACTAGCAGTAACTTTATGACAGTTTAAAGCATACACCAACCCACTCTTTCAATTAAGGCTACAGAATGTCAAAGTCAACTCTATGAGGGTAAAGATAAGAGATCTGCTGTCACCTCTGTTGCTTTGCTATATTGTCAAACGTTACTCATAATTATCGGTGAAAAAATTATACAGAGGTGGCTTTATTCTTACTTGTGAAAAACTTTGTAATGGTACATTACATCAGGTTCAAATGACAAGGATAGTGTTGTGTCATGTGTGTGAACTCTTTTTTATCCAAATGAGTTTAAGCAGCAGCATCTGTGCAATGAAAAACAAAACAAACAGAAAAACCGCAACATGAAAACACACACCTCACCTGGGAATAATGCCTCTCCAGCCAAAGCAATGAAAATATCGAGGTGACTTTGTGAGTGTGAAGCAACAGGGTTTCCATTCGCAATATCATTATCTGTTTTAGTGGGGGATTGTGGGAGGGACAGAGGGAACAGATTGCAGAATCTCATTACTACCCAAAGGTGAATAAATATTTTCATTTTTGCATTGTCCGTTTCCCAAACACTGCAAGTAACCAAGAGTCACTTTATTACCAATGTATTTCAATATGTCATAACCTTGCCTAGAATCATGACAAAAAGCCAATAGTCTGTTTATTAGGTATAATACCTGACTTCACTACAAGAGAGAGAAATCCAAGAGGGTGAATGTTTCTGAAGTTTCAAAGTTTATCTTCTTTTGAGGTTACCTGCACTTTCCTTTTTCACATACAAAAAAGCATGATTCTAAACAGCTTTTGTGTAGGTTTACTGAATTTAGATGTGGCAGTATCAGTTTTTTAACATATGGCACAAAGGTCAGCCTTAGTCACTTACCTTTTTTCTGTGGATGCTTGATTACTACTTGCTGATTTTTTAACCTTGAACCACATAAATCAGTAAATCCTTTCTGGAAGCTGAACCATTTAGTAATGCAATGTTGAACATCTGTCTTTAGAAAAACTGTAAATTTATTTTATAGACACCATTCAGCATAGCTAATAAATACAATTTCATGTTTTTTACTTCCCAGCTGGTTCTAGGTTCTAAAGTACAATGATTTTGTAACTTCTGAAATCCATTGTGAGGGAATGAGTTACTAAATGCGAAAGAGAAGACTTCTGAATAATAGCCTTGTACTTTACACAGCTATTAAGGTGTACATTTCTCGTGGGGACCACAAATCTTTAAGGCTCTGAGATGTGTTGTACATCATCCAGACACTGTTTCTTAGCTGGTGTAAATACAAATGGCCACAGTAACTACGGTGGAGCATGTTTCCACAGCTTAATATTTAGCCCTACAGCTGTGTTTTGAGTACCAGTTCTCTCTACACCCTCATACCATTATTTACATACCAGATTTCATAAGGAAACCTGATAATATATGGGAAATAAATAGCATATGAGATACTACAACTGAAAGAGTTGTCCAAATTTTTATAATCAATGGAGAGGAACAATTACATCCAAGGTGGGAAACATCTCATCCTAGGGGAGTTACTCGACACAATCTGACAAATCATGCTGTGAAATCCTTTTTCGTTCTTCAGCTAGTAAGAGACAAGTATGACTAGTCCAGATCTACCCCAGGGCCTGAAATGCGAGCATCTACAGTTAGATAAGGTGAATTTCTCAGCCTGTGTTGAGAATGCACCACCCTCAACTGTGTGTTGAAGGAGAGGTGTTACTTTTCAGTGGAGGCAGCTAGAGTAACAACAAGAACCACTTATCTTCACCTCCATCCTCTGGCCTTAACATTTGGTTCTTTACTCAGACTTCTCCCACAAAGTGCATTTATTTTTATTTTACAAGTAAATACCCTTTGAACACGAGAAAAGTATTTCCAAATATTACTCTTAGTTTTTTTCGGATACCATTTGGAGACTACTTTTGATATATGGTGATTTTCCTAAGGAATCTTGTAATTTCTCCTCGTATTATTGTAAGTGTGAGTGTTCTGGCTTGGCTGCATTAACATGCTTAGCCATGGCCTCCCAATCTTTAGGACCATTAACCTGAATTTGCTATCTTTGTTTTCCCAGAGGTGAGCCATCAATTAGGTGCATACTAACCAGAATAAGAGAAGGACTAGAGGCATTAGCACTTCCCTTCTAAAATGGGAGCACCTGCTGAGTCACAGTGGTAAATGTGAAATGGGGGAAAGCATCAAAATATTTGCTGGGTAGATACTTTGGGTAACTTTCCATCCTGGGCTGCCCATTAGGCTTAACTGCAATTAGAGGATAAGTGGCTATTACTGCCCTTAATTCGCTAAGAAAACATGAATTCTAATTAGCTTCAGGCAAAGGTAGAAGTCTCCCCAGAGGGCTTCTAGATCCACGTGGAAGCTCCCAGTGGGATACAGCGTGAACATCCTCCAGATTCATAGCAGGCTGGAGACCGAGCTTTATTAGAAACATCTCTTTTACCCCAGTGCTGTGCTTTCAGTACCACAAACAACAGCACATGGAGTCCATTTTTTATAAATCCTGGTTTTGGCTTGTGAAAAATCCAAAGAACATTTTGTGCTAATAGCAACATCATGGGCTCTGTCTTCTCAAGATTTACTGAGGACTATCACAGGCAAAATTCCCGCAGACTTGAATAGGTGATGTGCCTTTGAAAACCGGGCAAACTGATTATTTAAATAACTATTTTAAATTTTCAGATTATCCATAAAAACATTCTCACTGCATTATTCTAAACTGTTTTAAGGGGTGGTTATGAACTGCTGATGCTTTTTTAAGCTATTTACCCTGTATTTCTCCATTTGAATTACACAAAAGCACTAAGTGAAGTTGTGTGATTGGATATGCAATGCTAAGAGCATCTCTGTTTCTTGTTGAGTGAGTCCCTACCCAGCTTTTCTGTGCAAAATACCTTAACAAACAATTCTGCACCTCAGGGAATGGCATACCACTCAAAGTATAGAAACACTCCTTGTTCCTCACAGTCTCTTAACACACAAGACTGGACCTATTCAACTTGCTAGAAACTTGAATTGCTCTCAGTTTAAAAAGGGATTTCCATATTTTAACAATCTGTGAAGGCTGTTCTGAGCTCTGGGTTTGAGTTTGAGTTTAGGTTTGCTTTTATCAAAAAGTGTTGAGGTCTGCCATTGCCTAAGATGGTAGTTATAGTTATGAGTCATTTAACAGTTCTTTAGATTTAATGATTCAGATAGTGTGGTATTTAATCCTAATTTTGGAATGAAACTGCTTCCGCTTCTTCAGCAAGGTCCAGAACCCTTGTTTTAACTTCTTATCTTGAAGTATCAGAGCATTGAGTTCAGTGCTGGTAGATCCATGGTGGACTCTGCGTGTGTATCCAACTGCTTGGGAGCAGAAAGATGGCACAAAGCACTTGAACTTCCCATCCTAGGTCACTCTTGTCCTGGAAGGACAAGCATAAAGCATGTCAAAGAGGCCACCATATCAGCAGGACACTGGAAGCAAAATAAAGAGTGAAGAAGAAGGTGGGACAGGCAGGGAGTTATCTTCTGTAAAGGTTACTCTTTCTGCTATGACCACTCAATATTGAATTTATCATCTCCAGAAGAAGTTTTTACACAAACTCTACACTCTTCTAAAATATCGGTCACTGCAAGTTTAGCAAAGAATTGAAATCTCCGGCTACTCTTCTTAGCAATCCTGTTAAACTCTTCCTGTTCCTCAGTTTCCACCATAAGCTGCTGTCTTTTTTATTCATCTCCGTTTCACAGACGCGGGAGGATGTGATGCTGGCATGAAGATATGACCTGCTGGATTTTTACATTCCTCTCATTCTGGTTAGATTCTTTGTTTTGGCTCATTTCATAATTCAGACAAGATGATTCTACTAATGCAATCCGTCTTTTAAACTAAGCCAATCACCCACAAAATGATCAAAATCTTCTGTTCTTCATGGAGAACCTCAGCTGAAGTCTTTCTTTCTCTCCAGAGGTTCTGGATCTCTTAAACTTTAGTTTGACAATTGAAATTGGGAGGTATTTATGAGTCCTGTACCACCTTTACATTAATATTTACTTGGGAAGAGAGGAAATGAGGAAATAGAAGGAAGGGAAGGAAAGGGAAGGCAAGGCAAGGCAAGGCAAGGCAAGGGAAGGCAAGACAAGGCAAGGCAAGGGAAGGGAAGGGAAGAGAAGGGAATGGAAGGGAAGGCAAGGCAAGGCAAGGCAAGGCAAGGCATGGGAGAGGTTTTCCAACATAAAAAGTATCTGACATCAAACTGAACTTGCTGTTAAAGTGCAAATAAGCACAAGAAGCTGAGAATCAATGGTCTGCAGATTTCCAGGACTATTGCTGATCTGTAGCTTTTTATCCTAGTTCATGTAATATTTTTAGAAATTTTTAACCCTTAAAGATTGACAGTACTATAAAATTTTTTAAAAAACAAAATATAGAAAACAATATAAAGAATATTGCACGAAGGAATGAAATTAGATGACCTATCAAGCCATTGCCAGACCTATTTTATTCTGATTTCTTCATCTGGAATACAGAAAAACTAGTTTAAAAAAAAAAAAACATTAGGAAACTAGCCCATCTCTTTTTAAGTAGGCCAAGTGCTCTATGAGTTGTCTATCCAGACTCTTAGATAATGCTTTGCTGCTGCCCATCTCAAAAGTGACCAGCAACAAGTGTTAGTATTTGGTAGGGAAAGATGAATGTTGCACCAGTGGGGGGGGGATAAATTCCTGCTTTTCTTTTTGCTTTGGACAGAGTTTTATGCAGCTCCGTACTTGGAATGTTTAAGATAGCCCAGGCAGAGACGGATGAATGAGGCAAGCAAAAATGGATGATAAATGTAATTTATTTCTTGACCACGTATGTGGTAATATACTTCTATGGGGACACTCTGGCACGGTTCCAGGTATATACTATTCATCAGTATATAGCACTGTTGCATAAATATACTTTAGTTTTTATTCTTGTGTTGGTAAATTTAGAGACTGGGTAAATCTGTAAGCGGTCTTCCAGCCTTTTGTATAATTTAACACTTGCGCTTTGGCAGTGAAAAGCTTTTCAAAAGTTGTTATGAACATACAGCCAAGTAATGTTTTTAATTTGGTGAATAATGGCACTTGTTTCAAAATTAATAAAGAAACACTCTTGTATTGTGCTGTTGTGTATAAAGGACTGATGAACTTGTCTTGGTCACAATTCAGAAAAAAGTGCACACACTGCATAGCCTGCTTTTTGTGCAGGATGTGCTTACTGTCAGGGATGCAACTGGCTACACAAATCCCATGCTGGTTCTCTGAGGAGCTGAAGAACCCAAGGTAAAATATACAGTAAGCTGTAAAGTGACCAGCATCCCTTAAATGCTGTGGAAAAACACCAGGATTACGTCCATGAACAACACCAGAAATTTGTTTTTCATGGGTGGAAAATACTTTCCCAGAGGCAATAGCAACTAAATAAAATAAAACAAAATCTAGAATTTCTGGAATCAGAGGGCATAACCAAAGTGTTTCCTTACATCTATTTTTCTGTTCAAACTTTATTTCCATTTTGAAGGACTGCCAAAGTAGTTCAACTTCTCTCTCCATAAAGTATGTGCCATTCCCTCTGGAGTGGGTATGGAAAGGGGAGTCAAATGATGCATGTTATCAGGTAACATAAATAGTTTACAGCGTTTTGAAATCATGGTGCCTTGATCTGAGATGGGGAATTTTGCCAAGTATTGACATTAAAAGCAGGAGGAATTTAAATAAGATTGACTTGTAGCCTGTCAGAAGATGGTTCTTTATGATTTCACATTAAACCTGCAGCCCCACTATTTTTCTTAAAAACATATTTGGCTTCTCTCCATCTAAAAATTTGCTGATCCACTGTACTTGACACATTAATTTTCTGTGATGATTTTGGCAGCCTTTATACATTGCCTATGCCTAACATGGGAAAAAAATAAAGGAAATGTGGATATGCTTGACATAGAGTAATTTTTCCTTTCTATTGCATTACTGATAGCAAGTACCACTTCATTTACCATCAATAAAGTGTGTAAGAAAAAATAATAGAAAAGAGATTATGATCTTTCTTTTTCTAATAAAATCTGACCATCTAGATGCTACTGGATATTAAGGAAGAGCTGCTGTTCCAAGCTATAGTACTCACATTATTAGTGAGTAAGAATACTAATTATTAGTTTATTCAATCTTAATAAAAAAGGTTTTTAGCCAATATGGATGCAGCAAAACTTTCATAAGGCCTAAATGACTTCATTAGCTATCTAGGAAATTCACTGTCCATACTAACAACTGAAGAACTCATTTATCACTCAACAAATCTAGAGTTGTGATAGTGTCTTCTGCTTAGGTCCTATCAGCTATTTGCTGGTCTTTCACACATTTCCATTTCTTCTTGTTTTATCTATTTCTTCCCTTTTTCCTTGTAGTTAATGGATAAAACTACAATATAAGGTCCAAAGACTAGAGAGAGAAACACATGCGTCTTACTCATTAAAAAAAATTGATCACGTCCCAGAGGACTAAGTTTTCCACAAGTCTCACTTTTTTCATATACCAAAAATAAACACCGAAAATTTTAAATTAAAGGAAGGAGCGGATGAAAAGCATCTGAAAAGGGACATGAAGTTTATTTGTGGTATCTCAAAATGCAGCAAATCAAACTATTAGCTCTTTAACATAATATTCCATCAAAAGTATGAAGACCTAGCACTGGACCTGGGAGCATAGCACATGGTCATCACACTCATCGGTTTGTAAAGAAACAAGGAAATTGATGTAACATACAAAAAGCAAAAGGAGAAATTGGAGCGGCAATTGGAGTACATCTGAAGTTCAGCACTGGAATATCACCCATGTTCTCTGTGTTCAGAGCTCTCTCAACTCTGAAACTACAGATCAGATTCTGATCATTTGCAATCTGCAATTGCAGATTTATTCTCAACTATGTCTGAAGTTTTACTGGCGTTGGCATGTGAACATAAACCTGAAAGAGCACTTGGGAAAAGTGAGGAAATTTGACTCTTAGTCCTTGGGTTTCTCACACAGGAAGAGACTTCTCATGGCAGGCATAGGAATCATAGCAATCAACGTGCAGATACAATCTTACATCTAGAAAAAATGAATTTTACCCAGGACAAGTATGCAAGGAAAGAAGTTCTAATTAAGGAAAATAGTTCCAAAAAGTCACAGTTCTTATAGTATATCTTGTCTTAATAACAGCATGCGGTGCAATCAAAATAAGCCATAATTGGGTGAAAATCTGGGGGGAAAAGGAGCAAATTTGGTGAAAAATATTTAAGTTTTCAACTGTATTACAAGAGAAATTATCCCATTGCAAGATTTAATGATTTCGTGTTGCTAATCAACTCCTAATTTCCTTGTCATTGCCAGCGGTTTGTGGCTATATTGCCACAGTCAGCAAATACTGAAAGAGGTTTTATGCCAGAGCTGGGATGGTAATCCCTCCACAGCATCCAGTCTGAATATATCTAGTGTGTGGCATCTCTCATGTATCCTGCTGATGATACAGGATGCATAAAACAAGAGATCTAGCAAGTAAAATGTACATTAAATTTGAAAAAAACAATCTGTTATTTGTGGCCTGATTTCAAACTGCCTTATTCAGACTGCTTCTATGTAACAAATAAATCACCTTTTAAACATGATCAGTGGAGGAAACCATCAAATACATCCTGAAACATGGCGAAAATCAAAATACAGTACAGCATGTACAAATATTTTGAAATCCGTAATTTTCAGCTAGAAGAAGATAGAATATTGTGCATATGTGTGTCTAAAATCAGTATTGATACTACACATCATGTTATTCTCTGAGAAAGTAACTACCTCAGCCAATTTCTATTAAAACAAATTCCTCCATCTTTAAAGCAATACTCTTACCAACAGAAGTTCTGAGTAACTAGGAATTGCAGACTTTAGCCAAGATTTTTTTGTTAGAGAAACCATGGCTTACAACACATTTCTCAGCAATGTCATTTATAAATTTAGATAGAAGCCAGAAAGCATGAACAAGATCTCAGAATAGCCAATAATCGTAAAGGTTAGAGAAATTTTCCTGAAGAGCCAGGTTTGTGCATTTTTTGAGACTTAATATTCTAGAGAAAAACACAGGCTGAGTGATGACTTTGATGTGAAGCCTTTCCCTCTTCCCTAGTACATTACTTCACCCTGGCTTGGCAAGCGAGTTTCTCGGTCTTTAAAGTAGTCCCATTGAAACCGTTTCACTCTCATTAAATATTCATCAGCAGCTGGTTTCTGGAGAACTCCATGCCACAAAGCAGACATATTCAAGAACTTGCTCTGAACCACATAATGTTAGACCATGAACCTTAATGGACGTGATACAACTCAAGTGGGTGTTTGCAGCTCTCAAAGGAGAGTGGAGAAGCATGTTGCTTTCACATTCTTGGTTCTAGTCAGTCCAGAGTTGATGGAGTGCTCCTCTCATTTGGTAAGAACTGTGTTCTAGAGCAGGCCCACCAGGGCGTATAGGTGGTAGAAAGTCCATATCATGACTCCTGGTGTACCCATGTGTGCGCTATCACTTCTGTGTTGACAAGGCTGGGGAAGTTCTGCAAACATCCAGCAGCAGAAATACAGACAGCCAAGGTCTACTAGGACCTACAGGATCTCTACAAAATATCAGAGCTAGACTTCAAGTACCTGAAATTTGGACTTATGGACCTAAAATTTGAAAATGTTGTCTTCATTCTTTCACGACGGTAGCTGCTGCATTACTTACTCACTTTAGAAAATATTACCCTGAATCTTTCATCAGGGCCTCCAGACATTACTGCAATATAAATAAAAATGGCGTTCAGTAGTTCTCAAAGAGACTAGTCAAAATGCAGTCGTTTTTATCTGTGCTCTGCCACTTTTGTGTTTTTTTGGTGGTTTGGGTTTTTTTCTCTCTCTCTTGTGGCTGACAAGCTTCTTAAGGCAGCAAATAGAAAAGCTATGTGGCTGTGATAAGCACTTACATACTCTGACTGTGGACTCAGCAGTGTCTCTCACCACACTTCCATAACACAGAGTAAAGAACTAGTTTTTTCAAAAAAGAGATTATAAGTGGTGTCTTGCTCTGTGAAAATAAACACCAAACAAAGCTTTTGGGGGTATTTTCCATGAAATTATTGTGTATAATTATCAGCACCCTAAAGAGAGCCAAAATATAAAATCTTGGAAAGGTACATATATTTCATGTTACCAAATGTACTTTGATGTTTCAGTAGGAAATACAATTAACATAACTCAACTTATGAATCATCTTTCAAGTTGTTTATACTTATTTATTCCTACTCATTTTTTTTACTTCAATTATTTATTCAATATTCCCACAGAGAAGTAGATGAGGGGGAAAGAATTATTTATATAATGGAGACCACATACTGTATAATGAAACATTTCATAAGTAGCACACTCACTCTTGTCCTGCATAAGTGTTCACAAAGAATGGTTTTATCCTTCATAAGGCAGGTTTATCCAAAGTAAACAATGTGCTCCTCAAGGAGTGTATGTTGACATGTTTGTGAAAAATGCATGCAGTCTGCAAGAGAGACATTGTCCTGGATTACAGCTAAAAGCCAATACAGATAGATATTTTTGCAAGAGATGGGGAAATGGTTGCATTGAGGATATAATTCACAATAAGCTTATTAAATGGAAATCTTCATACTTAGGAACAAAAGGCAACATGCTGCTATTAATCTTCATTTAGAAGGGGGTACTATAATAACATTACGATAAGTGAACTGTTTGACTTCATTGTAGAACCAGTCGGGAATTTTTCAAAGATACATTTTTTTCATCTCCGTGCTTCTCATTGAGAACTAAATCACATATTTCTACACAGCCTCACTGTGTCATGTAGGTGAATCTATAATGTCTATTTATGTCATTTCTCTCATAATAACCCTTTTCTCCACATTGGCTCATTTGCCCAGCGGTTGTGTTCAGTGTGTCTGAAAGCAAATTCTTATTTAGAAGGCAATATTTGGTCAGGATAAAGGTTATTCTGTAATTATAAATTGTAAGGTATTTGCGAATATATTATTTCTAACTGAAAAGCCAGAAGTTAAGGATGGATTTTTTAAAATCTAGAGCTGTTTACATTAAAAAAATTTATCTTTGAAATGAAAATTCTTCACAGAATTTTGTTACTTTTGTAGAAAATACATATCAAAAATCAAGAAAGAAACGTAAAAAAAAGTGTTGTCAAAATATTCTGCTTTGTTATTTCAGAAATAACTTTCCATGCTGTGGTGGAACATACAAGACAAATTCAAATAAAACATTTTGACTGAAAGAAAATGACACTTACCCAATCCTACCCATTTGGTCTGTGGAGTATATAGAAGTGCAAAGAGTTTGTTCTTAGTCAGAACAGTCTCAAAATGTCATTTGCCAAATGGCGTTTTCATTCTCCTGCCAGCTTTTGGTAACATCCAAAAAGAAAAATAATCAAATATTCACATTCACAAAAAATGATGGAACTTAGTTCCATATGCATATCTGTTACATATATCTACTCATAAAAATATGATTATTTTTTATAATGTAAATTTATTGTAAACTACACAAAGAAACTAGAGGAGACTAGATTTGATTTTTCTCTCATGACAAACACAAGTTCATTAAAATTATTGTGCTTTCATATTCAGTTCACAAATGGAGGTAATAACATTAAAGAAATTTTATTAAGACATTTCTGTGTTTTGGTCAACACTTTGAAAAATAATCCTCTGGTTTCAATTTTTTGCTTTCCATACTCTTTTCTGAAAGGGGCAGCTTTTCACTACCTCCAAAATTATCTAGTTTTGGATAGACAGAAGAATGTGAGGGACTTTTTGATCAGAAACCTAGGCAGAAATAAGACATTTAAACACCTCCAGAATACTATGAGACTTCACATATCTATATTTTGTATCTAATTTTCTGCAGTTATATGTAGACAGTGGAAAAGTATTTACAATTCCTTGGTCCTGGTTCAATCCTCAGCTAACAGCAACACTCCATACTGGTGCAAGAGCCAGCTGTGAAGCCGCTGCCCTCACTTACTCCCTGGTTTCCCTGAAATGCCTAGTAAGGCCTAGTAAACAGTCATAGGGTACTCGAAAACGTGAGTGATCTGGAAAAAGCAGGCATCCTGGGATGTGGCTTGTATGCCACCCTCTTTACCTCTATTTGTAGCCTTAATTTCTGATTGGACAACTCAGTTTCTTAAAATTAACACACAAAAATTTTAGCAGCTTGTTATGTCACCCATTCTCTGTTCCTTAGAATTGACATTTAGTCTATTATTTAAGTACTTTACCCATCTTTAAGAATATTTAGAAGTTTGGAGAAGTCAAACCTTCTGTTGAACAGTATTTTGTTCATACATAGAGCATCTTGTCTACTACTTTTCCTGGAACAATGAATATTCAGAATGCTTAAGGTGGGAGATCTCTTGAGACATGTAAGAAATACACTTCACGAGATAAATTGGCATACTTCAGATGAAGAGAAACAAATGTCCCAAGGAGCAGTTTTTGGAATGGGATCAGAAGCTAGCCACAGATTGTTTGGAAACAAACTCTTAAGTAGGATGTGATTAATGGTCACAGTACAGATTATTATAATTTACCATCAGTAGATATAGAGTGCAAACGAGCAAAAAAACAGTAAATATACATAGCTCTAAAATTAGAAAATATGATGCTGAACACCCAAAGAGATGGATAGAAAGAGATTATTTTTTTAACCTAGTCTCTTCACTGCATACAGCATCAGATTTGTTCCCTGGTACAGCTCACAATAGAAAAAGATTGCACAAAAAGACCTTCACAACAGTTTCTTCTTCTTTGTTTCATACACAACAAAGCTAAGATTTCCAAAAGGAATTGAAAGTATGAGAAACCCATCTGTTAGGCAGAAATCCTTATGGTGCCTTCCACATGGGAATGAATTTTAGTTAATACAAATAACCATAAAGCTGTTGTAATTAGCAGAATCTTTAGACAGATAAAATAGCAAATGAAAAAGTTCACTTATTAGATTACATTTTTACTAGCCACAATTCAGAATATTTTTGTGTGATTTGGCGTAAATCTATTTGACTTCAATAACAGTTCTGTTTTTAGCTCATGCATTCAAAGCTAACATCATCAGGTTTATTTCAAAAAGTAAAGACTCCAGTCACTCAGTTTAGGGTGAATCTGTTGAATTTTTTCTTCAACACCTTCTTGAAACCATCCTTTGGAAATATATGATACCATGCTAACTATCCAACAGATGACCTCCAAGAGATGACCACTGAGTGTACCATGCTGGATGTATCACCCCATGGACATCAGTTTTCATGTTTTGTTATTTCAAGATGTAAGGGCTTTTATAAGAACCAACTGTTATCCAAGGTGAGCATGTCTCCTTAAGACTTTTGTGTAGTCACTTGGGAGAGAAAGACTCAAAATTAAGCTTTAGTTCTTTTCTTTTTTTAATTCAAAGTCTACCAAACCTTAAAAAAAAAGCAAAGTGCTGTGTTATGAAGTGTGGTCATAATGGTTTTCATTTACAGCCAAAATCCCTTTCAAGGTTTGTTTATTACTTTTAAAATCTCCCAAATTGATTGTTTGCTTGTGTGCATACTTAGGAATTTCTGTATATAGTTTGGAGGTGTTTTCTGCAGGGGAAGTTTAAATGTTTCCAATGTTTTCATGAACTACCATCAGATGTCTTCCAGATCACTACTGGTTCCCAGAGCACAGATTGAGGAATACTGCATTAAAGGAGACATTTCCTTTTTCCATTGACTGTGGAGGGATTCTAAGGGGATTTTGCACCACAGGCTAAGGTTAACCTTTGTGAACACCATCTGTAGTTTATTTTTAGATGCACAATTTGGAGACGAGTGTTATGTGATCATAAATAGTTAATGTTCGTGGGCAGGCAGTCCGTAAGAAAACAGAGCTCATATCAAGAAGGAAATGCAGCACTGTGGGCCAGTAAATACTGCTATACCATACCCACACTATCATTAAGGCCTTACTGAGGTCTTTGTGAGATCACAGATAAAAGTGGCAGAGATGATTGACTAAGGCAGGGAAATAGCTACAGTTTCTATTTGGGCACAAGAAGCACCTTTTGTCTGAATTCTTGCATTGCTTATATTTAGCTTTTGAGGACTACCTGGGCATCCACAGACCTTTCGAAGCGGCTAGACCAAGGACCTGGGCTGTGATCAGGACTGCATATTAGCATATGAATGGTCATGCTTCTGATAAAGAGAGTGGCATCATAATCGCTATGTCACTGTAGCTGTGTCTGGTATCTGCCACAGCTAGGGATATTGTAAGGCTGTAATTATGGCTTTTAGGAGCTTACCACCATTTTCCAGAAAACATCCACCTACTGTGCCAGTGATAGCTTTCAAACTTGAAGGATAAGGAACTAAACCAAATACTTCTGAATAGATAGAAACCACTACCCCAAAGCTTCACACTCTGTTCACACGGTGAGTTAAGGAAGCTATGAAAGCAAAATAGCAGAGCTGGAATTTTATACAGTTCAGTAAGAGTGTCACAGGCCACCAAAAATTGCTTGTAAGTTCAATATAATTTGGAAAAGGAAGGAAGAATTTAAATTAAAGCTGGGAAGAGGTAACATTTATTAGTCATAGAGGACTTTTCTCTGTGAAATGGAAGGTTATACTCCTTTTACACATGGAATGGTTTTTTGTCTAACCAAAAGGGAGAACCACTTGAAAACACAGCATGATATGAATCAGTGGTCAGTAGTTGGCAAGTATACCATATTTAATTTTACTTTCAACATTTTCCCCTTCACCCCACCCGGAGTTTTTATGCTAGCTCTGAAGTACTGAGATAGTTACTCTGCTGTTTCAAATTCCCACTTCATCTAGACAGTAGCCAGAAAGTATGACGTGAACAGCCAATATGAAAATTGCCAATAAAACAATGGGTTTGGGCTGTATTTCCATCTCTATGAGAGCACTAAAGGTTAAATGCATTTTCATAAGTATTTGTACCAGAAAAGCTTATATTTTCCTAGACAGTGAAATCTGCCATGTGCGAAGATCTATATATCATCTAGGTCACAAAGTATTTAAAAAAGCAATACTTCCTGTGTATGCTTAAACAAATGATACTAATCCTTCTTAACTGACTATATGCATATGTGCATATGTGAGCATATAGCCCATATACAGTGTAATATAATGAATAACAGAATGTGTAGTACACTAATCAGACTATTTTTATACTAATTGGTTTGACATTTTTAAAGCTGTTTACAAGGAAAAAGAAGGGAGAAAGCTTTTATTACTTGTAGAACTCATCCTAAAGATATATCAGGAGGATAGATATGAAGTATTGAAGCAGTGTAACTGTGCCAGAGCTGATCAGGATTCAAGTCCTGAGCTACAAAAACAGGAGAAGGAAGAGAGAAGCCCAGATACTTGGCTGACCAAACGGAGTTCTAGAATCTTTACCACCAGCACTGCACTGGTGAATGTTAGAAACACTGAGTCATCCTCTGTAACTCACTAAGGAAATACCATGTTTGCTGTGATAATAGACATTAAAGCAGGTAAAAGAAGAAAAGAAAGATGATTTCTTGAACTTTTCAACAAAATACCTGATTGCTGTTGGGCTGTTGTTTCTTCTCATAAGGACTCCTGTTTTTAGAGGCTGCCCCATCTCTCCTCTGTCTGTCTAACGTGTCAGAGGCAAGACAGATGGAACAGGTTATCAGTGGCCAGTATGGTCAACTTAGCTTTTTAACATACTCTTCGTAGCTACATCATCTGACACTACACTTTGGGGTTTCTCTGAAATCTGGACATGTGCTATACCATTGTTTCAAGACATATCATGTGGGAAAAGTCAATATATAACCAGAAACCTAATCACTGTCATTTAAAATATCCCAGACTACCTACAGTTTCTTTAAAAAAAAAAAAAAAAAAAAAAAAA
>Ga0065711_1010345_pt1 | contig 16141 bp, 12 predicted proteins | sample Hoacrofraction12_FD_59098 | JGI IMG/M metagenome (GOLD analysis project Ga0065711, IMG submission 59098) | Hoatzin crop microbial communities from Cojedes, Venezuela - Epithelial fraction 12 v2 (version 2) | ecosystem: Host-associated > Birds > Digestive system > Esophagus > Crop | place...
GGGGGGGGGGGGGGAGAGAGCACGCACCCCTCAGCCTCACGGGCAGCACGGACCGGGCCTGGGGAAACCGGTTTGTGGCCGGTGAAATCCGACTGTGGAGATGAGAAAGGAAACCTCAGTGTCAAAGCAATGTCAGCTTGAATGCTCAGGCTCACTCCCGGTTTCCCTCTGCCTCCTCCCTGGACACGGAGCGGCGCCTGCGCTCAGCTCGCCCCAGGCTGTCTCTGCCGCTCCTTCCTCCTCACGCTCCTCCCCTGCCCCGGCGTGGGGGTCACCAGCCCTGACAGCAAAGCTGCTCCGGCGTGGGGGCCCCCCCAGGCTGCGGGTGGGGATCTGCTCCGCCGCGGGCCTCCCTGGGCTGCAGGGGCACAGCCTGCCTCGCCATGGGCTGCTCACGGGCCGCAGGGGAACCTCTGCTCCGCACCTGTCTGCAGGGCAGTTTCTCCTCTGACAGAACAAGTTCTTCCCCTGGAAAGCAGAAAGGGGTGTGGTTGGTGTTTAGCACCGTCCCTTTGGCCAAGTAGCGCGTGGCCAGAATGATGTGAAGGTGTAACCCAAGCGTAGAGACAGCAGATCTTGGCTGTCTCCACTCTCCGATGAATCAAAGACAAATTCTCCTCCATGAAGGAACACAGGAAACGCAACAAAGAGGCCGGCCTTGCGTGCGCTCGATCTGTGGAAAGTCCACCGAGCACCCAGGCCCGAATAAAACCAGATCTCTGCTGAGTGCGTGAGGGTTGGCTCATTGCACAGCAGGTAAAAGAAGCCGCTTTTCGGAGAACACTCTCACACATTCTCACTCCCCTCTCCCCGCTGCTGTTGCCCAGCAGTTTTTTATGCATTAAATACATGTATTTAATACATTTTTAAATACATTATCACAGAGGCGCTACCACCTCGCTGACGGGCTCAGCCTTGGCCAGCAGCTGGTCCGTCTCGGAGCCAGCTGGCGCTGGTTCTGTTGGACGTGGCGGAAGGTTCTAGCAGGTTCTCACAGAAGCCATCCCCTTAGCCCCACCGCTACCACCCCACCTTGCTACACCAACCCAAGGCAGAATTAAGTCTCGCTGAGCTCGCCTTCTTCTGTGCCGCGTTTGGGCACAGCTACACAGAACCCCTTTTCGGGTACCTCTGGGCAGAGTTCACACTTTCTTCCTCTGCCTGCTCCCTCCCACTGACAGTTCATTATTCACGGCCCTCATCTGCTTTCCTGAACTTTCCTTCCCCTGCGTGCCCCAGCCGGCTGCTGATCCTTCGGTTACAAACAGACCGACAGGCTCCTCGAGAGAGCCCCAGCGGCAGTTAACAGCTAACGGCGTACTGACAGGAAGCAGCCAGTTTCTCCAGCCACAGAGAGAGGTACCACAGGAAAGAACCACACTGGGCACAAGGGTTCTGGTTAAAAAGGTAGTCAGATGGGGTATCAAAGATTTGTTTCAAAGACCACAGTTCCTACGGCAAGAAGTTGGGGCTTATTTGTTCCATTTTATGTTAAAGAAACACCGGCATGAGAATCTCTTCCAAATGGTCTGATTTTCCGTACTTGACTTTGAAGCAATGGAGAGACAGGAAGATGTTCAAGCTGGACAGGTCACGTAGCACCAAGATGGCGGTGCCACCAGCTGCAGGAGCGGTTGAGAACTTTGGAACCATAACATTCTATACTGGCTAGCAACTGCCAATTGTTGATGCAACAAAGCTAGAGAAGGTAGGAGCTCCTCTGTTTAAGGGTGTTTGGCTGCCAGTTGGGGTTTTGTTTCACAAAAGTAGCAGAGCTAGGATTCTGAAGGTCCAGTTTTTGCAAGAAAATGACCGCTTTGAGGATGAGATTACAATTTGCCTGAATGTTGATGGCTTTAATATTTTCCCATCTGTTCTGCAGGTATTGAGAGAGTGATGGGGAATCCAAAAGGGTGAAAATGGCTGCAGTTGGGAAGGAGCGCTATTTCCATCTGCGTTCTCCCTATGCACAGGTAAGTGCTGTAGACTTCAGAGTGGTCGGTATCCTCACTTTTCTTGATGTATCCGTGTAGAAAGGGAGCTTTACTGTGTAAAGTCACAGACTGATACGTCACTCTGTCTGAGTCATGGCCACATCTGTAGACCAAATACGTGACTTTCAGAAGTGATGAGAAGAGCTATGGGTCGTGTACACTGTGGACAATTTCTCCTGTGAACTGGGCTCAGATAATCAAGGAACACAGGAGTTAAAATCACACATAAAGATCACTCATCACTTTCTGATTGAATCAACATTATATTGATTTGCAATAAATAGACCATGTTTATNATTTCTGCTTGTAGGGACTACCTGAATTTCTGTGAAATCAGTTATTTCAAACAAAGCCCTTCCAAATGGGTTTGTCCTTCCCAGAAATACTTAAATTCCATCTGGTGAAAATCCAGGGTGGCTGGAGGGCTTCTCATTATTGCACCCGTTCCAGCACTGGTGATTTAGGCGTTAGTGCCTGGGAGACGGGCTTTGGCTCCAGACCCCAGCGTGCCTGCAATATGACATCTCACAAGCTCCCCTGACCTAACTCAAGATATCTTTTGAGGTATCTGGAGCTTGAGACAACTGTAAAGATGTCTTTAAATGTTCTAAAATATCAGAACGTGGTCCCACAAAATCTTAGTCACATGTGCACAGCAGTACAGCGTGTGCTAATCCATTTAGTCCATTTTCATTCTTAATTTACAATATCAGAAACCTGTCTTCTCCTGCAGCAAAAGTACAGCAACATCCCCTGTTGGTGGGAAACACAACGCTCAGGCTGCGTGAGGATCAGCTGTGCCTTCCATCACAGCAAGCCTCGCAACATTAATGGACAGTTTTTGCCACCTAGTAACAGTGAGTAAAACTATTTTCTGAGCAATTTGTTCATTAGAGTAAGTAAATACACAAAAATGTCCCTCCGGTGCTTAGTCCCAGTGCTTATGTAATATATATTAAGGCCAAGAAGGGTGCCGTGGCAAACCAGTCAGGGGTGATCTGCTATCCCAGCAAGTCCAAGGCAAAGAAAGGAATTGTATTGGCATTTGAAGAGGGTTGCCATAGGTATTTTTTTAGCTGTCATGTTACTCATCTGTCAAGTGAAAGTGTTGTATCTTACTGTCTCTTGCGTGAGAGACAACCACTCTGGTCTGCAGGAGTGTTACTAAAACGGGTTTAGTATGAGACACGTGGTGCTCGTAGGCAAGCAAGAGATGCACAAGAATAACTACAAGTGGACTACAAGAAAATGCCCATGCTTCATNTTACTTCTTTAACACTGGAAAACATATCAAACTTCAATATTATTAGTTGAATAATGATTATATTATATAATCGGAATCCTGATTGTAGTTGCAAATTGGTCACCTCGAACCATACAAATAGACTCAGAATTCTTCATCATTTTTATTTTCAGTCACTTGCATTTCCTGGCTCTCCGAAAATGCTATCCCAGGTCTGGAATAGTTTTGCTGCAAACATTACGTGTAGATAGAAATTTTGATGGAAAAGAATATCTTTTCTGATTTTCTTCTCCTTAAGTGTCAATTATTTTCATGAACTTCGTCTTCTTTCTCAAAATCTACATTTTGTACTTTGTAGAGAGAGTTGTGATTCCGAAAATTGATGGTAAAAAGATGTCCACAAGCTCAGAATGGGTAATCCTGTGCTTAGCACTGCTAAATTCTTCAAAAGTGATGCCATGGGGAGGGATACCTGCCTGCCTACTCTTCAGCATGTTGACAGTATTTTCACAGGCGGGGTCCTCAACTCATTTACTCACTTCAGCCCAGGAATTCCTAATCACACCTTTCCCTGTGTTGTCAGTATCTATCTGTGTTTTCACGCTTTCTGTACTTGCAAGGTGCTCTTTTGCCAACCTCGGCAGAAGATTTGTCCTAAAAGGCACAATCGGTCTACTTAATGACTCCCTCAGCAGGATAACTATACCTGCTGCTCTGAACCTGGACTTGATATTCGAGTTCCCTCCCAACAAAATGAATCTAATGTCTTTTCTGCAGGTGCCCCAGTGCAACAGGTTGTCCAAGGGGGGACTCGGCCTCCAGCCCCCCATCTAGAATCACTCAGACATCAAGAGAATATTGTCCTACCAGTTCACCCTCCACTGATTATAAACCTCAACGACGACGAGGACGATGAAGAGGATGATGAGGAGGAAGAGAACGGTAAGCACTTTTTTTCTTTCTTTTACAAGGAAGTAGGATGGGTTTCTTTGACTCTTGCAATGTGCTTCACCACTGATTTCTTATAAGCACGCTTCCATTTTTAGAAAAGAGTTGTTGACAAGGTTTTGAAACAGTTCCCAGCTGTTCTGCAAAACACTGGAACTGGTAGCCACCAGATGTGAGTGAGGCAACATCTTCTAACTCCTGTGAAACGCCTAGCTGTGTATTTCAGCAGCGGTATAATGCACATACCTTTTGTTTGTTACATAGAGTTTAAAATGTGAGCCACAGTTCAGATGGTTGTCAAAGACTCTTTGAAATTTCTCAACATTTGGGGACAAAATTACGAGTTTAGGAGGCACTTCTTTTCTGGGAAACAAATTTCTGAACAGGGCCTGAACACACTCCTCGCTGAAGGAGAATTCTCAGGTCAGTGTACAAAAAGTAGTTGTGTGACTTTAACTTAAATAATTTGTTCTAGTCATTTCCTTAACTCTGTAGGCAGTCTCATTTTATTACAGAAAGTTCTTCTTAAATCTAGCAAAGGGAATCCATACAAAACTCTTACTAGCTTAACTGAATGTATGCGTTTATCTATTTATGTAGTTTCATTGTTTTTGTTTTTTTAAAATGTAGTTAATCCATTTCCTGTGTCTTACTTTGGGATGACCAGTCCATAGAGAAGGAATGAATTGCACGTTCCCGGAGAGTGAAAGTGAGAGAACAACCTACTCCCATGCGTGCACTCCGCCCATGATGGTGCAAGTTCTCAGGCAGCCCCAAGCTGCTTTTCACTTTCCCCCTGCCCTGCAGGCTGGCTGGCAGGGCTGCCTGTTAGTGCTCCCTACCTCAGCTTTAGTCGGAGTAAGCCAGAGTCACTGAAACAGGAAGTGCAGTCAGGAAAAACATGAATTGTGACCAAAAGGTTTGATTATTGAGAATTGTTGAAGGTCTTTCTGTAGCTGTCTATTAATCTTTTAAGTCTGTTTCCTACAGATGTTTCTAATTGGGTGCCTAGGCCTGCTGCAGATATTGAAGAGGAAAGAGCCGTAAAGGAAATATGCTATAAATCTGGTATGATGTTAGTCACTCTTTCCTAAAGAGCAGTGTTGCCAATATAGTAAACGTTGGGGGGGTTTTTCCCTCTTGGGGTATGTTTAGGAGAGTATTACAGGATTCAGCACCCCCACAACCAGCAATCACCAAAAGCTGTGTCTTCACCTTGGGGAAATCGGCTAGCACCCTTGGAAGCTACCAGACGAGACTTGCAGAAAGGCAAGTACTTTTCATCTTCCTGGACAATGTTTACCACTTTTAAAATTACCGTTTCAGGGAGAAAGAAATACACAGTTTGCCCCTCCTTCCCACTTTTTTAATTCCGGTACAATAAAGGATAACATATTACAAAGGGCATAAAAATTCTTCATTTATTTTTCCCCATATATATGTGTGTGTATATATATATATATATATATATATATATATATATGGTGTCCCACAGGTGGCGACTACCTGTGTCGATTGTAAATGGAAGGAAGAAACGGGCTATTAACCCTATGCATACTCTCCTGAGATACAACAAGTAGTTTATATAATTTTTATAATTTTTCTTCGAGATCAAGATATTTGTAGTCTAATTTTAACTATCCTAAGGTTAGAAATCTCATTTAAATTTCTCATCCAGAGCTTCTGCTGGAAATGGAGAGAGACAGGCACTCTTGTGGGGCTACTTATTGCATCATAAGATAGCGCCAAAGAAATGGGAGATGAATCCCTTTCCCAGAGGTGCTCCGCGCTCTCTGCTGGCTGTCTTGTGTGTCTAGATGACGACATGTAGTGATACATCAAGCTTTTCTATAACTAAACTTAGATTAAGTACATACGCCCTTGAAGTGTCCAGTAAAAGACATTAACAAAGGTGTTCCATTTTGTTTTGAATGTTGGGCTTTATCCAACATGATTAAGGTCAAAGAAATACTGATGAATAAATACTTACCTCCCTTATTATGTTTCCCCTTTGTTCTTGACCAAGTGGCACGACTTAAAAATTTCCGTATTAGTGTTTTTACTGACTAAGTAATAGCATAATTCCATTTTAGGAGAGAGAGTTATGCTCTTCCTGCAAGAACATGACAGAGTCATCTAAAAATCAGTCAGGAAGAACTGTTGGGCAGAAATATGACCTGCTACTTGTAATAAAAAAGAGTATTATTATTCAGGTTGTGTAAATGTCTGGGATAAACTTTTGATAATACCGTTTTATATAAAACACATTTGAGGTGGATGATATGTTAAGAAAACATGGGAATGGAGAAATTTTCTTTACTTTGGAGCCATAGTCTTCCTGAGCCTGTGTATTATGGTATTTTCTTGGAGAGCATGAGGGTTAGACATCGGTTAACACTAGACAGGATCCAAATAACTAAGAAAAGAGAAAGAAGAATATAAAGCGAGAAGTTCCAGCAAATTGGCCTAAACTACTCCCCTGGCTCGTAGAGGTGGGAGGAAGAGAATGGCAGTGCCATTCACTGCGCTTGCACAAGGGCAGCTCAAACATTCTTTCTGTTGCCTTTGCAGCTGACAGTAACACAATTCCTGCAAAAGTGAATAATACAGAAAGAGAAGGAGAGAGTTCCGGAAGGAGAGGAACAACAGAGAGTATGCCCAGAACAGATCGTAGATCCTTTGCAAATGGAGGTAATCAATGGCTGGCTTATTAATTTTTCTGTACTGAGCTGTTAGGTGATTTAGCACTACCTAGTTAATTTCTGTTCTTCGTGTCAAACGGAAACGATCCATATTTGGATTGGATTATGCAATTTATTCTTTGGAATAATCACATAATAAATATGGAATAAAAGGATTTGTTCGCCCTGTGACACAGATAATTTGCATGCAACTTTGGATTCTTAGTTATTACAAATGTATATGTGGATTAAAGCAAACATTTGTAGTTTTAAACTGTCCGCCCTCAATACAGTATTCCTGAAGACTTTCTCATTGATAATGAGAAACATTCTGAGTGGAACTGGTCAAAGCAATTGTACGAGTTCAAAGTAGGGTGGTCTTTGTGTTTATAGTCCATTTTGAGATTGCAGTCAAGATTTTGCAACCATGAAATTTTCTAGAGCAAATATAGCCACTTCTTTTTCCTTTTGGGGAATGATGCTTTACGCAATAATGAACATGTAAACCCACATTCCACCCAAGAAGACCTGTGTATGCAGTGGGAGAACAGGCTTTGAAAACACCGTATAGCGTTTTTGGATCAGAAAATTTTGCGTGCTTTTTAAGAAAGTAACTATGTGTTATTTTAATCCCTTAGAAACAAACCCTACTGAGCTGGTAAAGAACCATCACGGCAAAGAAGTAGAGGAAAAGAAATGGATTTCTGAGGAGGCAAGAAATTCACCTGTTACAGGAACAGGCAAAGGTATTTTGAGAAAACAATCAGCTGATTCATCTTCCTCTACTAAAGTGTTACACAGTTTAGCTCTACCTAATGAAGTTGTGTTCTTAGTGTCAAATAGAAAATATCCATATTTGGATTGGATTATTTGATTTGTTCTTTGGAAAGAGTTATTACATCTCCAAATGGTCAGCTTCTAACTTCTCATTTTACTCTAGATATTGATAGTAGTAGAAGTGGTTTTGCAGTAGAGGGTTTTTTTTTGCAGTGGAGTTTTGATTGTGATGGATTTCGGATTGTTTTGGCTTTAAAGTACCCCATAAATGGAAGCAGCAGTACAGAATTTCTGCCACATTCTGGCTGGAACTGAGAGGAACCAAAAGTGCTTATTTGTAGAGATGTTTCTCCAAAACATTTCTTCAGTTGAGTTCTCTGAGGTTTTAGGTACCATGATGACATGTATCTTGAAAACACCATCTGATCTGATCAGACAGGATTCATAAATAGTGAGAAGCTAAAGAAGGAGCAGGTAATTTGTGGCTGGTGCTTTACTTTGGAGCCATAGTCTTCCTGAGCCTGTGTATTAAGGTATTTTCTTAGAGAGACTACTTCGGGAAAAAGAACCAACTGCATCAAAGTATTCCAATGGGAAAGGTACTTGATTATTGTACATTTCCTAATTTTTAGACGAGATATTGTTGTTCCTCTGCAAGTGTGGTGGATGTTATGTACTTGGCATAAACCCAACCTGAAGTGAAATTTTCCATTAACAGTGTGATTTCTTTCACTGCAACACGGCAGCAGTTGTTGGACGTTATAGTCCAGTTCTGCTTCTTTTACCCAGGTTGCATCATCTGTTAGATTCCCTGTGAGCAGGATCAGTTCCCGAGCACCCAAAATCTTTGACGCCCACACATTTGATCCTGTGGCGGCCCGTGCCCTTTCCACTTCCATCAAGTAAAACAGATTTGAATGTAGGGGGTATCTCACCAAACATGAGCCTAAATAGAACCAGTAAGAATTGGGTCAAGGAAAGAGCATGACACTTGATCAAGTTCACTTAAAAACTAGTCCCATACAGCAAATTAAAATACCTACACCTAATTACCATGATGCATAGACTTCATCTTTTTCACAAGAGAACTCTAGAATATATTTGTCATGTCACAATTACTTTGCGGTTTTGGAGTAAAAAAGAAAAAAAGGACAGATTTTGGCTTTAAACTACCGCATTTCGGCCGCATTCTGGCCTGAACTGAGAGGAACCAAAAGTGCTTATTTACCTTAGCGGGAGAAAAGGCAGAGCAGGCAAAGCCACGTCTTCCTGCAGAGCAGAGGGGCCAGGAGAAGAGCGCTGTGGCTGCTTTATACTGCAAGTCGCCTTGTCAAGTTCTGTTTGTAGTGTGAAGTGTGCTTCCCTACGCAACCAATGCCATCCCAAATTTAGACTCACCATTTCCAGCATTTTGTTACGTTCACGCGCTGCCCATGTCCAGGATGTCCCTAGATGCTACAGACAGAAGAAGAAATTCATAGCACAGCCAGAAGGTGTACTTCAGAGTGCATTGGTCTACACGGGCTCAACCCTGGATGGCCCAGAGGTCCACACACCATCCACACATGGTAGAGGAAGAATGTATCTGGTCTCTGTGTGTCTATAGTCAATTTTTGAGATTGCTTTCAAGATTTCCTCTGCTAGAAGATATTTAGCCACTTTTGCTGTCCTTTTGGGAAGTGATACTTTTAGAGTAATTAACATGTAAACCCACGTTCCACCCAAGAACACCTGTGCATGAAGTGGGAGACTAGGCTCGCGAAAAAGCTGTAGCATTTTGGAATCAGAAAATTTTGTGTGCTTTTTAAAAACATAACTATGTGTTATTGTAATCCCTCAGAAAGAAACCCGACTGAGCTGGCAAAGAGCCATCACAGTAAAGAAGTCAAGGAAAAGAAATGGATTTCTGAGGAGCCAAGAAACTCACCTAATACAGGAACAGGCAAAGCTATTTCAGGAAAGAAGTTGGCTTATTCATTTTTCTGTACTAAACTGTTAGATGATTTAGCACCACTGAGGTAACTTCTGTACTTAGGGTCAAATATGAACAATCCGTATTTGGATTGGACTATCCACAAAGAACAGTTTTTTAACCTTGTCTTCCAGCCTCCAGTCTCCTGCAGTGCGTCAAACGTTGAGTAACAGCACAACATTATTGTCTGTGTTTTCACTTTTAGGAATTCACACTTCAGACCCCAGGGGAAAACCACCTTACCAACCAAGGGGTCAAAGTGATGGTGATGACACTCTTTCTCTGAGAAAAACTGGAAGAAAGAGTTATTTTAATCCTTCAGAGCCTCGAAGATCCGTGTATGTTGTCTATCGCTCTGTCCCTGTCAACCAAGAGCCAAAGTTCAGTGGCTCTACAGGTGGGTTCCTGCATATGCAGGATTCTTAAAATGCCGCAGATATGCCTGTCTGTATTGTGTTGCTTTTGATTTTGTCCCTGTGGGTGAGTATTAAGTTATTTATGCCCAAATATAGGCAAGAATAAATTTGATCCAGCATTATATTCCTAAATAGATTGCAGCAATATCCATAAACAGAAAAGTAAACCTTTGTGAAGTACGCCATAAACAGAAGCAGAAGTACAGAATTTCGGCCACATTCTGACCTAGACTGAGAGGTCCACACACCACCCACGCAGTGTAGAGGAAGGATGTATCTGGTCTCTGTGTGTCTATAGTCAATTTTTGAGACTGCTTTCAAGATTTCTTCTGCTAGAGACAATATAGACACTCTTTTTGCTCTCCTTTTGGGGAATGATACTTTTAGAGTAATTAACATGTAAAACCACGTCCCACCCAAGAAGATCTGTGTATGAAGTGGGAGATCAGGTTTCCAACAGGATAGCAACGATTTTCAACACAAACAGAACATTCTTTCTGTTGCACTTCCAGGTGATGGTAATGCGATTCCTCCAAAATTTAAGAACACAAAAAGAGAAGGAGAGATTTCCAGAAGGAGAGGACCAGCAGAGAGTATTCCCAGAATAAATCGTAAATCCTTTCAAAATAGAGGTAATACGCTGTAACATCAGCTTGTCCTTGCTTAACATCATGTGGTAAATCAAATAACTGAAGATGCATGCATTAAACTCCACCATTTTGAGTTATTCTTTACTCTTCGTGTTCTAGAGGCTCTCACGCTGCAGCATGAACTATAACAATCAAAGCCATTGTTAAAGATTCTGCTTGCTTTAGGATTACACTAAAAAAAAAAAAAATGCCCCGTGCACATCCAATTGATTCTGCACTCAGAGGAGAGCAGTGGGTGAGGCAGTTGCGTTCACAGCTGCGAATGGGTCAGTCTGAAAATGCAGATACATTCAGAGAAAAGGATAGAGATTTTTCCCCAATTCATTTCTCCAGTGGAGTTCTCTGAGGTTTTAGGTACCACAATGACGTGTGTCTTGAAAACACCATATAATTTGGTCAGACGGGATTCATAAATATCATTTGTTACAAGTGAGAAGCTAAACAACGAGCAGGTAATTTGTAGCGGGTTCTTTACTTTGGAGCCATAGTCTTCCTGAGCCTGTGTATTAAGGTGTTTTGTTAGAGAGCATGAGAGTTAGACATCAGTTAACACTAGGCAGGATGCAAATATCTAACAAAAGAGAAAGAAGAGTATAAAGCGAGAAGTTCAAGCAAATTGCACTGAACTGCTCCCCCACTCATAGAGAAGAACAACAGAGAGCGTTCCCAGAAGAGATCGTAGACCCTTTGACAATGGAGGTAAGAATATATTTTGGTCATCAGCTACTCATTGCTGAATGTCTTGTGGTAAATGATGTGTCGATGTGCACGAATATACTGATCCCCAAGTTTTACTAGCGTCTTTAGTGTGATACATTTTTTTGAAATATTGACTAAATCTCAGAATAGTCTGCCTTCAACTTCTCATTTTACTCTAACTGTTGATAGCAATAGTAGTGGAGGTAGTTTTGCCTGAGAATTTCATTTTCCTCTCAAGAAGCATTTGCTGTTCAACTCTTTTCCTCCCAGCAGGGGAGGAAGGAATGACCTTGCTCTGCACCGTCTTTTTCCACAAGTAGGATTTCACCGGAGTTTTGATTGTGATGGATTTCTGAGTAGTTTCATTTTTTAGCATTATTTATATCTTGAATTAACAAGGGCTTGGATCTTCTTCAAACCTCCCTTATCGATTCAAATGGATTGTGACATTTTGTGATTTATAGTATTATTTTTGCACATTATTTAGGTTGGACAGAGGGCTGAATTCATTCTTCCTGCCATTCATCCAGGGTGATATTTTCCTTCACCTTTTTTCCATCTCCAGCATAGCCTACTGTCCCCTTGATAGTACGTCCCTTGTCATAAATTTGACAAGAAACCTACGGATGGGATTCCAAGTCTCATATCTTTCTTTTTGGCAACCTGTTTCAGGTGTAAGCATGATTTTACATCTTTCCCTTTATTTTTACCTTGCTAATAGAGCTTCCCACAGTCCAGCACAGAATTTGGGGTGTATTTGCCTTTCTACTTTCCGTTTCCATGGTTTCTGTGCATAATTGTGGTTCTCCATCTGTCACTTCATCAGAAATTTTGTGGCAAATAATTCAAAAGGTCTTAAGTGAAGAAAGTGGTTTTGTCTTGCCCACTTCTGTCGCCTCTCTTAAGCCGAGTTGAACCTCCGTCTCGAGGTGCCTCCCTGTCCTAATTTCCAATGAAAGGAACCTCCTTCAGACAGAGTAAACCCCACTTGCAGATGAATAAAGTTCAGTGGCATGAATCCCAACATCACTGCTTCGTCTCCGGGGACAAACAGTTGTGGGTTTCTTCTTCTACCTTTGAATGTTTGCTTTGATTAAATGTGGACAGATTGGTATAGAGATTACAGCGAGAACATTCTCAATGTGAAGAATACATCTTAGCAAATTCCCAGGTTCAAAAAGGATAGAGCATTTGAAAAAAAAAAGAGGATCGGCCTTTTTGTCGGAAGAGCAACCATTACCGCTTTCACTGCCTTTCTTTTCAGCAGTACCTGAGCCGTCTGGCAGGAAATGCTCTGAACAAAAGAGTTACCTTGACACAAACAGGAGATTTGGGACTCAAACGGAACGCTACGGTAATACTTACCTGTTGTATATAAACTGAAAATATAAGGATTCTTGTGGAATTAAGAATACAAATTTACAGAATTAAGCTGGAATTAACAGAAATCCAAAGTATTAATAATATTAATTTTTAACTAAATTTTACAGAAAATGCTTAGTCATTAGGCAGCACACTCTGATGCAAAATCATCTGCCCAGCCCTACAACAGACTGCTGCCTTGCACCTAGTACTCTCACAAGTAGGGGTAGAAGAGGAGACTGGATTATGCATTCCTTTGATCTAAAAGCAGCTGATGCCTTTGGGAAGATTTTCAACACAGGAACAGTCACTCGGCTCAAGTCAAGGATGTCCGTGGCAGAATCGCCTCATCTGGAACATCCTGTGAGCCCGATGGAAATGCTGCAAGATGGCAGATGATCTGCTAAGTGCTAGACAGAGAGAGTGTCTATTTCATAAAGCACTTGAGAGAATGTCTGTATTTCATACGAGCTTGTAACTCAGAGGTGGTGTACGATTCACCTGATGCATTCTTTGACACTTCAGCTACTGTAACTTTTAATTGCCATATCAGACTAAGACAGTCTTTCCTGAAACTGTAGCTGAAATGAAGAAACAATGTGTATGTTTTTTCTACAGACAAATATACTTCTGGTTTGTACAATGCAGCAACCTGGAAGAAAAGAAATCCACACGCGAAAACATTCTCCAGGTTCAAAACAACAATTCAGGTAACTGTTTGAGAGGCATTTTTACAATCTGATCTTTTTAGGAAAAGCATCCTTGTCTCTCCCCACCTCAGAAATGCAAAAGTGCTCTTAAAACCTCCCTGGCCCAAACCTGCCAGATCCTAAGCAATGCTGAGGAGTCTGAAAGAGCCCTTCATAGTTTTGTTTCTTTGACCACGTGTAATTTTGCCTGTAGATCTAACCCGTGGTTTCTAATTTTTCCCACTAGTACTGATATGAGAGCGAAATATGTAGCTGCCTTTCAAGTCAGGAGCTCCAAGCAGTGGGGTTTGGCTTGTAGCACCAGACAAAGCACAGCAGAGAGCATGGGAGTGTGATCTCGTTGCCTCTCTCTTTGATTGCTCGTGGCGCATCTGCCATAGCTGAACGATGATCAGCCGAGGTCCAAATTCCTGAAAGGACTCAGGCTACAAAACATTCACAAGATACCCTAAGGACCATGACTACATTTTACAGCTGTTCTGAAAGCCGAGATTACAACCTCTACCTTTTGTTTCTCGTTGAAAGCTTACTTCTTCAGATGTTTCTGAAAGAGCACATAGTTCTGCTCTAATAAGTTGTGCACAAAATGTTCTGTATATCTCTTTTGACAACAGAGCCAAGAATATGTGGAAGTGAATAGAAGAGGAGAATGCTATGCAGACAGGAGAAAGTGGTGAAGCGTGTCAGTCGACAANAACAATCTAAATTGAAATAAGGAAATGATCAACTGTAGATCAATGGATAATTAAATTGCAAGGTCAAAAATAGGATGAAAGGAAGTACACTATAACGTTTTGTTTTGGTTTCAGCTGCCGCCGGCAACAAAAGCGCCACGCGGCCGCCCCTCCCCCCGCTGGGGTGCGGAGGAGAATGGAAAGAAAGAGGCAGAAACCGGTGGGTCGGGATAAGGTCAGTTTAACTGAACAGCAAACAGAGGGAAAACAGGAACAACAATGACACAGATAAGGAGAAAACACGACAAAAACAGACCCGCTCTCTCGGACCGCACCGGCGCCGCACGCTCCCGAGCCACGAGAGCGTTCCCGCCGCGCTGCCCCCCCCACCGGAACCCAGAATGAGGGCACATGGTATGGAATACCGGGCTCTGTTTGGCCAGGTGGGGTCAGCCCCCACCCCCCTGGCTGTGCCCCTTCCTGGAGTCCGGTGAAAATTAACCCTGTCCTGGCCAAACCCAGGACACGTTTCAAGACTGATAAAAAATGGAAATTTAAGAAGTATGCTATTTAATATGTTTCTGAAAATTTGACAGTTGAAATGGTTTTTATGAGCTATGTTTTAAGGCATAATTACCAATAAATCATAAAAATACATGTGTGTTTTCCAGATCTCAGCTGCATCCCCTGTTAGCTTACTTCATCCCCTGCAGCCTGGCTGTCTCTGTCCTCAGGGCCCCAAAGAGGGGCCAAAGGAAGTTGTGGATATTCAGCATTTCATGCAGTGAGGTCCTAAAGACTGCGTCTGTGCTTGCACATACTCGCTGCACGACGTGAAGCAGCGTGAGAAGCGGAAAAGGCCCTGACTCTGTGTGAGCACTGCTCCGTAGTAGCTACAACACCCCTGTGTTACCAACACTGTTTTCAGCACAAATCCAGACCACAGCCCCAGACCAGCTGCTGCAAAGCCAATTAACTCTCTCTGTTGTCCCAAAACCTGGGGTTCGTTTCCCTGGTGCACGGTATGCCAATATACACACAGAGCAGAGCTGTTTTATTGCAGGTTTGCGCAAATACGGGTCTCTGTCCCCAGACAGCACACCTCGTTCACAAATCGACAGTTGTTTATACGCTTCACATGACCATCTTCACCTTCCTAATACACATGCGTTGCTATTCAGTTAAATGATTGGTCAAAGTCTCTTCGTCCAGCATGTAATTTAGTACGCACGCTCAGTTTCTTCACCTTTTGAGTCTGGGGGATAACTGGGGCAGGTGGTCTGTGAGTCCGTGGTCACAGTCTTTCCCTGCCGGGATTACCCTAGTTACCCATTTCTTTCAGCAACCTCAGCAGCCTTTCACAGCTCGTTAGCTATTCTTAAGACTCCTCACTCTCTGGTTCATCCTTCAAAACCCTGTTTCTCTAAACCCAGTATAGTTAATATTAAACTTTTAACCATAATAGGGGCAGGGCTTCATTAATTTCAGTTTCATTTCTCATTTTGATTCCCTTTTTATTCCTTAGTTATAACAAAGGTACAATCTCCACTCTCTGCTCACCCTCCTCTTCCAGACCGTACGACACCATGCTCAGCAATACAAATGTGGGGGGAGAGGGAGGAAGGGGGGGTGCTGTGGAGTGATGGCATTTGTCTTCCCATGTAACACATGGTGAAGCCCTACTTTCCTGGAGATGGCTGAACATCTGCCTGTCATGGGAAAGTAGTGACAGAATTCCTTTTCTCGCTTTGCTTACCTGCGCAGCTGAGTGTCGCTGACTCTATAATATCGGAAATGCTGATTTCAATGCAGTCAGCAAGAGCAACAGTTATATTGCACAATACATCCATTAATTTCCTTTAACAAATTGTCAGAATTTTTACGGGGGGGGAGGGCAGGGGGAAGAAACGTGGGTTTGTATGTTCCTCTATTGTTTGCTTGGGTTTCTCGCTTGTTGAAACTAAAGGAAAAAAAACAGAAGACAGAGGGGAGGGGAGGGGAGGGGAGAGGAGAGG
>Ga0065711_1010756_pt1 | contig 16141 bp, 15 predicted proteins | sample Hoacrofraction12_FD_59098 | JGI IMG/M metagenome (GOLD analysis project Ga0065711, IMG submission 59098) | Hoatzin crop microbial communities from Cojedes, Venezuela - Epithelial fraction 12 v2 (version 2) | ecosystem: Host-associated > Birds > Digestive system > Esophagus > Crop | place...
TTTTTTTTTTTTTTTTTTTTTTTTTTTTTTTTTTTTTTTTTTTTTAGAAAAAATTATTTTATTTTTCAACACAGCAGAATGCTGCCAGGCTATCATCTTGGCACATACTCTCTGGGCAGCCCTGTGAAGTTTCTTCCCCTCAGGGCTTCATCCACTGTCAGGATGTATCTGTTGATAAGATCTTTCATTTCCTGGGTGAATGGCTCAAAATCCTTTTGCTTAGCACCAGACCGCTTGAAGTTCCCATCCCTGTTGTTCTCGACGCAGAGCAGTCGGTCCTCTGTCACTGTCATGTTCAGAAACTCCACCATTTCCTTCAGCTTGGGGATGAGGCTCTGCTTCAGCTCCTCGTAGTGGACAACGAGCAGGCGCTTCCCGTACTTCAGCCAGTCCAGGACGTGGGAGGCCCACCAAGAGGCATAGCTGTTCACGAAATCCGGCCACTCTGGAGGACCGAAAACCGGGAGAATAAGACAGCGTTAGCCGTGTGTGTCTCAACAGTTTTCCAGAGGTTATCTTGTGCAACAGGGCTGGTGTTGCTGGGCACGGTCTGCAGCTGCTGGATGGGCGGGCGCTGGAGAAGCGCAGCGTGGCCGGCTGCTGGGGTGTGGCAGCTCGGCTTTGCAGCTTCTGTCGTGGAGACAGATGATGCTTAACCCTGTGCCCCAGTCACCGGGGCTGCGCAGGCCTCGTGGTCCTGAGTGGGGACTGTCACCGGCTGTCCGGGAAGGCACAGGGCAGGGCAGTGGCCGGGCGCGCCGAGCTGCGGCGTAGCGTCTGTGCTGTGCCTGGCGTATGGGAGCGGAGCTCCGGGCACGCCGGCAGCGTGTGCACCAGCCAGGCAGCTCCGGCGGCGGGACAGGCACCCCAGGGGCAGGGCTCGGCGCAAAGGGCTGTGAGCAGGGAAGGCAGCGGGTGCTGCTCGATGGTGGCTGGGGCAGTGCTTTGCCGTGTAACTTCACCTGTGGTTTTCCTACCCATTTGCCTCCATTTCAAATGTAGACTGAGAAGGAGACAGGTTTATTTTTTAATAGATGTGTAAACAAATAATATATAATCATTATATGGTAATATATTAACTTTCTAATTACGTAAACGTAGCATCAAGACACTGATCTCTGCCGGTGCCCAAGGTGTTCCTGACTGCCCAGTCTGTTGAATAACCTACCTTTCTGCATGCTTACCAGCCTGCTTATGGCAAGACTGGATAAGGAAATGGGATTAATAGGGAAGATTCTTCTGTTCCTGGAACATGGGAGGGATTTAAGGTCACCTGCCAGGATCACTGGGACAAAATTTACTGAATTATTTTCCCACCTTTGCCTTGGGCATTAATGACATCTCAATCTGTATTTGCTGTCTGTGATAATTTGATTTTCCAAGGGTCAAGACAGTCCTAGCTAAAGCTTTTGGGCTGGACAAAGAGTATTTGTGGCTGAAATGTAACACTTTGCAGTACAGGAGAGCCATTTGCTCCAGACTTTTCTAAGGGCTATTTTGTCTGTTTTTTGATGACTAAGTCTTCAGCTGTGACTGATGAAAGCTGATACATGAACTTGGGTAAGAAATGTGCTATGACAGAGGAGGCTTCCCCCAGCCCTGCCTGCAGCCCTGTGCTGCATGGTATGCCAAGCTGCAGCTGTAATGCCTAAATCATGCACAAGGAGAAATGCAAGCTGAATCTCTTCTGTGCTGCAGAGCCTGAATGCAGCAGTGTATTCGGTGGAGAAACTGTGGTCACACCACCCAACTTGCCAGTCAAACGCGTGAAGTATGGCAAGCGCATTCTGCAGTCTTTTGATGTGTTCAAGGAACACTGAGTCTGAAGTCCCCTTATTGCTATTATCCTTATTTATCTGCAGTGCAGCAGCACCTGTGCAGTGCTGTAAAACTTTCTTCAGGAAATGTCATGCTCCATTGAATCCTCTAAATCTTAAATTCGATTTCTCACGGTTATTACATGCTGCAGGGGCAAATTTTTTTCACCTCCATAGCTTGGCAAATGGGCTGTACCCAGGGGTGTTGTTTCTGCACATGTTTTCTCTGCCAAACAGTGCGATGGCAGCGGTGTTGCTGCACGCTTGTGGCCACACCGCTGGTGCTGCGGTACCCTCCTCTCCGTGGTGGTGGGTGTACGGCACGACCACAACCGCGCCCAAAGTGCAGGTCTGAGCGCTTTTGGGACGGATCGCGGCTGCGGTGGGACTCAAGTCCCACTGAATGTGTTTGCAGTGCGCGCTCGAGGCCCAGTGCGTCACCCCCTCCCCAGCATGCTGAGAAGATAGGTTTCAGACTCCGCGCGGAGCGGCAGCGGCACGGCAGCTGGTGCAGCGGTTACCTTGGCTCTTCCAGTTGCGGTCGGTGGCGTAGCCCAGGTGCCCGGCGTATTTCCTGTTGAACTCCGCCACCAGCGACTTGTACGGGTTCCTGATCAGCAGGATCGCCGAGTCGAACATTTCAATCTCCGTCTTGCCGCTTTCGTGTGTTTTCACACAGATGGTCCTTCTACTTCTCCAGTGGTCTTTTTCTCCTTTGAAACCTGTTTTATAAGACAGGATTGTTGGCTTTTTCACTTGATTATATGTTGTGCCTTTTCACGCTCTAAACCATTCCCTACAGTGGTGCAAAACTGTTGTGAAAGTACCAGTCTATTAAACCCATCACCCGGGACCTGGGACCAGGGCTGAATTTTATTCCTGGCCTGCCACTGACCTGGAAGGCTTACTGACTTTATTTGGTTGGGAACCACCTTCTTGTGTGCTGCTCCACACCTGCCATAAGCAGGACCCTGTCCCTGGCTGGAGCCCCAGCCACTGGGCGAGGTGTGCACGGGGAGCCTGGCTTTCCTCCGCTGGGGACAACTGCATCGGCACCTCACCGCAGAAGAGCCGCTCTTCGCAGGGCCAGTGCTTGGCGCTTGCTGAGTGTCATGCTGCCTCAGGATACTGTCCTCCCGGAGTAATTACTAACATCTGAAAATTCAGCCCTTGTCTTTCATGTGCTACTGGAGGGTGCTACCCTCAGGGGTCAGTCAACTCTTTTCAGTCAGCTGGCCTGCTGGACCAGTCTCTTGGACAGGAGCTGCACACAGGCGTGTGCACAGCAGCACCGAGGCAGGCGACACGCAAATTCTGGGAATCGAGAGCCTGCCTGTTGTTGGTGAAAGTAGCTGCCTGTCAGGCTTAGCATGCTGCTGGAGCAGTCCCTGCGGCTGTCTGCACCGTGTGAGACCACGCATTCCAGGGCACAGGGTTAAATTTTACCAGATGTGCTGGCAGTGCCAGCCCTCGCTGGCTCCAAGCAGAAGGATGCCAGAGCGAGCAAGTGAAGCTTTGTGCCTCGGAAGGGCTCTGTGTGTCCCATCCCTCTGGGTACGGTACCTTTGTTGTAGAGGGCTCCATCGAAGTAGTAGCTTCCTGTGTAGTATCCTGTGGCATGCTCTATCAAATGGCGAGCCCACGTATTCCCAGCCCCAGGAAAGCTTGACAAAGCGACGAACACTTTGGATTTGGTGGTTAAGAATTTCCTGTCCGTGCAGCGGGTGTCTGCAAGTACAGAAGATGTTTCACTGTTAGCATTGTGGCCTTGTAAGAATTCCAGTGACAGCTCTTGATTACAGGGTTTATTGCTTCTTTCTTCCCTCTCCTATGAATACAGGATATCAATTTGAGTCCACTTGTGAGTCAGCTACTTCCCAAAATTCAGCCGTGAGAGGCCAAAGAGATTATCCTCAGAAGAGGTTTTTGCTGGTTTTGTGTTAGGCAAGGCGTTTTTTGATAGAGCTGAAGCAAACCATTGTACTCGCCAGCAAGTTGTGATAAAAGCCCCTTGATGCCTGTTTGTTAATGGCTGTTCGCCTGGCAGATTGGCTCTTCAGTGAAACCCTGAATGTGCCATTCTACCTGGAAATTGTGAGTTTTATAACGCAGAAGAAACCCCTCCCACTGAAAGGAGCTGGTGGTCAGTTAAACCTCTGTGCTGTCATTCCTCTCCGAAGGGCCCGAGGCAGTGACGAGCCCGCACTGCGTTAACCTCCCATGGGGGCTGGACACCTGGTTTCCATATGTGATTTCATAAATCCTAACCTTATTTCTTAGCATGCCAATGAAAATGGGGATAGGATGAGAACCAATCTTGACCGTCTTTGATTCAAAAAGAAGCCAGGACATATATTAGAAATTACTCCCTTCATTCTTCAAAGCATCCTCTAGATGAAGCCATGGCTAGAAGGTGCCAGCACAGTCCAGAGAAGGCTGTCTTCTGCTACTACTGATCCACACCGATGTGGGAAGTACTAGCGATTTCATGAAAGCAAGCATTCTTCTTGCATGATGTTTTCACCTACTGGTGTCTGCAGTCTACCTCTGAATTGGGAGACGGAGCAAAAAAAAGCCCAGCACCAATCCAGAAAAGCACTTAATTTGTTAAATTTTAAGTCTGTGAGAAGTTTCACTGAACTCGCTGCAAATCATTGCATGGATAATGTTGCCAGTACCACCTGAATGGTTTACTGGATTGGAGCCTTACTCTCTGCTTTATTTTCCAGCTTTGAAACATGTATGCAGATGAATATTTTAGAGGAAGATGGGTAGAGCAGAAGTAGAGTCTGCAGAGCTGCCTCGGTGGCTGCGTAACCTGGGGGCTGGGTGTGTGTGTAATGAGCAGGGCTGGAACCCGAGTACAGGGTCCTCGTCCCCGGCTGCCTGGGGTGCTCCATGGCTTGGGGTACGCCTTCCCAGGCTCTGCCCTGCTCTCTCCGTCTGCAAAATAATCCCATTTTTCTGAGGTGGGGGGAGGCTGTGCTGCTTCGAGAGAATGGAAAGATGCATATTTACGAGTATGATTGCAAGGGGGAGTTTAAATAAGGGCCGTTTCCTGAATTCTTGCCTGTATTGTGATACCAAGCGCTGTGGCTAAGATTGCTGTAAGCTAGATCACTTTTACCGCCTGCAGAAGGGCCGTGGGGGCTATTTCCAGCAGTGGCCCTGGCACTGGCAGCTGGAGCTTGTACCTTGCACCGGTGTCTGATAGACCAGGCAGTATTTTCCGGCAGCAGCGCTGCTGGCGTTGTGCATCCCGCTGCAGAGCAGCCCGTCTGCGCCGTCGTGCAGCGAGAAGCGCCCGGTGGGGTAGCCACAGTAGCACTCCTGCCCTCGGATGACGGCCAAGGGGAACTCCTAGGGAAGAGAGAAACAGATCAGTGCGTAACTGCCACGGCATCAGCAGCCTGCGGGGAATGCTGCTGCTATACAAAGGAGAATAAATCTTCACAAGGCCACTGTCAAGATCAACGCAGTGTTTGTTATGTCATTGTAAAGCTCGTGCTTCTTGTACGCCTACTGTCTTTCATATGGCAATTTCTTAAAAAGTGTTTTTCAGACACAAGCCTTGTAAAGCTTGAAAATTCACAATATTCTGTTTTTCATTATTCATAAAAAATAATTTTAGAATATTCCTGCAGCACCTGGTATGTAATTCTACCTGCAGAACATCAGTGTGGTAGAAGTTGGTCTTATTTACTCCCAAAATGAGTATTTTGAATTGGATCATCTTTTAAACTTCAGTTTATATTCACCCAAACTGAGGAGCCAGCTGTTAAAAGGTTTGCCTTATTCTGTTGATTTAACAGAGCTTGCATAGAGGAAACTTGCCCTTAAAGAATTTAAGGGAAGAAGGAAATTTAGACCCACTAACTGCTGCAATCATGTTCAAAAATAGAAAGAAAAAAGCCAAGCCATAAAAACAGTATGCATCTTAGTATGATTTCTTCACAGCTTGCAAAAAATGCATGTGCACAGAAGGGCTGATACAGGGTTTGAGAGCCACTGTGCATATTTTTTGAAAAACTATTCAGAAATACCACACCAAGTAATTTTGGCACGTCTATTCAGAGGGACTGTGCTGACAGCGAACGTGGGGCTGCACCAGAAGAGGCAGCGGCAGGGGGACCTGCAGGGCCTGCGCGCAGCCGGAGCCGGTGCTGGCATGAGCCGAGGCACGCGTGGCTCTGCCTGCCGGAGCACGCAGCGTTGGCTCGCCTGGCGTCCGCGCTCTGTCTTCAGGCACAGGCACGTCTTGCTTCGTGCTGCCTTGCTTCTAGCGAGGAGTCGTATGACATCCAGAGTGAGCGCTGCAAGCGATGGGCATCTCAGCAGAGTGTAAAATGGGCAACTACGAGAAAGTTCTAGGTAGTGTTCATTGCAAGGAAATGATTCCCAAGGAAAATTTCTGGCTGTAAGAAATTTATTTTCATTGGATTTGATGAAAAGTAATTCATGCTTTGGTGTACCAGTCTTACCAAAACCAGGCAGCAGGCTGCAAAGAAGCATTGCTGTGTGGTGGCAGAGCAGTGAGGCTGGGCTGCCGGGCTCATATTGGTGAGAATTAAGAGAAGTTTGAGGAAAACATGTGCTAGTTATTTGCTGAAAAAATTAGCAGTTGCTTATGTGCGCAGTAGGAAAAGAACACTTACTACTATGCTGAAACTGGCCCTAAAATTCCATCTTCCTCCTCCTTACCAGGAGGACTGAGGTTGTTTTTCCCTGGGTTCCCGAAGTCCCGTGGTGGATTGCTCAGCAGCGCGGGGGTGCACCGGCGTGCAGGGATGGGCTCGGCACAGCCACGGAATGGCTGAAGGAGGTTATTCGAGTGCAGAGCGTTCAATTCCACCTATTCCATATCAACACTTTTCGCCTTTTAAAAGTCTTTTGGAGTCTGGGAGTGTGTGACAGGACTGCTGAGCAGCTTATCTCTTGCTCTTCCCCACGTGTTCATCCTCTGATAAGGAGTCGAATACAACACGTGTGCCATCTGTGCCCAAACAGCTAACATTTGCTTAGTGAATGAGATACGACATTGTCAAAAACTATTTACAGATTTGATCCAAGGGCAAAACAGTTCTGTTTCTGCCTGCAAACAGAAATTTTCCCTTTACACTGAAGCAGTGTTCCTAAGTTGGAGAAATTAATAAGTGTCCCGGCCCTCAAACACAGCCTAGAATAAAAATGTACCTTGCCCCTTGTGCCAAGTGGCACCTGCGAGCGGCTGACGGCAGGCTGGGGTTTCGTGGAGAGACCAAGTGAGCGCTCCTCCACCCCTGCGCTGCCGGCTGGCACGGGGTGGCTCGGGGTGACGCGATGCAGTGCAGGGCAGCTGGGCTGGCCTCGCCGGCTCCACTGCGCAGCCTTCCCGCGGCATGGAGGACGGGCAGAGACAGGGAGAGGGCTTCACAGGCGGAGGTTTCAGTGGTGGCAGCGCAGGTGTTGGGAGAAGCAGGACAGTTGTTCTGGGAATTGCAGCGGGATTCACAGCATCGGTGCAAACCGCTGTAGCCAGCCGGCCGATTGTTCGGGCTGTCTGTCTACGCGGTGCAGCGCACAAAGTGATTGCAGAGTAACGTATTCCCTCTTGACTGCCCATCGCTATTCAGTCAGCACTATAAGCCATCCGCTTTGCTCACCTGTGCCTTTAAGCCCCAAGTTGTGGTTATGGCTTTAAGCACCCATGTAACTTTTAAGTGCGGGACAAGTCCTCAAGCTTGGTGCACACCAGTCTGCACCATTTCAATGAAACACAAGCGTATCGCCAGAGAAATCTGCAGGTCTGTGGATAAGCATGTTTCTGGATTGAGCTTTAGAGCATGCGTTGACAGGCTCAGGTGTCCATCCTGCAAGCGGAAACTCAGCGAGAGCTGATGTCAATGGGACTAATACGTAAGAATTTGTTAGATGAAGCCTCAACAGGTAGTGTAAGTGCTATAAGGAAAGCAATTCCTCTCCAGTAGCAACACAGCTGGTGTGATGATTCAATCACTGATTGTTTTTTATTAAATCATAGCCAAATTAAATGTGTTTTTAACCTATTTATAATTCTTATGTGGTTCTACTCTGATTACTCTGCTAAATTCTGTTCTGTTCCAACATCCTGTACTACCTCTCCTATCTGACGCAGTTAAATTTTTTCTCTCAATCTGCCAAAAAGAATAAGAGATACAGGGCTGATTATAGAAGGAAATTTCTCTCCCAAGTGAAAATGGGTTTGATGGTTTTGTGATGGGTGATGGGTTTGTTGAAAAATGGGCATTTTCATTTTGCAACAAACATAGAAGTCATTCTTGAAGTTTTCATTGAACTGGATATGCTAAGAGCAAAGAATAAATACCATAAAGCCAATCACACCCTTGCATTGAAATTCTGGCTTATTTTACACTGTGGTCTGTTGAGACCAGGGGACAATTCCTCAGTGCAGTTATACCCAATGTGACCTTGATTTGAAATACTGCTCTCGCTGCTGCAACAAAGTGAGCAAGGCTGAGGCTGTGCTAGCTGAGGTTCTGGCCTACTTATCTTTGTTTTATTGTGTTTAGGAAAAAAAAATCTAAATTAAGCTGTGGAGAGACTCTGTATGAATACTACAATGGGATTTGTATCGAAATCCCAGGAGTCTTTTGTTTATGGGGAAATAATGGCATGTAGCTACATCTGGAATCCAAAATAGCAGGTCTGTTCTTGAAATTGGAAGATCGCTGTGTTATGTATGTTGCTGTATAAAGAAAAGAAAAAGCACCTAGAGCTGGTAATGTTCAAGTGTGCAGAATTGCTGGCGTGGCTTTTGGATGCGTTGAGATACTGGGGTTCTCTCCTCAAAACTTAAGTGTTCTTCCAGATTTTATTCACATCATCATATATAACTGCATACAGCAGCTGAGTGGTAAAAGGACTGTTTATTTAAAAATATAAATTCAAATGGAGATGGCTCATTTACTGTGCAGGTTGGCTTATGAAAGAGCGTAGATGAAAATAATGGCTTCTGGCCAAGGGACCTAGCACAGGAACACATTCATGGATCTGTGTTATGGGGTGATAATGGATTGCTATTAAGCCATGTCATCAGTCTGTTAATTAAGAAAGAATTTGATAATTAAGGGTATTTAGCAGGCTTCATCTGAAGTTGTTACCTCAAATTCATATCCCAAATGCTTCCAAGGGCTGGAGCTACCCTTTTAGCTGCACAAAGCAATTTGCAAGGCTAACAAATGACAGCATCATAGAATGGTTTGGGTTGGAAGGGACCTTAAAGATCATCTCGTCCACCCTCCCCTGCCATGGGCAGGGACACCTTCCACCAGCCCAGGTTGCTTAAAGCCCTGTCCAACCTGGCCTTGAACACTGCCAGGGAGGGACAGCCACAGCTTCTCTGAGCAACCTGTGCCAGTGCCTCACCACCCTCACAGTGAAGAATTTCTTCCTTATATCTAGCCTAAATCTGGCCTCTTTTAGTTTAAAGCCATTACCCCTCGTCCTGTCACTCCATGCCCTTGTAAAAAGTCCCTGTCCAGCTTTCTGGTAGCCCCCCTCCAGGTACTGGAAGGCTGCAATGACGTCTCCCGGAGCTTTCTTTTCTCCAGGCCGAACAGCCCCAACCCTCAGCCTTTCCTCATAAGAGGAAATAAATGCAGTATGCCTCAATTTGCTTTTCTTCTAAGTCCCAAAGAGCAAGAGACTTATTCATGTGTTTAAGCATCCAACTAGTTCCATTTAAAAGCTTTTTCAGGATACACAGAAATTGGTGGCATGATTCCTTTCAGCATAACAGACTGGACTAAAATGACAGTGCCTTCCTGATTTCAGGAGAGCCAAGTATGCTGCTGGCTAGGAAGTTGTCCATCTTATTTTGAAAGGAAAGGAACCAAAGTTGGGACAAACGTTTGTAGTGTCACAGTAGAACTTGTTTTGGTATCTAGAGTTAAAGGCCAAATTGGGGTAGAACAACTGGACTTGTGGATATGCAATTTCTGCCGCTGAAGAGGAGGGAAACCTTGCCAGACCTTTTGTAGGCAAATGTTCTCCAATAGTTACTCTCCTAGTGCTGGCCTAGGGTAGCATGGTGCCTAGCAGAGCTAAAAGAGGGGAGGGAAGGATAAGCAGGTTGTTACCTGCACTATTTTAGGGAAGGAATAAATGAGAGGTGCCAAACTTTTTCTCCTCTTGCTTCAGCACCTTTTCCTCTGAGTGTTATAATTTCTGTAGCCCTCTCCATGCCCTCTGTGCAGAAGGATCTGTTTAGAGAATTCTTCAGAGTATCTGGTTTGCTGATGGCTTTCTCACACAAGCTTCATCAAACAAATGCCCATTGACTCTAACTCTGGAAATGCCCTAGCTGTCGTGCAGACTGGCAGTTCCCTCCACCCTGCTGCTCTCCTCTGTCCTAGTCCTGGTCGAATGTCACGCTGATTTGGTGTCGTTTGGTTGTGATCTTTTTCCTGTCCTTCTCAAGTCACCGATAATTTCAGATGCTTCCACTATTTGACTGCCTGGCCAGAAAACCTTGAAGAAACTACAGTTCTGAAAACCCACTTATTTAGAGAAGTCTTCTCCCAAAACCAGAATGGCATGTGCTTAAGAATGACTGCGCTTAAAAACATTGACCTTGTGTTTGAGCACACATGAAAACAACTTCTCTGGATATTTCATACCATTCTCCCAGACAGAGAAGCAATAATGAATTGCACTTCATCAATAAATATTAAAAAATGATATTACACGTGGGTAAACTGACGTGGAAAGATTAAGATTTTTTTTCCACTACTAAACAATAGATTAACAGCAGAGCTTGGAAACAATTGCTCATGAAGTCCTGCTTTATTCAACATTTATATGCGTAGAGGATGTGAGAGTGTGTTGGTGTGCATGTTTGTAAGGTACTCTGTACAGGGTATGTGGGTGATTCACTGCAATTTGCTGCACAGAGTTAATTCCATTACATATTCTTAAAACACTGATGAGCTGGTATAGAGGATATGTTGACTGGGAAAAGCTTTCTCACTCTACTTAGTAATTAAGAAGATTTGTTGTTCGTGCCTTAATAGTTTTAATCAATTCTGTGATCCTAGAGGACAAAGTAACTGAAAGTTCAGTTTAGTGCATGAGGCTGAATGTGGCTGTGGGCTAAATCTGACCACACAGTGCCCCCTCCGCTGTACAAAAGAAGTCGTCCCATGGGAGTGGGGAGGATGCGAAGGGAACCAACCACAGCAACAGCCGCTAAAGCAGAGAGTGCCCTGGGCCAAGTGTTCCCTCCTGTGAGGATACCCTGGGCTATCAAAGTCAGACTCCTTCAGTTCTGAATTCTGTGGGTTTACTCTGTGATAAGCATGGAGGAGAAGCAAGGTGATGCTTCAGGCCAAGAGAATGCACAAGGACAGCGGATGTTAGCATGTCCCTGCTCACCTTCTGTCCAAAAGCCAGTAAGCACACAACTGACTTCATTCATTGCTTTCTTATAATCATATATCAGCATGAAGTTCTACAATGATTCAATTTAAAATCAAAATAGATTAGATTTTAAATTACATAGGCTATAGTAACAGTGGTATAAATTCTTCTGGTGTGGAAAGAGACACATTTGTATAAAAGTACCAGGAAAGTCCACTGCCTTCAGTGTGCTTATCTGCTAAAATTCTTCTCTGGCAGCTTTATTTTTTTTGTATGTTTAAGATTGTGTCATGTTCCTAGCCAACACAGTTACACACTGGTGTAAAAATTCTGTGTAGATACCTCAGCATTAAATCCTCTTGTTCTCTGTGGCAATGCCTGCTGCTGCACTGTCCAGGAGCGTGAGACCAAGACCACCACCTCGGAGGGGAGCACGCAGGGCTGGCGAAGGGGAGGGCGCGGGGGATCAGGGGTGGCTTCTGCCTGCCCTGCCCGCATGGGGCTCCCCCGGGCTGAGTGGGGACTGGCTCCTGGAGCTGTGGGCTGGGTGCTGCCAGCCACGTCCACCCTCCAGCTGCGTGTCCCCCTATGAGCTGCACCCGCCGAGACCTTCCCTGCGGCCAGATCTGACTGGTATCGATTTCCTCGTGGCTGATACTCGTCACTCAGAGCGGCTTTTCTGTGCTTCATACTTAGTGGCATCGCTCCAATGGGCTTCCCTCCTGCCTTCCCCACGTGAGAGAGCGGTTGGACCAGATGCATCACTGGGTATTTACTTGGAGTTTTGTCCTTTAGAAACTCATTTACAAATTCAGAGCTCTAAGGCACTAATCTCTGCTATTGCCGTAGTAGATTAAAATTTAAAGTAACAAAAAAGAAGAAAGGATGTGAAATGAGAACTGTTCTTACTTTCTTGGAGCAAAATTCAGAGCACATCTCCACCGTCAAATTGGGCTGTATCAAAGAGGCTGGAAAGGTGTCTGTTAAATTTTCTGGAGCTCTAAAACATCCTCGATAGATAACATTCCTCCCTGCAGGGATATGAAATAGGTTTCTCTTGAGAAAACAGTGTCCGTAGTATCCTGCCTTTTTCACAAAGAGCAATATTAGGTTCAGACGCTAAAGATAATAAAATAAACTTTATATTCCAAATGCTGTAGAAATAAGAGAAGCCATGATATACATTAGAAAACTGTGTTGCAAATCCTGTGGTACTGAAAGTAGCACGTGCCTTTAGCTTTGTACTAACCGCTGAAAGTAGGGCTGCAGCAAAGAGTTTCAATTAAATTCCACCAGTGGAGGGCATTGCTATTGTTTGCAAGTCCTGGTTTTCTTTTGAAGACATGCTTTCCCCTGAAAGACTCAAAAGCCCCGATAAAAATTTACAAAGCTTCCAATGATCTGCACCAGAACAGGAGAGGAATTTAAATGAATCCCGAAAGCCCCCACAGGGACCCACCTTTCTGCACATCTGCTCAGCTGCTGAGCTATCCCTCTCCTCTTCCCACTCCTTTCTTTTCAGGCCAAGGGACTTTGCTGCAGCCTCCAAAATCTAAGCTAGGCTTTTGTAAGCTGCCCAGGGAGAGCAGCTTTCTTCACGTCTTTGGCATCAGCCTCTGATCTCGCCTGCTCCTATATAAATGCCACAGAGCCTGGCAGAACTGCTCCATTTTTCGCAGCACTGGTATTTGGGCCAGATCCTGACTTCAATCATTGTTCCAAGCAGCAATACAATTTTCCCTCCTGCTTGAGATACGTCCCCTGACAGACCCAAACAAAACCCCAAAGCTGGCGTGGAAGCCCACTACCCCGGGTGAGGCCATGCGTTTGCAGAGATGAACTAATGGCAATGAGGAAAATAACGTTGTGTGGCTGGTTAGAAAAGAAAGAAGTCTGCATGTTGTATGGCACTTCTGTAACTCTTAGGATCTTGTGGGCTTCACAAAGGTGGAAAATGCCTTTACTTCATCCCTTTCTACTAATTCTCTATTGACGCAATTTGCCTAGCATGACTCAAAAGGGAGAAAGGTGGATTTGGGAATCAGTTTGGGTCTTCTGAGTCCTGGTCTGTGCCCACTGGGTACCTTAAACAATACTCACCAGAGCTGATGTGCAAAATGTGTTGGACGACAGGAGAGATATGATGCACTTTTGAAGGAAAATTTTCCTGGCGGAAGGGCCCAGATTCTCTGGCATGAGCCAAGAGCAATCTAGGGAGAAGCTGCTTAAATATTGTTCTAATAACTGTTCAAACCAGTTACTAGAATCAATGCTAAATCTTTGGGTTCACTCAGGAGATGCAAAAATAAAATAATTCGATACAAGTTAGGGGGAAACAGGAGTCCTCTTGGGACCAGATCACTGCAAGCATGGCACCAAAGAATAATGGAGCAGAAATTTTTTGGCTTCTCAGGATGCCCTTGAAAGACTTTCTACTAAATCTCACACTAATATTTAATTCTTGAAACAAAATATTTATGAACATGTTTAGAGGTGTCTCAGCGGGTCGGGAAGAAAGCCTGAACTGCCCACACAGGCACTCGGGAGGGAGCAGGGTTCGCAGAGAACCCGCGGATCACACTGGAAATGTGCTGCGTTTACGTTGTCTGCCTGCTGTCTGGGGAGGGACGGCTGCATCCTGCCCCGAGGAAAACGGTGCTCTGTGCCACAGTGATCCCCGGGCTGCAAGAGCTGCCGACTTGAGGCTTCATTGCATTTTATGTGTCGCGGGGGGTGAGTCCTGCGGCGCAGGAGCTGCGCAGCTCGGGGGGCCCTGGCAGCCCGGGTGGGAGGGGGAGGCGAGGGGAACCAACAAGCCGGGGGCGTTTGAATGGAGATGCCGCTGGACCCGCTCTGCCTCAGGAGAAGCCTTCTGCGAGGTCTGTTCTCTATGTCGCATAGTGTAAATTATGGATGCCGTTACAGTTTCAGAGTTACTTTCTAATATACTTGTTCATCGTGATTAATACTTCTGTTGGCCCCTCAGCTAGCTTGTGTCAGTGGGATTCTTCAAACAGTCAAATATCAGGTATTACTGAGAGCAAACAAAATACAAATCTAGCTCCAGGCTAGACTAATTTGATGACTAATTCATTAATACCTAAGAAAAAAATAAATGCCACCTTTTCCTGTGAAATGTGTGTATATATATTTTATGCTGAAGATTTAAACAGTGATGCACGTCCTGGGAAAGCTGCCAACGTGCCTGTCAGCCTGACACTAGCAATTTGGGTCTACGTACCTTTGATATATAATTTATATGTAGCTGGGTAGATTATTGTACAAACCTTGACTTGTCTTTAGGAAGAAGTGAAGTACCATCAATACTGGCACAACCTAAGGTCTTGCTGCTATTTCTTAGCAAATAACATCCGTAAGGTATTGTGAGCTTGCCAAAAGTAAAGACTGCTCAGCTGTTTAGATATTTTATGTGCTTTGCGTTGGCCCAAAGGTTTATCTATTGCATCTCCCACGGTACCTAATTGAATGACAAGTAGAGTAAGTGTTGTCATCTAAAGATGAAACAAAAATCCCAACTGCTGCTAGAACAGAAATCCTTGGAAGAGCAAAACTCTGTGGCCTTGTTTCTCTCGCTTAGGAAAGAGATTGGTGTGCACCCCTCTCTGGCCTCTAGTTATTCTCCTGCTGCAGTCACATAGTACTTAGTTTATTTAGGATCATTTCTGAGCTTAGGGTGGCATTGATACAAGTGCTTCTCTGCCCTTTCATTACAAAGGGACCCACCTCCCGGGTTGTTTATTAAACATGTGGGTTTGTCCCTCTGCAATGGATGCGAAAGGGAGCAGTTTTACAGCTGAAATTCTTGCAGTCGCTCTGCCCTGTGTTGCGTCCCTGCCCGGTGGCGCTGCCTTGCTGTGTGGCAGCCCTGCGGCAGCTGCCCCGAGGTTTGGGGAGGGAGCCAGGGACCGGACCCACAGCAAAGGGACACCGTGCGCTGCGGGCACTGTCATCCTTTGCTGTTTCAAACTCTGGTGGCAAACGGAGCGAGCCGAGCAGCGGGGTCAGCCGCACGCTCAGCCCGGCCGTGGCATCTCCCTGGGGAGAGCGGCCTCCTCGCCGTGGTCGCGCGCCCACTTACGTCGCCTCGCTGCTGCCCGCAGCTCTGCCACCCTGTAGACAGAGAGCCGGTTCACCCCGCCGCAGACGGAGCCCTTCTGCCCCTTGCACTCGCTGTTGCACTCCTCGGGCTTCGAGGCGGTGGCTGGGAGCGTGTTCCCGCAGTAGCACTCTGCTCCGTACGCCAGGCCTGCGTAGCTGTAAGCCCTGCGGGAGCAAAACCAGGCACTGTCAGTACCGGCACCCCGCTGTTCCCCAGCTTACACCTGAGCAAGGCAGGAGCGCGTCCCCATGCTCGGGGTGCCCTTCCGCCGCCCTGCTCCGGAGACGCGCTGGCCCGGGGACCAGCGAGGCCTCTTCACGGCGGGCAGGTGGTGGCCAGAGTCTGCCCGGCGCGGGCCCGGGGCAGCCCCTGGGAGGGTGAGGGGGGCTTTGCCTCCCGAGGTGGGTGTCTGAGCGGCAGCCCCGTCTCCGGCTGCACAGAGTGCGGCCGGGCCTTCGCCCACCCGGTGCCGCAGCCGCCATGGCCTCGCCGCGGGGCTTGGCACCACCCCACCCAGACCTACCGCTTCAGGGTCTGATCGGCGGTGTTAGACGGACGGTGTAGAGTGACCAAGAAGCAAAGTCCCTCTCAGAGCTTCTGTCAGCCAGCATTTGAATCTGAGCATTTTGGACCCCGTCCGGCATTTTTCAGACTCTCAAACCAGGCGAGGCCGTTGCTGCACAGCAGGCCCAGGGCGCGCTGCCTCTCCCGCGGTGCCCAGGCCACACGCCGGCTCCCGGGCGGTCGCTGCAGGCTGCCGCCGCCTCTGCCCCGCGCGAAGCCGCCCTCCTGTCCGGGGGTCCGGCCG
>Ga0065711_1041449_pt1 | contig 16141 bp, 9 predicted proteins | sample Hoacrofraction12_FD_59098 | JGI IMG/M metagenome (GOLD analysis project Ga0065711, IMG submission 59098) | Hoatzin crop microbial communities from Cojedes, Venezuela - Epithelial fraction 12 v2 (version 2) | ecosystem: Host-associated > Birds > Digestive system > Esophagus > Crop | place...
GGCGGGCGCTTCCCCCGCCGGCGGTTCGGCCCCGCGCCCTGGCCCGGCCGTGCCTGTGCGAGGAGCGAGACTCAGCCTTGCGCTCTCGCGTTGCGTTTTCCCGCCCGCAGCGCACGCACCGCCATGGGGATCCAGGGCCTGCTCCAGTTCATCAAGGAGGCGGCGGAGCCCACCCACGTGAGGAAGTACAAGGGGCAGGCGGTGGCCGTGGACACCTACTGCTGGCTCCACAAAGGCGCTTACGCTTGTGCCGAAAGGCTGGCCCGAGGAGAGCCCACGGACCTGTGAGTCTTCGTCACGCGGCGGTCCCGGCCCTCTTGCGAGTTAAAGCTTGATGTTTCTTGAGCTAAAAACGAAGTTAAAGCAGTTTCATTTCTTGCTGCTGCTTCTTCTGAATTCTCAGTCGCAGTTGTGCTTTTTGGTAATGGAAATGTTGACCGTAAGAAAGTAGCTTTTCAACTGTGCAAAATAAATATTGAAGTATTTTTAATAAATATATTGAAAAAACGCTCAAAAGTGCTCTAAAATAAAACACCACGGCTAGGTGAGTTAGGTTTTTTCCAGCATGTCTCACTCTCAGTTATAATCTAATGTCTCTGATGAGATTTTGTAGATGCAATTCATGTGTTTCAAATTTAGTATTATTTTCAGGATCTTTATTTGTATGAGGTGATAGTTTGTAAATACTGCTGTGACAAAAGTTGTAATGATACTGAGGGATCCTGATAGGCATGCTCTGAAAAAGTTTTTTCTCTTAACATACTATGTTTTTATTAAGAGTAGCTTTTGTAGTGTAACATGGATTTTTCCCTTACACAGTTATATTTCTAAGGAAGGAAACAAACAGAAATTGTGGTTCTATTTCAAGTTCAGCTTTAGAGCTTAAATCGGATTTGTGTAAGTTCTTGCCCAACTCTGGAAAACTGGGTTGAGCTCTTGTTTTAGACTGAGTATGGTTTTAAATGCAGACTAATTTTTATCTTTTCAGAAATAAAGCTACACTGATCAGTCTAGATCAAACTTCACTTATGAAATTTTGATTAAATGTTTGATTGGAGGCAAGAAAAAGTTGGTAGTTTGCAAATGGGTTCAAATCTTTAACTCCTGCTTCTGTTGATATGAAAAACCGTAGAGTTTTATCCAACTCTGCTATCCGCCTTTGAAGGTAGCGGAGACCCTTCAGAGTCCTGAGGATAGGATACACATCAGTTGAGGAAGAAATTGACTGACAGGAGAAACACTAATAGTCAGAGGAAACTTTGGAATGGTTGATTTTAACCACATGAATATTTTAAGACCAAATCTTGTTTCCATACACATGTGATTGTTGATCTTCGACTGGCACTTTAACTATAGTGTAGAGTCCTTTCACACTTTAGAATTCATCTAAATTGAGGTATTATATAGCTGCAATCATATTTGCTCCTGGCCTTCAAAAACCATAGGTTTTTATTTTGGTTTATGTTTTGTAGCTCTACATCTAGCTTCTTCAGTGCTCTTATCCTTAGGTTCCTAGCTCCGAAGTCCTGCTCACCCTCCCCTCCCTGCCCCGTGCTGGAAAAGTTACTCTTGTGTTTTAAACAGTGTGCTTAAAGGGAAAAGGAAAAATGAACTTGGAAATTTTTAAATTTGTTTTGTTGAGCATCATAGTTAGTAATGCACTCGGTGTTTAAAGCCGCTGCTAGATTTGTGTGCTGGTGCTGAAATGATCTGAAGAAATAACAGGTAAGGAGATCAGAGGTCTGAGGGAAGGTATAAAGCCTGGAATTCCCTACAAGTATTTTGCTAAGGGATGGGCTTGGAAGGCAGTGGAGAATTGCCTCCTGGTCCATAGACCATCTTCACTGTTAGTGCAGTTTGGGGAAAGTCTCCTGTCTCGTGGAATATTTTCAGTACTGTGCCTGTATTTTTAGTATGGGAAGGTATGTTTGCACGTCTGTCCATAGTGTGTATGTCCACCATCTGGAGAGAGGAGCAGATAGTTCCGCAGGGACGTTGGATACCCCATCGCTGTTCCAACTCTGTCAAAGTGGATTTAGTCTGCCATTCACAAGGCTTTGGGGAAAGATAATGTACTGTGCTTGCCTGCCTCCTGTTTCCCTGGCCATTGTGAACTGAGTTGCTGAAACTAAAAAGATGGTCCATGTTTTAACTTGTAAAGTTTTTTGGCAGTGTGGAATCCTAATGTAGCAAAATCAAAATGAGTACACTTGAGTTCATATTTCATTTTGGGAGCAGCTGGCCCAGTTCTGAGTCAGGAGGTGGAGCATTTCTCTTGGTAAAAAACAAAAAAAAAAACCCATTCAAGTGGTGTTACACTTCTTGTGATGCTGGGGAAATATTTGGCCCACAAAGATCCTTGAACAACAGTTACGAGAACTGTAAGTTTAGGACTTTATTGTCAAGCACAAATCAATTGCATATTTTTCTGTTTACAGGGAAGTTTATCTTTCTTTTCTTACCTTTGTTATCGTTGATACAGTTATGTAGCTTTCTGTATGAAACTTGTTGATATGCTCCTCTCATTTGGGATTAAACCAATTCTGGTATTTGATGGATGCACCCTACCTTCTAAAAAGGAAGTGGAAAAGGCCCGACGAGAGTAAGTACTGTACTGTACTAATTTGCAAGCAAAGAAATATGTTTGATGCTACGGTTCATTTTCAAAGTTGAAAAATGTCAAACTTAGCTAGGTAGCCGGTAAACTTTCCTGCAATGTAGTGTTATTTGACTTGATTTACATTTAAAAATCATACAAACCTCTTCTTAGAGGTTTTGTTCCAAAAATAGAAATGCATTTCATAAATGAAAGCACTTTTATAGAGGAAGGAAGTAAACCTCTGAGCATTAGTTCCTGTAATGTATTAAAGGCTTTTAGTTTACCCGTCCTCGTGATCTCTTGTCAAAAATACTTCTTCCCAATATAATTTTATTTAAAAATAACACCACCTTCCTCATCTTTCTCTACAAATAATCGGATGAACTTGTTTCAGGTTTTGATTCAGGTCCCTGTATAATTTGACTTTTCACTGAAGCGGTGAGAATTCTTCACCAGTGGTTTTTATTTTTAAATTCTCGTGGGACATACACTTCCTTCAGCGTGGAGCGAACAATTTCCGATATTTGAAATCAAGTAAATGATGCTTTCTGTCCTCTAAACCAATAAGTATCTAATGTCAGATACTCCCAAACTCCATTAAATCTGTTTTACTGCAGCCTGAGGGTGGGTGCATCTCTCCTTTTACTCTTGTGATTTCAGTTCCTGAGTTGTCACTGTTTTCTGAGAAAACATTGTAAATTTCAACATGCCAGTCTAAGGAGTCCTTGTCAATACAATGACTTACTGTTATGTTTTAAAAAATTACACAGTAGAACAGATTTGAGAATTGTTCATCTGCAAAACAATCCCCCCTCCCGCCCCACTTGGCTCTCAGTCCTTTCTGCTACCTGTTCTTTTAAGTGAAAAATAATCTGAAACTGGTGGGTATTTTTCTTTATCTTACAGGAAGCGTCAAGCCAGCCTTCTGAAAGGGAAACAATTGTTGCAGGAAGGGAGACTGTCAGAAGCTAGGGAATGTTTTGGGCGCAGTGTAAATGTTACCCATGTTATGGCTCATGAAGTTATTAAAGTAAGTTGTCAATGCTGTTGATACTGACAGTTTTAAAAAAGAATCTGCGCAGTAGGTAACATGTCTTACTTTGCATTCATATGGATGGCTACATCACTACCTCTTCCATGTAGGCAAGAAAAATAGTCCCTCCTTCTTAGCCGCTAATTGTCCTGCGTGTTAGGCACAGTTAACAAAATTTAACTTCAGGTTTATTATGCCCAGTTGTATAAACAATGATGATGTGTCAATTGAAATACATCTCTTGTTAATGCTATAAACTGACTTTGATAGCGCCTACAGTTTTACTTTTGCCGCACAAAACCAAAATGCTTTTTTTTAATTATTTTTTTTCCGTGGTCTAGTTCCTCAGGACAGACTACAGAAAAAAATTTGGCTGCTTAAAAACCTTTGAAGTAGCTTTTTGCCATCCTTCCACTGTGGTCATAGGACCTTTGTCAAAATAGTATTACATTGTTCTAGTGCAGTTTTCCTTTGTCCAGAATGTAACTTGCATGTGTTTGAAGCTGGCACCTGTGGTCAGCTGCAGTGAGCAGTGTCACAGGCCAACAGAGGAAGGGCTGACTTTGTGCACTGGACTATATAGGTGTAAACAGCTTGAAACTAGAGTTTTGAATATGAAGTATCAGGCTCTAGTGGGGGGTGAGTGTGTGATAAAAAGATTGTGATTTCAGTGTTTTTTGGTAGGGGGTTTATGCTTTCAGATGTCTAAAGATAATTACTGAAAATTAACACAAAGTACTAGTCTGCTTCTTGTTTATGTACAGGCTGCACGAGCCCGGGGAGTTGATTGTATTGTTGCTCCTTATGAAGCTGATGCTCAGCTGGCTTATCTTAATAAGACTGGCATGGTTCAAGCCATAATTACAGAAGACTCGGATCTTTTAGCTTTTGGATGTAAAAAGGTATGGAAGAAAATATTAATAGCCTTTACCTCTCGCTGATACCTGAAAAGCAGAGTCTGAAGTTGCCAAATGTGTTTGATGTATGGATTTACTCTTCTACAAAGAATAGGGGAAACAGAAGAGAGGACAATATAGCACTCAGCCTCTGTTGTTTCTACCAAGTGCAACAGCCTAGCTTATACGAGTGAAAAGTATTGTTTTTACTTCCTCTTAATTTCCAGGTGTTTCTGAAAATTGACAAGTCTGGAAATGGACTAGAGATAGATCAAGCTCGACTAGGAAACTGCAAGCAGCTTGGAAATGTATTTACAGAAGAGAAATTCCGCTACATGTGTATTCTCTCTGGTTGTGACTACCTCTCATCAATTCATGGAATTGGGTTAGCAAAAGCGTGCAAGTTACTAAAATTAGCCAACAATCCAGATATTATAAAGGTAAACTTGGTTTTGCTTTGTGTGTTGGCATTTTGGGAGCCTATATCTGTATAGATGAAATTAACACTGAATTGAAAATATATGAGGGGTTCTTGACTTCCTCCATTTTGAGGAGAATGCTAAAAAGTATTTTTTACCTGCGCTTTAGAAAGATGCTGAGCTAAACTGATACTCAAATGTTGCAGTTGTTATATATTTAATGTAATACATCAACATAAACTTAAAAGGGATTGTTCTTCAAGGGCATATTCTGTTTGAGGAGAGACTTAATTTTCTGTAAGACTGGATTTTTTTTTTCTTCGCATTAATCTGCAAAAACAGTAGCAAGAGCAGGTAGAACTGCTACTTGAACTCTTACTCTTGCATAAGTACACTTTTATATGTGTGGAGGAAGGGCAGGGATTGGGAATCTTATTTGATTCCTGTTTTGCATTTAATTACATCCATATGGATACAGACATTTATGTATTAAAAACTTTATTATGGAAGAAAAATTTGGTATAGTGCAAAACAAAAAATAAAGTAGGGGTTTTTTTCTTATCCAATGTATGAAATGAAAACAAATCTAGTATTAGGAAATACAGAGGCTAACAGTGGGATTAATTTTCATGTGTGTAGTAAGGGAGAAGAGATTTTTAAGAGCTGGTGATAAAAACACCTTATGTAGCTGTCCTGGAGGCAGGTAAATCTAATCCAGAAAAGCATTTGAATATGCAGTCTCATAAACTTACTGTATCATCTTCTTTAAGTTACTTGTATACCTTAGTGTTTTTCTTTCACAGGCTGTCCACAAAGAAATATTTTTATATTTAAAAAGTTTTGTATTATGTAAAGCAGGCATCAAAGCAACTGGTTTCGTTGGCTTTTGTGGAAGTTAAAAGGGAACTTTGAACTTTTCCCACACACATCATGATTTCCTTGAAGTTAAGGTATCTTTTTGAGCAAAATGTGAGGATTTAGTCACTTGAAAAAATTTTCACTTAGTTATTTGTCACGTGATTCATCTCTACTGTTTTCCAGCAGTGTTGGAAAGTCGTGAATGAGCCAAAAGATACCAAGTAATCCAACAGTGCCCGTTTGAAACCTTATTTCTTAGAGATGAGTAAATTGGCCTGTATTTACAACAATACAAATACAGCTGATGTTTTATTTAGGGAGGAGGAGAGATTCTTCCTTCTGGCAGCATGACAAACTTGATCTTCAAAAGAACATAATCTGCCTTCTGTGAAACAGAAAAACGGAGGTCAACTGAAAAAGATAGAGGTCAATGAAGTAATGGGAGCTTCTTTTAGAGTGGTGTAGTAACGTTATATAGGAGGACCTATGAAATCAATCTGTAGTCTTTATGATCAGTAATGGGCGAGGGCGGGAAGGAAGTCTGATTAGTTTTTTTTTTGAACCTTAAAAACACCCATATATTGCTTATATGTTCTGGTAACATGAATGATAATATTTGATACATATTAGTTTTAACAAATACACCTTTAAGGAGATGCTCTGTATTAATATTCAAATTTTGTATTTATTGGAAAAGAAGTCTTCATAAAGAGTTGAACTGTGTTATTTATGTGACTAAGCAGCTTGAGAGAAACTTTTTTCCCCTCCTCTGTTTAAGTTTAATCTGCTTGTTGTAACACATTCTACATTTAATGACAAGCAATGATACTTAATAATTCAAATGTGTATAACCTGTTTAAATGAATCCATTAAGCAAATTTTTTTGACAGGTTATTAAGAAAATGGGGCAGTACCTGAAGATGAATATAACAGTACCAGAAGAATACATACAGGGTTTTACACGAGCCAATAATACATTCCTGTATCAGTTAGTTTTTGATCCTATCAACAGAAAATTAGTTCCTCTGAATGCATATGGTGATGATATCGATCCAGAAACACTCATTTATGCAGGACGGTATCCTTTATTTGTTGAAACAGCAGGGTGGGGAAATAAAGATGAGCAGCCTGCAGTGTTTTATACTGTTTTTCGTTGTATCTCTGCTATTGACTAAAACCTGACTTTTCTGCAGTTTTAGAGATTTGTGAGGTTGGGTTTTTTCCTCCTCTTCTTTTTTGCTCTGATTTTCGTTCATTAAAAAAACCCCAGGGGGTAACTGGGTGACCTATCATTGACGTGTTGTTGTAGGCAGAAGTTGTTGATCTTTTTTTTTTTTTTTTCTTTTTAGGAAACATTAAATAGAGGTTATATTTAAACTGTTTGAGTTGCTTTACAAGTCTATTTAATTTGTGCATGTGTTAAGTGTGGTGTAATCTCTGCCAGTTTAATTCTTGCAATCAGTGTTCAACTCATTCCCTAATCTAAGCATTCCCTGCTTTACCAGACATCTCTTCCTGTAGAACAAGTAGCATTTTGCCACATTTGCGCATCACAAATTTCAGCATGGAAGATTAGGAAAGTGAAGAAAGAGTGAGGACTGTTGAAGTAGTTACTAGCATTGTGTGTTGTTCAAGCCAGCTAATCTCTGCCATTTCCAGAAATTAAGGAGAAAGGGTAACTCTCGTACTAATCATTGAAGGTTTTCCTTTTGACTTTCATGATTTGCTGAGCACTGCAGATCTATTACAACTACTGTTGCATGGGACTGAGCCAGGAGTAGCAGTATTAATGCTTTTGGTTAATATTGTAGCAGTGCTTCTTCGCATAAAAATGCGGAATAGCTATTCTAACATTCATGCTATGAGTCTTGAAATGTAACGTAATATTCAGATATTTTCCTTTAATACGATGGGGACAGACATTTTGGTGATGGTACTGCTTTTCAAATTGCCGTTGGCAACATTGATGTTGATACAATGGAACAAATTGACAACTATAACCCTGACACTGCACAGGTAACATCGTTGTTCTAAAGCTACATGCAAAGATTGTGACATGGGTCTGAATGTTCATGGAAAAATATGATTGAATGTTATCCACAACTGACTTGGCAGTGAAAGCTATTCTACTATTACAGAAACTGTATGCTCTCACAAACACTTATTTCTCATTCTCTGTACAGGTGAAATCTTTTTTCAAGGCATATGACTTTAATGGTTGAGGTTTTTTACTTTGGAACTGTTTTGATAAGTCCTTGGTAATACTGGCAGAAGTAACTGATTTAAAAAGAATTTTTTCAGAGTTTTGGAGTATATATTTCTTCCAAGTACACAACTCTGGGGAAAATGTTTTTCCAAATTAGCTTTTTTGAATAGAAATAAAGTTTAAACTTTGAATTTTGTCTGAGATGAGTAGTTGGTTACTTGCACTGTATTGGAATGAAGAAGTCATGGCAGCATAAAAAAAATAATTTGTATTGAAATCATGAGAAATGTGGAAACAAAAAGAAAATGTTTGTGTACAGTATGTTAGCAGTTGGTGTGCAAATGTCAAAATGTGCTTATATGCTAAACCAGGAAATCATATGTAGAAGGCAAAATTATAAACCTATATGTTATAATGTTTTGGGTTTTTTAGCCTGTGCAGCAGAGAAGTCATGGCTGGAATGATAGACATGCTAATCATGTAAATAGCATTTGGAGCAGAGACTACAAGCCTGGCCCTAATGCAGATACTGTTAATCATAAAATGGATTTACCAGAGAAACCAACCACCAGAGGCATGGAGAAGATAATTAGTGTTAAAGGGCTAAAACTTCCAGGCAGAGAGCTCTTGGCAAAAAGGCCCAGAAATGGTATGTTTTTATTAAAAGAAGTATATAAATAACAGTAGAAGGTTATGGGGAAGGGAAGGATTTTTGTCTTTAACTTGATGGCGTGAGTTTTTTAGAGGTCTAACTCTAACTTTTATTACATGCATTCTGTTTTCAACAGTCTGTAAGCCTAATGAGCCGTGATATTGAAGCTTATGTAACAATTAAGTGTGGCAGCAAACTTTAAGCAGCACTTGATTTTAACTTTTTCTTTAATTTGTTATAAACCTTTGTTTTCAATTTTAAGTTGTCATTTTTAATACCAACTGTTTTCAGATTGTTTTTGCTTTAATTTCCATCTTATGGCTTATAAAGAAATGAAAGTAGCTTGTTTTTCCTGGAGTTGATATTTGGCAAGACAGAAAGTTTAAAGAACATTTTCTGTACTCTTTGAACACCGTGCTGCCTGCATCCCCTGTGTGGGTATTCTTTACTCCAACTTTCTCTAGTAAATCTGTGCTATCTTGTATTTTACGTCACCCATGTTGTATGTGCTGAAATAAACTGTGGGCTTGTAGTAGAAGGGGCACTTCTTTGTTCATAATGTGCTTTATCTGATAAGTATTTTTCTCTTCTTATGATTCCTTTGCTTTCTAGTTATGCTACTAGGGCTCCTTTTTTGCCTTTACTACTCCTGAGATCTTCCAACTCACTGATTTATCAAAATCTGTAGTTTAGTAACCTGCCTTGAAGTCAAATCTAGTTTTGCTTTCAAAGTGTTCAAAAAAAAAATAAAATCCAAAACCCAAAGCAACCACCTCCCAAAAAAACCCCAGACAACAACAACATGTTTCATTTCAGCTGCCTTCACTCCATCTGCCTCTGCGTAGCAAATTACGCTGAAGGCTATCTACTAGGAAACAGCTATGTTAAAGACTTCTGAACTGTAAAGTCAAGAATGTTCCTACCAGACCTTACTAATATTTTTAAGCCTCTGAGAGTAAATATGTAATGCTCCATTTGCTCATAATTGGTTAATTCTAGAGCATGTTTCTACAGTGATGCTTAAATTGTCTTTAGATTCAGAAGAAATCTCAGATGGAGACCTGTTGAACCAGTATTCATTTTCAAAAGCAAAAAAATTCAAGAAGGAGAATGAGGATGGTCAAGCACAAAAGAACGTCTCAACAATACAAAGCCTTGACTCTTCAGGGAATTTTGTCACTCAAGAAAGCTCTAACTCCCTGCCTAAAGTTCGAAATAAATTTGCTTCCTTTCTACAAAGGAAAAACAAAGAGAAGGATGCTGTAATTGTTCCAGGAACAAGAAGCAGGTATGCTTGCATCACATGTTTTAATAAGTAGCAAAATACTATTTGTTGTCCTGGTTGGTGAAATAACCTGAATACCAAAAAGAAGAAAAATGCTACCTCAGACTTTTTTATGCAATGGTGTTAATGCATCTGTAGTCCTGAGCTGAGATGGAGAGCCCTGTGTGCTAGGCATGCTATCCAGATAGATAGATAATGCTGCTTTTTTACTGCAGAAATTAAGAGTGTGAGACTATTCAATAGAGTCTAGTCTATGGGTATCAGAATTAATTGGAAATTGGCCAGACTTTTTTTTGCAGGTAAAGGTTATATGATGTCTCCTTTTTTTTTTTTTTAAAGTTGCTGCTTTGTGCCAAATACATAAGCAGTTGCTCGTGTATTGACTTATGTTGACAGGGTTTTTTTTTTGTTTGTTTCAGTAAAGCCAAATGTGGTCATGCTGTATTGCAAATACCTATTCTTATTGCGTCCTGTTCAGCTGATGCTCCTGATCTCTGCACCAGCACTTTGAAAGAGAGACTTTGGGTTTGTTAGATTTCTTTATGTGGCTGGATTTTGGTTGTATTTGGCCACACTTATTTGAATTGGTTTTATAAAGCATTATCACAATTATGTCTCTTATTGTCTAATTTTTATTTTATTTTTGAGCAGCGTAGTTTTACAGAACAGTCTTAATACTGATATTTTTTAGTTTTAACGCACACTATCAAAAATTGTTTTCAGTGATGGTAGGTTCTCCTCTAAAGCAGTGCTCAGTTTCTTAAAATGCTCTGACTTGTACCTACTCTTACAAGCTGCTTCTCTAGCATGGAATAGAACTAGATATGTTCTAGTTTCCTCGATAATTGCTGAAGTGTTCACTACTGTTCAGCTTTGTGATAATATATTCTTAAATTTTGTAGGATTCCTAGATGTTTCTCTTCTTCGGGTGAAGAACCTACTAGTCTGTCAGTCAATGAAGGATATGTTTATAGATGCCTTTTTTCCCCACCTTTTTTTTACTGCTGTCTGTTAAATGCCTTCCTGTGGGACTACAGCTTTGCCCATTGTCAAAATAATTTGTGTCTGCAACTGCACTTCGAAATTCAAATTGATGGGTGGAGACAACTATTGGATTTTGGAGTTGAAATACTCATCTGCAATAATTTTCTTCTCACTTGCCTTCACCTTTTTTACTTTTTTAGGTTTTTCTGCAATGATATAATTATGTTTGATGGTAGAGCAAAGAAGGATGACAGTGATCTAACTCAAGATGCTGAGCAGGATTGCCAGCAACAGGAAGTAAAACACGTAGCAGAAGATGTTTCTCAATTTTCAGAAACTGAAAAATCAGCAAGGACTATCTTTACACCTCCTGGAGAAACGCAGAAAAGTTGCTTCCGGTGGTTTAGCAGCCTCATAAATAATTCAGGAAATCCTGGTCCATCTCATACTGTATTTTCACAGCAGTTTCACCAACAGAGAAGCAACTTTGTGGTATCCCAGGAAGAACAGATTAACGGGGTACAAACAGAGAGTGGGGCAGTATGTGGCGAATTGGAGGACAAATCCTCTCCCTTAACAGAACTAGAACAGTCATCACATTCTCAAAGGTCTTGTGAGCCATCAGAATGTAGTCTGGAGTCTTCAGAAGTACCTCAAGTGTCTAACAACAGTTCAGATGAAGTAAGAAAACTGGATGTTGTTCCAGCATTTGCTTTCACTTTAAATCATGAAAGAAATGAGGCAGCAAAGTCTCCTCTGCTAAAACGATACCCTGTAGATAAAGTAGCTTGTGCTAACAAAACTTATCAATGCTTAACATTGTTGTGTAGAATGGCTTGACTTACTAGCTTAAATCAAGTCTGGTTTCAGTTTGTTTTTGGTCTTGCCACTTCTGTCACTACAGTGGCACATAAAAAAAAAAATGGTAAGCTAGCTTTTGTTCTCTGCTTTTGTTAGTCCCTGAAGCAGTCCTTTCAGAAAAGTCTGTGTGTCACCGTAGTGTTGCTTGCTGAAAACAAGTCAAATTTTTTGTATAAGTTATTAGAATTGCTGAAAACTGGAGATATAAAAATACACATTGTGTAACAACCAAAAAAAACTGATTTAAAACCAACTTAATTTTCTCTTGATAAAGGAATCTGGCTCCAATTCAAAACTGACTGATGTTCAGTGTACTCGGTCTCCAGTATTTTCTGCTGTTCAAACTGACAGAAAAAACACTAACATGAAGACCAAGGTAAGAATTCTTTAATCTTTTACTATGAGCTTTACTAAATACTGAAAATTGGGTTTTGCTGGCTACTAGTTAAGATTCCTTCATTAAGAGTTCTAGAATTAAGCAATGCACAGGTTGGCAAGAGAAAACTATATTTTTGTTGATATGCATCAGAGCTGAGATGAACTATAACCAGGCCACCTGTGATTAGTATCACAGTTGGAACTTACTTGGGCTTTTTAAACACTTCAGTGTAAAATAAGAAGCCAAGCCTGTTTAATTTTCCTCAGGCATGCTAAATACACAGGTTTTTATGATGCAAATTGCAGTCATGTTCATAATCCAGATGCAATCACATGATACAATCTTATTTCACTTCTTGTCTCAATGTCTCCTAGTTTAGTACTCTCATTCCTGTTTGGCTAGAAAAGCATGTTTAAATTTCAAAATCTGGAAAGGTTTTAGTCAACCTTTCTTGTTTAATTGCTTTAGTTTAAAATCATTGTTAGACATTAACGTATCAGTATGGAAGGACAGTCAATTTTCCATCAGAGCTCTCACTTCAGTTATTTTTCCTATCAGTTGGGTACCTGTAATTGACTTCTATGTGGTTTCTTAGACATCTAAGAATAAACTTACATGCCTTGTCTTTCTGACATTTCTAAGATCTTTGGCTTGTTTACAAAACTTCTGAGACTTTAACAGCTAAAAGTGCTCTAACTCCTTAGGCATTGTCATGAGAATTGGCCAAAAGATTCATAAGTCAAAGGAAGATGCTTTCATCCTTTCACACACACCCCTACTAACTTCTTTCTCATAGACAAAAGATGGCAAGCTTCTCTCTGCCAAACGATAACACTGTGTGTGTTTTGTATAGCAGTGACATCTTGTGGTTATTGTGAGTAATGTCTGTGCTAGGCTGGCATTTACATCTTTATTCTGGAACACCTGATTACAAAAATTGATGCTTTTTCGTTAGATTAACATTTTGCCCACTTCTCCTCAACAAGACAAAGCAATGACATGAAATCATCCTGGGATTCAGTATCTTATTACTTTGGTTTTAAGAATGTATTTAGTACGTTATTTTTTTAATATGTTGTTTTTAAAGTATTTAATATGAGGAAGTCAGGTGAAAATGCCAGGAGGCCTGCATGGATGGACAAGGAGCTCCTGGACAAACTCAAGCACAGAAAGGAAGCCTACAGAGGGTGGAAGCAAGGACAAATAGCTGGGAGGAATACAGAGAAATGGTCTGAGCAGCCAGGGATGAGTTGAGAAAAGCTTAAAGCTCTGATAGAATTAAATCTGGCCGTGGATGTCAAAGACAACAAGAAAAGCTTCTATAGGTACATTAGTGACAGAAGGAAACGGGAGACCTGGTTACCTGGGATATGGAGAAGGCTGAGGTACTCGATGACTTTTTTGCCTCGGCACTGGCAAGTGATCCAGCCATATCGCCCAAGTCGCAGAAGGCAAAGGCAGTGACTGGAACAATGAAGAACTGCCCACTGCAGGAGAAGACCAGGTTCAAGACCATTTAAGGAACCTGAAGGTGCACAAGTCCATGGGACCTGATGAGATGCATCTGTGGGTCCTGAGGGAGCTGATGGATGAAGTTGCTAAGCCACTATCCATCATATTTGAGAAGTCGTAGCAGTCTGGTGAAGTTTCCACTGACTGGAAAAGGTGTCACGTAACCCCTGTTTTTAAAAAGGTTCAAAAAGAAGACCTGGGGAACTACAGGCCAGTCAATCTCACTTCTATGCCCAGCAAGATTGTGGTGCAGATCCTCCTGGAAACTGGGCTAAGGCATATGGAAAAGGAGGAGGTGAAAGGTGACAGCCAACATGCCCTCAATAAGAGCAAATCGTGCCTGGCAAATCTGGTGGCCTTCTACAACACGGTTACAGCGTTGGTGGATAAATAAGAACAACTGACATCATCTACCTGGACTTGTGCAAAGTATTTGACGCTGTCCTGCACAATGTCCTTGTCTTTGAGTTGGAGAGACATGGATTTGATGGATGGGCCATTTGGTGCATAAGGTGTTGCCTGGACAGTTGCACTCAGTGTGGTCAACAGCTTGATGTCCAAGTGGAGACCAGTGACGAGTGGCGTTCCTCAGGGGCTGGTATTGGAACTGGTGCTGTTTAACATCTTTGTCAGTGATCTGAACAGCGGGATTGAGTGCACCGAGTTTGCTGATGACACCAAACTGTGTGGTGCAGTTGACATGCTGGAGGGAAGGGTTACCATCTAGGGGGACCTGGACAAGCTAGAGAGGTGGGACTGTGCGAACCTCATGAGGTTCAACAAGGCCAAGTCCTGTACGTGGGTCAGGGCAATCCCAAGCACACATACAGTCTGGGCAGAGAATGGATTGAGAGCAGTCCTGAGGAGAAGGACTTGGGGGTGCTGGTTGAGAAGCTCAACGTGACCCAGCAACATGTGCTTGCAGCCCAGAAGGTCAACCGTATCCTGGGCTGCGTCCCCAGCAGCGTGGCCAGCAGGTTGAGGGAGGGGATTCTACCCCTCTACTCTGCTCTTTTGAGACCCCACCTGGCGTCCTGCGTGCAGCTCTGGAGCCCTGAGCACAGGACAGACATGGACCTGTTGGAGTGGGGCCAAAGGGGGGCACAAAACTGATCCAAGGACTGGAGCACCTCTCCTATGAGGACAGGCTGAGAGAGTTGGGGCTGTTCAGCCTGGAGAAGAGAAGGCTCCGTGGAGACCTTGGAGCAGCCTTGCAGTACCTGAAGGGGCCTACAAGAAAGCTGGAGAAGGACATTTTACAAGGGCCTGGAGTGACAGAACAGGGGCTAATGGCTTTAGACTGGAAGAGGGTAGATTTAGATTAGATATAAGGAAGAGATTCTTTACGCTGAGGGTGGTGAGGCCCTGGCCCAGGTTGCCCAGAGAAGCTGTGGCTGCCCCTTCCGTGGCAGTGTTCCAGGCCAGGCTGGACGGGGCTTTGAGCAGCCTAGTCTGGTGGAAGGTGTCCCTGTCCATGGCAGGGGGGTTGGAACTGGATGATCTTTAAAGTCGATTCCAAGTGAAAGCATTCTGTGATTCTATGTTTTGCTGACCTTAAAGGTATATGGAAGAATCAATATACTAAATATTGAAGAATACACAGTATGGAAATACTGAGGTAATAGAAGCATCATATATAACAAATTTTCAGGGTGCTTGAAGCTCTTCAGACTATAGAAATCTGCTGAAAATCCACGAGAACAAGTAGGGTTGGTTTAAAGCAAGCAGCTAGTAGGAGGATTTATCTCACTAATGTCTTTGGCCACGCATTCCCTCTGCTTCCTTTATGTGCTGGTAATAATACTAACACTGAGTTGGACCAGAAGACTGACCTGACTGAAAAGTAACTTGACAACGATGATGAAAAGGTCAATCATGTTGGAACTCGGACTCGTGAGAGTTGTAGCACCAGTAAGACCATTGGAACAAGTAGCCAGAACTGAATAGGGGGAAGGTGGAGACAAGGAACGCTGCTTTGGGCTCAGTTTTCCCTTAGGATTGGTTACTGAAAATGTGAAACAAGGGAAATCTTTGCTGGTCTTAAGTACACTGAAAGATACTGAAGGGAATAATGAGCTCCAGATTTAGGGAAGAAGCAGTCAATCTCTTAAAACATAAATTATTCTGATTTTTGGTAATTGTAATAACTGGAGGAGGCAGTCTGGGGATGTTGTCAGCTCTGCATGGTTCCAATCCAAAACGTGAAGTGCCTAGCTAGGTAACTCTAATATCAAAACTAGTAGAAGCTTTTCTCCAATAGATGCCTGTAAGATGGTGTGCTCTCTAAGACCCTGTAGTTTTTTCTGTGATGGTATTCTAGCTGCGGTTTTTACTTTTAAATGTTTTCACAGAATCACAGAATAGTAGGGGTTGGAAGGGACCTCTGTGGGTCATCTAGTCCAACCCCCTGCCGAAGCAGGGTCACCTACAGCAGGCTGCACAGGACCTTGTCCAGGC
>Ga0065711_1009153_pt1 | contig 16140 bp, 10 predicted proteins | sample Hoacrofraction12_FD_59098 | JGI IMG/M metagenome (GOLD analysis project Ga0065711, IMG submission 59098) | Hoatzin crop microbial communities from Cojedes, Venezuela - Epithelial fraction 12 v2 (version 2) | ecosystem: Host-associated > Birds > Digestive system > Esophagus > Crop | place...
GGAGCCCTGGCCCAGGCTGCCCAGGGAGGCTGTGGAGTCTCCTTCTCTGGAGATATTCCAGACCCACCTGGACGTGGTGCTGTGCAGCCTGCTCTGGGTGACCCTGCTTGGGCAGGGGGTGGGGCTGGGTGACCCACAGAGGTCCCTGCCAACCCCACCATGCTGGGATTCTGGGATTCTGCAGTTCACGCAGATCTGCATGAGGAGCGCACACACCACCTGCCTTTCAAAGGACGTTACACACCATCATAATCAATAATGTATTATTTCCTCTATGTTTTCTACCCTCATGTTTATTATGTGTAAACAGGGATTTACAAGGATCTCAGTGTGTTCATTTAACACAGCTGACACCCTGCATATGAGATCTGCCAGCCACCCTCTGAGGACCTTCAGGAAAATGAAACGATCCTTCTTCCACAAAGCCACCTTTGCGAGAGAAATGGGTAAAAAAAGGGGAATAAAAAAAAGAATAAAAGAAGGCCAAGGTAGAGAGATCAGAGAGAGTCTGCGTGCACGGAACGGAAAACAGAACACGAGTGCCAGCGCTGGGATTCAGAGTCACGCCAGCGCCATTGTGAGAGGAACATTAAATGCCGCTCTCATCTCAAGTCCGAGGTGCTGCTTCTAGGAGGAGAAGGTTGGGGTGGGGGAAGAAACTTTTCCTTGAACGGCACTGGCACACCTATGCAAAGTTCCTTCTTATTTGATCTTTAGCACAAAGAGCAGAACAGAAGCGTATCGTCCTTTGCGGCTAAAGTGAAAAAATAAAGAGGACTTTTATCCCAGATCCATTTATCTCAGGAAAGAAGTTCTGCTCCTGCCTGCAGCCAGTCAGTATTTTCCAGGTGGGTAGCTTTCTCGCTGGAAAAACGAACAAAGCAATCAAAATACTTTGCTAATTCCTTTCATACTCTTTCTTTGAAGCCTAAACTACAAATTAAAACAAATCCGAGTAGCCTGGTGTGTTGTGCCGACGTTTTGTTCAACAAATATCAAAGCAGTACTGAAATTCTTAATTGTTTCTTAAAAGATCTTGACACACCTCCAGAAGTCACAGAGCACTTCCCAGCGGGAAAGCCACGCCGCAGTTAAATCCAACGTACGTTTTCTGTAGGATGGTGACAACCTAAAGGCCTCCTGACACCTTCCAGAACAGCACTGCTAAAGCGCCTTTGCCTGTCTCAACAGCAGCCTGCAGCGTGTCCATCCCAAAACACCTCGGGCTGTGAGGACACGACCCTGCTCCCATCCTCCAGGTGAAGCCACCAGATGAAAAGAAGCAGCTTGGCTTCTTCGAGCCGAGCTCTTGATCCATGTTCTTACCCACCGGAGCAGGTCAGGTACGTGCCTGTATAACCAGAAGAGCTGAGCAGCTTTCCCCTGCCAGGTTATCCCAGCACACCCAGCGCCTGCGCCTTTCCCAACAGGTTTGCCCTACCTAGTGTTCCCTCAAGCTCAACTTGGTACCTCCATCTGAAGAAAAAGCACCATAAACGAATCTCTAAGGCAAACACCTTTCCTCCTTGCTCTGGCAAAGACTCCTCGTGCAGCCTCATCTCTGATACTTACTCCTAGCTCAGCTGGGAAAGAGCAGCAACATCCTTTACCCATTTCTGAGAGGATGTGGGGATCACGTTAGCGCGCACGAGGTGTTCTGAAGCCCTACAGAGGAGCAGGAGGTTCTCCTCGCTCCTCGAGCTCATCTGCCTCACCAGGCTCCTGCAGGCTGCTCAGCAGCTGCCGCGTTCCACCTCAGAACTTCCTGCAACTCAGCAGAAAAAAAAAAAAAAGCACAAAAATAGATAAGTACTCTAAAATACTGAAGAAAACAGACAGGCAGCCCTTGGTCAACAGCTGTGCGCTGCTTTGGCATCGTCCCTCTCTAGAAGCCACTGCAGCAGAGGAGGCAATGATCATCATCATTAAAGGCCTTGATGGAAGTCAGGCATCTGGTTTGCAGCGTTTAGCTGATGAAATAAATACGGGCGCTTTCGGCAAACACGGAGGGAACAAACACGACACCATCGGAGAAGCTGGAGGCATTCCAGCTTCCCTCCCTTGCGCCGAGCTCCGGGACTTCCCGCAGGAGAGTCCCGCGGCACGTCAGCCCGCTCGCATCACCCCCGGCACGCAAGTCCCCTCACCCGGGGGACTCAGCCCTCCCAGGTGGGAAGGGAGACAGCAGCCTGCATCAAAGGATGACAGGCACACAGAGACTCCAGGGCCCACGTGGAAAACCCGCTGCCCCAATTCCCTCAGCCCTGCTCTAAACGCTGAGGAACAGATCCCACCAACGCTGCTGTGGGGCTCGCGTGGGAAGAGCGGAGCGGCTTTTCAGGCCACGCATCCCCACCGCAACCTGCCCAGATAAGAATACCCTCGTCCAAGAGACGTCTACTGCCCGAGGAAACTCCTCCGGCCGTGAGGAACCCCATGGGTGACCATACTGTCACCCCCCTGCCCACATCAAGGCCAGAAGGCTGCCCATCTCCTCTGTCCAGGCTTGGAGCGAGCCATTGCTCCACAGACCAGCCGTTCCTTCCACCATCCGTGGCCCAGGGACGCATCCCTAGCCCGCAGGATCGGTTTGCGTAAGGCACCGGAGCTAAGACACGAGAGCTGTTCTAGCCATTAAAAGAGGTGCACAGCCTCAGAGATGCTCGTTCAACACATTTCTGCCTTCTAGATGGCTGCTACTTTTCACTAAACTGAAGGCGCCGCACAATATATGTGACTGATTAGGCTGTGTAATACAGTTTTTGCACATTTAGATTAGAAATGATTATGGACTTAAATAAAATAGCTGAACGCAATTCTTCTCGCCATCTATCTCCCCCTCCCTCCCCTTCCGAACGCAGGACAGCAAGCGGGAGACGTTGAGCAAGTCTGGAGGAAGAATCAAGATGCCGGGATCCCGTTCTTGCCCTGCCAAGACCCAGGAACGCAGCTGTGGATGCAAGGCATCAAGGCAGCGTCTTTCACCTCAACGGTCCTTCAACGTCCTCCCAAAGTCGGGGATATCTCTCAGCTGCAGGACAGCTTGCCGAAGGCAGGGGTAGAGGACTCCACACGGACCCCACAACGCAAGAAGGGCTTTGGGAGCGAGGAGGCAGAGGTGCTTCCTACCAGGAGGGCTGGTAGCTGCCCCAAGGAACATTCAGAAATGCCGGATCACCCTCCCTCACAGCAGACCGGAGAAGGAGAAGGCTTGCCCTGAGCTGTAGGACACTACACCATGGCATCCTGAAGTCTACAACCTTAAAAACAGATATTCCCCGTGGTAGCTGTAAGTTCTCCAGGCACCAGGGTGGGAAGCAAACCAGTGACCCCGTTCCTGGGGAGATACGGGCAGCGTCGCAGCTCTGCCGGGCCACAGGAGAGAACAGGTTTAATGAAGTTTAAGTGTCTGAGCACAGCGGGACCCCAGCACCCTTCTGCTCTCGAAGCCACTAGCAAAGCGAAGCCGCAGACAGCGTGCTTCTCCCCATACCCTCAGCAAGCCACCACCAGCCTCTCCTCACCCAGGCACCTTCTCCTACAGAAAATGGCTCCCTCAGCGCTTGCCCTCTCAGCCTTGCAAGCTGCCCCACCTTACAGCACATGATGAGCCCGAGGGAACACCAAGGTTTTGGGTAAATTTAGGGCTAGATCATAGCCCAGCTGACTGGGACCAAGCTTCTGAAGTGATAATTCACTGCTAGCGCTTTGGGATGCAATTTTCCTCCATTAATTTCTTGATGGGAAAGCGATGGAGAGCGTGCTGTATTACCACTCACAAGTCGCAAATGTCCTGAAAAAACAAACCTCCAACAACCCTAAAACCCACCCACAGCAGCTTCAGCGACAAACCATGAGAAGATACACCTGGTGGCAAGAGGTATTTCCACCCCGGCAGCCTGAAACACCCCCCTGCCCCCAGCAACCTCCCCTGAGGAGAGGCAGCCATGAGGCGGCATCACCCCGACCACCGAACCTCAGGAAACCAGAGACCGCATGGCTTCCACGGCAAAATACACCTCAACACCCTTCCTCAAGAGCTTTTTAAAGGACATTCGCTGTTCCCACACGGTATTTCACAGCAGGGTGTGAGAGTGGTACCTGTCAGAGCTGGGGCTCCCGCCGCGGCAGCCATTTTGTTTCCTCACCGCAGCAGCCATTTTGTTTCCTCGCCGCGGCAGCCATCGCGTCTCCTCACCGTAGCACCCATCTTCTCGCCTCAGCTCACCAAAACATGGCCCCCCAACACCACCACAGCCACCCCAAGCAACTTCTCCCTCAGCAAAGCAGAGGAGGAGCGGGTGGGAGGAGTTATCTCCGGGCTCTCATTAGCTGAGTGCCAGCACCTGGCCCTAACGAGCACCCCACCCAGCTGGGGCAAAAATCACCTCCCAATAAGGCCACCACAAAAGCACCCGAGGGCAAAAATGAAATTAAAATCAACAAAACCCCTTCGCGTCAGTGTGGGACAAAGGTTTCTCGCCTTGAATGTCCCCCTCACCATGTTGAAGGGCTCCCTTCGTGCAAAAAGCAAGGGACAAATTAATTGAGATTTATGGATGCCAGAAGAGCTGATATTTTTCTATCGTTATCATTTTTCCCTCCCCCCTCGAACTCTGTTTTTTAATTTTCCTTTTCCCCCCTCGCAGCCACTGTTTGCAGCCCGCAGACGGAGCGCCGAGAGCAGCCGGCATCTCCTTGGAGAAAGATGGAGTAATGGCAGGCTGGAGGGGTGAAGATGTCTGCACGTATCACACCCCGGACAGGGCTCGCTGAGGGAGGACAGCGAATCTTCCCGCTCCGGGTACCCATCTTGACCACCACGTTCAGCAGGATGCGGTACTGGACATCATCTCTCATGCTTGTTCGGGAAGCACTCAACCAAGTCCAACCTGGTTTCCACCATTCCAGCAAGAAATAACGTAGAAAGTATTTCCCTACAGCTACACCCCCGTGCAAGCGGCTGTGGGATTTGCTTGGCACAGGACATGTGTTGGAGATCTGAGGGATGTGGGAACTGCTGGTGGCATCTGGACGGGACCAGCTCCTACGGCATCTCCTGAGGACCCCGGGCAGAAGACGTACACCGTCGCCATGCCTCCATCCTGCATTCCTCTTGGCAGCTCTGCAACCCACCACGGCACCCACCCTCCTGGTCCTAATTCAACCCAGAATGAGTTTGCCCACGTGGGCACCTCTAAAAGCCCTCCATCCCCTGCCAACGTCAGTGTCCGTGCCAGCAGCACCCATGGGTGCCCCGGGACCGTGTGGCACCGAGCTCTGCTCACCATCATGGGTTCAGGCAGCCGCAAGACGGAAAAATGAAGATCAGTAGCCCAAAAGCTCCTCTGGCAGGTCACAGCTCTTCCAGGGAGCAAACCAAACCCTCACTTTATTTTCCCCGCTTTAGCTGTTTCATCTCTTTCTCGGCCTTTCTTCTCTCATTCGCTCTCATTTTTTAAGGCTGGCAATTTTTTCACACAGGTTTTTGCCTCTTTTTTTTTTTTTTCCCCTTCTTCTTCTTTCCTCCCCTAGAGAGCCTAAATTTAGCTGTCGCTTTCTACTTAGCTCAGGGTCTTTTGCCCATTGCCCTGTGGGTTCCAGAGCGTGCAAATAAAAGCCTTGCCAGTGCGGACAGCGTCGCTTGCACGCTCCTGGGAACAGGGACCCTTCTGCAAAGCAGAGATCCAGAGATTTTAGGGCACCGAGGGCTATAATCACCCCCCCCTCACATGGCATGTAGCCACACACACAGGAATAAGGACTTTCCACAAACACACCCCTCCTTCAGTACCTGGTTTTCTGTTTTTGCTGGGAATTCTGACCTTTCTGAGTACCCGCTTTCTGGTTTTGCTGGGAATCGCGAACCGAAATCGCGTGAACGTGCGGTATTTTCCACACTGCTTTTACGCCATTCTCTGGCTTTGGGTTCCTCTGGGTCCCTCGCACCCCCCCCAAACCCATCTCTCTCCTTTTTATGCCACCACTGACTCCTCAGCGACGGGGGGCAACGGTTAACATCACATTTTTCTCTCCAAGTATGCAAATGCCCCGAACGGAGCCGATAACGAGAGACTTCTGACCGCAGCACCGTGAGCAGGAAATGCAGATTTTTCTTCCCCCTGACTGATTGGAGTCAGGTCTGTGTCACCTCCGCAGACCGGCTCCGTCAAGCCAACCGCCTCCGACGCTTCTCTTAACGAAGCCTCACTGATTGATTGCTCCCTGCCCTTCCAAGGAGGCTGCTGTCACCCCAACCCCGCTCTTGCCAGCCTGAGGATCTCGGCAGAAGGGTTCAGCCCACGCCAGCCCGGGGCTCGGCTCTCAGCTGAAATTTCCCACCTTCCAGCGCAGATCTAAGTGACAAGCTTGAGCTGCCGTCAGCAGGCGAGGAGCTGACGGTCTCATCTGAATAACGGGGCCCGAGTTTCGTTTTTAATTAAGCCCTTGTGGGTTCCTGGAAAGGCTGGAGATGACACAGCCTCCTCTGAAGCTGGCCTAGGGAGACATCCAGAGTCAGCGTCAAAGCTTCCTCCTCCTCAAAACGATACGAAATTGGGACCCTGGAAAAAAGAATGAATTCTGAAAAGGAGCGAAAATGGGTTTTTCCAAGTGCGGGAAGGAAGCAAGGCTCCTGCCCTTGCCTCCACTCCCTGCCTGGTGAGACATCCTTCTCCGTCTCCCTGCCCGGCCGTCCCTTCAGGGTATGGCGATGATGAGCGCGATGCTTCATCCTGAATTTATCGCTGCGGTCTACGCAGATGCCAACAGGGAAACGCTCTCCCTTGCCTTTGCACTGCTGGATACGCAGCCATCAAATATCCTCAATTAAAGACCTGAGTCCTGAGACGCCCGACTCCACCTAAATCCCAATGTGTGCTGTTTGCTTTCAGGACAGAGAAATCTCCAGCTTCCCCTCCCCACCCTGCCTCACAATATTGTATTTTAGTACTGACTAGAAGCTTTCCAACAAACAACACAAACACATTTGTCAGAACTGTTCGCAGCGGCTGGTCTTCTCCGAGGAAACGACTGGAAAGGAACAGCGCTGAATTCCCCGTTCGGTGCGATTCGTAGCGCTGCGTCGTTTCAGCTTTGTTTCCTCCATGGTTCCTTCTCTATTTTTTTTCCTTTTTAGGTTGGAAGATCCCCCAAGCTAAAACATTTCTACATCATCTAACCAAAATAAAAAGCACCTTGTGGTTTCGAACTGTTTTCTTAAACCAATAAACCAAACGACGCCGACAGAGGAATGTTCTGAGGAGGCCTTGCGAAGGGGGAGAACGCTTCCCCGCTGGTTCAAACAAGAACAAGACCGCCCATTTTCCCCACCAGTCCCACGGCTGTTTTAACACAAGGGTAAATACGTGGAGAAACTGGGGAGAAACAGGTTTCTGGCCGGGGAAGCGAGCTGTGCAAGCCCCACGGCAGGAGGCCTCACGGACTTGGCATGGCGAAGGGCAGCAAAGCCTGGAAGGTGATGGTAGTCATGGAGGAAGCGTCGAAGAAAACCCAGATTTCACGGTGGCAATTTGGGTGGAGGAGGAGGAAGAGGAGGAAGGCTTCTACCGACCAAAGAGAGGTAAAAGGGTGCTTTAACGTCGTCTCCTGCGGCGATCTGCAGCCGCCCGCGGCCGTGCCCTGCGTCCTCCTGCCCCTCTCGTCCCCGGCTTCTTCCCGAGGGCGAAGCGGAGATTTCTCTCGCTGCCAGCTCCACGCGGTCGCAGCTCGGCGGCTCCCAGGACTCCGGCTAACGAAACCACCACAGCCTTAACCAACATCCTACGGACAACGTGGAGTGGGAACTGACGCCGAACGCCATTTCCAGAGGCACTTCTGCCGCCACGAAGCCGAAGAGCCCTCTCCTCCGCCGTCTCCCGCTTTGAAGAGCTCTCTTCGTGTGACGCGGGCTCTGCTCAAGCGTTCTCACTTCTCACCCCTTCCCTTCGCTCCGAGGAGAGGACCTGCGCTCGTCTCGCGCTCCGCCGCATCTCCAGGCGTCTTCTTCTTTCCGTAGCTGTTGTCTGCGTGGTTTCTAGCGGTTTGAGGAGCAGCTCGGAGCTCCACGAACAGGCCCAAACCCTGTCATTATTTACACACCGCCACGCCAAGCTGTTAAAAGAGGTGTGAGAGACCGAGGTGCCTTCAAAAATAGAAACTATGAGATTTTACCTAAATAGAAATCACCAGCGAACTCCTTCTATATCCTTTTTCTGTGCTCCCTGCCTCTGCAGAACGTAAAGCTTATATTTTCCAAATTTTTCCTGCGACAGTAAAGACCAAACAGAGAAAAGGCAAGAAAAGCTGAATTCCTCATTTCACGTCATGACTCCGGGAGCTGCGGCCTTTAGAAAAGCAATAAACATCACGGGACTGACGCTTTGGAGTCTTAGCAAGAGCTGTGAATAAGTACAGAATCCTACAGGCCTTGACTACGCTTGCCCTAGGATCCTTCAAAAGGGGCTTTTGGTTATCTTAAACACAATTTGCTTCTTTCCCAAAATCCTTTTTCATCAGCCGGGCTCGGCGTGGCTCGGGCCAAAACCCGCGCGCAGGGCGCTGCTGTCCACAAGCTCTACAAGGTTTCTCCTCCCGCTTTCCACGGCCGCAAACGGACGCAGCGGGTGCCACCCCAGAGACCCCCAGACCCCCGCGCCTTCGCACACGTCTCGCAGCCCGAGCACCAGCTCCGTGCCGACCTCAGAGCCTTTTTTCCCTTTTTTTCCCCCCCGCAACGGGCCGAGCGCGTGGAAGAAGGGCTCCAGCCCCGGGGGACGTCGCTCTCGAGACCGTGCCAGCAGGGAGCAGATGGCGACTGCACATTCCAGGCATCGCTACGATTACGGATGGGCTCACCTTCAGAAAACAGAGAAACTCATTTGTCCTTCTATTCAAACCCGTGTTTATATTCTGGGCTGACACAAAGCAGCCCTCCCTCGTCGGCGCAGTCGGTTCACTCCAGCTTTCTGCAAGCCCAGGAAGGTGAGCGTGCCGCACGAAGGCTCCCCAACGCTTGGTACCACGCTGCTGGCTCCAGCGCTGCTTTTCTACACGGGTCCCACGCAGTCCCACGTAGCTCTTGGCAAGAGCTCGAGCCAGCGGGACAAAAGCAAACAGACCCCCCCCCAACCCAAGGGGAAAGCTCTCGCCGGCTGCCCACAACCACCCCGCCGGCCGCATCAACCTTTTATTAAGCGTCGAGGCTCTGCCTACCGCTCCGTCTTCTTTCCGTTACCTTTCAGCAGGGAAAGATTTAGGAACCGTTCCCCTGTTTGGCGACATCCATTTGTAAGCGCGGGCTCGCCGGGGAGCGGTCAATAAGCGCCGCGCCGGCCCACCCCTGCGAGCTCTGCAGCAGTTAGCGCAGAATATGAAATATATCCGGCTGCCTCCACCTCATCTAAAACTGTATCAAACGGCTCTTAACCTTGCCCGAGTGAATTCAATCCGGCTGCCGGATGCGGATCCAATTCCTTGGGCTAGAACAGAAAAATCACTTATTAAAGCGATGCTCCCGAGGGACTGGCTCCCGAAAGAAAACGCTGAAAGGTTTCCAGTCGGCTAATCCCGCGACGGCTCGCGCAAGACGAACCTGGAATGGTGAGGGCTTTTCGCCGCACACAAGCGAACCCCAGGAAACACGGGAACAGCATTACAAGTACGTCGGGGGGGGACTGCTGGCGAAGCTCAGGGGAGAGGCAGGAGAACACAAGGATGGGCAGAGGACAGAGATGGGAAATCACAGGATCTTTGTCTATATCCACTGGTTTGAGCAGTGGGTCTGTAAGGAGAGGAGGCAGACAGCACTCGGGAGCGAGGTGGAGAAAGCGTGGAGAGCCCCAGCCAGCTTGCAGAAACGGAGAGCAGAGCCAGCCGCCGGGACCGTGAGGTCCCGATGGATAACATCGGCTCAGTGAGGGTCTGTCCCAGGCCTGCTGTCCAGAAACGAGGAGCTGTTTCTCCAGAAAACCCCACTGCCACTGTCCCTCCTGCCCTACCTTCATCACCAGCACGGTTTTGACCATCCAACTCATTAATAAAGTCACTGAGATCTTCCCCTTCCTTTGTTTTACCCCAGGAGATGGCCCGGAGTGCAGGTGGCTCCGGAGAAACCCGGGCTCCGGCATCCCCCTGCCTCTCCCCCGGGGGGGATGCTCCAGGAGATGGCTTTCTCTCCAGCACCCCTTTCTCCCACGCCCGGATCGCAGCCCTTGGCCGACAGACGCCGGCGCAGCGGTTGGATTTCCCCCGGCTCGGGAAGCGCTCGCAGTTAATTGAACTGCCTTGTAATACACTTTGTTTGAGCCGATGAGCGATGGCTCTCGCTCGAGCATCCAGCTCGCGGGGAAATAAGGTCAGAGACGACACGCTCAGCGCCGAGCCCCCCGGCCGCCCAACACCGCTCCCCAAAAGCCTCTCCCGCTCCCGCGGGGACACGCTTTCTCGGGTGCTGGGAAGAATCGATCGCTGCTTGGCTCCCAGCCCTTCTCTCCTTGCATTTCCCCCTCTACGCAACAAGGGGTGAGGCTCAGGGGGTAAATCGGGGTGGCTGCAACAGGGACATGATGGGAACTGGGGGGAAGGGTGCAATGGGAACGGGAAGGGAGGATGTGATGGGAATGGGGAGGGAGGAGGAGATGGGAATGGGGAGGAAGGAGGAGATGGGAACGGGGAGGAAGGGTATGATGGAAATGGGGAGGAAGGATGCGATGGGAATGGGGAAAAAGGATGTGATGGGAATGGGGAGGAAGGAGGACATGGGAACGGGGAGGAAGGGTATGATGGGAATGGGGAGGAAGGATGCGATGGGAATGTGGAGGAAGGACGCGATGGGAAGGTGGAGGAAGGATTTGATGGGAATGGGGAGGAAGGACACGATGGGAACTGGGAGGAAGGGTATGATGGGAATGGGGAGGAAGGATTTGATGGGAATGGGGAGGAAGGACGCAGTGGGAATGGGGAGGAAGGATGTGATGGGAACAGGGAGGAAGGATGCAATGTGAATAGGGAGGAAGGACATGATGGGAATGAGGAGGAAGGATGTGACGGGAATGGGGAGGAAGGATTTGATTGGAATGGGGAGAAAGGATGTGATGGGAACAGGGAAGAAGGATGCGATGGGAACCGGGAGGAAGGACACGATGGGAATGGGGAGGAAGGGTATGATGGGAAAGGGGAGGAAGGATTTGATGGGAAAGGGGAGGAAGGACGTGGTGGGAATGGGGAGGAAGGATGTGACGGGAATGGGGAGGAAGGATGTGATGGGAACAGGGAAGAAGGATGCGATGGGAATGAGGAGGAAGGATGTGACGGGAATGGGGAGGAAGGATTTGATTGGAATGAGGAGGAAGGGTGTGATGGGAACAGGGAAGAAGGATGCGATGGGAATGGGAAGGAAGGACACGATGGGAATGGGAAGGAAGGATTTGATGGGAATGGGGAGGAAGGATGCGATGGGAATGGGGAGGAAGGATGCGATGGGAACAGGGAGGAAGGATTTGATGGGAATGGGGAGGAAGAATATGATGGGAATGGGGAGGAAGGACGCAATGGGAACGGGGAGGAAGGATGTGATGGGAATGGGGAGGAAGGACGCGATGGGAACAGGGAGGAAGGATGTGATGGGCATGGGGAGGAAGGACGCGATGGGAACGTGGAGGAAGGATGTGATGGACAAGGAGAGGAGGGCACACGGAGCTGTCGCACCGGCCGAGGACAGCGGCATGGGAAGGGAGGAGAAGGGCAGCAGCGGAAAGAGGCGATGAAGGCGAGCGCTGAACCACTTCACCCCGCGACCGAGGGCCGCCCCCTCCGCACAGCTGGGCCGCTGCTGCGCGGCGGCTAACGAGGCATCTGCTCCGTCTGACAGCCCGCATCTGCTGCCGCTCGCCGCCTCCTGCCAAGCTCCCGGCAGCGCCGGGCGTCCCCAGGGCCGCATCCAGGCACGCGACGCGGCGTGGAGGCATCCAGCACCGCCGCGCCAATAAAAGCAGACCCTCTAAAGAGGGGGAGCAGGAACCTTTGCCCCGAAACACACCCGTGTCCCCCCTCTGATGGCTGGTGTTGAGCCAGAAAATTTTATGTTTGCAGTCTCTTACGTAGGACTCCCTGTTTACAATCACTTTGAGCACGCAGCCTGGTGTTAAAATAGAGCATTCAACGAACGTGGGAGCCCACGTCGGGGAGCGGGAGGATGCTCTTCCCGCCGGGAGATGGGAAACACGCTGACCAGGGCTGGCTTTAACGGAGGTGGAACTTGGCAGCTCGGCCAGAGCTGGAGCGCGAGCAAAACCCGAGACTGGAACAACCTGGAGACGAGGAGAAAAAAATCTGGATTGGGATTTGGCCTCTCTCTAAACCAGAAGCGTTGGGGACTTCTTGGAGGCTTTTTCCTTGGCGGAAAGGGTCTTTTTTAGAAGCGGAGGCGCCTTTCTGCTTCGCTGACGGGCCCTGCGGTGGGGGTCAAGCAAGAAGGAGCCAGGTTTCGCCAACGGGACGGAGGTTAGCCGGTATTTTTTCCACGGGAGCCCCTCTCAGTGCTGCTGGAAACCGCCGCTCTCCTCCGAAGCCACAGGTGCCTCTTGCTAAGCGCCGCTAAATCATCCAGGGCTCCTCTCTCCAGATGAAATCTTAAATCAAAGTCTCAACCACTATCGGTCACCGAAGACCCCGCCGTTTTTCTAATCACAGCAGTGGAAATCCACGATCTAAATCAAACCCTAGTTAATTAAATTCCCCGTTGAAACTCAATATTTTCACCCTGTTCATTTCCTGACCTGCACGGCTGCGCTGCCGTACAACGCGGTCCGGAGAAAGCCGCGGGGTGAGAACCCTCGCCGAGGGTCCGCACGTGGGGCTGCATGCGTGGGGTGGGCGAAATCCGTGTGCGAAGCTCGTGAGGCACGGGGAGATCCATCACCAGCGAGCGGTGGAACGGGCTACATCGATCCAAGGGCAGCTTGAACGTCTTCGCTGAATGGCAGCGCTCCTGCTTCGTTTTTGCTGCCTTTAATGAAAAATTATGTGTTTCGGGGAGATACCGGCACGTGATTAAGAGTAAAAGAGTGAATAATGCTGAGATAACTGGGTCAGACGAGCGGTGGGTATAAAGCCCAACGTGATTTCCACACTGGGGACGCAAGACAGTTGGGTTCTGCTCCAGGCTCTGCCACTGAGGCTCTTGACTTTGGGTAAGGAGTCATTTCCCTTGCTCTGCCTCAGTTTCCCCACTTCAAAAAACAGCTTCTACCTCCCGTTGTCAACATTTAATTGCTCGCTGGCGGTGAAACCCTTTCACGGGCACCGAGAAGCGACAGTGTGGAGCAGGAGGGTTGGACTAGATGACCCACAGAGGTCCCTTCCAACCCCTACTATTCTGTGATTCTGTGATCCCTGATGAGCTCTGCTTTTCCTAAGGGGGGAAGGAGCCACGATACGGACGTTAACGCAGTGCCCCAGCAGAACAGGGGACAAAAAGGGGGTCTTTGGCGTGCCCAGCCCGGACTTTGCACGGCTCGGACCACCCCCAGCTCGCTCTCAGCAACCTCCACCACCACAGGCGACACCCAACAAAAAAACCGACGGAACACACGGCCGGGCTAAGGGATGAAGCCTGATTTTCGCCGCATTTTAATCCAGCCCGACTCTTCCTCTCTGCCAGGATCCCACGCAGCGTCTCCGCTCTGACCGGGACCCCATCTGGCTCGCCTCCTTCCGCCCCGCTGCAGCCAGCTTCCCCCGCTCTCCTCCCTGGCTCTGCGCCCGTCTATCCACCGCGCTCGCTAGCCTCTAAAAACCGGACTCGGCCGGGTGATGTCTTAAATCTGAGGCCCTCCCTGGATATTTCCATATTTTCAGGGCTTTAATGCGTTGTACTTAATGTACTCAATTTGGCAGCCAGCAGGCGATGCAGTTTTCAGGTGCACGCCGTGTGAATAATGAAAGCCTCTCGGTCCCCGGCTCTCAACCCACCTGAGTCCCTGGAACCGCACGTGAGGACCGTCCAAACGAAACTCAGCAGCGGAGGGACAGCGGGCAGGAACGAGCCGAGGGCTGACGGATGGATTTCAGATGTCCCAAGGCAAACCGGAGAACGCGCCGTGCCGAGCGCACCACCTCCAGGAGACATCAGACATACCTCCAGGTACGTTAGGTAAACCACGAGGCGGGCAGAGGAGAGCATCCCTCCCTCCGGTACGCTTCCCAACCGACCCCAGCCTCTGCAGAGTAATCACCGAGCCCGCCGACGCCGTGGTCACTCGTAGTATTTCTGGGTGTCCCCACCGTCACCGTGGCCCTTGGGAGCCCTGCTACGGCGGGCACGGAGAAGGGGAGGGAGCGGTCAGCGTCGGAGCAGCTCACGCGGGAGGCTGGGACGGCGCCAAGCCCCGCGCCGGGTGGGCTGCCTCGTCCACGTCCCATTAACTTCGGACCTGCGGGAACGCGCTCCGGGGGCGAGAGCGAAGCCACTTCCCTCGGTTTCCTCACCCTAGCGCAAAATGAAGATTAATTTTCGGCAGGTATTAAACCCACAGAGACTGCTAACTCCGTTGCGACGGAGTGGAATAAATATCTCAGGGCGCGTTCTCTGCGTTGGAACCTCATCCCTTTGGGGAAAGAGCAGAAGGCAGAGGGAAATACTCTCCCCGGGGACACACAGACCGAGGCGAGAGGGAAATTCTGGGCTGCAGAATGAGCCGAAGATGAAGGACCCGCGACTGATGGAAGAGGAGTTCTATGGGAAGCCAGCCCCCCAGCACAACGGGATCTCAGCCCGTAACTGGGACTGCCAGGCACTCCCTTAATAACCTCAGTAATAACGACGTTAATTACGAATTCGCCAGCGTGGGATTTGCCTCCGCTGAGCAGCCGGGGTCCTCCTGCAAGCAGCGCTGAAGGGGAATGGAAACCACTGAGCAAAGCGATAGTCTGACCCCCCCCGGAACTTCCTCGGTTATCACGAGGTAACTTCAAACCTGCTTCAGCAATTACGTCCCTCGCAAGATCTGAAGTGGCGGAGAGAAGAATGACAACGATAATATTAATATACAGCCTCTTCCTAGCGAGAGTAAGTCATTAGGCAGAGCGCGGGGAAGACGCAGAGGCAGGAACAGATGGAAAAAGATCTACATCAAGAGTTTCAAGGGAGGCTGACAAAAAAAGAAAGAAGCTGCAAATTCTAAGTGGATTACGGCAGGCGGGCGGCAAAGGGAAAGCCAGAACTGCTCTGGAGAAGGCAGCGTGCGGACGGGGGGACGGACGCGGACGCACCTCACCCCGCACCATTTCAGCTGCCGAGGACGCCGCTGTCTGCGTCTCGCGGGCTCGTCCAGGCTCTTTCTCCTCAGCGCAGGCAGAGCAGGTGACACCTCCGACTTAGGACAGACGGGCAGCAAGATTCCGGTGGGATAAATCTCAGCCTGGCAGTAAAGTCCATGAGGATGCGCCAGCTTTGCTGATGGGAGCCTAAAATCAGGGCAGTCAAACCCGCCAATGTCACTCCCGTGGCATCCCGTGAGGAGACCTGATGTATTTTCACCCGGGACCAGCAAAGAGTGGGGCAATCAGACCACCAGAAGCACACGGGGCTTTTTTCTCCTCCCCCCCAAGCAGTCTTCGCACTGGCTTGTGGCTATCAACCGGCCGGCGTGCTCGTTAAAATCAGCAACGCTGCTCCCGCTTTCGTCTTCTTTGCCCCACTGCCTGGTGATGAGAAGGAGCCCAGGTACCCGCCGAGCGCTTGCGGGGTTGTGTTCCCTCCCGTTCCCAGCCAGAAGGAGCCTTGATCCCACGCACAGCCCCGCGCGCTCGCATTGCTCACCATATTCATCAAGAACCCTGCAGCCTGTACCTGCCCGTCACCCTCGGTGGCCAAAGAGTTCAGCCCAGGCATCTCCAAGGGATGCTCACCACCGTTGTGGCTGTCTTCTCGCTTCGTGTATTTGAGGAGATAAATCCAGGCGCTCCCCGGCTGAGCATCCCCAGGAACTCGATGGTGAGAGGACTTGCCAAGAAGGCCAATGGGATCCTGGGGTGCATCACGAGGAGTGTGGGCAGCAGGTCGAGGGAGGTTCTCCTTCCCCTCTACTCTGCCCTAGTGAGGCCCCATCTGCAGTGCTGTGTCCAGTGCTGGGCTCCCCA
>Ga0065711_1041450_pt1 | contig 16140 bp, 5 predicted proteins | sample Hoacrofraction12_FD_59098 | JGI IMG/M metagenome (GOLD analysis project Ga0065711, IMG submission 59098) | Hoatzin crop microbial communities from Cojedes, Venezuela - Epithelial fraction 12 v2 (version 2) | ecosystem: Host-associated > Birds > Digestive system > Esophagus > Crop | place...
GGCAAACCCGCCCCTCCCGCGGCCGCAGCCCCGCGGCAGCCCCTCGCCCTCTCCGCGGGCCGCTGCCTCTCTCCCCCCGCCCGCCTCCACCTGCCGTGGCCTCCCCCCGCGGCTCCCGGCGGCGGGTCGCCGCGTCCGTTGGTTCTTTGATTTGTTTTTCTCCTCAAGGCGGTCTGAAGCGGTTGCTTGGACGCGGGGATTTTGCGGGCAAGTTTGCTGCCTGCTAGCGAGCGGGCTCTGGCTGGCCGAGCGCTGCCCGCTCCCCGCTGCAGCCCTTGTGTCTGCTTCCGCGCCGAGGTGGTGAAAAGGGGCAGTGGCGGGCGTTCTCCGGTGCGTGTTTGACGAGCAGACGGCAGTCGTTTTGCTTTCCGACAGTCTCGGTGCTTATTCTCGTTTTCAAATCCTTAACTGAAAGTTACCAAAGGCTCAGCCTGAAAATCAGTGTGAAACCCCTTCCAAAACGCTTTCTCTCCCAGGGTTTCGGTGATGTTGCCGGCCTTCAGCAAACCGCAGTAGTTCCCCACTACTAGCTCGTTTAGTTTGAATGACTGTTTGAGGTACAGTAAACTTTCTATGGTATTATAGCCGTCTTGCAAAACATCCACAGGCTCCACAGACTGCATGTGTTTGTGGCAGATTTGGGGCCTAACTCATTTTTTACTTCACTGGTAATACTGGGAGCCTTCATAAATGGTAATGGTAGATGCTTTGTAAGAAACAGGTGCTTAGAAATTACACTTTTTAAATAGAGCTGAAATTTTCTTAAAAGTTGCTTCTCTACAGGAAGCTGAGGTTTCCCACAGGTGACTGAGTGCTGTATGTTGATGTTAAAGTCAATGGCAACAATCAAAAGGGAGCTCAGGGTCTGCATTACAGAATATTTGATGGAAGATAATATTTCAGACAGATTTTTTGAAGCCTTTATCCCCCTCTCTTTGCTAATTCCTTCTATTACAGAAAATCAAAATTGGTTTTAAAGGTGACTCAGCTGTCTGGTGTTCATCATGTCTTGTTGAACAGAGGTTATTTTTACCCGCACTCTTCAGATCTCAAGTGTCACCCAGCAGCCCTGACTGTACTGGGAGGCGATCTGACTAGAACTGCCAAATTGAACTCTACTGCAGAGCCGCTAATTGCATTATATACTTAATAAGGGGTTTTTTTGGGGAAAAAAATCAATGTACCACAATCTTTCCTTCAAATTTCTTCTCAGGTGAACACATGGTCGATGGTTTTAGTAGCACTTCTGGGTTTCCTCAACGTTTTGGTTTATAAGTAGTTTCTGTTAACAAGTAGGAAGGGATGTTAAATACTGCTACAGATTAAAAAACTACCAATCACCATCACCCCAAACAGACCTCAACTAAACACGGCAAAATCTGTGTTTGGCAAAACAGTATGTTTGAACAAAACATGAAACTTTTGAGCAAAACTTGAATTAACAAAAACTATAAAAGTAGCAGAAGGAGTTGGAATTGCCATGTGTGGGTGTTTTGGTTTTTTTCCCCAAAAGTGTGTTTCATGCTTTTGATTTTGCTGGGAAGCGATTTCAGATTTTGGAAATCTCCGTTGTTAAAGCTTTTTGTTTAAATTGCATTATAGGCATTCACTGGGCAAAAGGCTTGGCTGAACCCATGAAGTACCAGTAAAAGAAATCTGGTCTCAGTTTCTATTGTTTTTCATGGCTTTTCAGCCCATACCACTCCTCAGTTTAGTTGAGCGAAAGACTTGTCTCAGATTTTATTTTTTATTCCCACATAATCTAATAGATACTTGTATATTGTTTCTAGGATGATGATTCTAAAGGGCAAATGTGTGCTTGCTTGGGTAAAATGCTGTCGTTTACAAACTGAAAATAGCAAATCTGTGTTTTTATAGGCTTTCACTCAGAAGGAAAGCGAAAGGATACAGACACGTTGTTGCTTTTGGCTAAAGGGAGATGTTTATCTCTATGCTTTGTATTAGGTTGGTTTAGTGACTCATTTTCTTAGGTTAGCTATGTATAACCTAAGTGAGCCTCTTCCTATTGAGGTGTGTGCCTCTTTTCGAAAGAAGATACACTGTTTGTTAGTTTTGTTACAATAATAAAGCAAATGATCAGTGTTAAGAACATGCTCTTGTTTTTAATACCCATGGTAAAATTCCATATTACATTTTTAGTGGGGGAGGTGTTTTGTCTTGTAAGCTTATTTCTCAGTATTTCCTCACATATTCTCATTTTGCCATTTTAAACATGCGCCTTGATACAGTTTAACTCAGCATGTCTCTGTAGGTAGTCAACTCAATGGAAGATATTCTGTTCTGTCACTTTTCTTCAATACCAGCTCTTATTCCAGTAGTTTCTTTCATTAACACTGTAAGACTGTTTCTCAAGCTTTGCCTTTTTTTTTTGCTTCTTCTCCAGAGAAGTGAATTTCCTCACAGAGAAGTGAATTTCCTGAGTGTTTGTATCTTTTAAAGCGACACACCTGGTCACTCATCAGCTCTGTACTCAAGTTTCTTTAGCTATACTAATTGCTAATTGTGCATTATTACTTTCCCTACAATGATGTGTTGTGATCTTTAAAATACACTAAAAACCATCAGACCTGTCAGTATTAGGGTAGGAAGTATTATTATTATAGAGAACAATTCTGCAGCAATTTTGAAAAGGACCAAGAAGAGTGGGATGGTTAAAAACAAAGCTATTCATGTCAGGGGATGCCAAAGGAAATGAGGTACTGGGTGTGAGTGGCTCCATCTTTCACGTCGAATTGTGCAAAGCTTAACATGGCTGAGAGACCTGGCTTTTGCAGACCTGTTTGTAACTCTGTCAGTTGTGTCTGCTTGTCTGGATTTCAGCGGTGTAGTGTTGCTGAAGATCCGTCTTCCAGTGGATACAGGCAGCTTCGCTAATGGTTCTCAAAATTGGTTGATGTTCCCTTTCCGTGAGTTTTAAATCTTGCTTCCTTGACTGAAGATCTGAGACCAGTGGCACCTTTGTGCTACAAAGAGAGTCATTAGTTGAGAGGTTTTAGAAGTGTGAGCGGTAGGAGAGGTACAAGTGGATATTCAGTGTATTTTTTCCATGTGGATTAACCGTAACATCATGATCTTGTCGGAAGGGTAGTACTGTTAGAAAGACCACTAAACATGAGAAATTCATGTCCTTAGACTTGGCCTATTTCCAACAGAACATACTAGGGTTGATTTCCAGGAAAGCCGGCAGAAACAGGAGGCAAATTTCTGTGCACTGAAGAGCCCTAGTAACACTGTTCAGTTTGCTTGTCTCATAAGGTTAGAAAAATAAACCTATATTACTTGATTTTTAATGACTTTTGGTGGTTTCTAGAAAAACTGTGTTTCTCTGATGGGGGCTTCTATTGTCGTTCACCACTGAATCTTTATCCAGGAACTGAGGAGGGAAGGAAGGCTGTCTACAAAACACCAGCTCGGTGTAGTGTCCTGTCGCTCCGTCTAGTGACTGGCCCAGCTGCTGTGGTAGCCTGTCACTTCCCTGCGGTGTGACGGGTGGAATTCTGTAGCTCTCATTTTTCAGATCTGATGCACAGTCCCTCCTGGTGACTGTTTTTCTGTGTCTGTGCCGCTGTGATGTAGGTTTCGTCGCTCCTATTTTGTCCTTTTTGGCCTTTCCCTCTTTTGGTGGGTGAGCGTGACTTTGTGTTCAGTAGAATACGGGAGGCAAAAAGGTTGCATTTATAGAATCTTTTGTTATCTTATTATCATCTATATAAAAGTATAGTACTCAGCTGGAAATTCCACCTTTTAGTGGGATCCTTGTCTTGAAGACCTCTGATTGTTTTAGACCAGATGGATCTGAGGGAGAGGGAACTGCTAGAAAAAGCATACAAACTAGAGTATTAGAAAGGCTTACGCGCAGGCTATGTGTGTTGTAGATGGATGTGCTCCAAAACCTTCCCCACGAAGCACAGTAGTTACAACCACAACAGGTCATGGGCCCGACACAGTGACAGGACCAGTCTGGTTCTGTAGACTGCAGGACTGTGTGTGTTTGAGCAGCTTCGAGCTTGGCTTCGCTTTGCTGCAAAACCTTGCTGCTGACAACAGCTTCCTTTGTGAATCCTGCTGACTTAATTTCTGTGGCTCGAGGACTCTGTAATGGTTATGTTAGGACAATTCCCAAAGGCTAAACTGTGCTGATGCTCAGCTGTTTTATTAGAGTCCAGCTGAGACTGAAATCCTTGAGAGCCTGCGTTACGTAATAGATATCAGCAACCATGCTGCATAAACATTTCTAGAAAGAAGTACACACTATCTGACTGTTCCTTTGGTCAGTATTCCTTGAAGAAAATTAGAAAGTCACTGGGGTCACTGTGTGGAAGGGGTAGGCTGGTGTTTTGTTTCTATTGGTGGGATGGGAGCAACAGTGAGGAAACAAATGAGAGGACTGAATACAGCAAGACAAATCGAATACTCTAGACAAAGGATTTTGGCCTAGCTGCAAAATGCCCTCCGAGTTATTGAGGCAGTGAATTGCTTGGTGGTGGGTGATCACCTGAAAAGTCAGAGCAGTGTTGTGCTGTTGCATCACAGGGAGGTACCAAAGCTGTCCCATGGGCGAGTGTTTTGGTGGCTGGGAGTGCACCAGGACACTAAGGTTGATTAAATGGTCTTACGAAGTTGGAGAATGGTAGAATCAGTAAGAGGTTTTTCCTGCAGTAGCTCACAGATGAGAAACTATGAACTATGCAGCTTTGCAGAACAACCAGTGTGTATATGCATTGTGCATTTCTTTGGGTTTGATTAAAATTGGGTCTTGCTAGCCTTTCCCTCTGTATCCGTGACTGACCAAACTTTAGTTACTCTCTTATCCAGAGGGTAACTCTGCCCATCATTAGATGGGCTGGAATATTTTGGATAGCAGACAGACTTTGGCTGTAAGGTACCCGGAGTGCTAGAAGATAAATACAGATATGTAGATGAACAGGCAACCCTGGAGCTCTGCTGAATCGCTGTGGACCCATTAGGTTTCCTCTCAATTCTTCTCCCCAGATTTCCTGCTCGGGAAGCACAGCACTGTCGTTGTGTGACTAACAGAATTGTATGGCGAGGGTTCTGCACAAAGCAAAAATCATCAGGCTCTATCTAAATCTAAGCCGCTATGGAAGCAGAACAGGTGGTACTGGACCTGAGCTAGGAAGTAAGCCGTGATGTATCTGAGACATCTTCATCAGTGGCCCACACAGTCTGACCCTGAACAGTGTTGATGGGTGGATGGAAGTTCTGCATTCCTGGTTGCAGGTTAGAAGTACTCATGACGTAATGTTAGTTTTGCCACTGTATCTGCTCACTTACCGTGAAGCCTTGATCCTGCCTGTGGATGTGACTGCTTCGGAATTATGTATGCCCTGCTCTGGAGTCTGCCTATGACTTATGCATGTGAGTGAGCAGTCAATCCACCTCTTGGAATGGTAGTTAGGTTTCATTTTAGTGACTGATGGGCCCACACAGCTTTTTTTCTTCCCAGGAAATGTTGTAAGTGCTGTACTGGATTGGCCTTGTCCCTGTGCCCATCTAGAAGCTACAAGGAAGATACTGGACATCTTTGTTGAGCAATTGTGAAATAATCTGCTCGCAGGGAAATATCCAGTGCCATCCTTAGTAGCTGACACTTAGCCGAGAACGTGGAGGATTTTAAACCTTTCAAAACTGTAACATATTTGCTGGTATAACTTCATCTGGATGTCCATGTAACATCACAACCCCAGAGTCCTGATACATTTGTGATTTCAGTAATGTGTACGTTCTTCAAGCTGTTCAGTATTTTGCATGTTGCTGTCACGAAGTGTGATAAAATAGTAACTTTGATACTTGTTCCTCTCTTTTTGTTTTTCTTTCTCTTTTAAGGGAGGGCAGGGGAAGGATTTCTTTTGCACTTCAAGCTAACAGTCCAGTTGTTTGAAGGCCTGTACTTTATTTCCTACTGCCAGGTCATTTGCCCTTTCTTTTTCTGACCAGCACAGCTCTTCTTTTCCCATCTCTTTCACCAGTTCCAGTAGTACATGGCTCCTCCTCACTCCTTGTCTATATTTTCACATCAATGCTTGTGTATGTCTGTGTCTTTCCATTCCTTTTTCTGATTCTGTTGCTTCTCCCTCTCCTGCTCTTTACCAGATGCCAAATTTTACCTTCTCATTATTCTATTTCTGCTTTCCTTTTGTCACCATTGCTTTCTTGTCACTTTTGGGTGACAGAGGACAGTTGTCTAAAAAGCAGACTTATGCCAGAGTTCGTACCCTATGTTCCTTTTGAATGCGACTAGATACATTCCTGGCCTTTGCCACACATTTTGGGGATTGATTCCCACCCCCTCTTCTCTCCCAGCCCAAGGAAGTTACCATATTTATTGCAGTGGAAATTTGGAAGTGAACTTTCTGTTTTGCTGGAGCCATCTCTATGTGCTGTTGTCTTCAGTTGGTTGGCTGTGGTTTGCTTTGAGTTTTTTTTTTTTTCCTTCGTTTCATTGTAGGTAGTAGTGGTGCATGACAGAGTGGCAGGGTTTCTATTTATTCTTCATTGTAAATCATTATGTATTGTTGAGAATAATATTAAAGTGCTGAAATGTCTGTTATACTTTTTAAGGCTGTCCTGAAATAAAATAGCTGTCATTTAGTTACACTTTTGTGGGATGCAGTGCAATATGTCTGTTAGGGATGGTCCTGTAACTTTTCCAGATATATTAAAGATTGAATTGTAGTTGTACAACAAGAGTCATTTGACCACAGCCAGATTAATTATGGTGATTCCTGATGAACAGACACTCTGCATAGAGCCTGTAACAGTTCTGTATGATCGTGGTTTTTGCAGGGAAGCACACTCATGGAAACCATGGCAGAATGCAGAGAGAAGCCAGTGACCCTGTGTCATAACTGGCACTTTTTACTTTGTGTGTGATAGGATGAACAAACTTTTCATTCTCAAGATTTGGGTCTGGAGACTTGTGAAGACTCTAGGTACATTTTGCTCTCTTCTCTGATACCTATAACAGCAAGTTTTACTATTGTTCTAGTGGACCTAAAGCAAATACCCGTCTAGTAGACATTGTGCCGAAGTCTGTAACTGTTTGCTGTGTTAGTAGATCACCACAGCAATTGTGTTTTTATAAATACATTATTGTCTGAGCCACCTCAGGAGCTGAAATTGCTAAACCCTAGATTTCTCTGAGGGATCTAAATGGTTCGGGGGTTTTGGTAATGGGATACAGATCATTAGTTCAGGTCCTCATCAGATTAGAAGTGCTTGAAAGCCGTTAGTATCTGGTGCCATGAGCGTGTGTGAAGTGAGGTGGTGAGCCCTCTGTTTCATTGTGGATTGGCATTTGTGTTTGCTAGACCTCTCACCCACCTTATTTATTATCTAAACTTATTTATTATCTAAATAAGTAAGAAGAGCTTTTTTTTTTTTTTTTAATACTTTGCTCCCTGGTGTGAACTGTGTGTCTCCCTCTCTATCAGTAAAGCACCTGGCATACTGTGATCATCTTAGCAGCAAAGAACAGGAAGAAACACAGTGAAGAGCAATCAGTTTTCCTTCTGCTTAGAAGGTAAGAAGACTAGCCTACTCTCAAGTGGCCTTCTGGATAGTGATCAAGGCCTGAGCAAGTACAAGCTTCTGCCCCAATAAGGTCTTTAGATTGGAGTAATAAGGGAAGGCAATATTCATACAACACTTTATCCTAAACTTCACACTGCATGCCCACTACATGCAGAGGCATGAGTGAGGAGGGAAAAAAATCCACCTAAAATTCCTGGTTTTGTCTTTCAGGACAGGCTATATTTTTCTGGTGTAAAATAGTGTCTTCAGTACTTTAGATGTTGCCTTCCTCCAGCTTAAACTTTCACACATATCTAAAATGAGTGTTGATTGCAAAGATTTACATGCCACAGCCTATGTAGAATATTGTTCCTTCCAGAACTGGTTGTGTGCTCAGTGGGGTTAAATTCACCAGCACAACGCTTGTCTTAGATCCCAGTGTTCTTTGAGCACCAAACAGGGGCCTAATCCTTTATGCAGCCTTCTGCAATGGTGGCTTTCACCTGTGCCCCTGTTTTGCTGTGACCTTTTAGGCTGTTGAACAGCCTTTCCAAGTTGCAGGAGCGAATAGTCTGCCTGCCTTCTCCAAGAGAAATAACTGTTTTGTTAGTAACCACAACCAACTTACTCAGGTTCTACATTTAGCTCGTATGCTGAAAGTGTCAGATTGTTGCCATAGGCTGCTTATCAGAAAGGGTTCAGTGGTCTCTTGGGTTCCCTCCAGAAAAAGAGAGAATGGTCTCCAAGGAAACGAAATTGTAAACAAAGTTCCTGAGACCCAAAAGTGACAACGCTATATATTTTTATTTAGGCTAGGTACCTATGGGATTCCCTTGTAGAGGACACATCCATGACTTTTTCGCAGAAGGAGATAATGCAAAAAGATTTGAAATACAACACATAAGAGCAGACAGCAAAGGTATAACGGGTCTTAAAGTAGATAAGCCTGCAAAAGAGTAGTGGAAATTAAAGTAAATGTAGTACTTTTTAAATACAATTGTATTTTATGAATATTTTGAATACCAGATGTGGAGTTTTCTTTTCACCACTTTATTACTTTTGAGCACAACTATAGATACCGGCCCTGTTTTCAAGGCTGTGAATATTTCAGATTCGAAGGAGCAATGGTGGTTTTTTTAAATAGAATCTTGGACAGGGGTTATGTGGTTTAGAAATGAGATGGCTAAATAGTTTACTATTTACTCTGCAGAGACAAGCATTGTGACATCTAGATGCTGAAAGAATTACTTCATGGTATATGTTAAGTGTGAATGGCAGATAGTCTAATCCCTTGCTTCAGATTGCATATTTGAATCCCAGAGTGCTCAATGCCATTTTTTGTCCTTCTGAGGTAGGTAAAGCAACAGCTGTAGAGTTCATCACGTGTTCATCTTTCAGCTAAATCTGAAAAGCTAAAGCTTGTATGTGTTGGTTTTCCTTAAGCAAAGCGGAAGAGACAGATATTTTGAAGTCTTGGGATAAAACATCATTTTCTGGTCTCTCTGCATGTTCTGTTCCTCAGCTCCATGGCTCTGCTGGCCACTGTGGAAGTACCAGTGTTTACTGGTGTTTGAGGCAGTTCTTCAGTTCTGCTTTTGGTTATGCTGATACAAACGTGCATGCTTGAAAGAGTAGCATACAGGTATGGATGGCCATTTCAGGTAAGCTGGAAGTTTAGATTCCTTCAAGTCCTGCAGAAATACTCAGTGCCAGCCTTTGAATTGGGTTGGGGAGAATTAACTGGATTTAGAGTGGCATATTCAAGCTTGGTTTTGAGGCAGTGGTGGGAGGGGAGAGACTTGTCAGGCAGTAGTTGATCTGTGCCAGGTATCAGATGAGCAACAACTGCTTGACGCTATTAGCCCTTCAGCTTTCTTTTCCAAAAGAGAATAAAGTGTATTAACCTGGTGCTGTTTTGGAAAGTACTGGAGATGAGCTGTGATCTCTGTCAGACTTGCCCCCTGTTACTTGTTCCAGTCCTGTGTGCTGGAATGCGCCTGACTCATGCCATGGCTGGTACAGCAGGATGGGCAGCTTTGTGCTCGCTCTGGGAGAAGGGGCCTGGCTGGACTTAGAGGCAGAGCGGAGGTTCCTGCCTGGCAGAGCCCTGAACAGAAGTGGGCCGGGCAGGAGAGAGCTCCTTGGTTTATTGTATTGAGTATGTTTCAGGTGTGGCACTATCAGGTGGTATCCTGTCAAATCAATTGTTGCTGTAACATTTTGATAAGTGATTATGCACATATATGCATTTAAAATGACGTTTCTGGAGAGAATGGGTTTTTTTTGTTGTTTAATTTCCTTTAAGATGCCTATGGATGAGTTTAGTTCATGTTGTTCTTTGGGAAGTTTAACATGAGATGTTCTGTACTATCCAATAGCACAAACACATTCACAATAAAAGGAAGCTCTCAGTGCTTCTGAAAGGCTCAATCTTTCTTATGCACCACCTATTCAGAACAGTACATGCTAGAGAGGGCTTAAAAAATTGATCAAACGCCAGTGAGCCAGGTGACTGGAAAGTCCTCCTGGCAGTCTGAATGATGTAGGAGAGATCTAGTAGTGGTGTTAAAATGGAGCAAGACCCTAAAATCAGTCAGCATCAACACCCAGCTTTTGGGAGAGCAAGAAGTGATGGGACTTCTGCCAGATTATGTTACTGAAATGTCAGCATTTATGATCAGTACCAGGAATATATATCTTTATATTTCCTGTTTAGTGTCCTTGTCTCCAAGCACTCTAATTGCATGAATAGAGAGAATCCTTGATAGATACTGAAGAATGTTCATAAAATATTTGCCAAGAAGATCACTTGAGATCTGATTTTCTCGGACAAGATTGTGATCAGCAGTAGAAGTTGCGGCAGGATCCTTGGGTTCTGATTTGGAATGTGGTTCTTGCAATCAAATGGCCCAAAAAAAAGTTCTACTATTTCAAACAAATGCCTGTACTGCATTACTTCTATGCTTCACAAATTTCTGCACCTGCAAATCTCTGTGGATTGGGCACTCAAGTGGAATTTTTCAAGACCAACTTCTAGACCTCCAATTTGGACACTCACTAATCTGTAGTTGTAGAGTAACTGTAATTTCAGTGAGTTTCTATAGGCTGTGATATGATGTGGAAGTTTCTTAGAGGACTGATAGTGTGAACATTGTAATACGTTATGAAAGTCACGTTTTAAGTGCTTGTCTGATAACAGACAGGGTCTGCAATTCCTTGTGTTTTTTCTGCTTGCTGAGTCCTTTCTGTCCTGTTCAGTTCCTTCTGTGCTGTAACTATTTGTGTCATTCCTTTTAGGATTCAGAAGGAGGTCTCTATGTGTGCATGAACACGTTTCTGGGATTCGGAAGGGAACACATTGAAAGACATTACCGGAAAACAGGACAGTGTGTATATGTGCATCTGAAACGACGTGTGATAGAGGTGAGACTTGTGGCTTCCCAGCTAACTACCCTGGCAGTTCTTGGGTTGCATGTACTCATTTAGGTAATGTGTTTCAGACGTAGACCGAACTCTGAATGACAGAAGTGAACGTGTTCAGATTTGGGGCTGGATGTCAAATGCACATGCTTGGATCCCAGCCAATCCTATAGCTTCAGTTCTGAGATGAATCAAAAGCCCTGAGGAGTCAGATCTTAATGGCAACTTGTTGCCTGACTTCCACTGAGCTTTTTCACCACATGCATCTGCGTATCACATACATATTACCTGCATGCTGTAGGTAACTAAATACTGTTCCTGAAACCTTCCTTTGAAGTGTACAATTACTGGTTTTGTCTCAGATTTGGCTAGAAGCTTCTGAGATTTTTTTTTTTTTTTATATGAGAATTCATCTCGGGGTGAAATGACTTCTTTTCATCCTAAGATTTCTGAACAATTCAATCATGAGCCTTAATCCTGACCCAAACTGGGATCTAAAGCTTAGCTTACACTAATGCTGGATTCTAGAGCAACACACTGCCTTCATTCAGTCTTACGCTCCACCCCCCCACCTCCCCCCGTGGATGTACACATACAAACTTCATGTTCACTATTCTTCCGTAATAGCACTGCGTATCAACAGTAATTTATAACCTGTACTTCATAACATCTGTTTGTGTGTGGTTGGTCTGGCATCTTTAAAGGGCTGTTAATGGCTTCTGACCTGAGCTATATGGAAGGCACAGGGTTTGCTTCTGGCTCACTCTCCCGTGAGCTCTATCTCTTTTGGCAAGTTAGAGGGCCTAAAATAGCTGCTTGGAGCAGGATAGAATACTTCATGTTTCTCATTCTACAGCAATGTTTCCCTTGGGTGGTGAAGGTCCTGAGCTATGTTAAGTGTCCAGGCCCCTTATTTCCAGTAGGTGACTATTCGTATTTTATCAGAATTATAGTGATGGGGATTGCATGTCTCCCAGGTTGAGACTGTTAATGATGTTTTTTTACACTTTAGAATTGTCTTTCCTTGTAACGGTGAGAGCAACATTTTTCTTCATGTTAACAGTTTTTTGAGAGCGTGGTCTGGTTTTAGCAACAGTTCTTCCGAGTGAATTTAACACTCTTGAAAGATGATATCTAGGACTAGGGACAGGTAGACAGAAATCCTGTCACCTTTCCTTGTGTATAACTTTTTTCCAGCATGTGGAATTTTCCTGGGAATTTTCAAGATTAAGGTAAACTGGGGTTAAAATGAGGCCTCAAAAATTCCTTTTCTGGATAAAGATTAGGCTGAAGAACTCCAAAAGGGAGAAATGAATATACCGACTGTTGTTTGGTATTGCATACACCTTCAGTTGAACTATTTCAGTGGTTCCTATTTTTCTTCTTGGGAGTCATGATGTAGCAGAGGGGCCTGGCATCTACGTTTGAAGGTGGTGACACACTGGTGCGCTGGGTCATGTGGCATGTTTTACTATACAGGTGAAGATTGTGTCATCTAATGTGGCTTATAGATAGGATTCCTCATACAATAGCTGTGGATTTTGTTTACCATGACATTTTGCTGCTTATGTGCTCTCCATGTTTTCCCTTGAGCATTGTGAAACATCAGGCCTTCACTAGAAGTTTTATGAAATGTCTGGCACATGCTGCATTGTGTCTTTGGTTTTTTAAACCAAGCTTTTGATGGTGTGGGATACAATAAGGCCAAAGGCATTGGTTATTCTATCTTAAGATTCTTTTAGTGAGGCTGCTATGCTTGCCTGTGGTTCCCTTGGCATCATCCTTGCAGAATGCACTGCATTGCTGCAGAAATCCCTGTTTGCTTCTGAAGGTGTTTGGAATAAGTATCTGTTGTGTATATTGTCACAATTCATTTAGAAAATAAGGGTCAGATCTTCAGCCTATTGGCTTAAGTAGAGCTAGAGTATCTGCCAGTGGCAGATTAGCACCAGAGGCATCTGCTGAATCATCAGAAATGTGTGCAAATGCAAGTTATGGAGCACCCTCTGGTAAAATTCTTAGCTTAAAAAAAAAAAAAAAATTCTTTCTTTTTCCCAGAATTTCACTCTTCAGAATTTTTACATCAGCTGGTTTCCTGTAGTGTATGACTGTTGTATGCAACTGCATGGATAGCATTCAGCCCCAGGCAGAGCTTTAGCTTGGTGCAATAGTGACACCTCCGCCTTGTTGAAAATGCTGGGCAGCGAAGCATGAAATTTCCTACAGTGATGAGTTTCTGGATATTGCTCAGTGACGGCCCTGTTATAAAAAACCGTGACAGTGGTGCAGTTCAAGGGAACACAGAATAGGCTACACTGACGCCTTGTACGAGAAGCATCACAAATGGAATTTAATGCCACGACTGATGCATTGTGTGGACTCCCGTTTGCTGGGTGTGTCACATCTGTTAGAAGCCAAAATTATTTTGTGAATGAGGAACATTTTCAGGTTCTGCCAGCTTCTGAGTTTTTCATGAGTATAGAGCATCTGCAGTTCCAGTTCAGGTATATTCAGCAGCTTGGAAAATCAAGCTGAAATATTTAATGCCAGGCTGGCAGTGATAAACACTCCATGTGAACCCTTCCTCTTTGAAATCTCTAGTCTTAATGACTTTCACAATATCTCCTTTGGTGACAACAGAACTCAGAGCTTTGTATTATTGGAAACATAGGGTTTTTTTAGTTCTGAAGCTATAATCATGGGAGTATGTGTAATTTATTCGTAATGTATTTGAAACTGGGTTATGTTGTATCTTGCTACTGCTTTTCTAAAATACGTTTGGATTCTTGGCTACTTCCTTTCCACTTGTTAAGTTCCAGTAGTACTAAGGAAAAAAATGTTCTGCTTTTTATTTTCACTTCACTGAGGATTTTTTTTTAAGTGCCAGAATTCCAACCCTGACTCCTTTTGCCTTGGGCATGTATATATGGATAATAGGTTCTGTTCTTAAGCTCAGCCAAGGAGCATTAGTTGGCATCTACTCTTTCTAAGAATGGAAAACTTTCCTGTCATGTTTAAGACTTGGCTGATGATTCAAGCAGTCAGCTTTGGTCAGAGTTTTATTTACATGGTGAAGGGAACCACCCAAAATATGTGACCCTTTCACCTACCAAGGAGTGGAGGCAAACATGAACTTTCCCTCAGCTGACAGGGTCTTGGCTGGTTTCTCTCCACCTGTTGTATCCCAATATTATTATTAAAAAAAAAAGTCACCTAACAACCTTGCCAGTTACGCTAACATTGTACACTATATAATGCATCATGCTGGCATTATAGCCACAGATGCTTATTTGATTTAATTTGATTTAATGATGTCTGTTAAAAACAGCTTAAGAAGCAAGTGCATTGACTTTTACGTTTCCTCAGCTACTACCATTTTCCCTAGTAGTCTGAAGAATTTTGAACTGTGAAAGTAGTGCTTGAAAATGAATGTCACGTGGAAGTTACTATTCTCTGCTGTGGAGTTTAAATTAAAAAATAAAATAAAATCCCCCCTAAACAATTGCTTGGGTGTTATCACGTTTCCTGGATACTCTCTTTTGTTAAGAGAGCGTGGTGGTAACTTGCATCGATCTTAATGGAAGCAGGCATGGATCCTGACAGAAATGGCATTTTTTTTCTGGGTAGAAGAAAATCAGCTGAACAGCAAAGTGGTCATACTGGAATATGGTTATAGTTATGAAAGATTAAAGCTTTTATACAGGCAGTAGCCTTTTCTTCCCCTCTCCAATTCAGCTTTAGTCATTAAGAAATACTGTAGGGGATCTAGTGGTGAGAGGTCTGAGTGATGCCTCAGATGTCCCTGTCTTGTTGATAGAACAGCAGTCACCCATAGGGACCATGAGACACGCCTAGCTGCTAACAGAGCAACGTATGAAGCATTCGAATGGTGGCTTTCTCACTCCATGAGCGTAGTAAGCAATTTGTCAGAAGTGAATGAAGAATATTTATGTGCTTGCTCAGGGAAGGCTGTGATTTAATAGAAGGACCGTGAATAGATGTATGTCAGCAATGGTGATGGTATGGGGTTATTGCTGATTTACTGTTGTATCGCTTGTTGGATTTTTTTAATTGTTTCTTTCTCTCTTTCCAGAAGGTACCAGGGGCATCTGGTGGAGCTTTACCAAAAAGGAGGAGTGCTAAGCTATTTTTAGGTATTGTGAACAGCTGCTTTCACACAGTCATCTTCTGACCCTGTCTGCTTGTGTACTTGGGTTCTGTCCACTATTGTGTCTGGCTTTGGAGCTGCTTGTGGGTGTTCTTTTTCTGTTGCCTTGTTTTTTTAAACTTTTGGTTCTAGTTTTTAAAGTTGGTCCAGAAACTACTTAGTGATTTTGGTGTATATTCAGAGATATGTGTATGTATACATGGAACACTTTAATCTAAAGTAGACCCCCAGCTATTCTCAAACAACCTAGGGTTTGATAGGCATTTTTTGACTCATTCTATCGCTTCTTTCTTTGTGATATCTACAAAGCACCCTTTTATTAAAATGTTTATCTATACTTAATATTTAGATACAACAGGGCCACAATGTGGCACTGTTCTGCTCAACAGCTGGTCATAGGAAGGGTTGTTACCATTTTAAATTTGTTATACAGGTAAATGTTCTTAAGTGATGTTGTGGTTTCTCCTGTAATGAATGCAACAATACCTATATCATGAGCATCTCTTACCAATTCATATTCTGTTATGTCCGCAATTATGTCCCCTTGCTTCGTGGAAAGCAGTTTTATTACCATGTCCATTTCATTCAATATCCATAGATTCAGATTACCCAGAAAACCTGAGGGCCTCATAGATGTGGATGAGGGGAACTTGATGCAATGCCTGTCGTCTCCCTCTTCCCACCACTTGTGGTATTTCTCTGATTCATCTATTATTTAGTCTGTCTGTATTAATAGTGAATAGTGAATTTTTCTGCTGGTAATGAAGAGCTTACATGTTTTCTTTACAATTGCCAGTTCTAATGGCTAAGGGGAAGCAATAGCATGGCCTCCCTTTGGAATTGCTTTGGTCTGTGGAATGTGTCCCTAAGAGGCCTTTGCAGATTGTGATCAATGAAATTGTTGTTGTTTGGACGTCCACAAATCCATGGGCCCCGATGGAATGCACCCACGAGTGCTGAGGGAGCTGGCGGATGTCATTGCTGAGCCACTCTCCATC
>Ga0065711_1041451_pt1 | contig 16140 bp, 9 predicted proteins | sample Hoacrofraction12_FD_59098 | JGI IMG/M metagenome (GOLD analysis project Ga0065711, IMG submission 59098) | Hoatzin crop microbial communities from Cojedes, Venezuela - Epithelial fraction 12 v2 (version 2) | ecosystem: Host-associated > Birds > Digestive system > Esophagus > Crop | place...
GGGGGGGGGGAGGCGAACAACAAAGATCATAAGCAAATGCCCTTTTTGGACGTGGATGTCTGAAGAACTAGGCCCAAAGATTCAACCCTGCGCAAATTTTTGCACAGAAATTTTTAAGTCAAGATATCTGACTGATGTTCTGTGTGAACAAGAAATATTTTTAAGGGGTATGGGTGGGATTTTAGCTCTCTTTATCATTGTAGATGCTGGGTTTTATGTACAATGTATAGAAGAAATCATACTTTCAGAGGTAAAAGTTTTGCGTAGTTTCTTGCTTAGGTTTAGAAATGAAGTGTTTTTAACTCAATTTTTCAATGTAAGAGCTTATATTTTCATTATTCCTAGAAATGACACTATAGAGATTTCAGAATATTCTGGAAAAAGACTTCAGTCTTTTAAAAGACAGAATCACAGAATCACACAGAATGGTCGGGGTTGGAAGGGACCTCTGTTGGTCATCTAGTCCAACCCTCCTGCCGAAGCAGGGACCCTCCTGCTGAAGCAGACTCTTTCAATTTGAAGGATTTAGAATATAATGTTCGACTATAACACATATGAATAGCATTGCAGGACATGAACACTATGCTGATGACAAAGACTATGATGCCATTTCCAATAGCTAACTTCAATGTAATCCAGGATTGTTTTATGAATTTTACCTTAATAAGCTCACTGATACACTAAAAATGAGCCAGGTCCTGCACATTGGTCAGGGCAATCCCAAGCACGAATACAGGCTGGGCGGAGAATGGACTGAGACCAGTTCTGTGGAGAAGGACTTGAGCATGTCAGTTTAGCAGAAGATCAACGTGACCCAGCAATGTGCTCTCACAGCCCATAAACCTGACCATATCCTGAGCTACATCAGAAGAAGCATGGCCAGCAGCTCCAGGGAGGGGATTCTGCCCCGCTACTCCGCTCTGGTGAGAGCCCACCTGGAGCCCTGCGTCCAACTTTGGAGCCCTCAGCACAGGAAAGACATGGAGCTGTTGGAGCAGGTCCAGAGGACGACCGCAAAAATAATCAGATGGCTGGAGCACCTTTCCTGCGAAGAAAAGCTGAAAGAGCTGGGGTTGTTTAGCCTGGAGAAGAAAGGCTCTGAGGACACCTTATAGCAGCCCACCTACCTGAAGGGGGCCTACAGGAAAGCTGGTGAGGTAGTATTTACAGGGGCCTGTAGTGATAGGGCAAGGGGTAATGGCTTAAAACTAAGAGATATTAGATTTAGAGTAGACATAAGGAAGAAATTCTTTGCTGTGAGGGTGATGAGGCACTGGAACAGGTTGCCCAAAGAAGCTCTGGATGTGCCCCCCTAGCAGTATTCAAGGCCACATTGGACGGGGCTTTGAGCAGCCTGGTCCAGTGGAAGGTGTCCCTGTCCATGGCAAAGGGGTTGAAACTAAATGGTCTATAAGGTCCCTTCGAACCTAAAACATTCTATGATTCTATGAAAATGTAACAATAAAGGATACTTTCTCACATAGGATCTAAACACAGAATTTAATTTTTATTTAACCAGCTTTATCTACACCTACTATGATCAGAGGTACTGTCATCACTCACTGCAATTTCTGTGATTTCTACCAGCTGACAATCTGGCCTTGTAAGTGTTATCATACAAGTGTGGCTGGTAAATCCACCTAATATTTGGTTTCCCTACTGATTGCATTGCAAGACCCTGTTTTCAGTTGTTTACAATTTTGCCGGACTTCAAACATTTGGGCTGGGATTGCTTATCAGTTATCTCCTTCTCCCGGAATAATTTGGGAGTCAGTGAAGGGAATATTTACATCTATTTGCCATCAGCTGGAAAATCTACCCACATGGTGTCATGTTATAAGCATTTGCAAAATTACTGTCCATGCAGCCTCAATTTATGGTCAATTTTAGCAGCTAAGTTCCTACTAGATTCTCATAATGAAGGATTAAACAAGGGTCTCCCTTGACTGCCAATTCTGCAAAGTTCTACCAAGAGCAATTTTGGACAACTGCTCTGGGACCGCAGTTGTTACATGGAGTCATCACATGGAGGATGAAGACACTGCATAATTCAAACCCAAAAGGCACAAGAGTTACAACCATGATTGCAGTGCACTGGGCCAATACAAGTGTGGAGGGGACTTCAGAAAACTGAGACTTTAAGCTGAGGTAGTAGACAGAGATGAGAAATTAACTGAGCAAAACTGAGAACAGAAGAAACTGGGAGTGGCTAAATGAGAAGTCTGTGGCAGAGATCATGTGCAGCAGTAGTCAGAGATGTTTGAAATAACTCTAAGACAGGTGGAGATATACTGCAGAGACTAGAGGAAAAGTTAGTGATTGGGATTCAGAGATCCTGAGGCAGCAAAGGGAGAATGATTGATATGACATGGAAGGAGAAAAAATAATTAGGTGAGGAAGAACTAAGACTTCTGGAAGAAAAATAGGTACAGGCAGATGGTGGAAATGGAATGGCTGGCTGGTCAAAGATGCTAGATTTGGGAAACCAGAAGTGTGAAGCACCATTCTGGGGCGAGGACTGGGAAGGAAATGAGGAAAGCATAGATTTTTATTTTTGCTTGCAGTAATAAAGAAATACTCTTGTAAAGGTACTCTTGTAAATGCAGTACTAAAGAAATACTCTTGGAAAGGTATCAGTAAAACTATTCTGTGGTCGGTTCACCTTGGCTGGCTGTCAGATGCCCACCCAGCTACTGTCTCACGCCCTCTCCTCAGCAGAACTGCAGGAGAAAATAGGATGAGAAAGCTTGTGGGTCAAGAAAATGACAGGAAGATGACTAACCAACTACCATTAGGTGCAAAACAGACTCAACTTGGGGAAAAATGATTTAATTTATTGCAAATTAAAATATATTTGGGTAGTAGACAAACATATACAAATTAACACCTTCCCCATACCCCTGTTACCCAGGCTTAACTTCACTCTTTCATTCACGTCTCTTCAGCCTCCTCCCTGCCTCTCTCTATGGCACAGTGCAGGTGAGGAATAACAGTTCCTCTCTACCACTCCTTCCTTTTTTTTTATCCTTTGCCAGGGTAAAACTCCATGCATGCCATGGTCCTAGTAAAAATGCAATTCTACTTGGAGCAGGCCTGGAGCACACTCAGGCTCACATGTAACACAGTCACCTGGATGACCTTCTCCTGCAAACCTGAATGTGGAGAAGGAGGGAACAAGGGAAAGAAAGAGCTGCAGAAGCATATCTTTCACTGAGTTTGAAGCAGTTAGGGGTGTACATAATGAGAATATACATTGTATGTGTATTTTAACATCATATTTTTTTTTTAACTCTCTGTAACATATGCTTTTAATACAATCACTGTCCGACTCATAACCTCCACTATGTACCTTCCATGGGAGTTTAACTAGCTGGATTTGACCAGCCTTTTACCTTTCTCTGGATACTTGTGTTCAGATCAGGAAAGTAATTGCTGGTAAATCCATTCATGGATGAAGCAAAGTATGTTTTCCCAGAACTAAGAAGAAATAACGATGCTACATAAGCCAAATTGCAAGCATAATCTTTATATTCCAAGAATAATTATGAAACCAGTAAATTTTTTGGACTGTCTACCATAAAACAAAAGCCCACACATTCTGAAAAAAAAAGTGGCATTCTTCTCTTTTTGCATAGGGCTTTTTACATAGAAAGGATATTTCCCTTCAATTTCTCCATGCTACTAAGATAAAAAGATTTATTTCTTTTCCAGAAAATGAGTTCCCACACATCTGACTTCCAATGTTAACAGTATTATCAGTAATATAGAATAATTTGTGAGCACTTTTGCATTTACTTTACTGACTGAAATGAGGTTGGGGAATTCAAAACTTTTTCCCAAAGGGTTCCTATTTGTTTGATTGTCTGTACTTCAACAGGAAAAGCGATGCAATCCAAGTCAAAACTTCCTGAAATGCATTTATTTTCCAAATATTTTGAAGTAAAAATTGAAATTTTATCAGAGAAGATTCTGATTTTATGGAAAGTACTTATATGAAAAATTGTTAAGGCAGAAAATATCAAGGCTGTATAGGGAAGCGTCTAGGGATTCATTTGTACTTACTGATATTTCATTCCATCCCTTTCTCTGAAGAGTTTCCACTGATAACTGATACACTGTGTTGTAATGCACACAGGCATTGATTCCCTGTGAGCTCTGTCTAATGTTTGGAAAAAAATCCTCTTCCTCATCTCCAAACTGCTGCCTGGACTGTTTTCTTGATTCATCTTTGCCCCTCTGAGGTGTAAACCAGGTTTGCAAAGACAGGGGCAGAGTGGTTCAGTTTCTTCCATAGTTGCTACAAAATAGTATAACTAAATTTTTAAAATATAAAATGTAATGCATTAATGGAAAACAGCCTCGGCACCTCAAGAAAGGCAATTTGGTTTTAAACATGCTGATTTATGCTCCTGGATATTCCATAGAAGGCTAAAGGTCAAAATGTAGACAAATGTATTCATTGGCTCTAGAACCTGAAGAAATCATGATTACATTATCTGGCCTCCCACTTACCACAGACTGCATTATCAGTAGCTCCTGCATCTAACCCTTACTTTTTAGACATCCATTTTTTGCATTCTTTACTAACTTATCCTAATCTCTGATACTGTTTCTGTAAATATCTGCTACTAACTCTAATCTCAAGTTATCTAGTTTGTCACCAATCATTAGTTTATTCACGATATTAAAGTGCTACTTTCAGAATCCCAGTTCTTCCAGTCATGATCAACTTACTTCTCCATTTATTTATAGGTCTTCAGTGCCCTCTTATAAGCTAAAAATTCCAGACCTTATATATTTTTTAACTGTCTTGAATCTTTTCAGTTTGTCTACATTGTTGCCTAAGGTCTGAATGTGAGAAGAAATGTCTTCCATGCAACATAACTGAGACCATTTAAATAGTGTACAACGGCTTCTATTTTCTGCTACTCAGTATTTCCTTGCATACACACTCATAATCTCATGCTTCCAAGTTTACAGCTGGGAGCTCACATTCAAACAATTATTCATCATTTACCAAATGTACTTGCACTTCTTTTTGAATTACAGACAAAATACATTTTGTTCCCTAGATGATTTTACAAGGGACATGCTTTGCTCCTACAAGTCCAGTAGTACTTTCATGAATAGGAAAAGCTTAACCTTATTATAAATTTACAGGTTTAATCTTATTTTCGTGAATATGACTGTTGTCAGTACCAGTTTACCCTCTCTCTATATGCAATCAGGATCAAAGAAGGTGCCCGGGTGTACATCCTATTTCAGGACAGTAACATGGACACTGGTAAATGCATACTAATAATGTGATCATGTAAAAGGATGTTTCCAACATATGAAGACACAGAGGGAGGGAATGCCTTTGTCCCAACCTTTATGCAGCATACATAGCAGATATACAAGTGATGTATGTAATATATCACACACATATGTCCTGATAGCATCGTAAAGAGCTACATCCTTTCCTGCAATTGTCTTTTACCTTATTTATTATTGTAACAGCTTTTGAGTTCTTTTCAAATTTTACATCTGTACATCTGTGTTCATGTAACTCTTCTCCAAGTCACTGGTAAGAGCATGTGATAGAGCAGCAAACCAGTATCGGGTCTATGTGGAAGTCCACTGGCAACAGTCCTCATAGGATGATGATTTATTTTTGAATTTATTTTTTTTTTAATTGACCAGCTAAACAGATTTTAACCTATTCAATTTTTGTTTCATTGATTTTATGAAGTAGATTTTATATTAAATGTCTCCTACAAGTGCAAATATGTTACCAGCTACACCTGTCAAGCACATTCATCATCTTACATATCTCGCATCTTTAATGATGTGTTTTTCCCAAAAAGAATTCGGTTCGGTCTTCCACTGTAGTAGTTAAACTTCAACATAAACTTTAGGAATACATTTGAGTTGTCTGAATCAGGATTTTACAACTACACAAAGCTTGATTTTTTTTACTTGCTGAATTTCAAGTTCATTCATCTGCATGGATAAATGTCTGTCAACACAGGCTGACAGAGGTCACATTTTAATTCAAGAGATTGTTGAGTGAGGCTTTTCAAAGTTTTTTACAGAATGACACTCAAAAAGGAGATGTAGGGTCTTCTGTAGTCAATCAATCTTCTTCCTGCTTACAGAATTTAATTGGGTTAGGAGATGTTAGCAGATGTTGAAAGGACTAGGAATAGATAGAGACAATATCTGTAGAGACTATAGAGTGTATGTCTACGCTGAAAAACTGCATGGAGATGTCCAAGGTAACATTACACTACAGTTGTGTGCTGAAAGCAGTATTGTCATGGTAGCATAGATTTTCACTTGAACTCATTTCCAGATAAAAGGAATATCTTTACCCTCTCCAGCACTGTGTAATGCAGACACACTCTTAATCTTTTTCACTTCTTTCTCACTGTTTGAAGAGGAAAATCTTTACAATGAGTTGTCAGGCTGATAAGGGTTATAGAGTTCACTTTATTTTTTACAGAAAAGTAAACCAGGCTCAGCTTAATTTAAATAATCACTTTGAAATATCATTTTGCTAGCTTATTTATTTCATATTTTCAACACATCCAATTTGAAATTATAATGTACTGTTTTACGAAACATGGTGCTTAGAGGATAAGATAAATGAAGGGATTGTGCTGGGTTTGGCTGGGGCAGAGTTAATTTTCTTCATAGTAGCTAGTACTGGGCTATGTTTTGGATTTGTGATGAAAACAGTGTTGATAGTACTGGGAAGTTTTAGTTATTGCTGAGCAGTGCTTATAGAGCCTCAAGGACTTTTCTGCTTCTCACACCACTCCATCAGCAAGTAGGCTGGGGGTGCACAAGAAGCTGGCAAAGGACACAGCCGGGACATCTGATCCCAGCTGACCCAAGGGATATCCCATACCATGTGATGTCATGCTCAGCAATAAAAGCTGGGGGAAGATGAAGGAAGGGGGGGATGTCCAGAGTGATGACATTTGTCTTCCCAAGTAACCGTTTGTTTTGTTTTGGCCTGGATAAATGCCAGGTGCCCACCAAAACTGCTCTATCACTCCCACTCCTCAGCTGGACAGGGGAGAGGAAATATGATGACAGGCTCATGCGTTGAGACAAGGACAGGGAGAGATCACTCACCAATTACTGTCAGGGACAAAACAGACAACTTAGAGAGAAAAGGAAAGTTTAATTTATCACCAATCTAATTGGAGCAGGACAGTGAGAAATAAAACTCGATCTTAAAACACATTCCCCCCACCCCTCCATTCTTCCTGGGCCCAGCTTCAATCCCATTTCTCTGCCTCCTCACCCCCAAGCAGCACAGCTGGATGGGAAATGGGGGTTATGGTCAGTTCATCACACGTTGTTTCTGCCGCTCCTTCCTCCTCAGGGGGAGGACTCTTCACACTCTTCCCCTGCTCCAGCGTGAGGTCCCTCTCACCAGAGACAGTTCTCCACAAACTTCTCCAACATGAGTCTTTCCCACAGGCTGCAGCTCTTCACGAACTGCCCCAGCGTGGATCCCTTCCACGGGGTGCAGTCCTTCAGGAATAGGCTGCTCCAGCGTGGGTCCCCACAGGGTCACAAGCCCTGCCAGCAAACCTGCTCCGGCATGGGCTCCTCTCTCCACCGGTCTGCAGGTCCTGCCAGGAGCCTGCTCCAGAACGGGCTTCCCACAGAGTCACAGCTTCCTTCAGGCATCCACCTGCTCCAGCATAGGGTCCCTTCCACGGGCTACAGGTTGATCTCTGCTCCACCGTGGACCTTCATGGGCTGCAGGGGGACAGCCTGCGTTACCATGGTCTTCATCATGATATGCAAGGGAAAACTCTCAGCTCCAGCATCTCAAGCACCTCATCCCACTCTTGCTTCACTGACCTTGGTGTCTGCAGAGTTGTTTCTTTCACATAGTCTCACTCCTCTCTCTCGACTCTCATTTCCCTGCAGTTTTTTTCTTCCCCTTCTCAAATATTTTATCACAGAGGTGTTACCACCAATTGGCTGGGCCTTGACCAGCGGTGGGTCCATCTTAGAGCCGGCTGGCATTGGCTCTATCAGAAACTGGGGAAGCCTCTAGCAGCTTCTCACAGAAGCCACCCCTATAGCCTCCCCGCTACTAAAACCTTGCCATGCAAACCCACAACACAGCTATGCGTGATGGAGCCCTAGTTTCCTGGAGATGGTTGAACACCTACTTGCACACGTGAAGTATTGAATGAGTCCTCCGTTTTGCTTTGGTTGCATGCATGGCTTTTGCTTTACCTATAAAACTGTCTTTATGTCAGCCCTTGAGTTGCCTCACTTTTACCATTCCCATACTCTCCCTCATCCTGCCAGGGCAGAATTGAGCGAGCAGCTGTGTGGTGTTTAGAATCATACAATCATTAAGGTTGGAAAAGACCTCTAAGATCATCAGGTCCAACTGTCAACCCAACACCACCATGCCTACCAAACCATATCCTGAAGTGCCATAGCTACACTTTTTTTTAAACACCTCCAGTGATGGGGACTCAACCACCTCCCTGGGCAGCCTATTCCAATGCCTGACCAATCTTTCAATAGAGAGATTTTTCCTAATATCTAATCTAAACCTCCCCTGATGCAACTTGAGGCCATTGCCTCTCGTCCTATCGCTAGTTACCTGGAAGAAGAGACCAACACCCGCCTCACTGCAACCTCCTTTCAGGTAGTTGTAGAGAGCAATAAGGTTCCCCCTCAGCCTCCTCGTCTCCAGACTAAACAACCCCAGGTCCCTCAGCCTCTCCTCATAGGACTTGTTCTCTAGACCCTTCACCAGATTTGTTGCTCTTCTTTGGCCATGCTCCAGCAGCTCAATGTCTTTCTTGTAGTGAGGGGCCCAAAACGGAACACAGCACTCAAGGTGTGGCCTCACCAGTGCCAAGTACAGGAGCACGATCACCTCCCTACTCCTGCTGGCCGCACTATTCCTGATACAAGCCAGGATGCTGTTGGCCCTTTTGGCCACCCGGGCACACTGCTGGCTCATGTTCATCTGGCTGTCGACTAACACCTCCAGGTCCTTTTCTGCCGGGCATCTTTCCAGCCACTCTTCCCCAAGCTTGTTGTGTTGCACGGGGTTGTTATGACCAAAGTGCAGGACGCGACACTTGGCCTTGTTGAACCTCATATGGTTGACCTTGGCCCGTCAATCCAGTGTGTAAAACTCTCTTTAGTTGCCGCCTGGGGTTAAACCAAGGATATAAGAAAAAGCCACAGAATAGTAAATTAATGAGTGACTTACATACATTAGGACATTATTTCCTTAATGTTCTTTAAATTGAGCTAATAAAATATCCTTCTTCAGTGACTAAATATGGAGATTAAATGTGTCTTTCCAGAAAGCATAATTTGTTATCACAGCTTGTGCACTGGAAGACTTCTTTTGTGTAAATGCTTTACTATCCAAAATACTTAGTATATGACTTTATGACTTTGGAAGGACATTTCCGACTGTTTCTCTGATGAAAACCTGCTCTTTTAGAACTCAATAATATAATTTACGTATACTAGATGAAAAAGAAATTAGTTTTACTACGTTCCCACTTGCGCCATTACAAACTATATGGAGAGTATCATTTAAGAACATGAATACACAGAAAAAATTGCTCATGATATTTATCTGCTCACTCCTAGAAGACTTTTAGAAAACTTAGCCATAATTAACAGCACGGATTGGAATAAGAGACTTCAGTATGAAAATAAACTTTCTTTAGTAAAAAAAGTGATATTTTCAACGTACTTTAACATTTGAAAATGTCCTCCTATTGTATTCATAAATTCAAACAAAGCATGAAATACATGGGAAACAGTGGAAGAAATTATACATGCTTGTCATATTGCAATGTCTTTAACAGCAAAAGTCTCTGTGTATAAAGTCAATTCACTCTATCTTAAATTTTGATATCTTTCAAAACCTTTCACTGAGTGACCATTAGTTGTCTAGTTTCTGTGAAAACTGGTTGCTTAACCAAGGTGTTTAACTACGGTTCCAGAAACTTGACTTCAGAGATAAAAATAGGAGATTGTAGTGAAAGTATTGGAATTGTACCTACACTAAAAACTATTAGAAAATTGTAAAAAACTACTTTAAAATGTCACAGAATACTTCAAGTATATTACTACAGTACCTCTTGAAAGATCATAAAATAAAATTTATACTTTTAGGAAAAAAACCGAACTAAACCAGTTAAAAATATAACCCTGTATTTGTTTATTAAAGCTGTTCTAAAAATGTTTTTATTGTGCACAGTTATATTAATGTCAGCTATATCCTGAAGACTCAGGTTTGGCCACATAGAAGCTTCTTTTCTGAAGCAGGAGTAACTAAACAGTTAAAATTTAGGAAGAAAAAGCAAAACCAACACAAAACAAAACAAAACAAAAATCTGCAAATTTTTTTTTAAGTCTGTCTTTGAGGTTTCACCTCGGGGCAAGTCTGGCATTAATGTGTTTTTCATCCTCCTAGCTGTGCCATAGCTGGGGCCTATTTACATGAACCGAAATCAATTTTTGAAAGCCAAAATCGGGCAAAACATTAATTTAATTTCATGCTGTTTTAACATGTGCCTTGCAGAAATGATGAAGTCAGGAAAAAAAAAGCCCCAAAACAACCAGTGAGGCCCCTTAAACTACATTTGTTTGCATACTTTGGCTTTATGAGAGTAATTTTTAAAGCAAGATTTACAGAACAAAAGCTATGCAAGCTGCAGTTAAGCAAGATACACAGGGCCGCAGATGATGTTTTCGTGTCCAATGCATTTAATTCTCACATAGTAGGTGTTGTTGATGGATATGTCATAGATCAGCACTTCTTGGATATTTGAGTGGTCAGAGAAGTTTAGAAGTATTGAAACTGGAACATTCCTGTGTTTGTCATGCCAAATCTGGTGTTATATTTAGAAGTGCACATCATGTGCAAGGAAAAATTGCAAAGCTTCGGGAATTAATGAGCTTGCCCATTAACCCCCTGCAATGTTGTAACTATCTGGAATAAATGTAGGAGCATTCTTAGAATGAATATTGATCATTTACTTCACATCAGATTTCTGCTTGTGAGGCTGACCACAAGCCAAACAACATAAAAGAAGTGGATTTTGGCACTCAGAAGCAGGAAGTCTGAGTGACGTTATGATTGACATGTTAGGCTGCAAGAATTAAAAAAAGGTCATTTTCAAGAAGCACAAAAATTTTTATTTCTAGGTACTGACATGTAAGATTTTCAACATAAATTTTACTGGTACACTGGTTCTTGCTTTGTTGCTGAATACAGGTTAAAAAAAAAATCCTCTAGTGTTTGGGCAGTGATTGGAAACAGTCCTGTGGATTTAGACAATACCTTTCATTTGCCTACGAGAATACAGGACACCCACAGATCTCAGATTTTAAGGAGGTAAGGTTACTTCCTAAGCATCTTGTAGAACAAGTTCTAAATGTAGTGCAGGCAGAGATACTTCAAAATACCTTTATAGTTTTTCAGATTGCTGAGAACTGGAAAGAAGAGACTGAGACTCAGCACTAAGGTAGCTACTAAACATGTTCTTGCACACAGAGAGGGTCTATATTACACAAGCCACGCACTGCAAAAACTCTGTCCCAGCAAGCAGTGATACTTCATTACGGTTGGATGAGTTGCTTCACAGGAAAAATCTCTCTCCTGAGTATTCCGAAATCTTAGTGCTGCTTAGCACCTTCTTGTGAAGCAGTGCCCGCAATGCTCAGCTGAATATTTCAAGGTCTTTGAGGGTAGATAATCTGCGGCTGATTTTCCAATTGAAAATGTTCTATTTTCTGAAAGGAATGCCAAAATACACAGAAACTTACATTTATCAAATAAAACACGTATATCTTATACACAAAAAACATCAGAAAAAAAGTCCTGAAATACTTCAATAGAAAAAAAATCATGTCCCTTAGCATGTAAAATTCAGCACCAGAATAGTTAGAATTGGTTTCAAGAAGACTTTAGATCCCCCTAATGCTTATATGGCACATTGCAGCGTTGAGGAAACTCTCTGGTGGTGTCTTAATAAGTTAACAAGTAAGGGATCAGGATACATGCAGCAGCACAGCACAGTTCTTCAATAACCAGCTACAGTGTTAGAAGATGAGAAGCGGGGTCATCATTGCAGTGTCACGTTACGTCTTAAATATGCCTAGATAGGGCCCAGAAGTTCTAACCACTACTTTCATTTTATAGATATGAAAATTGAAAGAATTTCAATAAAGTAAGTTGCTTTTACAGGTCAGACACCAGAAATCAAGAAATCCTGTAACTCGGGCATGTGCTAGGTCATATAATCTCTCCCAAAGTCCAGTGATTGTTAGCAGGTTACCACTAATATATGAGACTTAGCTTGTATAAATCAGTTTCTAGCTCTGAAGATTTGTAGGATTCTGGAGTTCAAACTCCTAAAGGCTATAGGTTCCCACCCTTCCTTTGCTTCTGTATCTTTTTAACAGCCATGAAATTCAGCTATTGCATTTCACATTTTTCTCATTTCAGTTTACCAGTTGTACATCTAAACCCCAAATTCTTGTAGTCTAGCTCTGGAGAAGTGGAAAGAGACAAGAGGGCTTTTTCTTTTAAGTATTTTTGACTCCTTTGTTCAGCCTGAATTATGACTTAACCACCTGTAGTTAGGTTTGCAAGATAAGTGTTGATAAAAGGAATGCATAATGAGTTCTTGATTTCAAGTATAGCATTTGTCAGGCTGAAAAGTAGCTGTGACAACAAATATTTTCCTAGGTTATGTGTCTTGGCCCTCTTGGGATGCCTCAGTGATCTTTTTCATATTTGGAAACAACATTGCCCACTCCGAACACATGAAACACCATAAAACTGATTTCCCACTTCCTTGGCAATGTGCTTCTTATGCACAAAATCACTCAAGAGCAGAAATGCCACTTTGTAAACAACGTTACAACCTCATAAACTATATATAATACAGTTCTCCCCTAACTAACTTTGCTTCTCTGCAGTCTGTACATCACAGGACAAAGCTGGTGGTTAATACACACATACACAAATAAATGCATGTATATAAAAATATATATATATGTACACACATTTGTGTTTTGTATTCATATTTGGTATCCCTTTATAAGACAGTAAATCTAAGAATTCACAATTTTAGACACCCACTGTGCTATCAGACAATAATGCACTGTGTAAAAAAGAATCTAATCTTCAAGTTCTTTGGGTTTAAAGTGACCTGAGAGTCTAAATGGAGTTTGTTGCCTCTTCAGGAATTGCAATTATCCGAAAATCATTTTGCAGCTCAACACAATATAGCATAGCTGGTGATCTCGGCTTTTTCTTTCTCCTTCTGCATCTTCTTTCTCCCACCTCTTCATTATTACAAATCCAGAACACAGGAATAAAAAATATGATTAATATGTTTCTAGGGAGAGAGAGGACACAGCAGGATAAAAACAGCCACAGGCTTTTCCACAATCAATGGCCCACCTTCCTTGGTGACAGTAGGAAGTATATATTCAGAGGATATGACTGTACCCTGCATCAGAGCTGTGTGTGTTTCTGACTCTTCCTGAGATCTGAAGTCTTATTTTCATGAAAAACACTGCAGACAGCTTGCCTGAAACCTTAATCACCTCCTCTCCCCTCCTAACACAGATTTCTTGCATCTATGAGTTTTCCCATGCGATGATTTATTGTGCATAAAATTCCGCTCTACACCTAATTTAAATTATACTGCCAACTGTCCAAATGCCAGCTATCCTCCAAAACTCGGTCTTTTGGAGGCAGTAAGCTGTCTGGTCTGAATGTCTAAGTGCTTTCTAAAGCATAGTGGGTTTTATTCAAGCTTCCTCAAGTAACAACTGTAAATTTCTATGAATTTAATTATTTAATTAATACTGCCTGTTGTGAATAAATTAAGTAACTATTAATCCAGTTTTCAGAAGGTCTACAGGCCTCCTCTTAATCTTTTATCCCTTCTGGATGACTTCATGAATAGTGCTAAGCATTACAGCTAGCAGCAATAGTTGGAATGTCATTAATAAACAGAAGTAGACAACTGCTGTTAGAATAAAGTTCCTTTCGGATACATGTACACCTCAGCTTAACTTGAGGTACATCTATAGAAGCAAATAAATAAAAAGTACCAGAAGGTATGCAAAAGAAACAAACTGATCTAGAACTCGGTTCTGAACCAATACAATCACAAATGTATGCATCTATCACACTATTATATTCCTAATTATAAAAGACGGTACAGAAATTCTGAATGAGCTATCCAGTACTATTGGCAATTCATGCTGGGAAGGCTCTACTATTGATGCTGGCAGCCCTGCAGCTGTAAGAGGTAGAGCAAGAACTTGCTTAGTGACGCTCTCAACAAGAACTGATCATTCTTCTTCAATATAAATGCTTGTCAAATTAACTCTTTTTATGGGAAAGAAGTAATAAAAGGAATCTGTACAACACCTATAGCCCCTACAGCCTGCAGCATACAAATATTTAGGACTCTTTCAAGTCAAATTATGGTGGCCCACGCCTCAGCTGGTGAAGGCTCGTTCTCATGCCTTTTGACACCAATTTATCTGTCATTTCTGGGAAATAAGAAGGTATGTGAAAAAATTACAAGTGCTTCTGAGTCATGCACTCTGGATTGTATTTGAGGCCCAATGACTGGCTGAAAGCCTGAAAACTGTGCTCAGTAGTCATCCGTTGACCGCTAGAATATCTAGGGGACAGATGACATCACATGCTAGCAAGTGCGATTCAATGCCTTCTAGTAAGTGTTCTCCCAGCTCCTTAGCTCATTTTTCCTATTAAAACCTAAGTACCTTTAAAAAGCTGCCTTGTACTTACTTCATGCTTTAGCGTCCATTTTTCTATTTATATATTCTGCTCCGTTAACCATCTCTAGGAGATCAATGTTCTGTCACCTCCTACAATCTATCCACATTTCTGTGTTTGTACAGGACTCAGCACAGTGGTCTTCTTGGGTGTGTACTCTTTCAGGGGTGAATAAGGAGTGCTATGGAGGTACTTGGGAACTTTTGCACCTGACAGGTCTTTAAGGTTTTAAGAAACTATTGACTATGCTTAGCCATGTGATCCGCAGGTTGTCTAGAAGGCAACTCTATAGATAAAATGCAGCAAATACAGAAAAAACATAATGCTTGTGACTGATGTAAAGCTTGTTCGGTCCGTTGGTTCTCATAGATGCTGCTACAATTCAAGCTGCAGACAGTAACAGAAGATAGGAAAGAGAGGCTTTTACTACTGCAACAATATTTCACCAAACCAAGTGACTCATTTTGATGGATACCTTAGGCCAACACTGGCGTGCCAGATATTTTGCTGAAAAATGGCAATCTCCTGGGTTGCTTTTTTTATGAAAAGATTAAATTTTATTCACCAGTCAGCGTGATGACAACTATTTCACTTGCTTTAATTGTCTTGGAAATGCGAATTTAAAGTTAAGAAGAAGAATTAGTCATAGGTAAAAATACTCTACTGAGGAGTTATGGTGCTATTTCCATGTTCCTGGCTTCAGTTTCCTATGGGAAACAGAGAAGCTTGCAGTCACAGTGTTTATACTGTCTACACAAATAAAAGTATGCACTTCATATAATGCTACTAAATTTAACCACAGAAGCAATACTGGTTAATGGTGTTTTAGAAGGAGAAAAGTAATAAATACCATGGCAGTAGCCCTTCTGGCAATTTAAAATAATGTGCTAGAAAATAATGCCTCTTGTGCCACCCTCAAAATAGTAAGTGAATATACCAAATTAAGGTTTGAACTATAGAAATGCATTCATGGGTAAATATTTTACTGTATCAACCACTGAAGAATCTTTTCTTGACAGAAATAGCAAAACAGCTCATGTGCCTGATCAGAAGCCTTTGGACATGACGAGTTCTTCCTTCAAAGAGCAGGACTGAACACCATGCTCCATCTCCACAGAGGTCTGAGGTAAGACCTGAGCTCTGAGACAGCTACTCTTACTCATTTTCAGAGGTCTTCTCTGATAATGCCTCCAGGTATCACGTCGTTTTACTCTAGAATAAATTGATGCCCATTGAAGCCTCACAATGAAAAGGAGCATTGAAGCTAAGGTGCAGATCCTCGGAAATTTCTACCTTTTTTTTTTTTTTTTTTT
>Ga0065711_1009156_pt1 | contig 16139 bp, 21 predicted proteins | sample Hoacrofraction12_FD_59098 | JGI IMG/M metagenome (GOLD analysis project Ga0065711, IMG submission 59098) | Hoatzin crop microbial communities from Cojedes, Venezuela - Epithelial fraction 12 v2 (version 2) | ecosystem: Host-associated > Birds > Digestive system > Esophagus > Crop | place...
CCCCGAGGGGAGCGGGTGTGGGATGGCAAAGAGCAGGGCTGCTGGGGCAGCGCTCGGCCCCGCGGCGCATCGCCGCCGGACCTGCTGCCCTGGGCACGGGACACCAAGAGCTGCAAGAAACAGAGCGAGACTTCTCCCAGCTCGTCCTGTCCCGTCCCCAGCTCCGCGCCCGTCTTGTCCTGGCCCTGACACCTCTGCCTGTCCGCAGCCTGGAGCCAGGGCCTCGCCGGGAAGAGGAGCCAGCGCTGGAAGGGCTGACCGAGCCGGGGTGAAGGCAGGGCACAGGGACGGCGGGGGACTCTCGCGCCTCGCCCGGACCCAACCGCTGCTCTGGCTCCCAGCGTGCGTGGCACCGCATCAGGGCACGCACAGCCAGGCTAGGGGCTCGGCCTCCAGTCTCGGCACTGTGGCAGCCCTCGCCAGGCTCCTGCCCGCTGTCCCCAGCTCCCGCCCCGAGACGGCCGTCCAAAGGCCACCCTGCCAGCTGGCAGGCAGGGCACCGACAGCTGCTCCCCTGCACCCCGCCTGCATTCAGCGCGGGCTGGAGGCCGGTGCGTGGCCGCAGGGGCCGGACAGCCCCGCAGCGCTGCGGCAGCCGCAGAGCCACCAGCCCCTTTCCCGGCAAGCGGCCGCCCCGGGAGAGGAGCTCTGTTTCAGGCTCTGCTTCACTGAAATGCACTTATTGATGTTTGATTAAAAGCAGCTCCTTGGATGTAAACATACCAGCTTCTCTCAATTGCCGGGGTCCCAGGAGAGCGGCACGCAGCCCGGAGCAGGGGAAGCAGCAAAACAGACCAGAGGAAACCCCCAGCCAGCCGCGCAGGGGGCCCAGAGGCAGCACCTCTCGCGTGCCGGTACCCGACAGCTGCCCTGGAGCGGTTCTGCTGCTTGCGGAGAGCCAGCACCGCGCGGCACTGGCCGCGGGACCCTCCGAGGGCTGCTGGGGGCTGCTCCTGCGCAGCCCACCACCCCTCCCTGGGCACAGGGACAGCAGTAGTGCTGGTTCCTGCCTGTCCGAGCACCAGCCTCAGTGCTGCTGTGCAGACAGGCTTCCCTCGAGGAGAGCTTGCCTCCGACGCTCTCGGCGCCTGCCCGTGCCCCCTGCGCCCAGCCCGCTCAGCCGCCCCTGCCGTGCTCCCCCCGTGCCCAGTGGCCTTGTTAACAGGGCCGCGACAAGAGGCTCGTCCCGCTGGCTGGGCAGAGGTAAGGACGGCTAAAAGGGAGTCCACAGCCCCCGGCGCGCTCGGCTGTCCCGCACCGGGCTGGGGCACGAGCTGCTTCGCAGCCCGCTGGTGACAGTGGAATGACAAGGGTGACAAGGGCTGTGCCTGCCTCCCTCGCCCCCCTCGTTCTTGTTTGGAGCCAGCTCTGTGATGTTAATTTGATTGCACCCATTTCAGCTTCCTTTCTACACTGATTAGCCGAGTTGCACCTGAAGCATGAGATTAATTCAAATTGCATGGAAGCAATCAGTTATGCTCTTGTCGTACGGCAGCGAACTTCCAAACCCGTCTGTGCCCGCGACACGCAGGCATCTGCCCCTCTCCCAGCCCCTGGCCCAACCCCGGCCCTGGCATGGCGGTGCCGGGGAGGTCGGAGCAGAGCAGCCCCTCTCCAGCCAGCGCTGCCCACCGCGCCGCCGCTCCGGCAGCCCCGGCACAGCCCGCAGGACCCCGAGGCCGTGCCCCTCGCCATCCCACACGCTCTGCTCTCGACACGCGGGGAGCGTGCAGCCAGGTGCTAAATGGCGTTTACCACACGCCAGCGGTCTCCTCACCCGCGTGCAGCCCAGCGAGCCGTGCCCCCGGGCACCCGCTCCCAGCCTCCCGCCTTCGCTGCCCGCCGCTCTGCCACACGCCGCACTCGACGCTGACGAGCTTCGATCCGGAGCAGGGAAGGACCCGTCGCCGCGGCACGGCAGCGAGCTGCTGCCTGCCTCCAGACCCACGCCTGCACGGGGCTGGGGGGGCCGGTCTGATGCCCTGGCCTCGGCTCGCCCCCCAGCCCATCACCGCGGCGTCGGGGACGTGCGGATGCGGGCGAGCTGCCGCGGCTGCTCCCCTCCGCCCCGCTGACCACCAGCGCGCTTTGTTTGGGCTCTGATTAACTTCCATTTAACTCCGTCCGCAGTGGCCTGACTTTCAAGGAAAGCCAGCGCTGATCTCACTTTAATTGGCCTGACATTTCACTAAACAAACAAAAATCCAAAACCGAAAGAAAACAAAGAGCCCCATATCACGTTTAATTGGCTGTGGCGCTCCGTCTACCGATTCATCCAAACCTTTTCAAAGGCTGCGGGGTCTCCGGGAAATGCAAAAGCAGCCGCATAATAAGGTTACGTGCTCTTCAAGTCAGCAAGCAACCTGTCCTGGGATGCAATTACAGCGGGTAGCGGGGACAAGGCCATGGCGCAGGCTCCGAGACTGCACGCTCGCTCGGGACTGATCGCCTCGGCTTTGTACCTGCGCCTTCGCGAAGTGTGGTGTTTGAAGTCACTCGTTTCGATAATCAAACAGCAGACACGCAGGGCAGCAGACACGCAGGCAAGCAGAGCCTCGGTGGGGAGGGGAGAAGCGCCTGCCGATGCCAGAAAATACCGCGCGTGGCTGGGGAGGGCAGGCGGCGTGGGGACTGTCCGAGCCAGAGCCGCTCTCTCCTTGCCTCATCGCGGGCGATTCCCCAGGCACGAGACCCTCGCCGGGGAGGGCTGCGCAGCCCCCCTGCCTGGCAGCCCCCTGCCCAGGGGACAACCCCACAGCTCTGCCCACAATCCCTGGCTCAGGCAGGGCAAAGTTTGGCCCGTCCCCTCTCCATCGCTCCGCTGGGAGGTCCGAATGCTCCCCGCAGCCACAGTCCAGATGAACGCAGCGGAGCTGGGGACGACGCGTGCTGCTGATCGCGACGGGAAAGGAATCCAATAACAAGCGCAGTTCAAACACAGCGTCTGACAACACTTCCCAGCCAGCCCTGCCAAATTAGCCCAGCTATTTCCTTTCCTCCTGTACGATGTGCATTGATTGCTTGGTTTTATTAAGGACAAAGTGTGTTTAATAGCAAAAGGGAAGCAGGTCCCTGGAGGAGGGGAATCAACACCCTCCCCGTGCCCCATGCATCGATCATGGGGATGCGCAGTGCCCGGCTGGCTCGCCGGGGACCCTCGGCACAGAGGAGGGGGCTGTGCCCGACCGGGCTCTGCTGACAAGCACCCACCCCACAGCCACGGCTGCCTTCACTGGCATGCAGGGCACACGTCTGCCTCTGCTCGCCCCGGCCACAGCTGTGCCGGGAGCAGGTCCCCAGCCCCTCGCTGCCACTGCCACGGCACAGCCCGGGCTACTTACTCTTCACGGTGAGAAACATGGACTTGCTGATGTCTGTGCCCACGCCGTTGCTGGCCTGGCAGAGGTAGTAGCCGATGTCCTCCTCCAGCACGTGGCGGATGAGCAGGGAGCTGTTGGGCAGGATCTGGATGCGGCCCGTGAGGGGTATGGGGTGGTACTGCTGGGGGTTGCCGCTCCCTAGGAGGGGACACAGAGACGCAGGGCTCAGCCGAGGCAGAGGAGCGCTTGTGAGGCTCGATGCCGGGGTGGCCGTGCTGGAAGGGGAGGCTCCCGTGCCCGCATGGAGCTCCCCACGTGCTGCCGTGCCTCACCCCTACCTTTGGCGTGTTTCCACATGACTTTCGGAGGGGGGTACCCATCAACGGAGCAATTCAGCACCCCGGCTTTACCGTAAATGCCATCTTGGTTGTTGGGTTGGACCACAAAACGAGGCGGCACTAAGTGATGTAAGAGAAAAGAGGCAGACTATAGCAAAGAGCCCATCGGCTCCCCGCAACTCCTCCCCGCCTGCGGGCACGTGGGTGCCCTGCTCCCCAGCCTCCCCGCTCCTTCAGCCGGAGGACGGCGTTACCTCCCTCCAGCCTCCTGCCTTCTCTCTGCTCCCTGCCGTGCCACCCCTCCGCCAGAGCCCACCCTCCCCGAGCACTGGGGACCCGGTGGGGCTGCACGCACAGCCCGGTTGGCCCCGCGGCGCTCACCCCGCACGATGAGCTGCCGCTCCCGGCTGACCGTGGCAGCGTCGTTGCTGGCGATGCAGGTGTAGTTGCCGTTGTGCTTGAGGGAGACGCTGGAGATCTGCAGGGAGCTCATGAACTCCTTGCTCTCGATGGTGACTCCAGAGCCGGAGAGGATGACGTGGCCGTCCTTCCTCCAGGTGATGTGGATGGGCATGTCCCCGGAGGAGACCACGCAGGGGATGTAGAGGAGCTGCCCGATGGAGGCTGGCGGGAACTCGAAGGGCTGGATCAGCGGAGGGACTGTCGAGGGCAGAGGCAGAGCATGCTGGAGAGCCCGCCTGGGGTGAGCCTTCCTCCGGGGCGGGATGGCCGCAGCGGAACTGGGGGGAGATGCTGCCCCGGGAGGACAGGCAGCCCAGATTCACTGCCCAGAAACTAAGGTCAGCTTCTGTTTTCACCAGGAACGTGGCCAGGGGAGAGTGGAAGGTGCTGCCGAGCAGAGGATGGTGGGAAGACATCTCCCACCTGGCAGGGCCACCAGACTAAGAGCAGGACGGGGAAACGCTGACCTCCCGAGCAGGGAGGGCCCCGNTCTCGGGAAAGCCCCGGCCAACCCCCCCGCACGCACCAGCCGAAATTCCGCCTCGGCATTTATCTGCGCACAGAGAAGCAATTATTAGATGATGCTTTTCTTAAAGGCACCGGATTCAGCACCAGCCATTATCTTTCTGATAACTTAATTAGGCAACCGCAGCATCTCTGGCAATGTGGGAGGGGAATAAGCAGAGAGAAGGAGACAATTAGCTTAACAAGGCTCAGCACCTGGTAGATGAGATCCTCTTTCTGCAGTCCCCATAATTAAATTAGCAGGCTGCCAATTGTCCCCTCGGCAGAAATCAGCTGCCCTCTGGTACAGGCGCAGGAGCGGCTCCCCGCACCGCCCCGCGCGTCCCTGGGCTCCCATCTCCACCCCGGCGCATCGCAAAGGTCTCGGCGCCGGTCTCTCCCCCTCTGCCCGGCCGGGCAGCTCTGCAGGGCGGCGGGCGAGCGGGGGGCTGCTCACCGTCCCCCCGGGCTGCAAGCCGCTGCCGGCGGGTGCGGGCAGGGCTGGCCAGCCCCTTCGCCGGCTACAGCAACATGGCGCGAGCTGCCAGAGCCAGGGAGCCAGCGCTGCCCGTTTTCCATAATTAATGAATAATTGATTGGGAATGCACTGCAGTCTATCGCGGAGTGGGGACGGGCTTGTGGATCCGCGCCTCTCCACACGCCCCACCGGCCGCTTCCGAGTGAAAGGGACGGGCTCCCTCGACTGAAGAGCTCTCCCTGCTCGAGCTCCCCGCAGCCGGAGCCGGCAGCTCGTCTCTCCTTCCCCGTTCACCTCCCAGCACAATTCTCCCTTCTGCAGGGCCTCCCGGCTCTCTCACACAGCCGCCGCAGGAGCCGGCCGCGGGGCTGCAGCCCAGGGCACCACGCGAGGGTCTCCTCGCCCACGGCCACGGCCCCCACCACAGAGCCTGGCCCAGCCGCTCGGGTCTGGAGGGGTGAGGCTGCAGCCCCAGCCCTCCCGCGGGGCGAAGCGTCGCCCGACGGTGCCCCCCACTCCCCGAATCGCCGCAGTCACCCGAGCAGAGCTGTGCCAGAGCCCCAGCACAGCGCGAAACCCACACGCGATTAATTAGAACATTCAAAGGTGCCTGCGGGAATAACGAGCTGCCAGGGCACCTCGGAGCAGGCTGGGTGCCCGGGTCTCGCTGCCAGGGAAGCGCGGAGCAGCGGCCCCAGCAGCATCCCCGGGCGGCCGCAGCAGCCCTACGGAGCAGGGAGCTGGGAAGCTGGGACCTGGGGGACCCGAGGTCCCCACGCTGAGCAGCAGCGGCTAAACCCAGGCGGGAGATTCCCTCAACGCAAGACGGCGAGCGTGGCTGGGGCGATGCCTCGCGAGCGGGGCTGGGGGCTGGCGCACACCCCCCTCCCCAGGGGAGCTGTGAAGCTTTTACTGCCGCGTGCTCGGCAAGCCCGGCGTAACTCACTCGTGGCACTTCATGCGGTCGCCAGGCACTTGTGGCAATAAAAGCTTTACGGCGCTCCACGCCATCCCGTGCTGCTCGCTCTGCACACCTGTATTTATTCACTCTGCTCCACGAAGCCAGCTCCGACTGCCTTCCAGGGCCTCTGCAATTCTCTTCCGCGGGCCTTTTACCTGACGGCCACAGTAAATAAGGCAGCCGGCAAGCGGGGCCGGGTGTAAATCTCCGGCAGCCGCGCGGCAGGAGGGATGAAGACATCTGGCTGGGGCAGAGCAGCGTGCCGCCGGCCCGCACCGCGCTGCCACCCGCTCGCCTTCCTCAGCCTGTCACCGGCCACTGACCAAGGCAGTAAATTCAGGCTCGGAAGGGCTCGCTAGCGGGTGCTTCCCAGAAGGTCCTGGGCTGAACTTCAGCACCGTGCGATGGCACCTGCCGGCGACGGACAGAAGTCAATCCTGTCACTTCACTTCAGGCACACGCGTTCCTGCTCGTGCTCTTCTCCACACCAGCCCTGCCTGTCCCGTTCACCCTGGGAGCAGACCAGCGCTCCCCAGCTCCGGCCTCTACCCCAGCCCCGGGGCTCCCACGGAGACGGGGACGTTGGGCAAGGTGGGGGAGCAGGGCTGGCCGTGCCCCGCACCGCGGGCCAAGGGGAGGCCGTCCTCCCCACTCCGCCCTTAGTTATCTGCAGCCTGCTCTTCCCTGTGCAAAGCCTTGGAGCAGAGCATCGGCTAATCAAGGGGTAGCATCTCTAATCCCCTTGATGCACTCTCTTGCGAACCTCATTCCTAATAAGAAAGTGGTGGATGGGAGGGGAGGGAGGGGGATCAGAGTAAAATCCAGTCCACAAATACCCTGCCGGGAGAGACTGAGACAGACAGTTGGCCAGCTCCGTCCCCAGCGCGGCTGTGTTTGTCTAAATGATTTACTGCCAACACCGAGCTGGCGACGGGCAGAGCCGACCCGACAACTCTGAGGACAGGAGATACGGAGCAGCGCGCACTCGCAGCGCAATCTCAGCGAGTCACTGGGAGGGAATGCATCCGCCTCAATTCATTAGGACTGATAGCTCCCTCAATGGGGCTGAATAATTGATGGCCTCGAGAAGCTTTTAAGATGTTCTGTGCGCTCGGAAGACCGAGAGTATGATTTTTTTAAAAGCTAACACACAGAGAAAAACATCGGTGAAGGTGATCCGAGCAAAGGTTAGATGTTTTAATACGCTATGTTTACACCATAAATCCTTGCTCCATCGCTTGTAACGGGAAATGGATACGGTGTGGCTCGGGGCAGCTGCAGGCGTGCAGGCAGGACAGGGGAGCCGCTCCCAAGGGCTGCGGTGGTGGGAGCCGAGCTCCCGTCACCTCAGCATTTGCGTAGCACGGCCACCGCCCGGCCACAGAGTCCCCTGCACGACGCTTCCCCGCCTCTGTCCCGCAGCAGAGACGTCCCACCGTGACCTGGAGGGCCCCTCCATCTGATCCCGGGAAAGCCTCTCCACCCGCTTACCTTTCACCGTGACGTGGACGCTCTGGCTGATGGAGAGCTGGGGCTGGATCAGGACGCTGCACAGATACTCTCCTTCATCCATGCCTTTCTGGACGTCCATCAGCTTGAGGGTCCCGTTCTCAAAGACCACTTGGCGGTGGTTATCGGGCAGCAGCAAAGAGTCCTTGTACCACTTGATGGAGTAGTACGGGTACCCGATCACCCTGCAGTTGATGAAAGTGTCCCTACCCGCTACCGCTGTTATGTTCTTCATCGCTCGGATGCTCGGGGGACCTACATATCCGGGAGGAAGGAAGAGGCAGGCTAGGTTAATTACGAAGGGCAGCTCGGTGGCACGCAGATCTGCTGCTATTTCAGAGCGAGCTTCACAGGCAAAGGAGGCAACCAGAACAGCTGGGACCCAGCCTGGCTTGGGGCGAGGAGCAGGCACAGGCTCCTCTCCAAGCGTGGGTGAGAAAGCCACTCATCGGCGGCAACCTGCAGCTAGAGCTACTCGCACACGCCTACGACAGCGCAGCCACGCACGAGGGCTGCGGGCCTCGACCACAGCCACGCTGCAGCACATCCCACCCCAGTTCTGCAGGAGCAGCTTCGGTGCCGGGGAAGCTGAGCCCGCAGACACCGCTGCTGCTCGTCAGAGGGGGTCGGACGGCGCCTGGAAGCGCAGCGTGACTCGGCAACGGGAGCCACGGCCACCCAGCAGCGCCTGCGGCCGCAGGAACTGTGGAAGAGATGGGGAGTGCTCCCCAACAGCCCCAGTCGCTCTCTGCCTCTCTCGGACGGAAGCAGCCTGCCTTGTGCCACACGTCCTCAACGAGAGCTGCTCCCGGAACCCGCCTGCCGCTGGTAAACCTATCTCGCTGGAGGCGAGACACACACCTTTCTGAGCCTCCCGCTGGCAGCCCGAGCAGAGCCGAATAGCCAGGCAGGCACCAGTCGCTGGCTGGCTCTCGGGCTGGGAGAGTGCTGCAGGTGTTTCAGCAAGAGGCCTCCTGCATCAGTAACGACACTGCTCTCCCAGCCGCTGCAGAAAACAGCAAACTAAGCTAAAGATCAACTCCGTCTTGACTCCTCGTCCTAAGGACATAGCAGGAGCCATAACGGCTTAACAGACACGCAGGATAAGCTGACGGACGGTCTTCCTCATACTGGGGCACCTTCCAAAAAAGGAGTGGGAAAAAAGAAATGAGCATCCTGCTCTCTAACCGTCTCTTGGACCTGTCCAAGGGACTTGCTCCGTTCCAGGGCAAAAAAATCCCAAATCTTCTCTAGTGACAGCCCGTCAAGAGCAGGGAGAAGAGCGGGGAGGCAAGGCAACGTCCTCATTGACAGCGCTGCCCTGGCTGCTCACGGCTGAGGGATAAACTTGCTCCAAATTTAGCGGTAAACGGCAGCAAAATTCAGACTCTCCTGGGATCCCAGCCAAAAAGCCACCAGATCCGTTTCAAACCAGAGACACAGACAAACACAGCCTTTCAGCCCTCTTTCTCAGAAGATAAATAAATGCTACCTTGTCTCTGCCTCGCTCCCACCTGTAAGCTTGGAAGCTTTAATTGGCGATTATCAACGGGCAGGGGCTTACAGCGTACCCCGCGCTTGAGAGCGCTCCCTGTAACGCGCCGAGCAGCATGCTCCAGCCATAACAACGCGGTGATTAACGCTGCCATGGCTTTCAGCAGACAAAGAAAACACAGACATGACAAATCAAAGCTCATTTTCCACGATTTCACGTGCTGCCTCATCATCATTTGTCATGTAGATCCCTGTGCTGGCGGGCACGTCTGCTGCCAGGGAGCCGGGCTCCAGCCAGGACCGGGGGGGGCTTGGGAGAGCAGGGGGGGCCCAGGACACTTCTGTGCCTGCCACCGCCTTCTCCGTGCGCGGGGTCCCTCGGGGAGGTGTTTGCCGACCCTGCGCAGACCCCAGGGCGAGGGCTCGGCAGGGCAAGAGCGGACCCCAACGGGGAGAGCGCTGCCCAGCTCCTGCTCTCCAAGGCTACAGGACTGCTCTGCACCCCGGTACGCCCCCTGCTTTACACGGTGGGGGGGCTCAGCTCTGCGGGCCGGCGGGGGACCGAGCGGGGCAGGAGCCGGGAGCTCGGGGAACGGGGTGGCAGCAGCCGGGGAGACCCTCGTGGCTGGGAAGAGGAGGGGGAGGCGAGGAGGAGTGATCGGCCGGGGAACAGAACAAAACCAAAAGCCCAGTAAAAGTCCTATTCTGATATTTAAAAGTAGACAGGCACCTCTTACGTTTATTCGCGCTTGGTATTCGGCGCTGCCCACCGAGTTCCGCGCGGTGCACCGGTACACGCCGCCGTCCTTGATCTGCGGGCTCGTCACGTTCATGTGGCTGACCGTGGTGCCATCCGACATGGTGTACTGGTTGGTGCGGTGCCCGCTGTCCCGCGGGATGGGCTCGTCGTCCAGCGCCCAGGTGACGGTCGGCGGGGGGGCCCCCTTGGCGGCACACATCAGGGAGAACTGCTCCCCGGGGTTAACCACCTTCTCGCTGAAGGAGGAGATGATGCGGGGGGTCCCATCTGGGGGGCACCCAGGGGGACGGGGGTCAGGGAGCGGCAGCCACAAGCAGCAGCAGTCACCCGCCGACGGGAGGGCTTCGAGCTCCCTCCCGCCTGGGGTGGGAGCCCCGGCACCGCCAGGAGAGGAGCCCCAGTCGGCAACACGCACACGGCCGTGCCTGCATCCCTGCAGCAGGGAGATGCTGAGAGGGGGCGAGGGGGCACGCTGCTTGATACAGGCGGTGGCTCAAGGGTCCCCAGGATCGGGGTGCCCATCCCTTGTCCAAACATCCAGTGGTCTGCATCTACGCCTGCTCCTGAGGAGCGGGGAGGGGGCACCTGGTGAAAGGCAGTGCCTTGGCCCAGGGGCTGGGGACGGGCAAGCCGACCCTTGTTTGGGTCCTTCCCCACCCCGCCCGTGCTGCGTCCCTGCGCTGCTTGCAGACGGCGTGCATGGCCCAGGATGCAGGGTGGGTGCAGCGTGGCCCCAGGAGCCCCCACCCCAGCAGGTCTCACTGCCCTCCGGCTATGCACAAAGCATCCCGGCGTGCCCCGGGGACATGGCGGCTCAGAGAGGGGCAGAGAAAAGCCCCCGCCGCCCCGAGGAAGCCAGCTCACCCTCCAGCGTGATGATGGAGAAGTCCTGTGCCGTCTGGGACTTGCGGGTGGCAAAGCACTGGTAGGCGCCGGAGTGGCTCTTCTGCGCGGCCGTGATGAGGAGGGTCTCGTTGCTGATCCCCCGGATGGAGATGTAGTCGTCCACCACCACGAGGTCCGTGTTGCGGTACCAGCGGATGACGTACTCGGGGGACCCGCTGAGGGCACAAGAGAGGATGACGGTGCTGCCGATGCCCGTCTTGAGCTTCTTTGGTGTGAGGGTCACACGCAGAGGGTCTGTGCGAGAAAGGGCGAGAGCGGACAAGGCGTTGGCGGTGCCAGGCAGCGCGGCGGCAGGGATCTCCTCGTCACTGTGCTCTCTCTGCCTCGCCTGCCCTGGAAGCGCCAGCCCAACTACGTGTAAAATGTCACCGCACAAGGCGGTGGGTGGCCCCCCCCCCATGCTCCTGCTGACAGCCCCTGCTTTTACCGCCAGTCCCGGGCCCCCGGCGGGGGTGCCGGCAGAGCAGGCACTGTCGGGGAGGTGGCAGAAGGCTGGAAGAAGACGCAGCTGGTGTGACGGTGCCCGGCCGGCAGTGTGCTCACGGCGGCACTGCCCCAGCTAAGGCAGGCACGGCGGTGCCAGCCCCAGCCCCGGCGGCTCCGGTACTGCTGGCATTCGGGAGGCAGGAGGAACCCCCAGGAACAAAGCACGCAATAAAGACCCGGCCTGCCCAGATGGTATTTACTGTTTGGCTGGAGCTTATTTTATGGAAGTCAACAAAACGAAGCACAGAGGCACCTAACATAAAACTGACGCCGCCATCCCGCAATTTACATCCCCCGGTATTGCTCTGAATTTTCCCGAGGCCCCTCTCCCTGCCCCGATTGAAGCGGTAAATCAGGGGACCGCTGCAGCATGACAAACCTCCTGCAAGCGCTCCCAGCGCCGCGTCGGACGCGCTGCCTCGCAGGACAGCGGCTCCAGCGTGCGGCACGCCACGCTGAAATACCAGGCTTGCAATTTATATGGCTGTACAAAACCTTGAAGGCTTTATATTCAAAAGGGCTTTACACCTACAAAGGCAGCAGGACAGGAGCCTCCCCGCCGGCTCTCACCTATGACTGTGAGGGTCCCCGTGACCTCTGTGGACCCGAAGGTGTTGGTCACCTCGCAGATGTAGGTCCCGCCGTCCTCCACGCGCAGGTCGCTGATGGTCAGGCCCGTGATGCGCTTGGTCCAGCGGCTGTCGGCGGGGAGCGGGCGCCCGTCCTTGATCCACCGGACGGCCGGGTTGGGGTAGCCCGAGGCGATGCAGGGCAGCTCCACCAGCCGGCCCGCCTTCACCTCCCGGGACTGGAAGCTGTCTAGCATCGTGGGGATGGACTCCGCAGGGTCTGGGTTCGGAAAGGAAGCGGGCTCACGTGGCGAAGAGAGGGCGGCGAGCCTTCTCCCCACAGGGACACCAGCCATCACTGTGCCCCCTCGGCATCAGCGCTCCCCGCTCCACCAGCCGGCGGCTCTGCCGGGCAGGAGCGCAGGGCACCAGCCACGTCCTCCGCCGGGCACCGCGCCGGGGCAGCCTGTCCCACCCCGTGCTTGCGGGTAGGTGGGAGGGAAAACGCATCTTACTAGCTGATGGGATGAATAAACTCAGCACCGGAGGAATTCCTCAAGGTGACACTTAATTGGTGCAAAATACACAAATTCTGTGGCACATTTCAAAATTTACAAGCAAAGGGGCCCATCAGGCAGCTGGGAAAGGAGAAAATTAATCATCAAGTCTCAGGCGTGAAATTAAATTCCAGGGGAAAGAAACCTCTTTCGTTACTCCCAAGCAGAAGTAAACTGCCGTGACGTGTACATAATGACAGCGACCAGGGGGGGACCAGGCCAGATCGAACGCACACGGAGAGGGGACGATGCACTCGGCGGCTGCCCGCACTCCTCGGGGGCCACGCGGCAGGATGGCCGCGGGTGGGACCAGGACCCTCCGGCCCCCAAGAGGCTGGGGCAAGGTCAGGCAAGCCCCAGCCCGGCCAGCCCGGCCCCCTTCTCATCTCTGCGGGGTTAATTCCGGGAGGCAGTGCGGGAGCCTGCGCACCCGAGGATGGAAAAAGCATATGGCAGAGAGCGGGCACGCTGCAGCTGAGCAGTGGGAGCGGCGACGTGGCTGCAAGTCGGGCGAACTCCCTCCCGAGCGGAGTAACTTGGGCAGTCAGCGGAGCCGGGAGCGCCCCGAGACACGCGGCACTTCGGACTGCGCTGCCTGCGCCGCTGTATCGCTTGCATCTTCGTCACATCGCGTCAGGCTGCTCACATCGCGGGCTGTCACATCGCATCGCGCCGCAGCCCGTCGCCTCTCGCTCGGGGTGCCGCGCGGTGCTGCCGCTCGCTGCAGCCAGCGTTGGGGGGGTCTGCGTGCTCGGGGGCACACACGAGGCGGCACGGACCCCCTGCGCAGCCCCGCCAGGACCTCCGCCCCGCCCCGCCGGGACGGCCTCTCGCTGCGGGGACGGGAGGCAGCGATGCCATCGCTCCCTCCTGCACCCCGGGGAAACGGGCAGGGCAGCGGGTGTGCAGCAGGGCTGGGCACCCTCACGGCGCAGGAGCCGTGCCGGGCCCCACCGGGCAGGGGTCCCCCCGCCAGCATCGCCGGCGGCCGCGTGCTCACCTGAGACCGAGAGCCTGGCGCCGTTGCTCTGCCGCGTCTCCCCGCTGTACTTGTGCTTGGTGATACACCTGTAGGTGGACAAGGCATCTTCCTTCTGCACGTCCGATATGTACAAACCTCCATAAGAAGTAATAAAAAACCTATTTTCTGGAGACACAAAGGAGAAGCCGCGTGAGCGAGCCAGTCCCGACCCAGCACGTCGTCTCCCAGGCTCTCAGCACCCGGTCCAGGCAGAGCCCCGCACTCTGGGGCCGTGCCCAGGAGCCGGGCAGGCAAAGTGGGTCCTTCCTCCGCCTCCCCACGCCCCGACGGCACCGGGGTGAGGGCTCTGGCTTCACCTTCAGGGGCGAAGTCGGGCCCAAGTGGGTGAGTGGCAGTGCTTCGCCGCGGCAGGCTCGCGGGTGTGCAGCAGCAGCCCCGTGGCTGTGGGTCAGCCTGCTCGCCTCGGTGGTGGCACCCACACCTGCCCGGGCACAACGACGGGCTCGGGGTGTCGTTCCGCGCCCCGGTGCTCCCGGGAGGCGGATTCAGGGGATTTCAGCAGCCTGGCCACAGCCCGGTGCGACAAGCGCGGGCTGCGGAGTCGCAGGGACACGGTGATGGCGGAGAGCGAGCGGCAAGGTGCTCCGCCGGCACAGTGCTCTGCCACACCGCCACGTCGCCGCGTGCTGCAGAGCAACGTGGCAATTAAAAGTGAATCCGTCCTGCTGAGTTAATAATTAGCTTAACTTACTTAAAAGCGCGTGAAAACAAATAAGGGCTTGAGCTGATGTTTGAGCGCTGGGGGAGGATGGCAGGAGAGCAGGCAGGGCAGTGCAGCCCGGGCAGCGCTGCCAGAGCCGCCCGCTCCGGCGGCAGATTCTGGAGCCTGGCACAGATCAGTGCCGGTGGGGAAAGCAGTCTTCGGCTCGCTCATGAAGCCAGCCTGAGCCCCCTAATTCGTCATGAACATCGGTGGTGAGTAACGCGAACAGAAAGCGCCGCGCTGTGGCACAGTTCAGTGGCTACCGGGGCAGCAGGGTACGCGGAGGCACTGCAGAGAAGCAAAGCCCTTTACCCTGCCCCATGGCCAGTGCTATCAGCGAGAGGAGCCTCTGCCCCCCGTTTCTGCGGGGCCCTTGGGGTCGATTCCAGCGCCGGCCGCCCCTGAGCCTCAGCTGGGACGGGGTGGTCCATCCGCTTGGCCGCAGCCTGGCAGCCAAACCACCCCTGCCAAACACAGCAAATGCCGAGCAGCAGGGGGTAGCTCGCAGAGCTGAATGTTCAGAGTTGAAACCTGTAAAACTAGTCTTTGGACCAGCAATGGCTGCAGATAGTTCCTTCAAGTCCTGCACCATGCCTGGTAAACCAGGACCTGGCTGCTGAGGAGAATCAATGGCTTTTTCTTCCGGCACCTTTTGGAAGCAGCTGGATGTTCCCAGTTTAGGTGGGGGAAAGTGCTGTGGTTGAACCCGTTAGAGCAGGAAAAACACGGGTGGAGCCGGGGAACTAGAGGCACATGCTCCCAGAGCAGCCCGGTTCCCCGCTCCCGGGGCAGGACCGCAAGCGCTTGAGGCAGCGGAGTGGCAGAAAACAGGGCTCTCCACCAGGGAGCTGGAGCACGTTCCCAGCACGAGCCAAGGCGATGGCACCGCCCCACTCCAGCTGCCGCTTCGCTAGACGCGCGTGCTTCTCTCCAACTGCTTGATACGAGCGCACTAAGGACTCTAAACAGCAACGAAATAGCACCCTTAACACAACGCGAGCCTGGCTGCGGTTAAGAGGAGGCAGAGGCAACCACCGGGCTGGCAGCCCCACGCAGATTCTCCCTGGAAGCAGTGGAGGGGGAGCTGGCGGCCCCCGGGGTGCCGTGGGCACCGGGGTGGCTGTCCCCGCGCCTCCTGTGAGCTGCAACCCCCACGGCACTGCAGGACCCCCGTCTGCATCCCTGCGTGGAGGGGTCGGGGGGTCCCCGGCCAAAACCTCGCGCATGGTTTTCCTCTGCGCTAGAGCACGGCAGCGCCAGTGCAGCGGCACGCGTGCTGCACCAGTATGCAACTGGGACCAGCTGCGCAGCGGCACGAGTCTCAAGCTCCGCTGATCGGAGGCGTCGAGGGATTCGTACAAACCTCCGTAAAAGGGAGGGGGGAGCAGCCCCGCAGGCGCACTGAAATAACATGCAAATCAACCATTAATTTTTCATCTCCCATCAAACCAGTAAGCAAAGAACATTGGCTGCACTGGGATTCGAGACGGGGTGAGCCAGTCGCCATGGTAACAGGGGCTGTATTTGGCAGAGTGCTGGGAGCCCCGCCTGGTCCCGGTCCCCACGCGCTCGGCTGGCATGCGTCCGTGCATGGTTAACCGCAGCCCTGGGCGCGGGCACCGTGCTCCTCCTCTGCAAACGAAGCCTCGCCAGAGCGACGTGCGCGGAGCCAGCGGCGCGGCGTGCCCCCCGGGACCCGGGCCACCAGCGGCAGGGCCCACGACAGCCGAAGTCCCGCGTGTGGCGGGGCGAAGGGCGGCGCAGCCCCGAGCTGCTGCCCGAGGTCAAGCCTCCGAGACAGGGCTCGAGCCAGAGCATCAGCCCCAGAGACAGGAATGGGCAGAAAACCTGAGGTTTTAGCATCCAGCTCTCCACCGCGCAGCGGCGGGAGGCATCTGCCCCCTGCAAGCCGTCTGGTCTGAAGGTGCCGCTACATGAAACGTGAGGTCTACACACACCCTGACAGCACAGCTTGCATCCTTTTTCTCAAAAAGGGGCAAATAACTCCACTGAGGAGCGTTCCACCGGTTCGAGGCAGAGATGCAGGGCA
>Ga0065711_1014268_pt1 | contig 16139 bp, 20 predicted proteins | sample Hoacrofraction12_FD_59098 | JGI IMG/M metagenome (GOLD analysis project Ga0065711, IMG submission 59098) | Hoatzin crop microbial communities from Cojedes, Venezuela - Epithelial fraction 12 v2 (version 2) | ecosystem: Host-associated > Birds > Digestive system > Esophagus > Crop | place...
CTGGGAGGGAGCACAGCCGGGCAGCCAGCTCAAGCTGGCCAGTGGAAATATTCCACACGATAGATGTCATGCCCAGTATATAAATGGGGGTTGGCTGGGGCGCAGGAAACTTTTTCTGTGAAACATTTTTCCATGAGTTAAACTTTTTTCTGTGAGTTCACCTTTTCCACAAAATCCTTGAGTTCCACAATTGCTGCTTGGGGACTGGCAGTGCAATCAGTTGTCAAGCGGTGAGAAAAAATGTACTACGTATCGCTTATTTTGCATATTCTTTATTATTATTATTCCTTTCTTTGTTGACTTATTAAACTGTCTTTATCTCAACCCACAAGTTTTACTTTTGTCCATTCTCCTCCCCATCCCACTGAGGCGGGGAAGGGGGGGGTAAGCAAGCAGCTGTCTGGTGCGGAGTTGTCGGCTGCCGGGCTAAACCACGACACCCAGAAAATGGTCCTTGACTCCTCCAGCAATGTCCCACCAAGACTGCGGGGTTAGATGAGAGCAGGTAGTGGAGCAGGCAGACAGCGAGTGCTCGTGCGGCGAAGGCACTGGCCCAGCCTGCCCCGCTGCGAGTGCAAAGAGCTAACGCCGACCTCGCCGAGTCCCAGCTGGCCGAGTGGGAAAGGTCGCACTTTCCCAGAAAAGCAGGCTCAGAAGCTAGATAAACCCAGATGAGTGAAACGTTTTCACATCCTCCACTGATTCTTGCTGAAGTGACAAAAAAAGGTAGCTGCCTTACATTATCTGCAAAATAATTTCCACATTTTTGAGATTTTTCTTTGCAGGGAGAAAAACCAGCGAGGAGGCATCAGATGAGGTCAGCCTAAGTCACCGTGGCGGCTGTGCTGGGATGAAGAGGGTGAGCACCGCTGTCCCCGTGCAGGCCACCCACCTCAGCTGCCTGTGTCCGGCCACCTTCCTCGGCTGGGCTGCGAGCGGGCAGCCGGGACAGCCGGCTATCCTGCAGCTCCATCTAGTGCGCTGCACCCGTGGCACGGCCAGCACCCAGGCTTTGTCTCTGTCTCTGCGTTTCGGGAAGCGCTGGCTCCTGGAGTCCCGGGATTCCTGAAGACTCGTGCTCGAGGGTTCTCAAATCGGTACACTTTCAGCTGTTTCTGCTGCAGGAGACACCAGAAAAACACAATTCAGGCACATTCACAACCAGAGAGAAAGTAAAAGGGCAGTGAACCTTTATTTTTTTATATCCTCTCTTTGGTTTTCCACTTGAAAGTACTAGGGGCTGCACACGTTGCAAAAGCCTGTGCTGCTCACCAGTGCTGCGACCTCTGAAGCGCAGAGTAGGGCCAGACACCAGGGCACGGCTGTTGGAGACACAGGTTTTACAAAAGGACTCAGATTTTCAAGGTCTGGGTACCCACCTGATCGCCTTTAAAAGCATCCACCACACTGGAGGTGCTGAGGACTCTAGAAAAAGATGGTTTGCCTTAAACAACTCCTTGCTGTGAGCTGTCGGCAAATGGAGAGCCTGCACCATGACCATGACAGAGCCGTGAGCTCCTGGTTTTGCTTTAACCACCCTTATCAAAAGGGAAAAAAAACAAAAACAAAAAAATCTTTTTTTGAAAAAGAGCAGCATTCATTTCAGAAGGAATGAAGGAAAAAGCGGGATGAGAGCCTCGTCACTGCTTTTCCCAAAATGCATTCCACTTGGAGTATCTCTCTACTCCTCAGAGTATCTCTCTCCCCAGTGCTCCATGCAAACCCCTTTCCAGAAGATGCTCTGTTCCCCATGCCCACCACCCCAGCCATGGAACCCCGCGTCTCCCCCTCCTCCTGCACAGCTGCTCCTTGGGGAACCAAAGAAAGACTTTGTGCACGATATTACACTTCTAACCATGCCGAATATTCAGAGTTTCAACAGCAAATACATCTCTGTCCGCTCAGCCATTTCCCCCAGCCACAGAAGCGAGAGTCTAATTGCCTCGCTGGGCTGACAGACGACTTGTTTATCTGTCACCGGCCTTCGTGCCGGTTCACAGCCCGGCTGCCGCTCTCGGCGGTCCCGTGGCGAGGGTGGGCTCGGAAGGGGAACTTTGAATGAAGATGTATAAATACTTCAATAAAGACATGAATGAAAAACGGAAATAACTGGGTTTATTTTTTCCACGACAATTGTCGAGATGCTTTATAGAAGGCTACAAATGATTTCCAGCTAATAACAGACGAGGCGTCGGTGTTCGATGAAGGTCACAGAGTGATTTACACAACATGCTTCAACGCATTTGATCCATCTTTTATAAATATCTCTGCAGTGCTTTTGACTGCTAACCCCTCATCAAACACGTGCTTCACGCAGCTTACAACCGCCCAGCTTTTCCAAGCTGTCTGCTCTGGTCCCTCAGCCTGAACCGCTGTGTGGAGAAAGGGAAATGGCTGTAAAGAAATCAGTTACCGACTCCCTGGGCCAGCGCTTCAGGGCGTTCGAGCAGTCCCAAGGCTGCTCGATGCTCTGCGGCTGGGTACAGCCCGTCGGCTCCATCAACGCTGCCGTATCCCAACAGCCAGCTCCTCCAACGCCGCCGGAGCTGCTGCCTGCTCCCCTGCCCGCCTGGTCCCCACCACACCAGGACCGCGCACCGGAGGCGCGGGCAAACGGCGCGGTTTCATTGACAAGGCAAAACCCATGGCCAAAAGGTGGGGGCTTTGCCACGGATGACAGCAGGCAGGGGGGACCTCCCGCAGCACACAGCTCCTGCCAGGGAAATGCCAGGGAAACTCGGCTCTGCCGGGCTTCAGAGCTCAAAAACTCGCAAAGACATCAAAGAGCAGACACATTCCTTGGAATAAAACCGTCGTGGTTCCGCACGCTGGCTCCGGGGCCCGGTGCTGCCCCATGGAGCTGTGCTGCCACATCAGGAGGTGAAGGAAGAGTGCGTCTCTGTGTGGGCCCCTCAGCTGCTGTTTTAATTTGACCTCGCATCCCATATGTCTGAGAAAATCCTCTTTAAGCAACATCCATAAACGCTTTTATTCCAAGGATATTCTTACTCGAATGCATCTGATTCATCTCCCTGCTGTAAATGACCCCCTCACCACACAGACTGAGCAGAGATGTTTGCTCCCTCCTATCACAACCAAGTTGTTTGGTATAAAATGTGCCTTAAAAGTGAATGCAGAATGCTCCTGGCAATGCGAGGAAACTGCTATTGCCAGGAGTAATATATAGGTAGTAACTCTGTGGGTTTTTCTCTGCTGAAACTGTAATTAATGTGGATCCTGTGTACTAAGTGCAGGGAGAAATACAGTCTTCACAGCAGTTAAAATGCATCTCATTAGCACTGAAACGACTGTATCGTCAAAATGCATTATGTTCAGCGAGGAAAAATTCTGTAATTGAATTCCCACCAAAGCACAGTTCATCTGCATCAAGTGGCGTTGTGCTCTTCGTGGAGCTCGTTTCGGCTGCTGCTGGAAATGAGGATTAATTAGGATACCTGCTCATTATAGGAGGGGGCCCGCAGACGCGCCGTGGTCAGGCTGGGGGCTGCAGCGAGAGGCTGTGTGCCCACACCGCGGCCAGGCAGAGCGGGGTGCGAGGGTTTGGCCGCTCCTGCCGTCAGCTCGCCCCGTTCGCCTTAGACACTCACAAATTTTTTGTCAATGCAGCAAATGCTGGTAAAAAAAGGCTGACGATTCAAATGAAGGCACCTCTTTGCTGCATAAATACTTCAGTAATAATTAATAACTGAGTTATTCAATTGCTTTTGAATTATTCTAGGCTGGATTGGTACAAGTGGCAGTGATCTCTATAAATCATTTAGCAACAGCACCTAACAAGCATGCTGTAAGCGGTGCAAACAAACGAGCTGGTAAATTCTCCGAAGCAGTACATGTGGGGCTCTTCACTAACTCACTGATCTGCAGCATTTTAATGGGTAAATTATTATTAATTTAAATGAATGCATTCAAAGCTTCCAAAGACAGTACAATTCCGGAGAGAGACTGGGAGCGGAGAGGAGACATGCAGGCAGAGCAGCAGGGACATTTCGGAGATTCAGAGGCTGAATGTCTACACTTTCACTCAATGCTCTTTCTCCTGGGCCAGCGTGGATCTAATCTGTGTCTTTACTACAGCATCTCCTGCCTGCAAGTCCAGGCACTGGGGTGTGTATGGGCAGCAGTAGCTGATTAAATGGATTTTATATAACCATAGTGTATTTTCTCTTTTTCTCCCAGTCACGCGTACACCAGAGGCCCGATACACGGGTCTCCTGCACCTCACCAGCACCACAGCCAGCAGACCAGAAAAGCAGAGTGCTTTCGGGGCAGAGGCGTTTCGGGGCAGAGCGGTGCGCAGGGAGGGAGCTTTGCTGCTGCTCACCCTGTCCGCCGTCGGGCTGCAGCCATTCAGCCCGGGGACGATCCTGCTCCACGTTCACCCTCAGCTCGGCACCCCACGTCCCAGCTCCCACAGACCCCCGCAGTGCAAGGGAGAGCGGATCAGCCCCCTCAGCACCTCCGACCCCCCACCAGCCCCTTTGGACCCTGCTTTGGGATGGAGGGGAGGCTACGGGAGCAATCTATCGTCTTCGACTTCTGCAAAGCCAGGCGCTGCTGTGATATCGTTTTAAGCTGCCACTCAGGTGAATTTTACTTACTGGAAATGTGAGGGATGCTGAGCTCCGGCTCGCTCCAGCTCCCCAAACACGTGGGGCATGGTCCCATCACTGCTGGGCTCTCGCTCAGCTCTCCGGTGCCTTGGTCCCCTCTGCCGTGGCTGAGCGCATCCCATTGCTTCTATTCTTCAAATCCCGTTATTCAGATCTGATGAGGAAATAATTTTAATTAGGGAAATTAAAAATTTATTTGCATTTGAATTTTAAGTGGGTGTTAATTTGAAGGCATGGCCTCCAGCAGCGTCAGGATCCATTTGTGTCAGGAGGAGCCAGGGATGGGGCTGGGGGAGGAGAGGAAGCTCCATCTCCCTGGGACAGCAACGCTTGTGCAGAGGAGGGACCCGGTCCCTGGGGAGCAGGGGCAGTGCTGGCAGAGGTGGTGTGGTACCAGCCCAGCTCCAGGCCTTCGGACAGGCGGCAGCGACCTTCTCCAGCCTAAACACAGCCCCCGAGCTGCCTGTCCAGCCTCCCTGCCTAACGCTATGGGACTTATTTGCCTTTCAGCACCCAGAAAACCCCTGCCAGACAAACCACCATAACAAGGCAATTGCCAAGAAGTTGCCCGATGATGCTAAGCAGGACACGGCCGTGGATGACAGCGGCATGGAGGGAGTGAGACCCTGCTTGCCAGCCCAGGCGACTGCCTCACCCCCACCTGGCCTTTGCTCTGATTTGACACGGGATGTGCTGAAGAACTGTCACGGCTGCCCACAGCTCCCAGGTCTACCTGACAACAGGAGATGGCTTTCCCTAGGTGGGAGAAGGGTCTCCAGGATCCTGTTGACCTGTGCAGCACCCGTGTGTTGAGCACTTTCAACCCACCTGTCTCCTTCTGGCTCCTGTTCAAACCCAGTTTGTCCACTAAGCAGGTACCACTCCCTTGGTGAAGCTCGACATGCAGCCAGTTACCAGGTTTTCCCAGTGTGCCAACCAGCAATGGGCAAAGCAAACCCACAGCTAATGGGGTCTCCTGCTAATGGCATTTCCTCAGTAGGTGGGAAAAGCAGTAAAAAAACAGGTATTGGAAAATCCTTTAAAGGACTTTTGAAGCCTTGAGGCTGCAAGGAGGGATGAGCAAGTTCCCAAGCTGGCCCAGGTCCCAGTGCGCTGTGGTGGCCTTGCGGGTCCCCTGCACGGGCAGCCCTGGAGGCCTGAGGACCACCTGGAGATGCCAGGTCCTGGTTCCACTTCCTCCTCCGGCTGCTGCTGCTCTCCAGCACCCCAAGACTCCCCACCACCAGCTTCCTGGGCCTTCCACAGGTGCCACCAACCAGCAGGCAGCTCGTCTCAATGACAGCACCACAGGGAGATGGCTTTTGGGCAAAAAGATGGAGATACTTCTCATTTTGTCTCCTTGCAGCAAAGACAGCCCAGAGGACAACACAATGTAAGGCTCGGTTTAATGCATCTGGATAACAGTCCTCTTCAAAACTGCAGCTAATTAGTTAAATAATACCCAATGTTATTAATTCTACAGCTCTGCCATCATCAACGCATTTGTAATAATAGTGTTTCCTCTGTAATAGCATGAATCATAGTGGATTTACTAAGAAATTAAGGGGAAAGGGATATTATCTCCCTTGGGAACGCCATTTGACAGCAGCTCTACTCACTGTGCAGATTTATATTGGTTTAACTCTTAATGTCTTGGTTATTAATCTGCTTTCCAACTTCCTCTCACAAACACCCCTCTGTGAGTGTAAACCACAAGATGGTGAATGCGGCCCCCCTCCTGCCAAGCGCAGCTGGGCGAGGGGTGCTCCAAGCAGAGCAGCCCCAGAGAACCCCGTTGAGTCCTTACGGAGGGCCAGCACAGCCACCGGCATTGCCTCAGAGCTTGCGAGGGCAGGAGAGCAAGGTCCTGCCCTTCCTCGATGGGCAGTGTCCACTTCTGGACAGCCGGTTTGCTCGCTCTCTGCTCCATGCTCAAAAGCCTCTTCTGGCATTTCCAGCAGAGCAAGAAATATTCAGCATCTCTTCCCGACACTTACCCCAAGCATGGAAAGGTTTCATTGAAACTTCTTTTCCCATAATCCCTTCTCATCCCAGCAGGCTTCTGGTTCAGGACGATTGCACCAGACCAGGCAGTAGACCAACAGCAGCTTGTCTGAGCCAGGGAATAAAGTAAGGCACCCACCAGAGACCGTGCTCAGCTCGCGGATGCCCAGGCAGGGCACCAAGCTCCACACATCCCCACAGACCACGTCAGTCGTGATCATGTCCCTGTGGGAAACCTCAGCAGCTCAGCCCCACCATCCTCACTAGTGCCCACCCGTGAGCAGTGCATTGACCTTTCACCAGCAGTTCCCTTCTGATGAACATTAAAGCTTGATTTATCCGCTAAAAATCATATGATCTGATAAAAATTAAAGCCTGATAAAAATTAAAGCCTGAAGTCTAACACGATCCAGCTCAGAATTTTTACTAAGAGCTCATCTTTCCTTGACTAGTTTATGGCTGTGCATAAAGACGATGAGATTTTTAATGCAGCCTGCATTAAACTCCTTCGCTGACCTGCCCGGGAGAGCAGCGATGCCGTGGAGGCCATCCACCCGCTGGCAAGAAAACGAGCAGGAGGCAAGAAGCGCAGCACGTAAGAGAAAGCGCGGCGATGCTGCAGCAGCCGTGGCAGCTCTCCTCCCACCTGCCCGCCCAAACCAGCAAGGCCATCTCCAACCACACACAGAACTGGTGTCCCCAGTGCGAGGAAACACGGGGGTTCCACACCGAATGAGAACGTGGGTTTGTCGTCCCTGTCCTTCACTCCTTGCAGAGGACTCAGGGAACACCTGGTTCATTTTTTCACCCCGAGTTCTCAACACAAAAATATTTTTTTTTTTGTCCCTTTAATTTTTTTTCTTTTTATTTTTGACACCTTAATCTGCAGCCATGACTTTCTGATACTGGAAGAAGCTGAAAAGTCATCCCCTGCGCCCTGGATGAAATCTAGGAGAGTCACTGGCTGGAGATCCAGCCTGCGCTCGGCGCTTTTCAAAGCCGTGAGCCCGTTTCTCCTCTCTCTTCACGTTTGCTATGTTTTGGTTCTAATTCGTCAAGCATGAGTTGCAGCCTGGGTAATTACATTTGTCTTAATTAGTATGTATTACCACACACCGCCGCGCTGAAGGGACTTCTCTTCTGCGGCCGGCTCCTCGCCACGGCTGTAACCCTGCGTTTCCGTAACGGTGAGCGCAAGCTGCTGCAAGAACGCAGCCCGTTGCCGTGGGGCTGCTGGCAGCCAGTTGATTAAATACAGAAACGCTTTCTGCACACGCGCCCATAAATAAGTTATAACGTTAGTGCAAAGCAGGATGCCCTTATTGCTGTTTTATCCTGTTTTCTTAGGCCTCGCTGGGAGTGATGCTCACCTGCGGGAGAAGCTGCGATGCTTTGTGGGGTGCGAGAGCAGGGGGTGTCAGAGCGAGGAACACCTGGGATGGTGGGGAGCAGGTCATGGGCAGGCTGAAGGGAGCCTTTAAAGGTATTTAAGGTGAAAATTTCAAACGAGACCTGAAGCTGGAGTTGAAGCCCCAGCTGCAGGGTTAGATTTTCTGCCCACGCTGAGAAGCCACCACGGACTGTGGATCAGGGGCTGGAGAGCCAGGGGTGGGAGAGGGTGAGGGTGAAGTGTGGAGTAAGATAATTAAATGAGCAGAGATCAGGAAGATTAGTGGTAATACCCAGCATTTCACCAAGCCACGTCACGGGACTCGATTAAATTATATCACGAGTGTTTCAAGACATGCACTGTAGATAAGCAATGAGAGAAATGATCTGTCTTAATCGGGGGGACGGGACACAAGGCAGGGGAGGGAAAAACCGAGGCGGCGACGGCATCTGCCGCTGCCTCCCGCTGAGAGCCCTGATCCGCCCCACGCTGCAGGTCAGCACGGCATAAAAGCACAGGAATCCAGAAAGAAAATGACCGCCGTGTCCGGGTCAGACCACACAGGCCGTTTGTGCCCAGCTCTCTTGGATGTCTGTCACCGTTTAGAGTGAGTTAATTGGGCTAATCTACATCCCAGTTTACGATCAATACCGCATGGAAGAGCACGATTCCTCCATCCAGACTGACTGGCAAGGATGCAGCACTCAGAGTGCGGACGGGATGCAGGGAGGAGCGCAATTTGCCTCAAACTGAGCTTATTTTCAGCCCCAGAGCTGCTTATTGAGTTCTGAATTTCCGAGGCAGCTGGCTTTGGGGCTGAGCGCTGGAGTTCCGCTGTTAAAAATGAACTCCCCGGCTCTGCCAACAAGTCACTGACTTTATGAAGTCGTTAACCAGTGGATTGAAATCAGCTTTCTCTTCCGCTGCCATCCTCCTGCCAGGCGCCCATCCATCCATCACTCCCAGCTCTGCACATCCATCTCGGTGCCCCGGCGCCGTTCCCTTGGGTCTGCGTCGCAGCGGGATTCGGGTAGGGTGAGGATGCTGCGGATGATGTAGGTGAGAATTTCAGTTGCCTGGCTGCATAAAAAGCACATTTTTTGACGGAAATGGGTCATTCCAGCACTCGTGGTGCTGACAAATGAAAAGCACCAGCTGGGGTCTGGTGGGGTGAAGGTTGGGAACTGTGGTCCCTCAAATCTCGCTGCTCTCCCCACGGCTCATCCTGCTGCAAGGGGCTCATCCTGCCCTGACACGCTTCCCCTCTGCGANGGCACCAGCAGAATTCTCCCTCCACNTGCCAGTCCAGCACTGGCCAGAAAGCCCAGCCCCATCCAGCNCAGTGACAGAGAAGCTCCTGCGCTNGGCAGGGTACCACAACCTGATCAGAGAATTAATAGTNCAGGGGGGCAAAATCATAGATGAAGTCCCAAAGCAGGGACAGCGACGTTTAGGCCCAGGTCCTGCCCTGTCGCAGCCCCTGCAGAGCTGCACGGCTGCGAAGGCAGCTCCACCCACAGCATGGTCACCTTCCGCTGCGGTGGGACGTGCTGGCCCGGAGCAACAGTGGCATGGGATGGGAGACATAGGATGGGAGAGACAGATTTGCACCCAGAATAGCGGGGTTTCAAATACTCACCTGCACCAGGCAGTGAGGCAGTGGGTGACACCACAGCAGCCGCCCTGGGAAAGAAGTTCCTTCTTCTTGCAGGCTTTGCTGTGGCACCCTGGGGACCAGCTTTGCCACGGCACCCAGGGGACCCCAGCTTTGCAGCGGGACCCAGCAAACACCAGATTTCCTGCGAGCAGAGCTGAGGCAGGTCTTTCCCATTCAAGTGCTGGGATTTTACCTCCAAGATTCAAGCACTGGCTCAGCTCTGCCCACCGGGTGCAGCCTGTTGGGGTGCAGAGTGATCCCAAAAAAGGACAGAGCCATTCATGGCACCCCTGCTTCCTCAAGGAGAAGCAGCACAGTCTGAATGCTGTTAGCTACGAGCTCTGCTGAACCATACACCCGCTCAGCACGAACACTGAGGACCCTTTGCCACCTCCACGGGGACAAGCAGAAGAAAAAGACCTTCCTCCTGCCTCAGCCAAAACCTTTGGCTCAAGTTCATGGCAACGGACCTGAGCCAGTCCATGCCCATGACATCACTCTGCTCACCAAACCCAGAGCCGCAGCAAGAACTATCACCAGCTCCTCGCTGGCAGGAGCGATGAGCGCCCTGACAGCACATGTCCAGGAGAAACAGCAGCGCTCGCTGGGTCTTCATCCTGACGCACCCATCGCTCTCCCTGACCCAGAATTGGTTTTTGATGGATTGGCAAAACAAAAGCGCCCCAAACCTTCCAAGCAATAACGTGAGCCGTGGAGCTGAGAAGGAGCTGATTTAGCACCTCCCGGCCTCGCTGAGAGATGGATTCATGAGGAAGAATAAACTGCAGGCGAGTGATGAAAGCGGTGGGTGCAGGAAGATTTGTCACGCTCTCCGCTAGCGAGCACCACAAACCGTCCCGGCGGGAATATCACAGCAAAACTCTCCCCGCTTGCCCGCCTGAGCGATGCTTCCTCCCGCCGTGCCTCGCCACAGCCCCGCTCACCCCCAGCCAGGCTCCAGCGCTGGGACACGGCGCCCAGCCCGGGGGTCCCTTCTGGCCCGGGGTCCGTGAGCCGCGGCTCGTCCCCATATTCTGGGTCTCCACCGGTCCCCTGCAGACAGCCAGCGCCATACCCGTGTCCCTGGGGGTGTTACAGAGAGAAGTTGTCCTTTGGGATGTGCCTGGAGGGTTTTGCGGTAGGACCAGAGCTGCCGGGCGCAGGGGGATGCCCATGAGGGGATGCGCCCGCGGCCGCCCAGCCCCAACAGCCCAGGGCTGAGCAGACACGTGGGAAGGAGCAGCCCCAGTCCCCAAAAAACACTCCCAGCAAGCTGTGTGCACACACAGCCTCTTTGCTCTCCCGTCCTTTCGCTCTTCTGATTTAACTTTGTGCTTGTGTCCCTTGGCTCCTGCCCAGGGGATACAGACAGCACCAAGCGCCCCGCAAACAAAATAAAATTCTCCCGTACTGTACTGTCAGGATTACGTGAGATTTGTCAATATTTGCTCGGGATTGAGGTGAAACTGAACTGAGTGAGGCTAAGAAATACTGTCTGATATTGGATTGTGACATGACATTGATAGCCCGTGGTGGTGGCTATTGGCGCATCGCCAGCTGTTGAACTGAAAAGCCTCTTTTTTTTCTTTTTCTCCCCCTCCTCTGTATTTTAGCTTTAGGTAAACTGATTGCGAATCGCACATCGTACAGCCACAGAGCCAACGGGTACAGAGAACCAGCACCCTGTAACATGCTCAGCAGGGCGAGCTAAATCCGCACGCGTGCTTTGTACCAACGCAGGGAACAGCACAGCCAGGACAGAGGTGCCGCAGGCTGCAGCTCGCACACCCCGTCCTGCACCCCGACACACGGGGCCCCGCTCACCCCCGGGCAGCTCCCCGCTCCCCAGCGCTGCGGCTCAGCCCCACCTGGCTCCCACAACCTGCCTCTGGAGCAGCACGGATAGAGTCAGGCGAGCCACGAAAGCAACTAGTGAGAACCACAGATTTAAAATTTAAACATTTCTTACCCAAATTTTCCCTGGGTGGAGGAAAACACACTTAAAACATCTGCCACAGCGGCTCTGCGCAGCTTTTCAGTGCTGGTTTTGGGGTGCTCCTGCTCCCCATGCGCAGGGGAGCTCAAGGCTCACGGAGGCACCGGCAGCGCGGCTGGCCCTGCACGGATCCGGCCCTTCGGCCACCCCTCACTCGCCACAGCCTCACCGGGGTGAGCAAAGTCCGACCCTTCGTGCCACGCCAGGGCCAGTGGAGCCAGGGAAACTCATGAGGATGGGAAGTGCTGGGAGGGCATCGATGCTTCAGCAGGGCTGGGAGACCTTGGTGCCCACCCCCACCTCACGCACAACGCAGAGCTGCTCCCTGTCCTGGCCATCCGGCTAATTTCAATGCAGATGCTTGTAAATATAAAATAAATGGTAGCACGTCCTTTCACGGAGCTGCTGGGTGGCTGGCAGTGCTTCCCTCCACAGCAGGAGGAGGCTGAACCTGTTCAGGTCCTTCCTGGGGAAAGACACCCCAGGCACAGCACTCTCGGGCTGACACAGGGGATGGGGCTTTGCCTACAGTGTCCCCTGCGGTGCCAGCTCCCGAGAGGATGGGGTCTGGGGACACAGAGAGCAGGAGCGGCAGGGCAGGGCCAGAGAGGTCCCACAAAAACTAGGTTCCATGATAAAGGGGAAAATGGAGCCTCTGCGCAGAGACCCCAGCCCCCTTAGCTGCTCACAATGGACAAAGAGGGGGTCTCGGGGTTGAACCTGCACCAAGCAGCTTGGGTGTAACACCAAGAAGGCTGCAGAGACCCCAACCGTGCTGTCACGGCCCCTCTCTGCTGCACAGGAACGCTGGAGCATCCATCCGCATCCCTCAGCCAGCCCCTCGGTCCTGCCGGCTCCCCACGGCCCCGACGCCGGCTCCGGTTCCTGCAGCTCGCTCAAACGCCGGTGCTCTGAAGCTCCAGGAAGCTCCCATGCAGCCGACACTTCGTCAGCGCCTGGCACAAGCGCTCCAGGGCACCCCGAGGATGAGAACGGTGCCTCACTGCCCGGAGAAGGACGGCTCCTCCAGGACAGCTTGCGCTGCATGAAACACCCCTGATCTCCAGCCCTGTACACGCTGGCACACGGCACCAGGACACCTCACGCTGCCGAACCCCAGAGCCGGCCCCGACCCCCATCCCAGCACTGCGGGGCGTGGAGCTTCCCAAAAAGCCCTCGCTGATGTGGTGGCCCTAGGGCCACCTGGTCCCTGGCAGCTTCGGCCCCACAGCCAAGCGCACCGACGAGCCCATCATCACACTCCGGCTCAGCACCCACCAGCTGGCTGCTGGGTATCACTTTTGCACAACATGGTGACAGTTATTCATCAACAATTAGCAAAAAATTAACGCAAGAGTCAGATTTAATTATCATCTCAAACGCAGCATTAATTAGAAAGCAGTGGCAGATGGCTCTGCCCCACCTCCCTGCTTCACACANCCTCTCACAAGCCCCTCCTTGGTCTGCGGGACGCGCNTCGGCATGTTCGGCTGGGAACGCGTGCCCCATGGCAGANCTTTAGCNCTTGGTCCCCGGNGCGTGNCCGCGGGCAGCAGGCTGCTAAGGCAAAGGTTGGAAAAAACACATCCCGGTTGCTCCTGCTCTCCTTGCGTGCAGGGTTATGGGCATGAAACCCTGTCTCCACACTCATCCAAGGTCCAGAAATGCCAGCAGGCCACTGTGGACGTCGTTACAAGTGTTCCTGCTCTGCACCTCTGCAGTCGGGGAGGAGCAGACCCTGGCAGGGACAAGGATGGAGAGGAACTGCTGCTGCTCGTGGGATTCTCAGACCCGGCACCACAGACGCCTGGGACAGCAGGCAGAACAAATGCCTACGTGTCTCACAGGGCTGCAGAAAGCCCCAGCACAGCCACAACCATCAGCCCAGCACCCTCCTCCTCCCCTGTTGCCCCAGAGCTGGGACACCTTGAGGGTGCCCAGAGGTAACAGCTCCATCACTGCCACGGGTCCTCAGGGACACGCAGCAGAACCGTTCCCCTCCCAGGCGCTGGGCACCCGCTTTTGGGGATGCTCAGCGCAGCATTTGCTGCCTCCAGTGCTGCACCCGAGCCAGCACAAGGTGATTTATCCCTCCGCACGCAAAGCAAAGCCCTCCTGTTCCAGCGACGCCGCCAGGCCCGGCATCCCAGCACCCGAGGGCCGAGTCCCGCCGCGCCAGAGCCGGCACCGCGGGCGGGCGGCTGCACAAGCCTCTGCCAGAGTGAAAGTGCCGCAGAGGCGAAGAGCATCCCGTTGCCATTGGGTTTCACGCTCGCTGCTTGAAATTGTTCATTCGCGTCTGTAGCTCTGGTCACAGCAACACGCCATCAAGAAACCCTACGGCAAATTTCTCATCTTCCAGCAAGGTCTGGGAGCGTTAACGGAGCAACGGCAACGCCACGGACACGAGAGGGACGCGCTGCCGGTCAGCGTGCCGACACGGCACGAGACAGCCCTGTCCAAAGGCGGTGGCCGTGCTTCCCCAGAGCCCATCCCACAGGCTCAGTGCCCCAGTTTCCCCAACTGTCAACCAGTTTAACCACTTGTGCTGACAGGCCCGATCCCCCCCGTGCCATCAAACGTCACCTGATGGTTTTCTCACCAGAAGCGTGAGAGCCACAACCCAGCCGCGAGCCCACCCGAGGTGGAAGCCAGGCAGATACGTAAGGCACGCTGGGGCAGAGCGCGGGACTCGAGGGACGACAGAGGCTCCCTGCATCCCCAAACCGCAGCCGAATCCACCCAGCTCGTAACGAACCTGCCCAGGATTTATTCCACGGACCAGAGTTTGCACCATGGGACCGCTTGCACCATGGTCTCTTTACAGCCCTCCTGCCTTCGGGGGCATAAATTGTACTGCCATGGCCAGCACGGGAGAGAAAAGCCTTGGACTGTGTCTTCCCTGCAATAAATCAGCGCATTTTACATTTTATCTCCATGTCATTGCTGGTAGGGTGGAGCTGAGACCCGACCCTCCCTGCCGGGGCGAGCACAAGGGCTGGGAGCGGTGGTGCCAAGCTGGAGACCCCAGCATCGCCGCGGGGCCGCACCCCGGCAGGAGAGCTGCGCAGGCTGGGGGTCGGAGACAGGGCCTGAGGACGGCTCCGCAAAGGAGGGATTGCCTTGCTCGGAGCTGCACAAACGCCTCTTGCACCTTGCAGCTGATGAAGCTGGCGGGGCAAGGACAGGACGAGGAACGTGGACACCCTTGGCCAAGCGCCCCAAAAGCCACTGGCCCTGGCCGGGAGAGGTCCCAGACGAGACCACAGAGACTTCCGACCAGTTCAGCCAAGTTCATTCCAGCACAGGAGTGTCCGAGCCGAAATTCAAAACAGGAGCCATTAATAAGTGGTGACACCTCCCACCATCCACCCAGGATCACAGGAGCTCAGCAGGGTGGTGGGCACCTGCCCCGAGCTTTGCTCCCAGACAGCCGAGGAAGAGGGCTGAGGACGGTTGACCCCAGCTATTTTCTTACCAGGAAGCAGTCTTCTGATTCCAGCCCCGAACGTCAGGGCCAGTAACTCTCCTTCTCCATAACCGATGCCAGAGTGGGTGTACCCTTAATAATGAAGATGGGGTGTATTTTATCTGGGAGGAAACTGGCCACCTTGTTCCGAGCTTTTTTAGAACAAGGCAAACTTCTTCCCTGGAAGCCAAGCAAGTGGCAGGGTCTCCTGGGTCCCTGTCCCCAAGGACAGGGCTGTGCTTGCGGCAGCCTCGGGAGCAGCAGCTTTCCTGGAGGGTGAAATGGAAGATGGAGGTGCAGAGAGCTGATCCCTGGCTCTGCGGGGGGCGGCCGGGGGATGACGATGCCTCTGCAGCCTCCGGAGCAGCGCTGCTCTCCAGCCGCAGGCGTGGGTCCCCTCCTCCTCCCCTCCGCGCTTCAGCTGGCGACAAATTTTCCCCAGCTCTTGTTCTGTTAATAGAGACTAAAGAGACCATCGTGTGCTGCTGCTTCGTGATTCATGGAATCGCCGAATCACAGAATCATAGGTTGGAAAAGACCTCTAAGATCATGAAGTCCAACTGTCAACCCAACACCACCACGCCTGCTAAACCATGTCCCCTAGTGCCACATCCACACAGTTTTTGAACCTCTCCAGGGATGGGGACTCCACCACTGCCCTGGGCAGCCTGGGCCAATGCCTGACCACTCTTTCAGTCAAGACATTTTTCCTGATATCCATCTAAACCTCCCCTGATGCAACTTGAGGCCATTGCCTCTCGTCCTATCAGTGGTTACTTGGGAGAAGAGACCAACCCCCACCTGACTACACCCTCCTCTCAGGTAGTTGTGGAGAGCGAGAAGGTCCCCCCTCAGCCTCCTCTTCTCGAGACTGAGCAGCCCCAGCTCCCTCAGCCGCTCCTCATCAGACTTGTTCTCCAGACCCTCCCCAGCCTCGCTGCCCTTCTCTGGACACGCTCCAGCCCCTCAATGTCCTTCTTGGAGTGAGGGGC
>Ga0065711_1041452_pt1 | contig 16139 bp, 8 predicted proteins | sample Hoacrofraction12_FD_59098 | JGI IMG/M metagenome (GOLD analysis project Ga0065711, IMG submission 59098) | Hoatzin crop microbial communities from Cojedes, Venezuela - Epithelial fraction 12 v2 (version 2) | ecosystem: Host-associated > Birds > Digestive system > Esophagus > Crop | place...
ATCTCATTGTTGTGACCCAGGCTGAGGTTCCTGGCTTGGCAGGGTGGCGTTACGCGAGTTATTTAGTGGCGTTGCTATCCTCCACCCTCGGCCGGTGCGTGGATGGGGTGCTGAAGTGCAGAGGGTCGGTGCGCTGTGCTGGGCGGACGCTGGAGCAGCTGATGCGGAAGCAGCTGCCCGTGCAGCAGCTCGGGGTGGGCAGCTGGCGGCCGGAGCAGCCTCAGCTGTCCTGTCCTCTCCGATGCCTGGGTGTTGGAGGGTAACTGGAACTCCTCATTCCTGCTCGCACCCGCTTCCGGAGGAGGTGGAGGAGGGAGCCTGCCTTGGCTTTCTGGTGGTGTAAAAAGTCTGTCGCTTGTGGTTGTGCACAGATCTTCTGTCCCTGTTCCCTATGACCAGCGCTGTCACGTGCAGCCAAGAAAATCCTTCACCCAGCCGGAGTAAAGCCAGCTCTCAGACCTCTTGGGGTAGGGAAAGCTTAGCTAAGGATCTGCTTCCTTTGATCCTCCAACGAGGCCAAACTGGAACTGCTCGGGGCTGTTAAAATCCCAACGACGTGAGACTGATGCGAGTCCTGTTTGTTCCAGTGTCGCACCCTTTTGAAGCCCTGTGAAAAATAGCCCATGGGTTCCCCTTCCTCCTGCTGCGAACGGCCGTCTGAGCGACGGGAGGCCTTGGAGGTCCGGTCTGACCTTGCTGGCTCAAAACAAAGCGCAGTGCCTCAGCTCCGGTTTAAGAGCTGCGCTGGCGCAGGCTGGGCGAGCGCCTTGCTCTGCTTGATCTGAGCACTTTGCGGGTAGAGTGGGAACAGTTGGTTTTTATGGCTGGAGTTGGCTGGCATATGTTAACACCTCTCCTAAAGCTGGCCTGGGCATGAGTGCTACTGAGCTGCTTTCAGCTGTGCTTGGAGACCTCGAAGCACAGCCCGTTCCATCTGCAAGGGCTGGCACTAACCACGTACTGCACTAGTCTGCCTTGGGAATTTTATTTGTATTCATTTTCTTGCTCCTGTCTATCTTGTACATGCGGGTTTTTACTTGTCTTTTACAGCTGCTAAATACAGTAGCCCTTGACTAATGGCACCTGTTTCATGAGACAGATCTCGGCATAGTCCCAGAGGAGCTGGGTGGTGAGGGGAACGGGTTGATTCTTTCTGCTGTGCACTGGCCCTGCGGGGTGAGGGCACCCCAAAAGCTGCTTTGGCTGCCCTGAGTGGGTGTCAGGAGGATGGGGCCAAGCTCTTTTCAGTGGTGCCCAGTGACAGGACAAGGGGCAACGGGCACAAACTGAAGCACAAGAAGTTCCATCTGAACACAAGAAAGAACTTCTTCACTCTGAGGGTGATGGAGCCCTGGAACAGGCTGCCCAGAGGGGTTGTGGAGTCTCCTTCTCTGGAGATATTCAAGACCCGCCTGGGCAAGGTCCTCTACAACCTATTGTAGGTGACCCTGCTTCAGCAGGAGGGTTGGACCAGATGACCCACAGAGGTCCCTTCCAACCCCTACCATTCTGTGATTCTGTGATTCTGCGAGTGTTGTGAAGGCTGGGGTGCTGCACAGGCTTTGTCCTCTTCCTTCACAGCCGTTTGCTCCTTTAACAGAGAGAGGTCCAGACAGTTTTCATGGGGAGGGAGCCTCTCAGCCAGTATACAGAAGTCTTGTGTGAAGTAAAGGGACTAGATTTGCCGCGTAAAACTAGTTGTTTGTGGATTGCTGATTCTTGAGGATGCTGGACATGACTGCAGGTGAGGGAGGTTATCGGCTGTATCTCTTCAAAAAGTGATGTTTCCATGGCAGCAGATACAGTACAGGGAGTCTTCATGAAAGCCAATGGTTTTTTTGACCAGCTTTCCAAAAAAAAACCAAACAAACCAAACAACTCCATTCTTAGTTGAATAGGAAAGAGCAACAGTGTGGGTTGCTGAACCCTGTGCAGCAGACATCTGATGGGTGTGGAGTTTTTCGTGTTTTTAAGAGAATCTCATGTCCAGGTAGGATGATGATGAAATACTGTTGCCTATGTTGGAGTCTGTCTTATGGGCACTTCTGATTTGAGATTTGCTATACGGAGGAAGGGAGGTATTTACCCTTGTCCTTTTAATATCCTGCAGTGAGTAAGCAGAAAAATGTCAAACAAAGGGTGACTGAAAGGGAAAGCAAGCATTAAGCAAGATTAAGCACTAAATTGAAATGCTCTTGTTCAGCCAAAACTGTCACTCTGTGTCAGCTTCAATTTAAGACTCCGGAGGGACAGCTTTCTCTCCTGTTAAAGGTAGCGAGGATCTTCAAAGGCCCTCATATTTGAGTGTGTATTAGAGAGATTGGGAGCCTTTGCTTAAAAACCTTGTATTGGATGGTAGGCTTTCAACTAAAAGCTTTCTCTTTTCAAAAGGGCTGCAGTAACAGACCAATACCCGTAACTTTCTAATCTGTATCTCTTCTGAAGGTTCAATGTCACTCCTGCCGTTTCATCTTGCTCCTCTTCCTACTTCTTCCCTGCTCCTGGTCAAAAGAGTGGAAAGAACATGTAGCTGTGTGTTGGCTTTGGCAGAGTGATACCATGAGCTAGGGTAACGGGCATTGAATATGGTTGCCCTGCTATGAAAACACTTACCTCTGGCAGAGGTGTAGACAACTGCGTGGATTTCTTTGCCATTGCAGCTACAAGTGGCAGCAGTCGTCTGCAGGAGTCTGCAGCAGGCTGCCCTTTGGGAAGGAGCAGTGCAGCGGAGAGTACGCTGGCTGCCAGTGAATGCTGGTGTGCGGAGAAACGCTCATTGTGCTATTACTTGCTCCCAAATAGAAAGGGGTGGATTGATGCTATCTAGCGAGAAACCAGCGCTACTATTGTGGTGCGAATGCTGTCACTGAAAGAGGCAGCTTTCCTGTTTCACAAGCTGACTTCTATATTGCAGAGTGTGAGAGCAGAGCAGTAAGTGTCCTGGGATGCTGAGAGTGGAGTGCTTCAGCAAATGTGTGCGCCGCCTTGGCTGAGCCTGGGATGCTCTGTTCATTTCTGCAGAACTAAGGTCCGTAGGAAGGTGATGTGCCGCACATGGTTCACGGTGACAGGCTTCTGAACTGTCCCTCTGCTGCTTGTAGCCTACTAGCAGCACAACAAATGTGGGCTGTGCTTGAAAACTTCATAGGCAAAGAGGAAGCACACTTTGTGTGTGTATATATAGATAAAAAAAGAAGGCAAATAATTTATTGTTAGTGTAATTGAAAGTTTAATGATTGCACTCAAGATTTATTATTAGTTTAGATCCTATTACAGAAAAAGACTATTTATACAGATGTGCCACCTTGGTACATGGTTTAGCAGGCATGGTGGTGTTGGGTGGATGTTGGACTTGATGATCTTAGAGGTCTTTTCCAACCTTGATGATTCTATGATTCTGCAAAAGTTGTGGCCTGTTACTAGCAGTGTTAATACTGTATTGTGGGGTAACAAAGAGGCTGGTGAGCAGCTGCAGCTTGCTGGGGGTGGTGGGAAAGGCTAGCAGAGGCAGAACAGCAGGTTTTTTTCCTGTTTTGCTTTCCCTTTTCTAACAGCTAGAGGGAAGTGGAGTTTCATCAGAGCCCCCTAAGCCTGGGATACAGAGGAAAAGGTGTGGCAAGGGAGGCAGCCTGGCCTGGACTTGGTGTTTGCAGTCAGGTGCTTCGCTAGGATCGGGGCCCATGCTTGGCAGTGATCTTGGTTCATGAGAAAAAACTCAAAAACGTTGAAAATCAAATTTTCTAAGTAATGCTTCTTAGCTGCTCTTTAGCATGGCAAAACTGTGTATTTCAGCTGTGAGCACTGGGGATGTTGCTCATGTCTGTTTTGCTTTGTTTACTTTTTTCTGAAGTATTTTACTAGCAGGAGTCCTAAGGTGAGCAAAAAGCATCCTACCCATCCTTCTCTCTCCAACTGTTCTTTGCCTAAACATATATCACATCATGGCATTAGAAAGTCTTGATTAATTTGATTTGGATAGCAGAATTTAAAAGAAATCCCCCTGATACTTCCACTCGAGTCATTACTGTCTGATGTTCATTGCAGTGCTTTACAGCCATCCAGTCCCTGGGAATGCTCTGCAGCCGCTTCCAGGAAGGGCTGCCTTGGAAGAATGCCATTTTGCTAAACTTGCATATTCTGGTCCCCTGCAGTCTCTGCAGAGTAGTCTAGGGTGCTGATGTGTCCCCTGCTTTTCCTCACACAGGCTCCCAGGAGTGGAGCTGTACAAGGACTTGCCTATCCGAATCTTTAAAGAAGCTGTCCGTGAAGTAAGAACCAGTATTTCCAAACCAAAAGAAGGGGCATGGGTGTGAAATGGGCACAGCTCACGCTGGCCAAAGTGTGTCTTGCTCTCTAGTTGCTGTATTGCCCCGTGGAGGACAAATCGCTTCAGCACAGCTCAAAAGTGTTTTGCCTGCATCTGAGAAGTCTCAAGAAGCAGGCTGAAGGCAGAGCAGAAGCCCCCAAATCAGTCACTGGTTTTAGCTAACCTGCTGACTCTTCTGTGTGCTTTGATTACTGTTTGCAAAGCTTAGTTTTATGCCTGAACATAGACAGGCTTCAGTCCGCTTGAGTGGATCACACGCTGCTGCATGCTGTTTCCATAGCACTACTCAAATCTGTGCTAGGCAGTCCCTAAAGAGGCTTGCTGAGCAGCTGATGTCTGCTCAGGGATGAGGAGCATCAGGAGTAGTACCAGCCTGGTGCACAGGGTGGGGAAGGAGCCGTATTTAACTACTGACTTTCCTGTTGCCAGAAGTCACTGTCTTGCCAGAAGGAAAACAGGCTATTTTACTGCAACGTGCTTTGCTTGGAGCCGTGAGCTGTTAAAAGCACCATTCACGCTGTGTGTTTCATCTCCTTGACAAGTCACTAGCATTGTTGTGCTCCAAAACTTTTTCTTTCCGAGGGAATTTGATCTTGACTAAAAGGATAGACCTGCAGCGAGTTCTTGTCTTTCTCTTCTCCCAGGGCTGCTCTGGTGCCTGCTAGGCAGGTATTTGGTTTACCTTCTTGTCCTCCAAGTTGTGAGAGCCCTTTGTGTCCACTGCCTAGGCAGACTCTTCAGGTGCCGTGCAGCCATAGTGCCCTGAGTAGGTAGTGTACGGGCCCTGGAGCGAGGGATGTGTCCTGGATGTGTCCACCCTCTGTATCCAGAGCATTGCTGTGTGGTCTGTCGCTGCATCCAGAGTCACTTGAAGGAGCAGGGAGCAGAAATTACTGCAGAGGATCTCAAGGAGGTAACTGTCTGGACATCTGAAGAAGGCCGGGTGATGTGTCTGAAGTGACAAGCTGGGGTTGTGCTGCTGCCTGCCAAGCCGTTGCTCATCCTTGATCTTCTTACTGAGCAAGACTGAGCACAGCATGGATCTGGCTCCCTACTTCTCCCAGGTCTCAGGCCATGACTGGACCCCTGCATGCTATCTTCCCCACCAGCTCCTGCTCCAGGGTGTGTGGGGACCTGAGTCCCAAGCCTGGGCTGGGGTCACACACCCCAAACCCAAGTTAAGGATGTGTGTGGGGGGATCCTGTGCTCCATGGAAGTTGGCCTTTAATTTATGTAGCTTAACTGCTAAAAACTCCACTGCAGCTTCTAGCTGGCTAGTACTGTCGTATGATTTAAGTGCAGTAATTTGGAAGGAGGGAAAGACTTTAAAGCCTTACTGTTGTTTTCTCCCATAAATCAATCCTTAACTGCAGTGAAGGTGTGTTCTGGACACCCACTTTAAACCTCCTCATCTGATGATTCTGAGGAAGGAATAAACAGTCGCTGCTACCATTTAAACAACTGTTTCTAGGAATCAGTCTTAAATACTGCCTTTTCTGAAATGTTTGCGTTGCTTAACGCACTTCTAGCAAATGCTGAGATACAGCAGTGAGACCTGTCTGGACCTTGTGTACTGCTGCGTGAGCTTTGTGTACTGATCTTGATGCTCTGCCAGGACTGCAGATCAGTCTAAATAATGGTCCTTTCTGGGTTCAGTGCCTTGCTACAAAACATGTTAGCACATTACTCAGTCCAGCAGAATGAGTGTGGACACTAAGCAGGTAGTAGTAAACTTCTTTGGTAAAATAAATTGCAGGGTCTGAATGATCTCATCTTTTTTTGAAGATGATGATCTTGTTCACGTCTAGAAATCAAGTCCTGCTTTCTTGCCCTTTGTGTTAATCTTTAAATACTCAGTCAACTATGTTTTTTCTTTTCTGGAGTAATCTCTGAATATTTAGTGTTAGGGGCAGAATTCATTTTTGGACTGCATCGTCTCCAACAGTTAACTTGGTCAGAGAAGTACATCTACTGCAAGTGCATCCTTTATTACTCTGTTCCAGCAACCAGTGTTGTGATTTGATATGAGCTTGTTCAGTTGTGTTTCCCATCAAGGGAGTCAAAAAACAGAAACTCACCAGGCATGTAACAACTGCCAGAGAGAAGCTGCCCACTGGTTAGGTTGGTTAGTTGGTACAAGCGCTTCTGTAGCGAAGCAAGAGTTTCATGGCTTTGCTGGAGTGTGTATGGGGGTACGTGTTCAGTACGTTTCCCCACAAATCATGGTTGTGAAGACTTGGTTTTGGCAGTCCAGTAGTCCTGCAGGAAAGGCAGTTGGTGCTCTGAGCATGGCTGGGATGGTAGCTGAGCCTCTGGCGTAATGCATCTCTCTGGGTGGATTGCTTAAAACACCAGCTGCTGAGCTGCAGGTTGTTCACACTATTAAGTTCCTGCAAATTGTTCTGTGTCAGGGCAACCCCTCCTATCAATACAGGCTGGGGGATGAGGGGATTGAGAGCAACCCTGAGGAGAAGGACTTAGGGCTACTGGTGGATGAAAAGCTGGACATGAGCCACCAATGTGCGCTCACAGCCCAGAAGCCCAATCGTATCCTGGGCTGTATCCAAAGCAGTGTGGCCAGCAGGTCGAGGGAGGGGATTCTGCCCCTCTACTCTGCTCTGGTGAGACCTCACCTAGAGTCCTGCGTCCAGCTCTGGAGCTCTCAGCATAGGAAAGACATGGACCTGTTGGAGTGGGTCCAGAGGAGGGCCACAAAAATAGTCAGAGGGCTGGAGCACTTCTCCTATGAGGACAGGCTCAATGAGTTGGGACTGTTTATCCTGGATAAGAGAAGGCTCCAGGGAGACCTTGTTGCAGCCTCTCCATACTGAAAGGGGGCTTATAAGAGACAGAAGGACAAACTTTTTAGTAGGGCCTGTAGGGACAGGACAAGGGGTAATGGTTTTAAACTAAAAGGGGGTAGATTCAGAATGGGTATAGGGAAGACATATTTTGCAATGAAGGTGGTGGAACATTGGAACAGGTTGCCCAGCGAGGTGGCAGATGCCCCATCCCTGGAAATATTCAAGGTCAGGCTGGACGGGGCTCTGAGCAACTTGGTCTAGTTGAAGATGTCCCTGGTCGTTGCAGGGGAGTTGGACTAGCTGACCTTTAAAGGTCCCTTCCAACACAAACCATTCTATGAGAAATCACAGACACTGTCTGAATCGTTAATTGGGAAACCTATCCCACCCTTAAACAGTATTTGCGGCATCCTGCTTTGATACCTTTCTGTGTGGATTGCAGATGAACAAATGCTATGGTTGACAAGAGCAGCAGTGAGCAGGGAGAATTAGTTTCTGCCTATTTCTAAACAGTAGCAAGTAAAACCTGTTGGAATTTATGCTCTGAAGCTGAATGGTTTCCGTTGGCTAGCATGCCTGTCACTGAGCAGGTTTTTTGGCATGAAAGATTTTTGCAGATTCTATACGAAGGAGAGCAACACGAGTTGTCAGTGGAATCTGCAGAGTAACCTGTGGAGTGCTTCTTGCAGTGGCAAGTGAGTGTTTTTGGAGTAAATGTCAAAAGGGGGAGCTTTACTGGAATAATTTTACAGTCATCTTTAATTTCATTCTAGCACACTGGTGTGTGAAGGCTTTAATATGCTTCTGTTTCTTACTTACAATTCAAGAGCAAACTTCACCTTGGTGAATCACAGAAACGTAGTTTCCTGCCATCCCCAATGAAAAGTACTTTCCTATTCAAGAAGCATCTTTCTCAAAAGTCAAAATACGGAATGGGAAGAGGGATATAAAAGTCGAAGGAAGACCTCTGTTTGTCATCAAGAGGAGCTGAGAAGACTTTTTAAGCTCTTTGGGAGGGAAAATGGAGAAGTCGAGGACAAAGCAAGCATCAATAACTCAATAATGAAATAACTAAACTGCAGTCTGCGTGTTCCGAGGCAATGTCACTAGAGAGGTGGTGTTTCCCCTTCATGCAGGGTGGTGACAGCAGCATTTCCGAGGGGTGTGATGGCTCCTTAATAACAGCGCTATAGCACAGCTCCCTAGCTGAAGTGCGCGTTTGGGGATTGACAACTGGGAGTGAGCAGTATGCAAGTCAGTGCTTGGACTTTCCCCTCTTCAGTGTCCTGATCCAGTTTTTATCTGGTGATGCAGAATGAAAAATTGTGAGTTGCATTATTAATAGCTATTTAAGCTCTGAATTATTCTGAGTGGTTTCTGTGCTGATGGCCGAGCTGTGATGTGCCAGACCTGGTGTAATAGTAATGTGCTGGGTATCAGCTAGATCAATCCTTAAGCGTAAAGTTTGAAAAGTTTACCAGACTGATCCATTTAACTTTAAACTTTATTTAACATTTAAACTTTAAACAGAAGTGATCCATTAAACTTGGACTGCAGCATGACCGGTACTTAGAGAGGTTACAAATACATGTATTTTTTTGTTTGATGTTTATAGTTGTGAAATGGGGTGTGTGGTGGATTAACCTGTGCGATAGGGAATGATGCTAAGCTTGGGCTTCACTTGGCAGTGCAAAGCTTTATTCCTAGGGTTTGCAGTGGTGTTCAGTTCCAGGTCAAATACTGTGAGGAGGCAACTTGCAGAAACAGTGCAGTGCCGTTCTGGACCAGTTGCTTACTAAAAGCAATGGAGGTCAGTTTTCTTTAAACAAAAAACACCCAAACCCCAAAAACCATGTAAAACCAAACAAAAATCCCCAACAAAACCCCCTTCCCTTCTCTCCCCTCAACTTTTAGGGCTGAAGCTCAATTTCCTTCAATACACATTCTTTGAACTTTGATCCTTCACGCCCGATGCGCTTCTTCTCTCCCCCTGTAGTTTCTATCACATCGGGCTGTACCAGGGTCAGGAAAAATGTCTGCCCAATTTTGTGTTCATCTAGATATGTTTTGCTAGTTTTGTCCACTCTCATATACTTCAGTAAAATAAATGGTTTAACTTGCTCCACTTAACTTTGCTGTGAAATGTAAGTGAGGAGCCTGGAGACCAGCTTATCCAAACATGCTGATGTTTAGGAAAACCTTCATGTAGAGTGGACTGGGACACAACTAGATCATGCATGAATATATGAATGCTGCTTGGAAATCTTGAGAGATTAATACTTTTATGATCTGAGATCAGTACTTTTCTGATCTGAACCTGCATAGGTTGTAGAAAAGCAAATATAGATTGCCCGTAATGTCACCCAGAGGTGAAAAGTGATGTCTCGTGCCCAAAGTCCGATCTGATGGAAAGGGGTATGCTTAAGTTCTTCTAGGACCTGGAAATCCTTGAAAGCTTTGTCTCTGGACAACCTTTCTTGACGCTTTTCTTTGCCTTCCTTTGCTTTTGGAGTGATTGGTGTTTCATGACTGTCTGTTGATTTGTGTGACAGCAGTATCTCTGTAGGCTAACAGTTTCATTTAATTTACTGTCCTAGTCTGACTTGGAGTAGGAGCAAATGTCTCTTAACAGGATTTGCTCAGCTCAAGCAGCATTAAAAGTCATTCAAGGACATGTCAGTCGGATAAAATCTCACAGGGTTTATTAATATAATGGAAACTTCAGTGGTTATAATACTTTAAAGGTAGATGCATTATCTGCATTATATTAGAAAACAACTAAGCCAGTCAGTGCAGTTGGTTTGTTAGTGGATTGCTCCTGGTTCATTGTATACATAGTTGCAGCATTTTCCATCTTAGCTCTGAAATGAGATTAAGGGCAGTGCAGAAATATGCAAGTCCCCTCATCCTGAGTTTGACCAGTTTGCAGCCCTGGTAGAATGCGGTTCAAGGTCCCTTTGCTGGTGACAGCCGTTGCTCCAAATCAGTTTGGAAGCACTGCAGGAACTGGTGCTGCCCAGCTGGGTGTGCTGGGTAGCAATCCAGGCAAGCAGCAGCCAAACTGCATCAGGAATAGGGCACTTCAAGCACTACACGGTTGGATGGGTGACTGGTAGAATGCTGGGCTGTAAAGGAATAGGGAATGTATCTTGTTTGATGCTGCAGAGATAACAACACAACTTATTCTGTATTTTCAAATGAGAGATACCCAGTAATAGTGAACTGCCGAATCAGTGTGCAAGAGTGCTTTGTACCAGCAGTTTGTTGCTGTGCCGTCAGCACGCCTTTGTTGGGTCTTACTTTCGTAACTTTAGGTGAGCTCACCAGATTTCTGCGGTGGGTGAGAAATGTAGACGAATAACATGGGCTTGTCTTTGTTAGGGGCTCATCTGCTTGGATAAGCTACCTGACTGCCTCAATGTCTGTTGTTGGCTTTTAAGCACCTCATGGACAGGCTCGTTCTCTGAAGAGTTCGTGACAAAAATCATTACTAGTCTAAACGTGTGATTTGACTGGTTGGGGAAGGAGGGTCAGGAGCATGTTTTTATGACCTGAGAGGTTTCTGGGGCACATATGATTGCATATTTATTGTAGCAGTGCACTTCTACAGCTGGCTAGGCAGGGTTTTACAGTTTTGTGGACATTTCACACGAAGTTCTAAGATAAGCCAAAAGCAAAAATGCTGATAGGATTTCTACATAGCTTGCAACTTGCGGTTGCTTGTGTTGGAGAAATCATACTTTGTGTTACGCAATTACACTTGTTGACAGCACCAGTTTAAATCTTAAACTTGGTTAGTCAAGGCCCCAGAAGGGAAGAGAGTATCAACCCGGTGGTTGCCATCGTCTTGTTGAATCATTAAGCAAAAAACTTGTCTTTGTCATGGATAACTGAATAAGGAGCCAGACTGCAGCAGGAGTGCAGCTTAACCATGCAAGCAGTAACTGGTGTGTGGACGTTCTAGCAGAAAATGTACATTTTTACAGCTTTTCAGTTTCCAAGAACATGGTGTGACTGCAAGGAGCTGTGAGACTAGAGGAATTGGAAAGGTTTGTGCTTCTCAGGAGAGACCACTTAAAAGTAATTCATGGCCCAGGAACTTGTATGTAGCCACCTCTGTTTGGTAAGAGAGCTAGATTCAGCTGCAAGGTTTCAAATTAATTTCCACATTTTAATATGAATTTATTGGAGGGGTGTAATTCTCTCCCAAGTTGCAATAAGCTTAAAGTTGGGTTTGAGGACGAAAAGGGTAAGTGTAGAAGCATGGGCTCTTGTTCACTTTTGTAGCTTACTGGAGTGGCTCCAGAGTAGTATCAGTACCTTCAGTTGTCTTCTGGTACATTGTTTGGGTCTGGTTTAAGCCAGCTGATGCTGTGAGCCTAGAGGAGGGCAGAGTAGCCCAATGAGGGGATTAGGCAGAAAAAGAAAAGGCAAGTTATCCAAATAAACTAGCAAAAGGCTGGCTGCCAGGTTTCCATATGAAGGCTGCCACAGAGCGGTGCGTCGGTGTGTAGCAACAGAAGTCAAAATGATGCTTCCAGAAAGTACCATCGAATCTGCAGTGAGGTTGCTGGGCAAAGGTATTTGAACACTGCCTGCGTTTAGAAAATTGGGTAGGATCTTAGGAGAGCGCAGCCAGTTAGCTGTTTCTTTCATTAGTGTTAGGGTTGTTTGGAGTGGAATTATGTCAACAGGAGAAGGATGTTTTGACAAGATAGAGCTTTCCATACTTTGTTGTCTTCTGATGGTAAATTTCGCAGTGCTTCTAACAGTTTTTACTCCAGCTGGTGTTATGTGTGCATCCTTTGTGGGAGCCCACCTGCAGAGTATCGTGCTTTGACTATTTCTGGGCGACTTGTAGGACAGTGATAAAAATTGCTATGTCCCAAGCACAGTAGTGACTCTCCCAGTGCTTTTGAAGGGCAAGCTAATGTCTTTAGCAGAACTGATGCATTTGGAAGGTTTTGTGCCTGCTTTTGTCTGGACTGAGGGGCTTTGCTAGGAGAACCTGTGAGCAAGCTCTAGGGACGGTTGCTGAAGGAATAAAGAAAGCTGCACTGGAGTGGGTGAAGAATAAAGTGAGGAGTCCAAGAAGGGAATTCAAAGACTTAACTTCAGCCTATTTTCCCTGGGCTCTGTTTAATTGATAGATAAAGGGTGAGAGGAGGAGAGGCTCCTGCTATGAGGGAGCTTTAGCATAGTGACGCTGATGGTGAGTTTGTCTACTTCAAGCTTTTCTTTGTATACAGGAGTGAACTCTTCCTGCTGCAGAGGTATACATTCACTTTCCTCCTGGGGAAAGGCCGGTCAGGGAGAAGTGGCTGGCTTTCTAAAACATATTTGCCAAGAGCTGCTTCTGTGTTAAAGGTCTGGAATCATGTCTTGGGCCCAAGAATTTGCTTGCTCATTCATCTTGTGAGCAAAATGTAAGTCAGTCCCTTTTATGCAAATACAGGACCTTCTGCCCCTAGAATCTGGCCCAGCTGGAGTGGTCAGCTACGTTTTTCCTTCAGACTCCTAACAGAAATCAAAATAGTCTGTGCTGCAGTAAATACTCGTGCCTTGCTTGTATCGTAATACTCCTGTACACTGGGGAGATGTGTGGAAGTGCCAAGTCTCCCATGAGTCCATACCTCAGTTTAGAAAGTATGGGAGAAAATTGAACTTTATTCTGCCAGCAGGTAGGTATTTGCAAATATAATTCACAAGATGAAGGGCTGGCCACAGACCTCCCTGGGGAGGGCACCAGGACTCCTCATGTTCCCGGACAGTCTCTTCATGGTTACAGACCTTGGAGGATCGGGGTGAGCAGCCTGTGACTTTGTACAGCCCTTGTCTTAATCACAGGATGGTTGAGGTGGGAAGGGACCTCTGGAGGTATCTGGTCCAACCCTGCTGTTCAAGCAGGGCCACCCATAGCGGGTTGCCCAGGACCATATCCAGATGGCTTTTGAATGTCTCTAGGGATGGGTTTTGTGAAGTTCTTACCCTAAACCCCGTTGCTTGCTTCAAATTGTGTGCTGCTTGGTTGCTTAGGTGCTTCTGTGCTCTGTACTTCTGTCCTTGACAGTAAATGATGCAAATTCTGTGCTGCACCAAATCCAGGAACAAACTTTGTAATTACGTGGTAGGAGCTAGTGTGTACCTCAAGCATTGAATAGTGTGTGCGGGTATTATTAATGTATTGTTAAGACTACACCGACTACAGATGGTGCTTTTTTGGGGTGATTATCCTTTCAGATATCACAGTACATGATTCAGCCTCATATGTAATCAAATCTGCTTTGTTCTTAAAACTTAAGTATCGTTTTCATGGTGGGACCTGATATTGTGGTATGGGAATGGTGGGCTTTTCTGGAGCTGCTTTTCAGAAACGGAAACTCTGGGGTGCGGTGTTGAAAGAGGGAGATTTGCTTTAAGAGTGGAAAATAGCAGACGTCTTCTGAGGGAGGCTGGCAGTTGCTCCAATTGAACTCACTCAAGTAAAGCTTTTAATTAGATTGCAAGGTTACATACTAAAGTGTTGTTTAAACCAATCTGGTTTTGCGCTACAGCCTTTGCTTCCTAATATTTTCCAGCTGTCATCTGGCTGCAGCTCAGTACTGTTTCTCCAGCGTTTTTGACAGGTTCAGTCTTTTACCAGGGATTGGAGTCTCGAGGGAATGGCAGCGTAACTGCAATAAGCGGCTGAAGCCAAATAGCCAAATACATTCCTCAAATCTACCTGACAATGTTTTGACTCTGTTAACCTCACTTGGAAATGTTCCTCTGTATTTGCGGGGTTTGGCCTGACTTGTCCCAGGTCGATGCAGTGCGCTACCTGATCGCTGGTTCTGGGGTGCTGGCTACTGCATCCTTTGGCCTGGACTCTTCCCCTAGGTTGGAAATGGTTTTCACCTGTTGCTGGAGTTGGCAAACGTGACTGCTTTGACCACTGTTTCAGACACAGAACTTTGCCGTAAGTCATGGATTTCTGCCTAACTAGTATTGTAAGTGCTGGAGCAGTCTTTAAAAGGCAGTAGAGAACCTGTGCAAATACAGAGGCTCTGTCTCGTATGAAGAGGTTACTTACTGTGATATCAGCTTGTCTAGCGGCAAAATATGCCAGAGTGTGGATCTACTCCCTCACAAGATCTCAGGAAATTAGTCTGAGTTCATAATTGGATTGGCAGAAGGAGGGAAGACAACTGCTGCCTTCGCTAAGACGTACATCAGCTGCCTGAAATGCTGTGGACTGAGACTCTGGTTGAAGAAAAGAGCAATACCAGCAACCCTGTGATCCTTAACTGTAACACTAAGAAGTGTTTGTGTTGCAGGGTGATACATCTTGGGAGAACACTGATCATTCTAAGAGGATTTTGTTTGGGATTTGTTTTGTTTGTTTGGGATTTGTTTTGTTTGTTGGGGTTTTGGTTTTGTGTTTTTTCTTTTTAATATGAGTAAGTGAAGGCGGCATTTAGTCTTAAGAAAATGCTGGGGAAGATATTTCTGTACAAAGAACCATACTGGACAATGCTGTTGCATCAGGGCAAGCTAACCTAGAGAAAGCATGTGGGGGGAGGCTGAAGTAAATGAGATTAATATGGTGGTGTTGAGTTGGACTCTGCTAGAAGATAGCAAATGCCTAAACCCTTAAACCACAGTCTGCTGACCATTACTGACAGAGCTGCAGAAGCCTGTGCTCATTCAGCAGCTGCTATAGCTGAGCATTTCCATTCATGTCATGGACAAATCTCGGGGGCTGAAAGAGGTATCTGCTGTTAAAGGGAGGGGAGAGAGCACAGCGTGGAAATAGGAGAAAGAATGTGCTAGTTTAAGGCTTGCTTAGTGTTTGGGCTTCTATCCTGCTGCTTCATGGCATCTTTCTCTCTTAATGCAGTTTTAAGGCCTTGGATTGGGTGCTGAAAGGCTTTACTCGTCTGTAAACTGGTAAGGATTTGAAGATCAAATTGATGCTACAGAACCTAGAGTGGCTTAAGATGCTTAAGTAGCTTTATAGCTCTTAAAATGGCTTATGCCCTATAAAACTCATTTGGAGTGGAGAGAGGAGCCTGACTGTTGCTGCCTGATTGGGATCTACCTGGGAAAGATGGTGTGGGGGAAGACCTGGCTGGAAGTCTTTGCCCCAGCCGCAGTTACTGGAGTGCCTCCAGTCAGTCTTCCCTGTCAGCAGACTGCAGAAGATGCAAATTCAAACCACGTGTAGGCTGAGCAGGCAGTTGAATCTTAACAATCAACCTTGAAATAAAAGATGGAATCGTTTTTGCTGTGCCCCCAAAACAGCAAGCACCCCTTCCCCTTCTTTGGCAACAAACTCTTCCCCTCATCCTTCCCCATCCTCTTTTGCTTGCTGAATTAAGTGTTGGCATCATGGTAAGCTTGCCAAAAGTATGGGCTGTGGTGCACAATTTGGCGTGTCTGTGCTTAAACAGGACACAGACACAGGACGTCCAAGATGCTGAAGGCACCCATGTAGCAGCAGAACTCTGGTGAGGCACAGATCCTGTGGAATGGTTATTTAGGTAGCTTTATAGAATCATAGAATCATAGAAAGTTTTGGGTCGGAAGGGACCCCTAGAGGTCATCTAGTCCAATTCCCCTGCAGCGAGCAGGGACACCGCTAACTAGATCAGGTTGCTCAGAGTCCTGTCCAGCCTGGTCTTGAATGTTTCCAGAGATGGGGCCTCCACCACCTTTCTGGGCAACCCGTTCCAGTGTTTCACAACCCTCATTGTAAAGAATTTCTTCCTTATATCCAGCCTAAACCTAACCTGTTTTAATTTAAGACCATTACCCCTCGTCCTGTCACTGTTGTTTCTGCTAAAAAGATTGTCCCCATCTTTCCTATAGGCTCCCTTTAAGTACTGAAAGGCTGCACTCAGGTCTCCCCGCAGCCTTCTCTTCTCCAGGCTGAACAAGCCCAACTGTCTCAGCCTGTCCTCATAGGAGAGGTGCTCCAGCCCTCGGATCATTTTTGTAGCCCTCCTTTGGACCCGCTCCAACAGTTC
>Ga0065711_1041453_pt1 | contig 16139 bp, 9 predicted proteins | sample Hoacrofraction12_FD_59098 | JGI IMG/M metagenome (GOLD analysis project Ga0065711, IMG submission 59098) | Hoatzin crop microbial communities from Cojedes, Venezuela - Epithelial fraction 12 v2 (version 2) | ecosystem: Host-associated > Birds > Digestive system > Esophagus > Crop | place...
CATCGTAGAAAGCTATCAGATTGGTCAGGCATGATTTCCCTTTGGTGAATCCATGCTGACTACTCCTGATAACCTTCTTTTCTTCCACTTGCTTGATGATGGCCTCCAGGATAAGCTGCTCCATCACCTTACCCGGGATGGAGGTGAGGCGAAACCTGTATTTCAGCTCCTATACATATTTTAATGAAAATGCCTGAGAATTCGAGAAGCCAGAGCATGGCTATTGCCTGGTGGATCGGAAAAACAAAGATAGATCACAGTAAATTAACCACACAGCATAGCTCTAATACATTTTCTGTTAGCGCATTATCTTCTGCACGTGGGCTAAATAGACTGTCTTAGACTGGCTGTCTCTGGAAGCTCTACTTGTATTCCAGGCTCTTGTTTTAAGGCTCACATTGTGATTAAATAAACTGTCTTAAGCAAGAGCCAGTCCTTGACTAGACTGAGTCAGAGAAGTCTGGGCAACTTACAGAAATACTAAACGTGAAATTCTCTTTGTTTCAAAGAGGACTGCTACTGGGGCATTCCTGCAGCAGAATACTTCCAGCTCTGTGCTGGCTGGTGAGGATACAGAGAGAACAGCAGCAGACCTGGGACTGTTACTCTGGCTGCAAAGAAGAATGCTCACCATTTGTTAATCTTCTTGATCGGTACAGAAAGTGTTTATCAAAATATTAAAAGTACACAGCGTACAGAGCACTTAGGGTCTCTCCTCTCACACCGAGGAGACACGTTTTTAAGGTGGCAAATTCAGCCTGTGAAAAGACGTTTGTTACATTTGGAGATGAATATCATAGAGTATAGCCTTTAATTATGTCCTTACAGACTGTGTTTTCCTTATATTCTGTGACAAATGCCATGGACAGGACGAGTGATATTGTCAGAAATTAATCTATGTTCTTCTTTTTCCTCTCCTGTCCTTAGATCAATATGTAGCCTTTGACCATCTTGCTTAACACCATTCAAACTGGTATCCAAAGAAAAAATGAATTACTTACATGTGGGCTTTCTTCTGAAATTTGCCTGTAGAATATTTCCCCCAAACTAACTTGGTTTTGAAAACTCTGTCCAAGGCAAAGGAGCTTGTTATTGGGTTTTACAAATGGGAAGAGAGTGATAAGAGAGCTTAACATCAAAAGTATCTACGCTAGACTCACAAAATTTGTGCTGTAGAGAGTTTTTGTTTGGTTGGTTTTGCATTGCTTTTTTTAGAGTGCTTAGCATTATAGAGCACTTTGAATATTCAAGTACAGTTTCTGTTGACTTCTGTCTCCATGGGCCAGTCTTGTCAAAGGAGATATCGAAGTCCTGAATTGGGCACCGACAAATGAGGAACTCACAAGTTGGAACTGATGCTTCTGAACTATTACTATTCAAGAAAATGCAGGCATCAGTAGTCCAAAGACAGAATCAGATTCTCAAGTTCTGCATTTAGTTGTTTTCATCATGAAAATTTTATTTCTCAGTATGAAATCCATCACTGTAAGGAAAATAATTTGTTGAAAGGAGTTTTCTAAATGTCGTAGAAATGAAAGTCTTCAATACTGCTCAAACAGTTATTATAAGGGAAGATCATGGCTACTTTTAACAAGATACTTGGCCTATTTTTGAAAAGTATTTAGGACATGATTTCCAGTGATGGCAGAGAATTATTTGATATTCCAATATATCCCTTCAATTCTGTGTTTGCACTTACAGCCGTTGTCATGCACCCTAAGGAATAATAAATACAAACAGAACCATTTTGTGATTTCTAAATCCATTAAAATCTATTGATATTATCATCTTTTATTACTTATACCTCTGCTGTAATTTTCTTTTCTCTTTATGTATATATACAAAGTAGATAAAGCATATCTTCCTTAAATGCTTCTTCAAACTGCTAGATTTTACAAGTAGTATGAAGAACATACATGTGAAATGAACTGCAACTAGAATATTCTTCTCTATCAAGATCCTGAAGGAATGATTAAATATAGTTATTGATATTTTCATTTAAAGTCCGTGTTGAGAAACATCTTTCTGATATAAAAATGTTGTATAAATAATCGAACTACTATTTTTCAATTGTGTTTAATTTCTTGCAAAACTTTGGCATTAATGAAGTATTAAAACAACAAGTTTCCCCTAAACTGCAACTCTTCCCTAATGCAAATGTTGAATTCTTTGCAACCACTGAAACAATATTCTTTCATCTGAAACAGTGTAATATGGTTATGTTTAGGAATCCTTCAACCTTTCGCCAGTATTTAGCTATTGCTTGAAAAAATTTCATCTGAAATGCATCATCTGCTTTTGGTCTTGATTTTCTTCTCAACATCTTATGCAATGTCTTCAGCTTTTTGCATTCTGCACTTTAACAGTTCCCTGGACTATTTCCATGTCCTGAAGGATCTGTCAAGGGATTTTATTGCGCCAAGGTCATCTTCTGGACTGTGTTTGCCTTTAAAATACCATGATAGTAAACAAAGCTGAATGTAGAATTAGCTACCTCGCAATATTCAGTCAACAGGATTAATAAAAAAGCAGTTACAGTTTAAAGTCCGGCCATATGTAACAGAACATGAACTAAAGCACAGCTCAAATGAGTGGTCATTTTTGGATGACGAAATATCGGGAGTGGATGGGCTTAGTCCTGAATCCTCTTTCATTAGTCATTAATGAATATCAGGTGCTAAAATTTAATCTGATGCTCAAGGAAGTAAAGTTTTTGAAATAAAAACAATTTAGTAGGCTTTTTCTTAGCTGTTCCTTTCAGTGCCTTGCCAGTGCTTCACAGATTATGCATCTTTCCTGTCACAAGACCTTCAATACTCCATTTTGAACCGTTATTGCAAATACCAGAGTCATTAATGTCTTCTCTGACTTTTTCATATAAACTGTAATCGAAAGTAATTTTTAACATGGATTTTTTGTCTTGTGAACTTTGTTATTTCTCTGTCAAGAAATAGTAAGAAAAGGAACTTCAAAATATCTATAGGGACATCAAACACAAAAGTGCACATTATGCATCTCACATATGCTATATACATGTCCATAACTGCAGACTTTGTTAACGTTGTTTTAATCTTTCAGGGTTTGGGTATTCTTTACAGAATGAAACACAACCAAAAAAAGCCCACAATAGCTCCATTACTCTTCTTCCACGTGTATAATTCTCTTCTCCCTAAAACGTACAGTGGCTTTTGTGTAAGTAACTGAATTTGCTGCAAATATGCATACCATATAGGTTCTTAAATTTTACCCTATAACACAAGAACACTTGCAATTTAAAGACTAAGCCTAACCCTTCACTAATTAAAAAGATTTTAAAGTAGAAGAAATTGGAGCAAAACCACTGTTTCAATGCCTGTGACCTGGTGAGCAAGAAATGTTTTGCTTTCCGTGTGGTTTTATAAAAATTGTCAGAATACTGTAGTTTTAAACAGTCAAAGACTTAAGAGGCTGAAAACTGAAAAGGAAGTGGCAATTGTCTGACACTAAGTGATACATTAAAAGCATATGAGAGGTTTTTAAAGTGGCTTTGTGTAGAAAATAACGAGCTACAGAGCTGCTTATAGCAGTAAATTGCCAAAATTGTGATGTTCTAATACTGCCTTTACAACAGGTTCTCATTCTGTGCTCTTTGTCTTCCTTTCATTATTTGTAAAATACGTGACACTATAATTTCTGATAATATACCCTGGTAACTCAACTAAAGCTGCATGCCCCTGCAAGGAGTGATGCCTTTTCATTTGACAGAAGTGACTGAAGGGGGTGTTTCCTATGAGCTTTGGAAATTCTTCAGAAACTCATCTGTCCCGTAGAAATTATTGGGTTTCTTACCTGTGAATAGCATTAAGGAGTGGTCATTTTGTGTCATATCTTTGACTGATGTAAATCCTTTAAATGTAAAGGATTTAAGGCGATTTAAAGCAGAAAAAGCCCGTGTGTACAAATAACTTCTCTCACCTGTTTTCTAAACTAGTAGAAGATTTTTGAAAATCTTAAAATAACAATTCTCAAATAGAGATAACGTTCATGAAATCTATGGACTAATTTAGAAGCGTGACTTTAAACATCCTGGAAACTTCTGAGATGTATGGAATACTGTCTTTTCAACTAAGACCCCAAGAATCACGTTTTTAAAAACTAAACCATAAAGGGATTAGATACTGTTAAAAGGCCCTGATCAACAGAAATTTGAAGCACATATTTAGTTTCACTCTTATTTAGTGTTACAATTCCAAAAATATTTATCACGTATGTCAATTCCTCTGAGACCAAAATGAAGCTCATGAATGAATGTTTTGTTGAACACGCCAGGCTTAATGGAACTTAATGTCTTAATGACCATACCTATTTCACTCAGAAGTGATAAAAATTTACTGCTGACCATTGGCTTCAGTAGAGGTCTCCCAGTTCCTATTGTTCAGCGATATACAACTAACTTTGTTCACCAGTGTTTAATGTTTCTGGTTTAGCTTTGTTCATATTTTGTCCTGCTTTTCATCTAGCTAACATTACAAAACTGCTTTGTCTTATGGGTTGAGTTGGTTAAGTTACCACAGAACATATTCAATAAATGTGCATTTCAATCCATCACTTTTTAGCATATATCACCAATTATACACCTACTGAGTAATTACATATTAAGTTCAATTCAATGGCTATTAAAATTAACTGTCAATGAATATACACAGGCAGAGCTGATTAGAAGCTTCAGTATGAGAATAATTAATCAACAGATTTCTATTTGTGAAAATCAGATTTTTGCAGGAATATTTGAGTTTCAAAAAATGATCATTAAGAGAAATACTTCCTTAAATCTCAGATATTTCCTTTCTCATTCCTACCAAGCCACAGGAGACGAAAGCCTCTGTGGAGGTGAATGAAATAAAGACTAAGTCCTTCAGTGGGAATGCAAAACACAATGTGACAGGAACCTAGTGCAAGAGCATACAGACACCTGAATGTGAGTTTCCCACTTTTTTGGTGAACATACTGGGCACTTTGACAGTCTCTCATGCTTTTCGAATTCCTTTTTGGTGCAGTTGATATAGTAGTAGTACTTTTTACATGTTTTGGAAGACATTAACCCATCCATGTCTTGCAGTCTGTAGTGACTTTCTGGTTTTGTTAAAATAGGGGCTGGTGTCCTTGAGACAAAAATTTTCAGTTTTATTTCATGCCATGTCATTCTTAATATATAGTGGCCATAAATGTCTCTCCTTAGTATGTTACGACTCAAGATAAATATGACAAAGTGTGATGTAGGTGCTGAAGAAGTGCAGTAATTCTGATTTTAGTGTCCTGTGACAGATTAACTTCCTTAACCTTAGTTTATTTTTGCTTTTTTCAAACTATTCTGAAGTACCCTGGATTGATGTCTGACAAGTAAAATTCAGTGGCAATGTACATTTGCAGTTGTCAGTAACTGGGTTACTCAAACTGTCAATCCAAATAGGGAAGATTCAGTTTCAAAACTTGAAGCTATAGTGTTTAAGGCAGTAATTCTCCTTAGATATCCTACTTCTGCATGTAGATCTTTGCACTGTATTCAACATAACTTTTTTTTTCCCTAGTGTTTTATCAAGTTATGAGAAAATTCTCTTTGTACTGAGAATATTTTTGCATTATATAGACCTGTCGGTTATTGTAGGCTCCTCAGTGACGTGACATCTAGCAAAACCTTGCTCATACTTGAGAGACATTTTTCATTTTTTGTCCTTTTTTAAAGTACTTCTACACCCTTTCACTAATTCTTACTTCTTCTATTTTTGTAGTCTCTTTACTTTTTCTTTTCATTGCCAAAGATGATGTGTGGGTGAGTACTTGAGGGATATCAAGCTTTACTAGCACTTGGTTTGACACAGCACTGTGATGCCAGCACTGCACATGATTGTAAAGCACTTGAAAATCTAATCTTGTTAAAATCTGAGTTTCAGTATCTCGATATGAGAAGTATACAAGTTACTTTAGCATCACAAATCTCATTACTTTCAATCAGGTTTTATGCTTGTAATGGAGTAATACTTCTGAATACTGCAGCTTATATTAATGATGTGATGCTGATTGTGACTGGTGATGGATGAAAGCAAAGACAGTCAGGGTATAGCTGTCAGAGATTGATTATTTTTGCCAGACATGCTGAATTTACATCTTTCTCCAGATCCATGAAATCTTAGCAGTTGTAACACAATGAAGTAACTTACTATGGGTAGGCCTTAGGGATGCTTACTGTCTTTTCTTTTAACCTTATGTGTACCTCTGTACTTCTTTGCTTTACCTTTCAGTTCTCTCGTCAGCCTTTATCTTCACTTCATACTGTGTAAATAAACTTTTGTTACCTTACCTTTTTTAACATTGAACTATTAGCGGTTTCTCATTTTCTCTATCCTATTTTTGTTATCAGTCTTGCCTTTTCTTCTTTTTTCTTCATGACACTTTCTTTCCCAGAGGCTGACATTAGTTTTTTCAAAAAATGCCTTTCTGTATTTTCTCTGGTTTTTTTTTCAATGCTCTTCTTTCTGTTTGTGTTTGTTTGTTTGTTTGTTGTTTTTGTAGGTATTTTTTGTTTTTAAAATTTAACCTGAATAACCCGTAAATATTTAGATGTATCCCTTCTGCAACTGATATACTGTGTCCTGTGTTATTTGATTACTTAGCTTCAAGCTCTGTGAGTCATCCCATAGAAGTCACTGGATTATTTGCAGCACTTTTCTGGTCTAATAAATGGCTGTTATAATAATAGTAGTGATTATTCTTAATCATAATTAAATGGTTTCTATTTCATTTGTTGACTAAAACAGGGAATGGTATGGGTAAGTCAATATGGGTAAGTTATGGAAAGTCAGATATAACTCAAAAGGCCCTTCTGTTCTATATTCTGTGCAAACTGCACATTTGCGAAGAGAAACTGAAACCTCTTAGTTGTTTAGATTCTTTTTAGACTCTTGATTCTACATTACAGTTGCCTCAGGCATTCTTAAGGACATTAAGAATCATATGGCTTTTGTTTTCTGTCTCTTCTCATTTAAAAGTTTTGCCGCATAATTAAATCTGGATCAAAAACTCAGGGCTTCAAAAAAACCCCATCTGGTTGCAGAGTGGTTTACTTTGGCCATTAACACATAGAGCTTGCTGCTGGGAAAGACTGATGCTCAAAAGACAGAGGAAAAGAGCACCTGCTTTCTCACACTGGTTTATGTTTGCCGTCTTGATAAAAATGCAAGAGACCATACGCAGAAACTGTGCAGAGGCACTATTCACATGGTAATTCCTTTATATTTGAATAATTTCTTTTCAGGTGCCTGAATCAATGCTGGACTAGTGGGACAATTTGAGTGTCCCCTCCCTTAAGTTATTAAGTGCCATATTCAGAATCCAACTCAGTTCTTAGATCAAAGGCCACCAGTTCGGGCATTCAGAAATGAAATTTGAACTCACTGATTGAAATAAAATCCAAGTTCATCTGAATAACTTATGTTTAGATAACATGATCCCAAATGGAATTTAGCAAAATCTCACTTTTTCTGAATGAGAGGAAGGGACATTGTAAAGTTTTCCTTGCGTTATTTCCCCTCAGGGTTAGTGACAAAACACAGAACAGGGCTGAAACTTGCTGCACCTCAGTCAGATACAAAAGACTATTTTTAAATTACATTTTGCACAGGCCAACAAAAACACACAAAAGAACCCCAGAACAAAGTTAACATTCATGATACAGGAGAAATAAATGTAATCAAACTTAGCAACATGAGGTGAGAATGGTGGATCAGAATTCACACTGTACCTTTCTGAATTTTTCTGATTGGTATCATAGCATCTTTATCTTTGTTCAAATTATTAAGATGTTCAGCAATTGCAAGCACATATACCCAGGGCTTCTGCTGAATATTTGATGTGTTTGAAAATCAGAGCAAGAAATTTTCATATCTCAGTAGATGGTGAAAACCTGTAGCCTCTCATGGGTTAGAAGTCTGGCTCAGCAAGCCCTCTTCTGTCAGTTTTAGTTCTGATATGTAGTTATACTAGTGTGTAGTCTAAAATCTTTTGCAACATAAATAGAGATAAATGATTGCACCAATCCAAAGTAAGGATGTACAATGAAGCAACAGGTCTTTAGGCCGCAAGCCACTGTTCAGATTTGATATGGGATGTAGTTTAAGACAGGAGTAAGGTGCATTTCATTCCACAGTGTGTCATGTGTACATGTTCCTGCTTCCATTGTTTACTGTGTATTTGTTAAAGTTGCACTGACCCAAACAACAGAAAACATAACTCATCAGAGTGTCTTGCTTGCCCCATTTCAAATCAAAAGCAAACTTAATTAGCAAGCTTTCTCACACAAACAGTGAATCTGTCTATATCCATCAAGAGCTAGGCCAAGATTTCTAAAAAGCCATGCCTAAACATGCTTATGGATTTGCAAACGTTTTGGCATCCGTGGCGAAGTGTCATGTTGGCAGTGAAACAATAAACTAGACTCTGTTTTGCATCTTTTTGCTTTTGCTTATGAAAAGATTCTTAGTTTTCTAATTGTTGACATTCATTACCCTGAAAAGTTGGGTTATTTTCTCTAGGACTAAAGAACAGTACTAAATCTTCATAACACTAAACCATGGTGAACTTGGCACATGTTCCTGAAAAGAATGGATCCATTTTCCTTGAAGTATATTATTCTAACTGTTCTCAAGATAAAGGGAAAGAAAAAGAAGTGTCACTGCTTTTTGATTGTGTGTTTTGCTTTGAGTATTGCTTATTACTTATTTAAATGAATAATACAACTTCCAAAATAACTCAAAAGTAAAACAGAAAGCTTGGTCAAGCAAAGCCGGGAACTTGTGTACCAGAAAATAGCCTTTGGTAGCTCAGTTCTAAACAGAGATCTATAGAAAACCTGCAAAGATGCATGTGGGTAGGATTCGTTGATTGCCAAAGGTGCTGAATGTGCCTGACACAGGTTGGGACTGGGTCCCAAGTGTGAAAATACTTATGAAAGTCAGCTCCTGTACCAATTAGAAACTTCAGTGTGTTAAAGTGCCAACAACTGTCCATTGTTGCTGGCTGGAAGAGAGAGGACCGTAGAACCCCTGTCTCAGCGGCACGACAGCGAGTGGAGATGATCCTGTTCTCACCCACTGAACTGCATGGATGATACATTACTGTTGACCAGCATACAATAAAAATAAGCAACAATAAAGTAGAAAAGAAGATGCATGTTCCTTTATTTTCTTCCTTAGTAAAGGGATAATCAACAAATCTTCCCAGCACAGAGATGTAGGAGCCGGTGCCAACTAGAAATGGGGACCTCTGTGTATAAAAGGGGAAACAACTCTTTTCTGCAGTCTCAGAGTCAAAATGTGAGGAAGATAATAGCCAACTGTATTTCACCATCCCGTACGAAAAATCTATTCCTGAAGTTTTTACCTAACTTTAGAGCCACTACGGCTCAAGTTTTATAGCAACATAGACACTACTTAGCAGAATTCCAACATGCATTTAAAGACAGAGGAAAAAAAACCAACCAAACCTCCCCCTTTCTCCCAGTCACACCCAATCACTTGGCTTTAAGGAAATCAAGGATTTTGAGTGATGCAGATAAATTTGTCTGGATTGCTTGAAGAAAAAGGACCATACATGAGGAACAGATTGTTTTGGAGATAATATTTCTAATGAAGACTGTGATGTGTGAAACAACATTTTAATGATAAATGTAGTCTGATATTGGAGTAAAAAATCCTGTCTCCACTGAATTTTTAAATCCTTTAGTGCATTTTTTTCTTCGCTTTGGAAGGAGGATGTATTCTGTGTTTAAATTAAATCTGGGATTTTTTTTTTTTAATTTATATATGTCTCTGTATGTTTGGAATGTTTGTCAAAGAGTCCTTTAGTTGTGGGATAACTGTATTACACCTTTTGTAATTAGATCTTCCATCTTGTAAGCGGCTTGTTGGATAGGGCGTCAGTCAGTAAGCACATTATTATCCGAGATGAATTATAGATGAGGATATGGGTTTGTGACTCTTGAGGTATTGTGTTGGAGAGCTGTTCTGGCTCTCTCTGTTTATATATATGAAGGAAAGGGATTAAATGCAAATATCACAGACAGTGCTTTACTTATAGGTTAGAGGTTTATGTTTTTCCATTTCAATTGTTCTCAAAATCCAGATGACTTGTATTTGTCAGGTCTGGCCAGAAAAAAAACCACCTCTTGCTTGTTCTATGCTGACTGGACAGATTTCCTGAACTATAGTCTGAGGAAAAACACATTAACTGTAATAAATAGGTTTTATAAAAATTTTAAATCCCACTATAGCTAATCAGTTCCAACAAGACATTTAAGCTGTAAATAGCTTTTAAAAGTAAACAAAGCTTTACACTAAGTGACAGCTACGCTTACATTTTCTGGTTCTGAGTGTGAGAAAATTAATGTACCAAGAAAGTGCCTGCTATTTAAAGGCGTCTTGCTCCAGACATTTTTAACAACTGAAATTTGCAGTGGGTAGACCACTGAAGTGTCTCATCATTAAATCATGCACTGTACTTTAGAAACAGATGTGCCACTAGAAGCCTTGCGTGACAGCACAGTCTTCAAGATTTGCCAGTTAGGATGCTGCTAAAACAGAAAACACAACATGAGTTACAGATTAGCTGGTCTACCTAAGAAAAAAAGACAGAAAAGAAGCAAAGGTTTTCTGTTCCACTATGCAACACAAGTTTTAAGGATTAACTAGTGGACACACATTTCTTTTTTTAACGTGCAAAGCAAGGAAAGTTGTTTGTTGGGATGGACTGAGGCATCTCCTGAGGTGTTTCTCAACTTCTAAGTGGTATAATACTATACAACAGTAAGATGATTTTTTTTTTTAATTTAATCTTAAGAATGTACTGGTCTGAACCTGGAGAAAAAAATTGACAAAGGAAGAATAATAGCAGATGATAGTCATATTAGAATATTAGATTTAAATATGCATAACAGTGGTTTTGTGAGGAGTGATTCAACTTCTGCTGTGTTTTAAGACCAAAATGTTTTTAAACAGTTCCTTTATTTATTTAACTTCCTCAGTTTGTGGAGTTACAATGATTTTCATTTTATCTTTCAGGATCTTTCATATCTCTAAACATCAGAATATTTGTATTTTGGAAATATAAATTTCTGTTTTAAGCAAACTACCTTGTACAACCTCACATTTCATGTGACTTCTGCATGAGAGATCAGGCTAAAATGCATAACTTCTCTCTTGAAAACAAACAGTGAGGCTACCTGTTGCTTTTAAAAATGGATTAAAATAATATTAAACCTAGTGTAGCTCTGCATTAGGTGCTTGATCCAATAGCTGTCAGAGTTCTGTATGTTCGGTATGTTTAGGAAGATGGATTACAAATAAGCTTCATAAAGGAAAGGAGTTCAGCTCAATTTTTTTCAGTTTTTGAATATTTGTACTAATACATATTACAATCATTTGAGCTCTTGAAAAGTTTCTGATGTCATGGACTTCAGTCACGGGAAAGACTAAATGTTTCCTGAAGGGGTGATGTTGGCACTACTCAGCAGTGAATATTCTCTGAAGACTTGGTCAATTCTGTCAAGAAGAACTGACTTCCTAAGTGAAGGTGGGTAAATCTTGCATCTAAAATACATAGGTTTAAGATACATGATTTTTTTTGCCCCCTATACAATCATTCAATCTCTGGGCTCTTTCCCTTCCTATGCTTTATCTGATGACACCTCAATTTTAAGCACTTTCACCAGCAGAGTTATGTGGAAATAAAGCTAATGGCAAACCCTGGTTCTTGACAAGATTAGTTATCTATCTATCTATCTCCAACATCAGCAATTCAGACTGAAATACTGAATAGAAAAAAGGAGAACCAAGAGCACAAAAAAATATCTTCTCTTACAAAAATATGATTACACATATGGTATGGATGGAGTAAAAATAAGACAAGAAATTGAATTTCAAAATCTTTCAAAAACTATCTTTATACCACTCATCCAAGAGAATGAGACCAGACTTGCTGCTGACAGTTGCTGAGAATAGCACTCAGTGGAACAGCTCATTGCAGGGAAATGCTACTTAGTTAACATATTTTAAAGCAAAAAGAGGATCAAAGCACTTAATTAATTTATTAATGACATGAAGGACCAACAATCAGTAGGCTATACATTCAGGATCAATATCAATAACATGACAGATAAACTACAACACTAGACACTTACAAAATGTGAATAACACCCACAATTTACTAAAGACTCTTCATATGCTAATACCAAGAAGTTCTCATCATGCACATATGCACACACACACACAACTAGGTGCATATCTCCCCTCTCTCACAGGCTTTGGGGATCACAGGCACACCCCACTCTGAAGAGTGTAAGTTCCTCAACCTACACACCCTTCCTAGGGAAGACAAGGGTGCTCCAGCATTATTTGCACCTGAGCAAGACCCTGCACACCACTGACCCACATGCCAGAGAGAAAGTCTTCCATGAGGTCCCAAGTGCATACCCCACACTGCCAGCCACCAGTTGGGTGCAGGCTGCTCCCATTGTCCCATGGGAATGCTGCTGTGTTCCACCCGGACAAAGGTCATGGTGCCATGGGGTGACATCCAAAAGTGCCAAGCCTTGCCTGTCTCTTGGTTTTTCCAGTGTAACATCTCTCCCCATTACAAATTTTCATGCTTCTCATATCTTTTTGGACTGACTACTCCATCCTCAATTCAGAAGTCCATTTCAAGTTCCCTTGTTACAGCTTAACCTGGCTGATAATCATCATCTTTTATTCCAGTCATTTTTGGCCAAAATACCTTCAAAGTTTTGTGCATTTGATCCAGACACATTGTGTAAACTCAGATGCTACCAAGTGCTGTTTTCCAGATCACTTGCCAAGAATGGTCCATGAGGACACCCACCAAGCATCCGGGGTACCTCATTTTCATGCTGAGAACTTCATGCAGAAGCTTTGAAAAGAGCATAAGAAAATATTCAGTGCGCAATGACAGAAAGGAACACTATGATCAGTTTCTCATCTATATTAACATTTTTTAACCATTATTATTATATTAGAAGTACTTTAAAATGAACAACATTTAGCCTTAAGGTTTTTTCAAGGTACCTTTAGTCTTGCAGCATGCTGTATGTTGGCTTCATCAAAACTTTAGCTGATTTAAAAAGCATTAGAAATGATTGAGTTATTACAAATCTAATGGTATCCATTAAAAGTGACTGAAAATAAATACAGGGCTACATCAACACTATGTCTTCACAATTACAGCCACCTACTCTTACAGAAAGCCACCAACACTTGCTTTTGTAATTTCTGTTTTTCAAAAGCTGAAGTGTGGTATTCAGCTAGCAGACGTGGGGAGACGTGGAAGATTGCAGTACCTCATACTCTAAAAAATTGATCTAGCACTGAATTTGGGTAAACCCCTCGTCATGGCTGAGGAATAACAGGATAGTTATGAGTGACTTAGAGCTATTGTTCTTCTGTCTGTATGACATGTTGATTCCTATTCCACACAGCAATGGAAATTCTGCCTTTAGTATGAATACTCTGATTTTAACATGAGGACAGTAAATGTGATTATTTATGTACACTTCTTACCCTTCTCTTCTCATGCTTATGTTCTCTGAGATTTTAACAGTAACAGATGGTTTTCCTAATATTTTCCTAAACAATGTTCCTATACTCTGTGTGTATATATTTAATAAAATTACCATATCAGAAATTAGCATTTTTAAGAGAGAAAAACATCGAAGAGACAATGAAACACACAATGAACTGTAAGTTTCAGATTTTGTTGTAGTAAAACCTAGTACAACAAGCTAGTGAGTATCTTCAAGATTCTTATTGTTATTTTGTTGGTAATTTTTTTTTTTAACCTAAACTATGAATTATTTCTGAATAGGTCATTTCTGGACTCAAGTTTTGTCTGTCATGGCAGGCTCAGTGATGTCTGATTTGAAACAAAGTCAATGTTTGATATAGTCATTGTCAACCTGTTATTAGCAGCATCCTTGTAACAACACTGCACACAATGAACAAACTTATATTTTGTGGTCTCAGTATGGAAAAATACTCAGTGCCATGAAAACTGTATCATTATAACTGGATCTTAGGTAACTATCTACATATTATTCTCCTTCCCATAATCATGTAATTGTTGTAGATGCTTACTGGATAAAATTGTGAGTTTCTCTAAGATAAAGTTTATGCTTGCAGTTTAACAGGAAGTCAAAAAGAAGTCTATTCTTACGAGCCAAATCAGGCATAGGCTTGGCCACAGTCAGTGCAGACCTATAAGGCATCTATGCTATCTGGGTGTGTTTGTTCAGCTGCTCACAAGTTAATTTTTCCTTTCGACAAAATATTAAAGAGGTACCTCAACCCATTGTTGGTAAGTTATTAATGAAATATTTGGTGCCAAATAAACTATCTAAAGACGAGTAGGGGAAAAAAATAACAAACTCATTAAGAACACTGAGCTACCAGTCATATTTTGCAGTGTCATTTTAGAGAGAAAGCCCCAAAGATTGACAAGGATCCAGATCCTATGTTCAATGATGAGGTAAACCTTAAGGTGGTCTTTTGGCCCAGTAATAATCATAGGACAAGTATTATAAAGAAAAAAGTTCTCTTGTAGACACCCTCTGAGTTTTGGGCCAGTGTATGTGATTACTTGAAGAACCATGAACAAAAGAGGCAATGATGACACTAATAAATCTGTTAGGTCAAAATTTAGGAAGCTGTGATCTGGAAAGAGATTGAAGAGTGAATGTGCTGTGCCTGAATTAGATGTTTGTCTTTCAGAAAGAAGCATAGCTGGCATATTTGCTGTGTCATGCCTAAACAAGTGGCCCAAAACTTATTTCAGAAGTGTAAAGAGATACTTCACAAAAGTATCATCAAAAAAACATTACTCTAAAGTCTGACATAACACCAATACATATAAGACATAAGTGATGTTAATAAGTGGGTTGGCTTCTCACTTTTTAAAGATTATATCACTGGTTACACACTGTCAGCTTTAGATGATTGTAGAGATGACAAATAGGATACAGCATTTATATTATTATTTTTTTTTTGAACTGTAATATTACAAGATGCAGAAAAGTAAATGCAAAGCAACAAATGTTTTGCATATCGGCTCTAGGCAGATGTGTGATCATCTCAACCAGTTTCTGTCTCAGATAGAAAAAAAATTCAGGATAAGTAATCATATTCTGTATGAGAACAAAAGAAATGGACCATCACATTTAGCATAAACAAACTCTCATAGTAATAGTCATTTTAAAGGTTCATTGCCAAATACCATTGCTGGTGTTGCAAGCTTCAGCCTTCTATCAGCTAGGGGAAAGATACAACAAATGAAATGTTAAAAGAAATTACTAAAGGGTCTAAATGACAGAATTCTTGTTTCTAATCTACACTAAAAATCAGTACTTTGCCGTTCACTGCAAAGGCAATTTTATGCTGGGGGAGAAAATATGGATTATTTGTGGATTGAAGGGGGAGATTTTTGAGAACACACTATTGGATTTTCTTCTGATTAGTAATGGAAATGAAATTTTAAACAAAAGTAGCAGAGTCACAGGTTTGCAGAGGTATGCCTGATGGACTGCTTTGTGGCCTTAATTAAAGCAGAACTTTGTTCCCCAGCAGCTTGTTGCACCTTCTCCTGGGTTTTGCCAGGACAGGGTCAATTTTCACCAGAATCCAGGAAGGAGCACAGGCAGGCGGGCTGACCCAACCCCAACCTGGCCAACCAGAGCAGGGTATTCCATACCATGTGCCGTCATGCGGGGTTCCGGTAGGGGGGAGCTGGCGGGGGGGACCTCGCCCGCGGCTCGGGAGGGCACAGTGGTGGTTCGGTTCTGCTGGTTTGTTTTGTGTATTCCCTTTTTCTGTATCGTTGTTGTTACTGTTCCCTTTGTTTGCTGTTCTGTTAAACTGCCCTTATCCCGACCCACCGGTTTCTGCCTGTTTCTTTCCATTCATGGGGAGGTGTACACAGCACCAGGCCTGCTGGCAACAAGTGGAACTCAGCTATCTCAAAGGGGAAAAAGAATTCTTGGCCACGAGCTGGCGGGGCTCATTGAGAGGGCTTTAAACTAGGTTCGAAGGGGGAAGGGCATATTGCCC
>Ga0065711_1009998_pt1 | contig 16138 bp, 9 predicted proteins | sample Hoacrofraction12_FD_59098 | JGI IMG/M metagenome (GOLD analysis project Ga0065711, IMG submission 59098) | Hoatzin crop microbial communities from Cojedes, Venezuela - Epithelial fraction 12 v2 (version 2) | ecosystem: Host-associated > Birds > Digestive system > Esophagus > Crop | place...
CCCCCGCAAACTAAATACTGAAAACAAAATTCTTATGAAGTTTGGGAAGTATCAATTCTGAATTTGTAATTGGGTCAATTAAAAAAAAATGCAGAAAATTCTAAAGATTACAGAGATTAAACTAAACTCAAAAGAGGATTCTGGAAGTTCAAATCGTTTTATGTGCCTCTTTCCTGTTTAATCTCAGCATATATTTCCATTAGTTTCGTACTGCCTACTTGGAGGCTGACTGGTCCTCTGGTCCTCTTTGTGCCTGTTTTTTCAAGGAGTTACAGTATATATTAGGACTGCGGTAGTCTTCACACAGGAGTGCTCAGAAAAAATCATCTCCCTTTTGTCTACCAGACCTAATAATCTGTGCAACACTTAGGAAAACTGACATTCATCCAAATATTACTCTGTATTTCTACAGGACCATTCAATTCCAGATCTTGATACTCAAGTGATGCACAGAGTACAGTGAAAGACAATAACAAATGGGCACATGTGAGATTTATCCCTCTTCTAAATTTACCGAATACTGTAGGAATGGAAGCAAGGGTAAGCACAATATTGCTTTAAGAATATAATCTCTGACAATCCTGTGGAAGCTGTTTGTGATGCTAACATGGATTTACTTCTGAAAGAAGATATTGCAAGAAAAAAGAATTTCTACAGGATATTAACTTCCATATCCTAAGTAACGACTCATAATGGCTCTTGTAAAACATTATCCAATTACATTATTATCAAGTTTACATGTAAAAAACAATTGGAAAGGAAATGTCAATGGATGTTTGATATTTATTTTTTAAATAATTCCAATTCATCTGTCTTCTAGCATATAAATGATTTTTCTGCCAAATTCTAGTCCCATGAAGGCAGAAACTTTTCTGACAATAATGGAGAGCCTTGAAATTCAGTGATGAGGAATTCAGAGCACACAGAAAATGCAGCTGTGCAAATTATGTTAACAAGTAGGGCTAGCAGGAGTACAAACTCATCTGAAGTCATGCAATCGGCTCACAATGTCATTTCATGTCTTTGAAAGTAGCTCATACAAAGGATTTACGCTTTCTTCAAGAGAAAAGAGTGCTGTATTGTGCTCAGCCTCACTCACTTCTATACACAGGGACACACCATACACTTGGATTAGCATGAAAGCAATGACTAAATCTGGTAGGAATCTGGTGTGGCTTCCCTGAAGATACTACAGAAATGTGTTTGGCTGCACCCTGCAAAAGAGCAACTAATATCACAGCCATGAAAAACTACACAGGATACTAGCAGGGAAGTTACCAACCTGACTAACAGAAAACTTAAGACTTGCCACTTCTTTCCTAGGTCTGATTCTGTTTTCATTCTACTCAATAACTAAAATATCATTAACTTTAACTGACCACAATTTTGCCTTACAGTTTTTTGAATAACTACAAAGGTATAATTCATGTGAAAAATAATAATATCTGAAAGTGACAGAGGCAGACCAGGTGTTTGAATCACATCTAAAAAATACAATTGCACAGCAGCTGCATACAGAAAACATGTTTGCACCTGCACATCTGCTTAATTTTATCTGGAAAACATTCTGCTTTAGCATTCATTGGACGTCTTTGTATTTTTAAGTGAAGGAAGACAGATAGTTCAGTTCTGAAATAAAATTAACTGATTAAAGTTTTACTGGAATTTCCTTGCTTGTCAAAATCATGCCTTTTCCCCTTCACCCCAAATACTATAATCAACTCTTGCTCACACCACTTACTCAGGATTTGGGGGACCAGTTAAGGCCAGTGAATCTCAGTGCAATGCTCTGCCTGCTCTGATCTAGAGTTCAGAATCAGAGAGAACAAAAGTTCATCAGTCAAGTTAAAGCTGGAAGCACTATAAGGCACTATTTATAAGATGCTCATGCTACTAAATATGCCAGGCTTCCTAGCAGTTACATCTTTGGCTGCACAGGTACTGGAGCTCAATCTGCCTCATTCCTCGTTTGTGGCAACTTCATAATCCCCTGGCAATCCACAGACTGGGATGGAAAAGGAAAAAAACAAACGAAAACAAATATAACCCTTGAAATGACAGCTACTAGGAATTCTAGGAATACTCATGATTCTACAAGTGTATGGATCCAATTCAAAGCTCTTCCAGAAACTGCCAAACCCTGTGAGCACAACTGATTCCCCAGAGAAGGTTCAGGCCAATTCTTATCAAAACTGGCTCACACATTCCCAATTACATAATGTACCAATTATCTTTCCCATTCTCTCTTACGTTAGCCAGCCTGACAGCGAGCTGTCCAGCCACGCGTGATTCGTCAGGCTTGCCTTCTGTTTCTAAACATGAGCTATAGGAGAGAGACCATCAAACCCCAGTCTGCCTTGGCGAAGTGAGAAGTCAACGGCATCTCCTCATCTGGTGGCACAGGAACCCGGCAGCCTCCTGGCACTCCGAATCACCGCACGTGCTCAGCTGAGCGCTGCAGCCACACAGGCTTTATGAACAGTGCCCACACAGGGTTTCACTGCACTTGTGCAAAGGACCTATATATCTGAGGTTTGGTCTTACTACAGATGGCCTTGTTACAAGGGGTGAAGTTTATTGGATTAGAAGCAACACTGTTAGTATTCAGGACACATTTCCAAGTGCATATGACATGTCAGTTGCTTAAATATCTTCCAATTCTGCTTCACGTTTTCCTTTTAAAGTTAAACATGAAGTGACAGAAGTGCAGAAATATCTGTGTCCTGCACTCTGTGAACATAACAGCTAAAAAACCCACCTTGACGTATCAGCTGACAACAGAAGAAAAATCTCTGACCTCTGCTGAGGCGTTCTGATTTTCCTAACGTGAACCACTTGTAACAGAGAGGAGAACTGAAAATACATAATAGTGAACTCTACAATTAAGTGTGCATATATATATAAAAAAGTATGAGGAATTTTGTTCGCATACCCCCAGGCACAGTTTCCGTGTCTTTCTGTGTCTGTACAAGTACCTATTCTACATAGACATCACAGAGATCTAAAACAGGGCTAGGCAGCTGTTTATTTCATGTATTTGTAGCTATTTTCTTTTAAAAGATATTTTCCTGCATCTTCCATTGACAGATACAATGCTTTCAGCAGCTAGTTCTTCCATCATTTAAATAAACAGTACACTCCTTGCAGCAACATCTTCTCCTCCAAAATTCCTTCCCTACTACGTTGTTTTTCTCTCTCTGTCCTTGAGATTCCTCCTTCAACATCTCTCTAGTTCTGCCTTTAGCTGTCATTTCCAAAACAAGGCCATCTCGGTCACCCTGGGTTCCTGCGGGGCCAGGAATCTCGTTCAACAGAAGTGGATGACCCTCCCATAAAAGTGACGCTACATGACAGTTTTTATTAGTTCGATTCTGCGCTCTGTATTTGCTGTACAAACTCCAATTTCTAGAAACACAGAGGCAACGGGTATAGATTAATTTATGATAAACAGCACCTTGTACATTGCCAAAGGATTTCACATCTTAACTTTATGTTCAATTAACTACCTGGAAACTTTTGACCTTTCAGTATTCAGTATTTGAGAAGTTATATGATGAAATAAGACCTTTCATTTACCTAATAGTTGGATGATGGGGTTGGTTATGCTTTAAATGGACACTTTCAGGGAGGAGGGGGAAAGCTGTAGCTCTTTAGAAGCCAGACATGCCCACACGACCTTCAACATCCTGCACATGCTGGGAATTGCATGGCAGACATTTGTTATCTACCCTGAAAGGTGAAAAGCTTCAGCAACCTTGTTGAGATTCTTATCTGTACTCAGAGGATGGGGCCTAATTTTAATCTTGCTTAGCTCTGCATTGATCAGATCTGACTACACACTGAGGACAGTAAAACTGGTCAACTGTAAACCCAGTAGGAGATCAAAATTTCGTGGCAAACCAGGTACTTGCAACTCTCTTGCAGTGTTTCTCAGATAATGGGTCACGATCCTGAGAAAGGTCACAATCAGAACAACTGAAAAATTGCAGCAAAAATGTTCCCTCAACTACTAGTCAAAGAAAATAAAATTAATGGAACACTTTTAAGGAGGCCAAAACCTTCAAAGTTGGGTGTCACACATAACAGCACTGCACATTTTAAAGATAAGGCGAAAGGAGGCCTATTACAAAAATACTTCTCTTCAAACTGGGCAAATTGGCCACCTGAATATTTTGAGAAACTCGTCCCTAGCCATTTCATCCAATTTGGTGATTTTTCACTTATATGCTATAGTTACTCACACAAACATCTTACATTCTCAAAGGTGCTTATCTGTCATGAAACTTCAGAAAAGTCTAGCTGTGATAAGGCTAATGCATCTGTTTCTGGGAAGGAAGTGCCTTCATACGTTGTCTGATGATAATATCAATACTCCACAGTACAGGTGATATTTAATCACCCTGGAAAACAACCGTGTGTAGTGCAATATACAGCTGCTAAGCGAAATGTATGAAGGTGTAACTTCCTGACCCACGTAACGGAGGAGTAAACAAGGAGAGGTGCTCTCCTGGACCTCATGCTCTCAAACTATGAGGGGCTTGTTGGGGATGCGAGGGCTGAAGGCAGCTTCGGCTTCAGTGACCGTGAGATAGGGGAATTCTGGATCCTGAGAGGAGGGAGCAAGGCAAAATGCAAGATTACAACCCTGGACTTCAGGAGAGACGACTTTGGCCTCTTCATCTGCTTGGAAGACTCCCATGGGACAAGGCCCTGAAGGGAGGATGGGTCCAAGAAAGCTAGTTAATATTCAAGGATCACTTTCTCCAGGCTGAAGAGAAAATGCCGAAAGTCAGGCAAAAATGCCAGGAGGCCTGCATGGATGAACAAGGAGCTCCTAGAAAAACTCAGGACATAAAAAAGAAGTATACAGAACATGGAATCAGAATCAGGTAACCTGGAAGGAATGTAGAANCGCTGTCCAAACACNCAGGAGCCAAGTCNGGAAAGCCAAAGACTACCTGGAACTGAATCTGTTGAGAGATGTCAAAGGCAGCAAGAAAGGTTTATGTAAGTGGCAATTCTACACATGGGGATGAATAACCCCAGGCACCAGTACACGACAGGAGCAAACCAGCAGGAAAGCAGCTTTGCAGAAAAGTGCCCGGGAGTCCTGGTGGACACTGAGTTGAACATGCGCCAGCAGTAAGCTCTTGCCATGGAGATAGTGGGCTGCATTAGGAGGAGTGCTGCCAGCAGGTCGAGGGAGATGATCCTACCCCTCTACTCAGCACTGGTAAGGCCCCATCTGGAGTGCTGCGTCCTGTTCTGTGCTCTCCAGTACAAGAGAGACATGGAGCTACTGGGGAGATTCCAGCAAAGGGCCAACAAAATGATTAAGGGACTGGAGCATCTTTCCTATGAGGACATGCTGGGAGAGCTGGGACTGTTTAGCCTGGGGAAGAGAAGCCTCAGGGCTAATCTCATCAATGTATAGATATCTGAAGGGAAGGTGTAAAGAAGACAGAGCCAGGCTCTCTTCAGTGGTGCTCAGTAAAAGGACCAGAGGCAATGAGCACAAATGGAAGCACAGGAGCTTCTGTCTGAATATAAGGAGAAACTTTTTTACTGTGAGGATGACCAAGAATTGGCACAGGTTGCCCAGAGAGTTAATGGAGTCTCCATCCTTGGAGATATTCCAAAGCCNTCTGGAAATGNTCTGAGCAACCTGCTCTAGGTGCTTCTGCTTGAGCTGGGGGCTAGACNTGATGACCTCCAGAGGTCCCTTTCAACCTCAANCATTCTTCGATCCTGTGACTCTGTGGATGAGATATTAACATGCAGTAGAAAAAACGAACAAAACTAAAAATTACTTTATTTCATAAAAATAATGCATAGTTACACCACTCATTAATAAAACATGACTAACAAACTGAAGATTGTAACACTAAACTGAAGAGTATGCATGAGTAGTTCTAGACAACATAATTTTTAGACAAAAGAAAGTTATGGGAGAAGATTATTTTATTTTGTTCATGTTGCAATCACATATACTAAATTTAGCAAGCAGAGTATCCTTTCCCTCCCATGAGAAACAAAACTGCTTGCAGGGCTCCTCTGTACTCGTGTTTAATCTGTGACATTGCAGTTGGAATTTGTCACTCTAGGAGTTACATCTGATGTTACAGCCTGAAGCAGAGGTAAACCAAAATAAACAATCTGCTCCATTCTGCTTAGACTAATATGACAGTGATGTAACCTCAGCACAGTGGAAAATGAATAAATGGGCTGCCACACAGCACACGCACACACAAAAACAGCAATACAGCTCAGAAGTTTTATTACTAATACACATCAGGTGAAAGAAGCCTTGCTTGGACTTTGGCTTTGTTGTGCAACACTGCATTTTCTTGTCTGTGTTAATGTGGAAAATATGCTTATTATTTCAAAAGGCACTAGGATTTTTCTGTGCTGCACTGAGACAATACCTTTTTCTAAACAAAAATAAAGTTCAGTCCAGTATTTGCTTCATCACAACTTATGCAAAATTTTTAGGATGGGAGAGCTGAATAGGATTATTTTATCACAAACATCCCACAGTGACACAACTGTGCAAATATTTGTCCCAGTATCTTGTGTTTGAATATAGTATTCATCCCTTCCTCTCTCTCACTCTGTTTTTTGATTTAGGGTCTCTGGAGATTTGCCAGTGCTAGGCTGTTCGTTCCAGTCACACGTACAGGCTCATTTATGCAAATTGTCACGTCGAAGCCCTAATCTGGTTATTCCTTCTACTCAGGATCACTTGATCAGAATGAGGATGGGGGGGAAAAAATGCTGTACATAATTCTGTTGAATTTGTCATCTGGAATGGCTGACCTTAAATCTAGGGTCTTACATGCAGTCATTTTTCCTTTTCTTTCTCCCCAAGCTAAGAAAGCCGCACAAAGGCAACTGACTGAGCAGGTCACATTTTCTACAAAGATACAAAGAGGTTATCTTGTTAAAATAATCTTATTTCAGAAAAAAAGAGGATGGAGTGAAAAGAAAGGCAACCAGGTCACTTCAATAACGTCACAGAATATTTTCTCTTCTAACTGCCTCACTATTTATGTATTTTCAGCTTCAGAGATGAATTTTCACATACAGCATTTTTATATTAAAAAGGCAAGAAAAAACAGCAACAAAAAAAAAAACCCCAACCCATGTTTTATTTGAGTAAAGCAGTACGTGAAAGTTAAGGGCCTAAGAGCAAAAAACCTCCTCTCTCCACATCAGGCACAATTTACCTGGTCTCAGCGCAAGCTTTCCCGTATCGTCCTGCCAGCGAGCCCAGCCCTCATCTGTGAAATTTATTTTCTCAGTGGAGATGAGGTTATCTGGTCCGGGTGACAGCTCAGGTCCTGTGTTTGTTTTCATCAGAGGCCCTACACGAGCCCAGCTAACATCTAAAATTAATGCTAGGGAAGATACTTAAGGAGCAGTGGATACCCGCCTGCAGAGGAAGAGCTGGCCTTTACACACAACCTGCTCCGCTCCCGTGCCCCTGCCCTGCTGTCAGCCCGCGCGGGAACTGCTTGTTCCCCTGCTGCTGCAGACCCTGTGCTGGGCACCAGCAGGGCAGGATCAGCTCCCCCTTGCCGCTTCGGACCGTGCCAGGGGACCACAGCACTGCAATCGGAGCAAGCTTAGAAATCCTCGTCATTCTTCAAACTCCCCCTCTCAGCAGCCTCTTCCCCCACACCCCACTCGAAGGCGCTGGGCGTTGCAGGTACCTGTGTCTGCTCTCCCACTGCGTCCCGGCCAGACCTGGGTGCTCCCCAGCCTCCCCCCCCGGCCCGCAGACCGGTGCAGATGGGCCCCCAGACGGGGCTGCTGTCCGCCAGGCCCGGCTCTGGGATCGCAGATTCAGTCCTCCCAGCGCAAGAAGCTAAAATTAAGTGCTGACTATTTATTAATCTCCGGCCCATTTATTACCGCCCTCATCCTTCATACATACTGCTCTGGTCTCGGCGGGCACACGCTAGTGTTCATATTAAAACCTTTAACTCTTTCTCATCCCTGTTCTGCCCTGCAGTAAGAGTTATTTTCCAGCCACAGAAAACTAGACAGAAAGAGGAAGAGCTAACGACTGCTCGGAGAAAGCTACCTGTGCTTCCAAGCTGAGCAGCAGCCAGCAAGTGATGTAGGGTCAATTCTGTCACCAAATCCTATACCGAGACATTTCAACAAGGCGTAATTACGCTGAAAACACCTAGGGGATCCATATATTAATTTTTCTGTTTAACTCATATGGCACATAATATCTTTCACATTTATTGCCATGCAAGTTATCTCTTCATATTATTTTCTGTTTTCAGCTTCACACTTTTCTTAGCTGGTTGCAGCTAACCAGCACTATATTGAAAAGCCAAAGCAAATCCCTAGAGAATGTGTTTAATACCCAAATAAAACAATTTCATGAATTCTTCATGGTTTTGCCAGGATCTCAAGAGTGACTTCACATAGCAGAATGAACAGTGATGATACAAACAGATCAGAAAAAGTACTTTGCATATTTACAGGTCCCTTTCCACTTGATTGCTTCAGGAACCTGTCCCATGCTGACCTGCACCTCTTAAAGTCATTTCCACTTCTGCTGAGAGTGCAACTCGCTGTCAGATGAGTTGGAAATACTGTATATCCACTATGTACCAGTGTCAATGGACAAAGACAGGAAGCAAAGAGTTCAGTCCTCTATGATTACTAGTCTCAGCCAGAGGAATTATTGTGCTATTTCTTTTCACTCTAACTTGAAGACAGAGATTTTGCAGTTTGTTTTCTATAACTACTTCTAGAAAGCTTATACGTTCACCTTTATGTAAAAGAAATTTATAGAAGAGCTGTTGGTAGTGCGGTATGAGAAGATGAAATGATTCCATGTCAAGTGAAAAAAAAAAAAAACCCCACCAATGAAAAGGAATAAAGAGCACACAGTGTAACAAAGCAGACAATCAAATAGAAGTAGACAGAATAATTATAGACATCTGAATAACACACCAGATGGCATTTTGGGCATCACAGTTAATAAGCAGGCTGTTTCAGGGGACCGGCATGTTAGCACATTATTGCAACAACTGGAAACCAGCAGCTGAAGCATGTCTGTCTGATTATCCAGGGACCAGGCTACATGCAGCAGCCAAAACCAGGACAAATACAGTGTCTGGATGATTACTGGTATGACAGCTTCAGGGACCCGTTTTTCTTAACAGTAAGGACATGCTTAAAAGAATTTACTATAGCCATAACTACCAGTCACTTCATGAAGAAGTGGTCTTAGGTCAGTTAATCTGGCCTAAAGTTTGGGCATTCAGAAAAGATATCTTTTTGCATTAATTACCCCATCTCTATATTTAAATTAAAATTTCTACATTTCTGTTCTGATGAAAATCAAGCTAGTTCCTGTTCTCTCCCTCTGTGCAAATTTATTTTAATAAATGCAACAATAATAATTGAAAAGGAACTTAAGGTTTCATTTTATTCCCCTTTTCACCACTGGAATCCGCAGACTACTTCTGCAACTGCAACCATTCAAGTTGAATGTTAAATTGTCTGCCAAAATAAGTTTGATATCTTGTTAGTTACCTTCTCAAATGAAATACATCATCTGCAGTATAGCAGAGAGTCCCATTGCTGATATGCAGCCCTCACGAAATGTATTTCAGGGATGGAAGGTCTGATATTTCCATCAGGCAGAAAGACCCTTAGCAACACCCATCCCGTAGCAAGCCCTAACTTCATTCTAAAACAGCAATTCTCAGCAAACATAATATATGATACCCTACCAAATTTCAAGAATAATGTGCCCTCTTACTTCCAATTTTAAACCAAAGTTACACCATAGAGCTCCTACAGATCTGAAATCAGAGACAAATTCCACAGTTTCAGCTCTGGAATTAGAAGTTTCAGTACTGAGTATCTTCATTCTTTTTGTTTGGTTCCTGTCATAGGTTTTCCCATGAATAACTCTTCAGGTCTCTCTGTAACCTGAACAGATCTACAGACAAAAATCCCAACAAAAGAAACAAACAAAAACTTAACATTAATCTCTGAGATATTAGCAAAATTAATAAAGATATTTGAAATTATCTCTTTAGCTCATGGTACAGTTTTTAACTGTTTGCATTAAAAAAATTACAGTTCTTTACTACTCCTTGGTTCACAAAAAACCCCCTTACAAGCGCTGTAGAACACATTTGTCAATAAAAGCACTCGCAGAGTCCTTCTACCTCCCCAAGGGTATTAACTGCTTGTTCTGAAAACAGAAAATAAATATGTTATGGTGGGGATTTTTTGCCTGGGATTGTTCTGTCACTATAACAGAAAATAATAAAAAAAGTTTCATTTGGAAAAGACAGCAAAAATATCCGTTAGTTTTCTAGTTCACTGTGATGTTAAGCATATTTATCTATGTATACACACTCCACCCTCACTGAAGGATTTCCTGTTGTAATACTGAACAATACCAAGCTTGACGTACCTTAAGGTTGGCATACATACCCATTTCTAATATCTTTTATCCTCAGGGAAGCAAGAAAATGTCAAATACCTCAGAAAACAAGGCAATTTATGAATAATTCATAGTAGCTTTTTTGGTTCTTGCTTCCTTAGTATCTATTCCAGATTGTCATTTATGTTAAAAGAAACAAACTACAAAAAAAATCTGGGAAGATGGTAATGAAAAAAGTACAGGTAGGGGCTTCACTTCGTAAATTATACTGGATACGATGCGCATCTGATGTGACAGGGTACTGTGGTTGGCAAGGTCTTGCCTCTTTTTTCTCTTCTCGATAATGCTAAATGATGTGGCTGAGAAAAACAAACAAACAAATCCGAGTCAAAGCAAAACGTAACCTGAAATGCTAAGAAATTAAACACAAGTCAGAAAACAGCCAAAGGTATTTGTCCTCAAAACATAAGCTCACATTACACACTTTAAACATAATTAATTAAGATGTAAATTCAACAAGGAAAATCAAGAGTACTGAGTAACATTCACATCCAGCTTGGTTAAGTAAACTTTGTGGGAGAGGTTTTAGCATTTCTTGGACTAACTCTGAAACACCGCATGCCAGATACGCCACAAGGGAAAGAAAGGGCATAAAAAGAGCTGGAAAATTTAAAGGTTGCCAAGTCCCCTATTGTCAGCTCAAGAGTTCCCGTCCACCCTGTACATGAAAACCTCCTTGAGCAGCATCTAGACCACTGAAGTAGATTACGGAAACTTTAAAGAAACATAAAAGAAACATAACAAAAGGTTGGTTTGTCAGCATCAGAGCAATATCTCACATGCTTGCCCTGCAGGAGATGTTAATAAGAAATGGTCCACGTCTGCCGGACAGGATTTTAATGGAGTTTGGATCCTAATACGCTTTGGCATTTCTCTGACCTCCTCTGTAGTATGTGCACCTTGTCCCTCTTCTCTGCTATCTTCCTTACAGCTGCTAAAACATTTGACAAAACTTGCAGAGCCTTCTGCCATTCTGCTACTAACCTCACCGTCAGCAAAAAAAGGTTGCTCTGTGAATTAAATTAATTCCCTTTAAAAAAAGACAACAGATACATGAAACTCCTACCAAAGCCCAATAACTTAAAAAAATGCACTCAGAATTACAGTTTATGTCTTTCCCAGATAGCTTCATATTTTTTCTTTCATCTGTCACTTATCCTAAATGTCTTAATTTCAGAGTCCACAACAAAATTTTTGGAACAGTGGCCCATTCAATGTAAACAACATACAACAAACAGAAGAAAGGAGAAGAAAGGTTGTCCTCATGTCGGTATTTTCACCTGGACTGTATCAGCATCAAATTGCCTCTATCCTGAAACAGTACATGAAGGCACATGATGGTTTCTGGTTAGGCACAGTAAGATAACATGTTGGCTGTCTTCAGAGGAAGTCTGAGATCAGACTCAGAAATGTGTTTTTGAACACATTCACCGATCTTCAGTGTTAAGGCCACTGAGAAACCAGTAGCAAAGTTGACTTCTGAGTTCCAAAGTTTTTCAGGACTTTTCAGTTCTAAAGATACAAATCCCCTGCATTAAATTAAGATAAATCAAACTCTTTGTTTACAACAGAAGGAGGATACTCACAAAGCTTTTCTGAATTCTTAGTTTATGAAAATGCCACTGATTTACAAGATGCTCAAAGACGAAGGTGATTACTACTCATTATTTGAATTTTAGTCATACCAGAAGACACAAGGAAGATTGATACCTCATTGCACTGGGCAGAATATAAAATACAGAATGAAAGACAGTTCCTGACGTAAGATAGATAAGAATCTAAATAAAAATCTGAATAAATAAAGGAGGTGAAAAGTCATGGGGAGATAAAACAACCTGTCTAGAATGATAGGCACTTTTTTACCAGGCGAACAACAGAGACAGTTACGTAGGTGTCCTGAATCAGGATGAGTGTCTGATGTCTCTGCTTCACAGCGTCACAGGGGGAACAGAATGAGCGTCTTTCACAAACAATCTAAATCAAGACATTTAACTCAAACGCAGAAAAATAACCAGAGCCTACAATTACCATGATTGCCACGGTCACAGGTTCAGGGAATGGAACGCCCTTATTTTCTCTGCAGAATTCAAACTGGGAAAAATTTACTTGTTTCTCGGGAAGACAGGCAAAAGGAAAGCTGATTAAGCAGCCACCTTTGCCTGTAGCAAGATCTCCACCAATATCAGACAGTGATGGTGGATGGAGGAAGCGGAACATAGAGAAGCTTGCTTTGAACGGTTCCTGGGATCAGCAATAGGAGAGCAGAATATCACAGACCGGAGGGAAACTGAATTCAGAGACAAAATCTTGAATAAAAGTGTTTTCCTGAGAAAAGCAGCATTTACTAAATAGACAATCTTATTAATTATCTGTTAAAGTGAAAAAAAATTAAAAAACAGTTGTGAAAGCTTTCAGGAAAACAGCTGTCAGCAGAAGACAGAAGATGAAGTGAAGCCATGAGGTTCAACATTGTTTTAACCCTTTAAACCTTTGAGTATTTTTCAGACCGTAACTTAGGTCACTAATGAAAATAATTTACTAGTGTTTAACCTGCTCCCTTGTGAGGCACAGCAACAAACCCACAGTTCATTATGACAAGAGGCCTTTCCTCTTTGTGTTCCACACAGAAGACCTGGATTTTGAATAGGTGGGAAGTTGATCAGGATAAAAGAGCCTTTCAGAGCGCACAGGAAAAGTCTTGAAGTTCATAACTGCTTTACTTTTTACTACCTCACTTTGAGCTCTCAGCCCCTCATTTTCAACATAGTCATATTCTGTCATGAGGATTTTTGTTAACATAATGCCTTAGAGGAGTGAGCCTGTAAAATGAGACTGCTAAATCCCAGCTTTATTCTCTAATGACTGCCTATCAAGTATGTTCAGATCACCTGCCAAAGAGAACAAGTTTTTAAATTTCTATTTCTTCAGCCCATGTGGGAACCCAGAAATCCCAGCACTGCTGCCTTTGACAATCACACCAGTGAGAAAAAACAAGCAATCAGAATGCAGCTGACAATCACAGTAATTATACTAGCAAAGTGCAATAACTTGCACCTTTATAGCTATTATGTGTTTCCCAGATAGAAAATACCCCACACTTCCCAGTAAAATAAGAGATTTGCTGGGTATACATGGACAGAGGTCTTTTCTACACAGGCAACAAACTAGAAGAGGTTTTCAGGAACAACTATCATACAGTAAAGCTCCTGACACAGTAACTATGTTTGAAGTATCTATATTGTGCAGATATTCTGTTCCAGAATAATATGTTCTTTAGAAATACAGCAAGACATGACGAGTGCAACAATTATTATCAGAATAGCTTTTCCATTCAATTCCCTCATTGCAAATAAGCCTTTAACATCACTTACCCACAATTTACAGATAAAGAGCTGAAGAAAATATTTCTCTACCTCAAAAAGGAGGGTAAATACATTACAGAATGAAAAATCCCAGTGGTGAATATGTGTTTTAATTCCCTTAGTAATGAACCAAATATAAAGAATTCAGAGTAATAAAGACAATAGTGAAGGATGCCATATGTATAACACGCGGCTGACTTAGAACAAAGGTAAAGCACAAAAGAACAGTTTTTGCTCTCTAAAAATAAATCACTGTTTTAAACTGCATAAAATACAGTAGACTTCATTATATCACTGCATTATTTCAAAAGGTAAGGACTGAAAGCTTCTAGGAGGGTGAGCATTATATCAAACATTTACCAATGGAATTTAATGTAGTGATACATGGGTGATACTTATGAAACCTAAAAGAATGTCATTGTGACTTGTTTTGCTGAAATTCTTTTAGTATCTTCTCTTTATGACACAACTTTCTTTTTGTTTGTGTAGACATCCTTCCTCAGAGGACATTTTACTGAATATGGCTTTCTGCTCAGAGACAGAAGCTTCCAGGGCTCTAATAACCATAGTGGTAATAAACAGCCTGGTAGCACTGTCAGATGCACCAGAAATCTGACAGGAGGAGGGAAGGGAAAGAGAAGGATTGATTCTAGCCAGATCAGCCTCTGAAATTTTCTAACACAAATTATTTTTCAATATTATCAGATTTTTACTAAGGCCATACAAAGTAGACTATATAGTTTTGCCAGCATTTGTCATCTTTCCTCTTATAAGCCTCAATTCCACTTCACTGGTTCCTCCAGATTTGACTCTTTACACATGGCATTAATTACAGTTATAGAGGTATTTATGGCTGCAGTTCAGGTAGCTAAGTATACTGCCAATTTTCAAAGGCAAATGAACCTACCTTTTTCTCTTTTTTTTCTCTCTTTCTGTTTCTTTTTTTTGAGAGGATCATTTTTGTTTGTTTGTTTTTGGAGTAAGAGCTTCAGTTGCTTCCTCGGGAATATAAATATTCTGAATTTTTCAACACTTGTGCATTTCCAGATGGAATTAAAGAAAATGAGAAAAAAAGCTGATAACTGTATTAATAACATTACGCAGGTAGAGCTACAGGATGTCTTTTTTCCCCACAAAAGAGAAAACAGAACAGAGTCCTGAGCACAGAGGGGAGTTTCTCTGACCTATACTGCATATCTGCTCCAGAGTTGAAACAGTCAGAATGCTTTGAAGGACAGCCCTAGTGTGCGTTAACTTGAAAAACAGTGTAGGGCATGGAGTCACTCAAGGGCGTGCAATAAACTGTCTCCATCATGGCAGGCATGCCTTAGCCAATTATCCTTATATACATGCAACAAAAATTCAGAGAACCATATCTGCATACACAATGAAGATGTTCAGTACATTGCTGAAAACACACTGGAGACTAAGGACCACCCTGGCGTTCAAGTTAACTACATTATACTTTTTATTACTGGACAGGACTTGGGAGTGGAACGGTATAAGCAGCAGAGACTTTATCTCTATACAAGGCAATACAGAATTTATCCATGGAAGGAACTCGGCTAGTTTTATCCCTCTTAGATACAAGCTGGAAAACTAATAAATTGGGGAAAGACCACACTCAGTATGCAAAAAATTAAACCCTACTTATTATTGTTGCTTTTTTCAATTTCTCCACTTTTCAAAAAGCAAAACACTTTGAATACAGTCTAACAATTCCATTGAAAACTTCAACCAAACAAAAAAGTCCGCACCTTTTTTTCCTCTTAATCAATGTTTCCAATACAAAGGTGCAGAATATAATTAAATTCAATAAAAACTTCAGTAATGCAAACAGAACAGTACCTGTTGAGGAGCAGTGATATCCCTTAAATAAATCCTTGGCTACATTCACATTCTGTGTAACGATTTTGTCACAGTTGTTTTCTGAAAAATGCTGTATATACATACCATATCAAGAACACGCAGATTATACCTGAGTCTGTTTAAATGAAACAAGAACTGGCTTACGGTTAATTTTGCTGTTGTTACAGCGCAAAATTGTAAAGACAAGCCAGTGACTTTAAACTGTGCACAGTATTTATTATTTGAATGCTACTGCAAAATGCATTTTTATAGCCTCAGCACTTGGTAGGCATTAGAAAGCTGTCAGAGGAGATTTCAAGAGTAACCTCGTTAGGTTTCACACAGGTTTCACAGCACAGCCAGCCTGACTCACCAAAATTGCCTGGCTCAGGTATAAGCAGCTACACAGTACATGAGTTACTGCATCATTTCCTGCCTTTAC
>Ga0065711_1041454_pt1 | contig 16138 bp, 9 predicted proteins | sample Hoacrofraction12_FD_59098 | JGI IMG/M metagenome (GOLD analysis project Ga0065711, IMG submission 59098) | Hoatzin crop microbial communities from Cojedes, Venezuela - Epithelial fraction 12 v2 (version 2) | ecosystem: Host-associated > Birds > Digestive system > Esophagus > Crop | place...
ACTAGACCCTCTGTTCCCAGACCTAATGTCCAGATGGGCAGGGCTGTACAAGGGACATAGCAGCATTGTTCATGTTTATGGTTAACTGATTCTATCATATATCATACATCTTATATTACACGAGCTTATTAAAAATTCCAGCTACTTTCAGTCACTTGTATCCTCCAGTTTATACCTTGGAATGTAGAATATAACAACTAGTACAGCTGGCAGTAAAATACTAAGTTTAGCCTTGAAATGAGCAGATTTTCCCCCTCTCAAGACACTTCCCACAGGGAAAACTGTCGAGTTGCTCATATGCCATTTGTCTAAATTTTTAATTTTGCTTCAACATTATTTAATGTATAGAATACCATATTATCTTACTACTCCTGTTTCATCCTTCTCTACCCTGGCTTTCTGCGCTCAATGTATTTTCAAGCCTTCTATTTCCTCCTCTCCGTGAGTGAACCAGGGCTATCAACCTATACTTTGGAAAATAACTTCTTGCTCTATACTTGTTTTAAAAAGCCTATGTCAAGGTTCAGATCTCAGTTGAAACATTGAGCTCTACTTCATAAAAGACAGAGGGACATGTTCAATTATATATAAATCTTTTATTGTTTAGACACAGTCATCATTTTAACTTAAATACTGATAAAGTTCAGGACAAAAGACAATATTACTTCAAATATTGAGTTTAACTGCCATGATAGCCTATCTGCCTCAAGATAAAGAAGAAGCAGCACATGAATTAATATAGAAGTACTGAAGAACTTGAATGCCTTGGAACTGTGAGACAGTGATCCTACAACTGTCACTTTTTTATTTTCGTCCTATCCATGGTCCTAATTTAGCATACAAAAGTCCTTAATAATTTCACAAGTTACTGGGTGCAGCTCAAAGTATTTAAGCTTTATTTTCTCAACCTGCAATGGTGTGCAAGGACAACAGGAAATTAGAGAGCCATTCAAAATCCAATCTGTCAGGATCAGTGAGACAGAACAAAAGTACTAACTTAAAAAAAACAAACAACAACAAACCCAAACCTCTACCAATTAACACACTCCAGGGTTTCCAGTATTGCATTACTGCTATTTGTGCATTGTATCACAGCACTGAGCCATTCATCATGTTCAACATATGGATTTCAATTCAGAGTTACCAACAACTCCAAATTAGGTGTCCTAAGCACAAAGCCAGAGCCTAGATTTTAACTACTGCCATTCTTTTTTCACAGAAGCTTGATATCAGCAAGACCACAAGGCTTGTTTCAACTTGATAGTCAACATGACTGGCAGCAAGAGTATGGTTTGGATTGCAAGGCATCATCAGAGCTTACAAGAATATACTCACTGTGAATAAAATATATGTTCACAAATGCTCTACATCGAGAAGTAGTAAAAAAAAAAAACCACAAAAACATAGCACAGGTAAGCCTCAGTACAACCTGAAGATTAAAAGCACCACCCCCCACAGAAACTCACCAACCCTGACAAGCCAGCACTCAGTGGGCAGTGCACCGTTCTGAGGTGTTACCTCAGAAATCCCAGCAGTCCCCAGCCTAGTCTTTTGTTAGGAAGTCAAAAAAATAATTAAAAATACAACATGCATGTTCAAATTCTTATTCAAAAGATGGTTCCATTACGATGAAAAAACTTCATTTAGTTTGTAGTAGTTTAAGAAGTGTATTTTACTCTTATAATTGAGATAACTGAGCTTAATGGAAGTTCACTGTAGCTTACATCAAAATCAAAAAAAATCCAACATCTGATAGAAGAAAAAGTCAGCAAGTAGAAAGTCAGCATTCACTACTAACTGGTAACAGAAGTATAAGCTCCCCATATGATCAGAACTGAAAAGACTGTGGAACTATTAACAAGCATTAGCTTTTTAATTAGTGAGTTTTATCTCCATGGTGTACATTTAATGCCTAATCATGTAAGTGCTTCATCTCTCTAGAGGCCCAGGTTTCCCCAAGCACTCTGACTGACTAGAAGTCTTGGACAGAAACAAGAATTCCTACTTATGATTTATTTCCTTTTATGAGTGAGAAAGAAGAGGGAAAGTGTCTTGCACTACTACAATTTCTCATTTTCCTCTCTCTTTTCCAGTATTTTTCATTAAAGAAACAAACCAAGATGGGGGTTTTGTTTCCTTATACTGAAATAATAAAAGCCTGAAAAAGAATAATTTTAAATAGGGTACTTCAGAGCTTCTGGCACTGTCAAGAATAGACTGATACCAGTTACACTCCTTTGTTTCTGGAAATCTTGTTCCGTGAACAAATGACCCCAGGGATCATCCTGACCCTCCTGATAACCAGTAGCAGTTGCATCATTTTGACTCCACTGCTGAAGTTTGCTGCCAGAATGAAACAGCCACTCCCTCCAAAACAATGCTATTGCTTTTAGACTGTTTATTGAACTCTGATCTGATTCTTGCCCATGCAGTGTTCACGCTTCCGGTTGCTGGAAAGCACTGTGCCTAATAAGAAAGTTCACAGGAAGAAACAAACTTCAAAGCCACACGTTTGCAATTACAGAGCTAGGAATAGGTGGTTTCTTTCCCTTCCTACACAGCACAGTAGTGGGTGTTGCAGAGTAAACCAAACTATATTAGTCCTGGAACTCAAGTACAAGTCCGCTAGAAATGTTCTTAACTCACCTTTTTGCCAATACAGTTTTATCTATTTATCAGAAACAGTGGCAGCATACAGACTGAAGCATGCTTAAAAGACACAGTTTGATCACACAGACATTTTAGAAGATAGTGTCCTTGTTCTCTCTAGACTCACAGAAGTACACAACAAGGACAGTGATATAACTGTTTTAGTAAGGAGGTAAGTCAATTAGATACAAGATTTAAGAGTATACAAATAAGCAAGGAATAGGAAAATGCCTACAGAAATGGTTACATAAGAACAACACACATGTATTAAATGGCCAAAACTCTTATCTTACTAAAACATCTGGAGTAGATTGCTACGAGACTCCATTTTATGCTTGGTATCAAATTCCTTCAGGACTGCGCAGCATGAGAACACAGTGTATCCACTGAGCATTTCAGTAACACAAAGCTATTGTTGAACTAAGTAGTCTCTGCCACAAAAAAGCTACCTCCCTCGGAAAAAAAAAAAACAAACCACCAAACAAAAAACCCACCCCACACAAAGTTATTGCTATTTGTCCCACTGTAATTTACATACACAGATCACTAAATTGATTTAGAAATACTTATCACAAGCTAGTGTCTGAAAGACTTAAGTTGTGATATATTTAAATGGTGCATTAACATGTCTAAACAACCTGACATACCCTAGGCCATTTAATGTGTTGTTGTTTTTTTTTTTAAGTTTATCAGCAGAAAGATAAGTTTAATTTTCACTGTCCAAATTGTACTTTGCCTTCAAAAGGTATGTATTACAGTTGAATTCCAATTTAAAGCATTAGGCAAGACCACCTAAGACTTCACAGTGAGACCTCATTTCAGCTCAAACAGCTAACAGTTGACAGACTGAAAAGAGTTATCGTCCCACCTGACACCTGGGAAGAAATGGATAAAAATTTTAAATGCATAATTTAAGAAAATGTTTGACATAGTTTATAGAAAAACACAGTTATGAATTCCTTCACCTGCACCCTGCTACCCTGAACTCAACTACATTTTTCCCTCTGGCAGCCTGAATCCGTTGCAGTTACGCAGGATCAAAGGAACACTATGCCTCGGACAACATTCCGCCTCCGAAGCCATCGGCCTCATCAATGACCGGCAAACTTTTCACCGCCCATAAGCACTACAGGTATTTGTGCAGATTCAGCAAGGAGGAAGTGGTGCTGCATCCAGGCAACAAGATGAAACAGAAGCACAGCAAGAGAGGTAGAAGCTGGAAGTACTGCTGGTCTGTGCCAGGGAATGCACATCGCTGCCCACCGCCCCTGACCAGCTCCTGGGTTTCTAGGTAACTCCTGTGATGAGACAATGAAAGGAGGGGGGGCCATAAGGTGCGTTTGTTCCACAACGAGGATGGGTCTCCTTACTGTTAACAATTTATGCTTTCACTTCAGGTACCAGAAGCATATTCTTGATCTCCTTTCATCAGCACAGGGTAGAGCTTCTGGAAGTTTTGCAGATTTCCAGAACAAGTTCTCTGTTCAACACTGCAACGGACCTTACTTTTCTATTTTGCATGAACTAATAGTAGAACTTCATCAACACCAAGACATTTTTACCAGTTTATTTTTGAAAAAGAGACATCCCTTTCTTAGGGTTTTGTTACACTCCCCACCCCCTAACCTGGCTTTGTCTTCTGTTCCTCTCTCCTGCTGATTTAATTGTTTGCCTGTACATTTTTTTGTCCATGGAACGACCAAGATGGGGAAGAAAAAAAAAACCAAAAAGGATCTCCCTATCCTTACTGAAGATAAGCCATAAACTCTCCAAACTTAAATCCCCATGCCTGTAAAAGCAGCTTCTGTGCATGGCTCCTTCACATCAAGGCATAAAAATTCTACACACTTTCTATTTTTACAATCTGAGGAAGGGTGAAGGAGAACGCAGGCTTTCGTCAGAGCTTCAGGAGAACAGAAAAGCTATGATGCAACGTTTTTAAAGTACCCTCATAGGCAGTAAAAATGTGAGGGTAAGCGGATGATAAGGAAGTGACTTCAGTGAAGGGGAACTCAGTTCTCCTTTAAGGGAACTAAGGGAAGTTAAAGCTCCAGGCCTTAACTTGCTGATACTGTTTTCACATTTCCACTTTAGTTCAAAACCATGTTTAAAATTTCAGCTTCACCACCACAGCTCTCTCTCAGAGAAAAAGCACCCACCAGTCAGAAAACACAAAGTATTTTGGAAACTAAACCTGTTTCTATTGCTCCTCAACCGCTCTGTCGAGAACACAGATTACCGAGTAACCAGGAACTTCCCTTTCCCCACAGCTCTTCAACAGGCAGAAGCCATTTTCACTCTGCAGACCCTTGCCTTCCTCTCAGAGGTCACACGCTCCTCAGGGGAACAACATCTTACCATCCTATTCCCTCCGTGTCCCCCCAGACGTTAGCACCTCCGCCTTCAGTATTGAGACACGTAACAGACCCAACATCTCCAATCTAAGAGAAGGAACGGGAACGGTAACAGAACCCCTCGGAGACCCGGATTAAAAGGCCTTTCCTTTACTTTGTTTCTCCAACCCGGAGAGGAGAGGCCGCCAGGGGACAAGTGGGTTTGGCGAGCCCCACACCGATCCCGGGAAGGAAGCGGGGACCGAACCACCCCGGGTGACTCCAGGAAACTCGCGCAGCTTCCCCCGCACGGAGCAGCGCAGAGGACGATCGTGACGGCTGGCACGACAGCAGCCGAGTCCCGACACAGGACAGCACCACCCGCCCCCGCCCGCGCATGCGCTGCCCACTCCGCGCCCACCGCTCCCAGGCTGGCCAGTGGCCGAACTCCCGCGCACGCGCGCTGCGCACGACCCCAATCACCGCCCCCTCAGCGGCGCCGGCTGCCCCCCGCGCCGGTCTCTCACCATGTACCAGGTGCCCAGGATAATGGTGCCGGTCCGCACATGGCAGCAGCCGCAACAGCGGGAGCTGTAGAAGCGGTCACGAGTCCGCTTGAACGTCATGGTGGCAGCGGCGACGCCGACGTCCCGCCTCGAGGCCCGCCGCCGGCCCTCTCTAGCCGCTTCGCCTCCAGCTGGGGGCCGTGAAACCCCCGCGCACGCGTCACAGCCGCCCTGACCAATCAGGCGCCGACAGCGGAGGCGTAGGGGTGTGCCTGCGGAGGGCGTGCGCGTTGCCGCGGCAACAGGCGATTGGCGGCGCCGCGGGCCAATCGCAGCGCGGTTGGGTGCAACGCCCCGTTGTTCACCTGCGGCGGCGGGGCGGGGCTCACCTGAGGCCAGGGCCTCGCCCCCTCTGTCTGCCATGTTGGGGCGGAGCCCGTTCCTCCCGCCGCGCTGCCTGGAATGGCGGATCCCGCGCCGTGTCCAGCCGCAGCCCGTTCTGCCAAGGAAAACTGGAGTCGCTGTCTCCTTGGTAGAGCCCGAAGTGGCCTGCTTTGAGATAATACCAACATCCTGCGGCTGTCGCTGAAATTCAGCCAGTACCGTAGAGGGTTTAGTTCGCTTAAGCCCTTTTGCTGTTTTTTTTTGATGAATTCCTTGGGTTAAATTATTAACACTCTGTGTGTGGTGTTAAGAGGATGTGTAATAAGAGGGTAAATGGAAGAGGTGAGATTTAGTCCACGATGCTTTACTTTTTTGTGAGTCAAAATGAGTGTGAGTGGGTAATAGTGATAATACTGCATCCGTCCCACTGAGAATTGCGAGTGCTGCCAGATGCATGTGTTAATTAGAAATAGTGTGTGTAAATCCAAGTGCTGCCCTCATGCGCAGGTGTGGTCAGGGGTGGTGGCACCCTTGGACGGATGATCCATCCCCGCACAGAGCGGGGCCTACAAAGTTCCGCTGACCCGAGGGCACTGGTGATGTTTGCAGGCCTGAGCTGTTGATACACACACACGCACAGTTTATTTTAACCTGGTGCAGCTACAAGTATTTCCTGCTTGGCTGTGTACAGCCAGTTTGAGGCACTCATAGATTCGCAAATATTTGCTGTGCGTATATACACCGACATGTATGTCATTTGTCAGTACTAATACCTAGTTTTTTCACTCTGAACAATGAGAAGATAATGGAGGTGACTGTACTCGTCCTTTTGATACATTCCAGATCCTACAATTAACACGTTTTGTTGTTTTAACTACTTAGTCTGTTTTTAAACATGGGCTGTGGCTGAGTTGTTGGAAATGTTTACTTAAAGGCTTTAAAAAAGGCTTTTAAAACTGACCTTTTTATTTTAAATCCCCTGTGTTCCATAATTGGTGTTTTTCTTCCTTAGGGCATATTTCATTTTTGAATAAACATGTTGTAAGTGCTGCTAAGACTGCTTTAATGATCCTATTATAAACTATTGTTTGTTTCTTCAGTGCTCCTAATGTTCTCAGCCCTGTGCACAGATGCTTAATTATCAACACTCTGATTTAATGTAGCAAAACCCTGGACTAATTTTAATCAATATACTTGCATGCATGTAAATAAATAGAAAAGGAATGTGATTTTGTTGTAATCACTCATTTAAAAAATCAGTTTTCTTACAGATGGCGCGTTGGGAAGCCTAAGCCAACTGTTTCTGCAGCGTGCACGCCTGAATTGGTTACATTGTTCCTGCGGAGTTGAGAGCAGCTCTCCCTCTTGTTGGTCTGTGCGTGAAAGAGGAATTCACAGGGCCAGAGTGAGTCAGAACAGCAAGCACGAGCCTCTCACTTGAGTTAGGGCATACACTTGGAAACACCTGGATTCCATTCTCAATTCAAACCGTTTGTGAGGGCAAGTGCTCCAACTGAGATCTTGCAGTTGGACACTTCACCTTCACTAGCATTGCTAGCAGCTCTCATGTCAGGCTCAGATCTTCAGGGCTATTTTCATGAGATGAAAGAAATCTTAATTAAGTGTTCATATCTTTGTCAGCCAGGCTCAGAATAAAAATTGATGCAATTCCCTTGAGCTTCACTGCTTGTTATACCCTGCAGACAACAAAGATACTGGGAAGAATAATGTGAATGTCATTTAACATCACAAAGCGGCTTTCCACAGCGGGATAGACTGATGTGGAACTGTTGAGCAGGCGTAAAAAAACTCTCCACTTTCTTCTCCCCTCAAAAAAAGAAAAGGGGGAGGAAGATTAAAAGAGTATTTTGAGAATGATTGCATTGTTTCCTGTAGTACTTGGGGGAAGAGAGGATAGGTTAATGATTTTAGTCCTACCCTCTGTGAAAAGATTCCAGTTCTTCCATGCCGCAAGCAGCCCAGATGACCTCAAGCAAGACACTTCATTCTCTCTGATCCTTAATTCTCTCCTTTTTGATAGTTCAGAGGAGGATTTGTGAGGCTAAATGTAAGAAAAATTCTGAAGGGCTCAGCTTACAGTCACAGCAGCCAGAGCAAAATCTCAGAGAGACAGAGAGGACTGGTGATAAACTTTTCTTCCCAAACAGCAAAAAGACCTTGGCATTGCAGAAGCAAATCGTCCACTTCCACAACAGTAAGAGCAGAAAGCCCTACATATATCTGCAAGTCAGAAGCAGCTTCAAAAGAATGATTGATTTGGATTCCTTTACCAGCATGACACTGAACTCCTCCCCTCTCAGCAGGGAGGGAGGGAAGGAGTTTCGGTATCATGGTGTTCTTCATTAGCCAGACTAGTTAGGTATTTCAAAATCTACGGTTAGACAGAAGATCTGAACTCCTGTCTTGAGAGGGCATGGCAATGTTTTAACAAACATGAATTACTATTTTTGAATAATCATATTTGAAAATAATACATGTGACAACAGAACAGCTAGGATCATGTGAACGAGAGGATGTCACCGAAAATCCGTGAATAAAACCTCATAGCACCAATGTAGTGTTAAAAGGCAGGCGTTCTTTATTGCAGTGCTGGATGCATGGGGGATAATTCCACCGAACATGCATACCTCATACCTTTTCCATGCAGTTTCTATAGATCAAAAATATACATATTTATCTTATTCATGCATATTCAGTGTTATTCTCTTTGGCGACTGGTGTAAACTTTTCTCGCTTCTTACGTAGATTGTTGTGCAGACTCAGTTACCCTTTTCTATTGTTCCTTTTTGAGTAGGTGGTATTACTTGAGTAGGGGGTCAGTGAGTCGGTGGTCGCGATCTCCCCCTGCCGGAATTACCTTTTACCTGTTAGACTCCCAATCTTGGCAAACGTGGTCAGTTTCTTCAGTCCGCTTCACAGAACCACACTCCATCATTTCTCTTGACAGAAACACGATTACCTACCATTGTTACCGTTAATAGTTCCTTAGAGACTAGACCCTCTGTTCCCAGACCTAATCTCCAGGTGGGTCAGGCTGTACAAGGGACATAGCAACATTGTTCATGTTTATGGTTAACTGATTCTATCACCCTGGTTACAAGGCCAAGTTGCATTTCCTTTCAGCTTGTTGAAAAATTAAGTTCACCACCTGCAAGATGTCAAAACAATACAGCGCTAAGACTGTTTTATGCTGATTTCTGTAATTCCACAGCTTCTCCCTTTCGTGCTATTCTTCAGTCTATCCTTGTCTAAAAGATGTTGGTTTAGACTTAGACTGTAATCATTACTTCTCTGCCTGCACTGAACCATTGCCAGGTTGCTTATGAAAGATGAGGTGTCATTCTGCTTCAGCATATGCTGTGTGTGTGTGAGGGGATGAGGGGAAGCTTACAGAGCATGAGCTGGTAATCGTAGGTAACCCCCATGGGAAGAGTTCATATCACTTTACAATTAAAACATTGTGCTGTCTGACGTTGGTGAAACTGAGGCACAGCAAGGTGAACTGATTTGACCAACGCCACAAATACCAGTGAAATCGATAGGAGCATCTAGCAAGTCTCCTTCTTTGCCAGGGAACAAAAGGTGCAGCGCAGGACGTGTTGGAGCTCTTCCATCCCAAATGGAAGGCACTTGACTATGAGGAGTCAGCTTGTATAATTTTTTCCTATAACTTTGTGTGTGTGTCTGCTACTTCACATTATCAAATAAAAAAAAGAGGAAAGGTGACTCTGTTTCTCAGACTTGGTTATTTTCCACACTAAACAACCATTTTTAAATTAAAAACAAAAAAACAAGGTTTTTCAACATCCCAGAAAAACTAATTTCTTTACATAGATACTGTAGTATATCAGAATTTAGAAAAATCAGTAGAACTGGTGCAGAAGATGTGAAAATTATCTGCGCTGAGAGCATGGACTGACTTTTTGCTTCTTTAAAACAGATAAGCATGTACTGGAGTAAAAGCAAAGCATTAACATATCAATGAGGGAGGAAAAAGACCTCAAATAAATTAGTCAGGAGGGAAACTTTCCTGCTGGTGACTCACACAGTGAAATCCGAGATATCCTGAAGTCAGCATTAATGAATTTTAACCAGCTTTTTTCTCCAAGATGGATTCTGCTAGAAAAAAACAAGCTAATCTGGAGATTCAGTGGTTTTGTGTAAAAGAGATAAGAATGTAATAAGAATGTATCACAATGAGTTTTGTGGTTATTGGATTTTACTTTTGTTTATCGAATTAATCAACATCACTTTGGGATTCCTAATGCAATGTTCCAAGCTTCTGTACTTTTTGTTCTAGTTGATTGGTGTTAACAATATGCATTATCTCTTACCAGCAATTTAACTCAGTTCCAAACCTTTTAACTCATAACAGATGGATCAGAAAGTCGGGGTTAGAAAAGCATTTAAAATATGACAGCATGATGTAAAACTTTTATTAGCACAAGACTGTGTTTCTGGGTTACTCGCTGTACACTCAGGTTTTCTAAATATCAAACACAAGAAAAATCCTTGTATACGTTTATAGAATCAAAATCTGTGAAACTAGAAGAGCCGTGGTTCATTTGTATCAGCCTTCATACAGCTGAGGAGCTATAAAAATGTCTAAAAATCACATACAGCGTTTTCCTCCATCTAGAATGGTACTCGCGATGTCAGACATCGCAGCGCTTTCACATGAGCGCAGGGAAGGGGCAATGTCCTGCACCCCCGGCCGTGTCCCTTTCCAGCCCTCAGCCCGACTCGCCTCTCCATGAATCCTGGCGGGATGAACCGGAGGAGCCTGGGGACCCACACGCTGCCCGCCCAGGGAGGTAGGAAGGGTTTCCTTCTGGGGACTGCGGTTTCTTTACACATCGGCTCTTTGAATGGGTTTGCAGTCTGGGATGTTGGCAAAGATTTCCAGGAGGAACACAGGCAGGCAGCTGATGCTGCCAAAAGTGGCGTCATTTATCATGTCTCTGTAACTTGCACTACACAGAACCACCACCAAAGGAAAACAGTGCATGCAAAGAGAAATCCAAGTTTAACAGGAAATAAAGCTTACCAAGTTTCTAATATTCTCTTGACGGGACAATACCAAGGTCAGTTATTGTTACAGTGGCTTTTCCCCAAGAAGGCGCAGGGAGTTTGTTTCGCAGACCGATGCATTACAGTGTCCTTTCCGTCCGGGAGGACGCTTCCTCTGCGGATGAGAGCATCTGCAGAGCTGAGGATCAGGGACGGCACATACTGGAAAGTTCAATTTGCCTTGAAAAGACCCCTGGGCCTGGTTCAGTACCATCACAGAAAAAGGGCAAGATTTCCTATAGAGAATCTTTGTAGGCCATGAGTTAAAAACCCTCTCTCCTGGCAAGGAGTCAGCTACCCTTAGAGCATTTTCAGTGTAATGGAGCCGACCTGTGTTGTTATCATAATAAATAAATAATTTTCTGCCAAGCAATTAGCATGTCTACCTGATACTTGGCTCATGCAGAGATCTGTCAGCTGTGCCCCTGATCTGCAGATTGGGTGGAACCTTGATAATTACAGATAATTACAATGATCAATTACAGACAATTATGGAACAGCAGGCCAAATTCCTATCTGCAGTTGCCCCACTTAACCCTGATGGTTTTACACCATGGTTTTAGTGTGAAGCAAAGCTTCAGCCTCTGTGTCTGCATCCTGCAGTCTGCCTGTGAGTAAACACAGCTTTGTAGGTCAGGAGTTCATCAATTACAGCAACAACCACATCTTAGTGCCCAAGATACTCACGGACCCATCGCCTACAGACATGGCCCTGTTATTAGGGATATAGCCAGTCTTCCACCTTCAAAAGGCTTCCCACAAGAAAGAGCATCATTGTAAAAATAGACCAGACCGAGTTTAAGAGAAAGTTGGAACTTAAAGCGGTGTATTTCATCATTTGCAGCTGCTGCTGTAACAATTCATTGCTTGCTCCTAACCAGATCATAGATGTTTTCCCACCCACACTTCATCCCACCTCCCACGCCGCGGCTGCACCGGAGCGCTGATTTCCAGGCGCTGGGCCGTCTGCAGGCGCGGGGAGAGCTTTTGGCTGTTCCCGAGGCATGTGCCACTCACGCGGCTAACAAATTGCTTAGGGAAAAGGCAGGGGTAGCCCGCTGGGTCTGGGCCGTGAACTGGCAACTAGACTGCACTGGGCTGATGAATGACCAAAGAGAGACTACTCCAGATGTACCCTTCTGAGGGAGAAGACATGCAGAGAACAAAAACATTCTGCTATAGCGCAAGCCATGCTACAACCTATTGGAGGGATGCTGAGTCTCCCGTCTGAGGATTTACGCTAGTCTCCAGCTAGTAAAGACCAGAGACCAGGAGAATGAGCATATCGAGCACATTCATTTAACACTCCCGATGCCAGAAGCAGCACAGCAGGCTGATGACTTGCACAGAACGATTAATTCTCAAAGTAGAGATGGTGAGGCATGTCGTAAAAGCACAGAAACCAGGGAGTAGCCAGAACATGCAGCAATGAAAGGAAGGGGCATTTCATAAGGGACCCAAAGGTCTGCTTTTCAAAGGCCCTGGCCATCTGCAAAGAGCGTTTGTTAAGCTGAGCGATGGTTTTTCAGCCTCTGAGGACTAGGAAGTGAAAGAACGGAAGGTAGCAGCAGCTGCTAGGTGCTTCGTGTTTTGTTTTGGTTGGTTTTTTAAACTGGCTCCATTCAGTGAGGAGCCAGCCCCTCGGCACGCTTCTCCACCCCGGGGAGCCCGTGCAGCGGCAGCAGCCACGCTGGGGATGCGGCGCAGAAAGGCTCCCGGCCCTGCCGCAGCCGTATCGACCGAGCAGCGCCCACCTGCCCTTCCCAGCGGCTCGCACCAACAGTACCGATACAGCAGATGGACCGCACAAAGAGCACGTTGCCACCAAATTCGCTCTGAAGAGAGCTTTGCAATTATTTAGCAAATTTTAACAGTGTTTAGTTGTAGGAGTGTATTTTCTCTGCCTGCGTTGGAATGGGGTATTAAATAAGGTGCTGCTATAAACTGCTGAGCCTGTCTGTATTACAGTGATGACTTCCCGTCTGTGAAACAGTGGAGCCAGAAGAAAAATACAATTCTGATACCGCTGATGTCAGTGAGAGTGCTACTGATGAACTCGACAGAAAAAACTGGGTAATATAATTTGCTGCCGCTTGTCATCAGCACTGCAGTCAACTTGTCAGTGTTATGGGTCTCGATTGTTCCTTTATCCCAACAACAGGAGAATGTCATGAGGATTTCCTAAACATAAAAGGGTTCAGATGAAGGAAATCTCTTGAAAATCATTTACAGCACCTCGAAAAAGCTTGAAAATGGAATGGTTTTAGCCAAAAACACGTGCTCTTACTCACACACATACAAACTAATGAAATAAAACTGCTCAGGAGTGCTGGACTTTGGGCAACAGTTTTCGCTTTTTATTATGAAAACAATGAACATTTAAAATACTGTAACATGTTGAAATAAAATATAATTACACAGACATCAAAAAGTTTGCAAGCAGGTATAGAGAAAAATGCAGAAGCAATCTGGAGTCTACCAGTCTTGTGAGCTTCTCTTCAACGCCTTCATTCTTCTTTTTTTTTGTTTGGTTTTTTTTGCATGACAGAGGTTATCTTCAATGCTAAACAAAGACCTTGGGCAACATCCTGGCCCCAGTGAGGTCAATGAATATTTTCCATTGGCTCCAGAGATAGCAGAACTTTACTCATTAACCACATACTCATTAACACATCTTCTAAATCCTTGAACTTGCTGTACTTGTTTCTCCAGCGAGGCCATGTATTTTCTTGTTCTGCATCTGCTCCAAACCAGTTACTTTCCAGATAAAAGCCCTTTGGTCTATTCAGTTCATTCCTAAACTGCCTGTATTTCCCCTACACTGAGACACAAACACCAAGATGTGCAGATTCTAGATAGCGGGCTGCTGCTAAGCGGCATCCGTGAAGATTCCCCCTCACAGTATAGCAGCTAAACTCCAAACACAAATATACTGCTGCAGCTCACTGCCTCTCTGAAGGATGCAGCGGCTTTGGCAGCTATGCAGCAGGCGAAGGCTGTCAGGAGAAAGTGCTGAGCTGCAGGTAGAGCTCAGACAAGCCACCATCAGGGACTGGCTGGCTGCGATGGTGGAGGCACAGAGCTCCTCCGGCTCAGCGATGCAATCAGCATGATGCCGTAGCCATGTAAAGCCAGTAACATCCCTGGTTCCTCGGTGCCCTACGTGAAATGAGTTTCACAGCACCAGCCCAACGCCTACCAGCGCGCGGGCGCTGAACACGCATCAGTACGGTAATCTTCCCATACAATCTCCAAAGGCACAAAGTCGAGTGCAGATGGAGATTTGGCAATCATTACCTCGTCCTTCGAGACAGCTCTTCCAAGACAGGTCAGGTGGAGGCACAGCCTAAGGACCATTTGAGAAACCCTCACAGATGCCACCAGAGCTGCAGCTCCTCTGGGAATAACGGGCTCTGGCTTTTAAAGATGCCAGCTCAGCGCTATTTATAAACTGCAGGATTCAATTGTAACGCATTCCCTCCTCCATACTATAAGCCCTCTGACAATGAGAAAGACACACTCCTCAGTAAATACTAAAATGACATTTTAAAAAATTTCATTCACAAATCTAGTTTATATTAGGATATTTAAGTAACAAAATGATAAAAACATCCAAATATCAGATTAAGAAAAATGATTTCAAAAAGTTACTTCAGTCTACTATAAGTACAAATGCAACATGCTTTGGACATACAGACTTCAAACTTTAGCCCACCATGAAATCTGAGGAGAAAAAAAGGGTTTATCCTTCCAAATAAGTTTAAAACCTCCTCTAGAAATTTTCCCTTGTGAAGCAAGCTAGCCGTACGTGGGATGAGAAGTATAAACAGTCATGGCATGAGGCAAAAGTCCAACTGTAGCAGTCAACAAGCAGTTAAAAGGTTTAGGAGGTTTGAGAACAACCCACATTATTCTCCCTTTGTCTCTGAACCGTGCTTCCTTCTGTACAGTAGTAGCCTGCCAATGAGCACCTCTGCAAAAATGCCAGAGACCAGACTAGCTGGTGGACCCTCCAGGGAAGTGAAGTACAACCACAGGCAGGTACATCCCGACCATTTCTACAACGGCACACAACGTAACAAGTCGACAAACAACATCACAGTGAAGAACTGAAAGGACTTAACGCAACCAGTCAAAACCCATTCAACAGCTTTTCATGAAGGGCAGCAGTCTGCAGTGAGCAGCCACTCTGTCTCAACGCCACCTCCTGCGCACAGCATGTTCATTCTCTCCATCCTCTCACACACTCATGCTCTCCGTCTCGCTGCTCCTCTTCTCCTCTTCCTCTGGTGGGGAGGTCTCCTAGGGCCTCTCTTGACTTTGGGCTCAGCACGGCATCACAGAAAGCAGAATCCTTGGAGCTCATTGGCATGCCTGCCCTGTTGGGTTATCGCTCTGGCAGCTGAACAGCTCCCTCAAGTCTCTTTCTTCATTTTCTTCCTCTTCCTCCTCTCCTTTTTTCCAGGTATGCCTGCCACACAAACAACAGGGGCCACTGCACAAACCTTCCACATGCAATCACATCCCTGGCAACTGTTGGCTTTTCACCTGAAGAAGGGTATTTTGGGGCTCTTAGATGTGTTTTACAAGGGCCACCTACTTGCAAGGGTAATCGAAAGTCATGGGGAGGGGTCTGAACGTTTTTAGTGGGCTCTGACTCACACATGCATTTCCTTCTGTTTCGCATTTAAAAGTACCGTGCAAAAATTACTCCCACTAAATGCAACAGCAGTTTTGCTCATTGACGCTGGCAGGAGTAGGAATGGGTATTTGTCACAGAAAAAAATATAACAGAGCCTCTCTAAGAATTAACACATACGGCTAAAGGAGAAGAATTTTGCACATTCACTTAAAAATGCATTTGTGAATGCTTCTCAGATTACAGATTACTCTGAAACCAAAATTCATCAGGTGTGCAAATGCAATCACTTACCGTTATCGGGTGAATTATTAGCAACGTCCAAGGATTTTCTGAGGGAAGCACAGACTGCATCACTGCTATGTTTTGTAGATATCAAGTCCCTTGGGCCTTCTTCCATTCTTGTTTCCAAACCTTGCTGGGACTTAATTGAAACAATGTGCTTCACTAAGCATATGAGTTAAATGAATCATACGCAAGTACAAAATATGAGAGAAAATGGCATTATTGGAGGGAATGAGGGTATTTAAAGAAAC
>Ga0065711_1041455_pt1 | contig 16138 bp, 4 predicted proteins | sample Hoacrofraction12_FD_59098 | JGI IMG/M metagenome (GOLD analysis project Ga0065711, IMG submission 59098) | Hoatzin crop microbial communities from Cojedes, Venezuela - Epithelial fraction 12 v2 (version 2) | ecosystem: Host-associated > Birds > Digestive system > Esophagus > Crop | place...
AGTAGCTCCTTGAAGAGGGCAAAGTCAGCCCTCCTGAGGTCCAGGGTTTTGATCCTGCTTATCGCCCTGCTTCCTCCACGCAGGATCCTGAACTCGACCATTTCATGGTCACTGCAGCCGAGTCTACCTCAGTGTGTTGGCATGTACTCATCCGCCATGCCATCTTCAGTATTTCAGACTACTATGAGTTTAGAAGTGACTTACTTTTCAGAAAGGCCAAGGTTTTCCACACCTTCTCTTTCTGTTGTTTTGCTGCACTTCAGGAAACATGGTTGTCCAAAATCCTGTCAGAAGCAGACTCTGCTAAGCAGAGACTCTAAAATCTTGTGGCTGAATTTGCTGCAAAAAGAAATCTAATTGGCTGTCTCTAGATCCTGCTACCATCAACACCTTAACACCAACTGCTTAGAATGGGAAAAAATAATGCTAAGAGCTTTTTTTATTAAGTGAAAAGCACAGTATGAATGACCTCCAAAGGAGAATAGTCTTCATTTTATTTGTTTATACATTTTCAAACATTTTTATTTTCTACAGTTTTGCACTCTGATGGACATCCTTCTAAAAGGAAACTGCTTTCTAATTGCCAGTATAATTGACTGTGCCAAAACACATTATTTCTAACACAAGAAAATCACAGACAGACTCAGCTGCAAATGCTACAACCTAGAAAAATATCCTAAACCATATCTATTCAATTGGACATTCACAGGTTGCAGAAGATGAGCTCAATTTCTGCTCTAAAGTCTCCCATGTTGCAGAAGCTTCCTTGCCCCATGTTTATACAAGGTGTTCCAAGTTGAGGACCAAACTCCCAAAAAGTCCTGTTTTGAACTGGACCTACAGACAAAATGTTTAGATTAATCTTAAATCCTGACATTGCCAGATTTTGGATTCTGAGTATGTGTACTGCACACTAAGAACAAATTCAAACTGAAAAACAGCATCCAAGCTGATTTTCATAAGTAAATGGGGCACATGGAAAGATGTTTTTACACATTTTTTGCAAAAGACGATCATGTTTAGAACAGTCACGACCTAAGTAAAACATCTGAAATGTGGGCTTTTCTCAGGCTGAGAACATTCCACCCGACCTTCTTCATTGTCAGATGAAGATACAACCTTAACTGCAAACATTTAGAACTGTCTACTTGGAAAGAAACCCAATATTTGAACCCTCTCCTGTTTAATCACGGGAACTTGTGTGGGTGAGAATGCAAGAGCAATGGTACCAGAGGAACGGGAATAAATATGGGTGTGTACCTTGACAGGGTATTCGCACAAGAAAGAAGAGTTCATCTGTGCTTTTTTCTTAGGTGCATTTTCATGCTGACAGCAGAGGGAAACAAAATTTAAAGAAAGTGCTTTAAAATAGAAACTTTTTGAGCATTATAACTTCCAAGTCAGTCATAAAACACCATGACGGATTTTCCACAAACTCTCTCTGGTGGCTCTGTAAGGGGCAGACTGGCAGTCCTTGTCTTCAGAGGAACACATGCATGGTTTTCCCAGGATTCCCAAGAAAACATAAGGCATCACAGCTGGGATTCGCCTACTCCTTTGCTGGGAGCTCTGTGTATTCCCCTGCTCCATTACTGAGCAAGTACCAAAAAACGAGGAGGTAATTCAAGGCATCCACAAAATGCAGTGACAGCATGTCTGCTAAACATCAGTGAGTTCTCTTAGAAGCATTCTCCTCCTTGCTGTAGAAGGGTTTTCTCCTATGTCTCTTTCACAGATCTGTGGTACAGAACGCAGTCAAGCCTAAAATATTAAATGCCTTGTAAGCAGAAGAAATATCAATCTCTGTGCATTCCCACTGAAATACTGTATGTCCTTGGATAAGTCATTTGATATATCCATGCCACAAATCCTTTTTTTTTGTAAAATGAAGGTAATACTACCAATCCAGTAATTTTAAAGTGATAAGTCAGTGATAAGCACCATATACTCACTTTCTAAACACAAATAATACCACTATGAGTCATTGCCTTAGGTAGCCTGAGTGTAAAGAAATCTTCTTACTCATACATAACAAAAACAAGAGTTGTGATTGCATTTTCTAACGAACAAGGCTGCTGAATCTCAGTATCATTAAATTGCTTTTAAGGTTCGTTTACAAGATGTCAAGGTTTGTGGACAGAAACATGCTCATCCCTCACTCGCAATATTGTTACGTGAAATTGCTGCAGAGCTGGGGAATGATCACTTTTTCTGCCCTCTTCCCAGACTTGCCAGTGGGCAGATCAGATCAGGCTTACAGCTGGTCTGCTTCAGAAGCTCAAATGGTGCGGAAAGCAAAGCGTTATTTAGAGCAGCCTTCAGGCTGCTTTTATTTAAAGCAGAGGGTGGGAAATTCAAATAAAGTGCAATACAAATGGTATCAAGACTTTCTACATCTGCCTCTTCCCCAAACACAGAAGCAAAGTACTAGAGAATCAGGCTTAAACAATAAAAGCCTCTCTTTTAAGAAGTAAAGCCTTTTCATCAGCAGCACAGGCTCTCCAAGACAGAGAATCACAATAGGCTCTAAGGCAAGCACAGTAGGCTGTTGTACAACGCTTACTTGTTAATAGACTAAGGTGGATACAAAGGTGGATAAACAAAGGTGGATATCAGAACAGTTCTAGCTGCCATTCACTTCTTTCTCCCACACACTCACACTGGCAAGCAGTTTGTCTTTGTTCCTGCTCAGCTGCTTGATTTAGTTGTCTTTATTGCCCAAATAAAGGTGTCAGTAAAACATCCTTCTTCCTAATAATTTTGATTCTCACCTGTCAAGTTGGCAATTTTTTAACCTGTAATGAAGAAATATATTTAAAGCAAAACAGGTGGGTTTGGGTTTTTGGTTTGGGGGTTTGGTTATTTGGGTTGTTTTTTGTTGACTTTTTTTTTTTCTTTTATGTTATTTTTTTATTTTTTCAACAAAATGTTCATATAGTCCGGCAAAGTGTTTGTACCAGCTCTGTACTAGCCAGGTGTCCCCCACATCTTTTGAGAGGAATCACCTCTGTGGCTGTTCTGCTTGTGACACCCACATTTTGCTCTGGCCACCACAGAGAGGATCACTTTTTAGAAAAAGTCAGAGCAGGGAAGCCAGAAAGCAGCACAAGCTTGTCAGTAAATGACCATCATTGGTTAATGACCTCAACCATGCCAGTTTTTCCCAGTTACTCCTGGTGTCCTGTCCATTCACTGTTTTCCCCTGCCTTTGATATTCTACATGAAACCTGCTATAAGAGGCTGTTTAGAGTGATGACAACATTGACTTTGTTGATGTGTGGAAGCTGTCTCAAAAGGGATGCATTGGGGGATAATTCAAAGATATCTGTGAAGACAGGAGCTGTGCAATAACTTTTCCTGGTTACCTTGGTGCCTAGGAATTTAGCCATGGATTGCCGACTCTGTGGCAGCTGCTGTACCAACACAGAGCAGAAAGGGATCTGCTGCCTCTGCACAGGGCTTCATGGAGGGTAAGGAGAGGGCCAGAAGGACGAACAGGTGGTCAGATACTGGTCAGCATGGTGGAGACTAGATCCCACAATCCACAGGATGGGTAAACTCTGAAACATACCTTTCCAACAAAAAAGGAAATGTAATGTGTAGGCAACTGACATCACGGGTAACTGCAATCTGGATACAGCCCTAAGTTTACCTAGCAGCACTTTGAAAAGATCCTAGAGGAAATGCTAGTATTTTGGAAAAATGAGTGGATTTGAACTTCCCCTCTGCACTGGAAGGCAATGAGTGGCTTTAAACAGGAAATATTTTCATTTGCAGGTGAAAATTTAAAGCAGAATTTCATAATCTGAAAATTTGCAACCAGTGCCTGCTACCCATCAATGAAAAATCTGCAAGTCTATTTTTTAAGTGTATGTTTGGCTCACATTTCTAAATCACATATTGTTTTTATTTACGTATTTTTCTAAGGAATATTTTCAATATTCTGGAGCTTTATTTAATCATTGTCTTGTTTTTTTCCATTTGTTTCAAAGTGAGAACACACAGCAGGATAACTATTATTTTTGTCCCTCTAAAATACTCTACATATCTTTTTTCTTTTTTTCCTTTTCAGATTAAGGACTTGTATGATTCAAATGAATTTAACCTTTTCTGTTTGAAATGCTCTCTGTAGGATTAAGCGCTGTGTGTTCCTGGCTGTAGTCTATCTTGCTAAAAGGAACAGATAGGTGTAAATGATATTCACACCTCTTAATTGGAGTCGTTAACAGTTCTCTGGGTTATCTTCCAGCATAAGACCTTGGGCTTCCTAAGGAGCAGCTAGAAAGAAGAGACAGAAGTTGCCGCAAACTTTTGCTCATACAGGAATGCCAGTTAAGAGTGTGATTTTTGTGTTTTCGTGTTTTTGCAGCATTTGTTTTCTGGCAGCATCTCTACCGCAGAAAAGAGTTAACGAGCAAGAAAGTGCTTTTGTTGGTGTAGCTGTTTCATTAGAGCAGCTGTAAGCGAGACCATTGCTAACACTTTTTTCCTTGTACATACTGTATCTATTAGGAAATATTACTGGTGTAGCAACATGAGCTGCAGGCAGGAGTTTGTGTTACTTTCTTCAGTGATGTAAGTTCTCAGTTTTGTTGTTTGTACCTGTTTAGCATTGAGCGATTCATTTTTTGTGAGTAAGGAGAAAAAAAATCAATTATTTACCTTGTTTTGCAGAACAGACACAGAACTGATGGAAGTAATACTCTCTCAACAGCTTGATAAAATACACTAACAATTCATGAAAAATTCAAATACAAGCCAAATATAGTTTATTCATGAAACAGAACCAATTTACATTGCTTAACTGCAATGAGAATCAAAACGTCCTTTCATGGCCTCTTAGAAAAAATGTAACATCTCTGTATGTTTTTTTTTTGTATTTGCCCTTGCCTGTGCCTGCCCCAAATCAAGTCTGATTTCTCACCCTGCACCAACAGCCGTTCATGTTATGTTCACAGGTACAAGTATAGCAAATGCCACACTCGTTTTTTGCATGTAAACTCCAGTCTGGGTAGAAGACATCACTACCACTACAAAAATCGTCATCATTTTTGCACTGTCCGGGTAAGTAGGAAAATTGCTGATGAATCCACACTGCCTTTTGCTGTATTAACTCTTACCGTTAGGTCAGTCTAATCCCTTGAAAGCACTTAAGTAAGAAGAGTCTTAAGAAACAATAATATCGGTAGCTGAAAACCAATAAACCAACAGTCAGGAAAGAATAGGTCTGTGTGTAAAGCTGGCATGTACCTCTGCTATATTGCTTGAATTGACCACTGCATGACACACACAAACTCTTTAGATCTCTTTTAAATGTGGATAAAACAGCAGGAGATGATAAATAAACTGTCTGGTTAAATGTCTCCTAGAGAAAATTTGAGAGTGGCGAGTGACCTGTATCCTTTCTTTAAGTTCAGAAGACATGGGAAATTTGGATCTCAGAGGGGCAAGAAGCGGACAAAGCAAAATCAAATAAACTCTCTTTACAGGTCAGTGGAGTAGAGACAGTTTTTGTGTAGATCGAGAGAAGTTTAAGAATGGTTTTTAAGACTATAGAAACTGGCCATTACAAAATACACAAGGTTAGATTTGCAAAGAAGGTGGACTTAAACATTGGAAATCTCAAAGTCTTGCCAACTTGCCACCTCATAGATTTCACAGGAGCAAGCTGGGATCCCAGATGCCCTATGAGATGCATAAGAAAGACTTAAGAAACAAGAGAATCGGCCCATCATCTTAAGCAGAAAATTATCTTAGATTGTTGTAAGGAAGTGCTGAGCAAGGACCAGAGTGTAACCTTGTCTGCCAGAGGATCTGAAGCTTAATTCTTGGTCATACCTTTGCTCATCATTCATCAGTACCATTGGGCTCCAACTCTGATTAAAGTCTCTCTTCCTCTGAAAAATAGTATAAAAGGGAGTTATGGTATAATCTTCCTTCCACTCAATGAATAAACAGGTAGTCATATAAAAAATTTCTCAAGAAATAACTAGTAATACCAAGTTACTGGATATTTAAACGAAAAAATTTCTGAGACTATATCTGTCCAATTTTATGTAAAAATCTTGGCTATGAAAGGGGGAAAGAACCTGAATACAGGTCTTTGAAGTGATTGCCCCACATAGCAGCATATAGATGCCCTATCCTTTTGAGCTCTGTCTAGTTCAGTGCACGTTTTATAGTTGAACCCCAGTTACCTCCAAGAACACAAGCCCACCCATCATCCCAGCTTTTATTGAATTCTTTTTTTTTCAGTAGACAAGAATTTAAAGAGCTTATTTTTCGTTTATTTTTTCTTCTTCATGTTTTTTGATCTGTGAACATACTGTGCTATGAGGAACCTTGGAACTGTACAAGCCAAATAAACCTTGTGATGACATTTTAAAAGTTGTTTTGCATTTGTATAACCTATCTGTAATCCTTCTGTGTCTCAGAATTCACCACACCATCAATCACTTAAATCATTGAACTGGATTTCACATAAAATCCATTTCGTTGTGGAGTACATGTATGTTCAAAATTTCGTGAAGCTTCTTTCCCCCAACCCAAGGAATGTTTAGAAAAAATGAAGCCAAGATGAACTGTCCTGGGAAAAGGAGGCTGAGGTAATGTAAGAAGAATCAGTGCATCAACAAGCATTTTTAAACATAGCTAAACAACACCCCAAAAAAGTAATTTCCTTTTTTGTGACTCAGAGGTGCATCAATCCTCATGATAAGGGCAGTAATACAAAACAATGATGATAATGCATCAATACATAACAAGTATCACAGTATTACAAGGCAAATTGAAAAATCAAGAAAGAAATGCAACATAAATTATTTTGTTCTTTAAAACCATATATGTCACAGATACTACTCCCATTCTGTTCCAATTGTTTTTCTGTAATACTGGACACTATTGGCTTAAACATGAAAGAAATTAACTTCTGCTATCTCAGAGTTGCTGTGTAAAGGCTAGATTTGACTTCTTCATGTCTACATATTTTTACTTTTCTATATAAGTAAAAACAATGTAAAAAGATATTTTTTACACTTGATTTTGAGAAGTTCAGCAATGTTTAGCTCCCAATATAAGCTATTTTTCTAAATTCAAGAGCTATTTTTCCTATGACTTTGTTGTCTCCTATGAATTTTTTAAAAATGTAATTTATTCATGAGCAGAAGTGAGTAAAACCACCAGTTTCCCAGTGGAGTCATATTGTTAACATGAACCACATCTTTCCTGACCTTGCATAGCAATTGTAGGGGCTGCACTCCATAATTGGTCCAAATACAAACACCCTTGTAAATCAGGTAGGTTTCCTGGAATTTTGGAACACCACCAGTGCGTCTGGTGTTATTCACCCCCAAGTCTCAATTGTATCTGACCAAAAAATTTCATGCCAGCTAAACCTATCAGACCTTTCATGCCTAAACTTTCCACCTCCATTTTCTTCTACGCAAATTAAAATGAAGTTCTTTGCTGAAGTCAAAATCTTCCAATATGCTTGTCATGAACTGCTGAATTTACTGTTCACATCTTTTTTACAATACAGATTAAGTGTGGATCCAGAGCTCTGCTTCAAAGGAGCCCTCCAACTGCCATATTTTCATCATAGCATGCATTCACGATGCAAATATAATACCCATCTGGGCCTTTTATAGACTTAATTTATCCCTGCTTATTTATCATAATTAAGTGCACCATATGATAGGAATCCTTGTGGTATCTCTACTGATCTGGAGTAGGGAGAGATCACTAACCCTGCTTATGAAATCCAGCAATTAAATTACAAGATATCACTCATCATAAAAAAACAAACCCTCTGCTAAAGACATAAATGTGTTGGACTAACCAGATCTGTTCAAGCACATATGTAAAATAAGGGGGGAGAAATGACAGAACATCAAAGATGAGAGAGCCCTGCAGAAGCCCCAAGCAAAGTTCCCAAGCCACTGGATTTGAAAATATGGTACACCACAGATTAGTTCTGCAGTGATAGAGATGTAACTAGGGGACTCGAACTGCGTCAAGAACCCCAGATTGGGGGGATTCGGAGAATCCCTTATGAAATTAAGTTTGAGTGACTCCAGTGAAGCAGCTTTAAGACACTGAAAGTGCAGTCTGATTTGGGGCTGAGCCACTTTCCCATCTCTTCCCACAGAAATAATAAACATGCACGTACATGGGCGTATTTTTTCAGAAGTGTATTTTTTTAACAAGTATCCTCCATTACCTCCTACAGCAGTATCTAATCAAACTATTTAAGACAATTGGTGATGTATCTAATGACACTTAAGATACTGCAGAGCCTTTGTTCTAAGCCCATAACCAGCTGCCATGAAAATGCCCTGAACCAGGTCTAAGCGAGCTAGTGTGTAGCTGTGGCAAAGTATTGTGCAGATACATTAAGTCAGCTCCAAAGCCAAGTATACAACCGTGCTGTCACAACAAGAGAATAAAGACTGCTGTAGCTTCTAGACCTCAACTGGTCAGTCCTATATCACCCTCCCTTACAGTCATGGCCTAAGAAATTTAGAGTTGGATTTGTTCAAACATGCCAGCAATAAACGTCTATATTAAAGGAGACATTTACATATATACACACACATAAATACATATATATATATATATAAAAATATATATATATATATACAGTGACAAGATGCTCTACTGTTTTAAAAACCAGTATGTAATCTCTGCATAGTAAGGGAATGCCACAAGGCCCAACCAACAAAAAGGCCAAGAGTGCCCATATTTGTGTTTGGAAGGGCTGAACATCATTTGTTCTTTCAAGACACAGCAGGCAGTGGGTGATGCTGCCTCCTTCTCAGACCACATGCTGGCTGCAAGAACCTTGTCTGCACATGAAGACTTTACATCAACACTGTCTTTTTGCCTCTTTTCCCTTTTTTTCTGGGGCCCAGATCCCCAGTCCCTCCACAATATATGGAAGAACTTGGAGTCCTCTTGTTGAGATAGAATCATAGAATATTAAGGTAGGAAAAGACTTCCAAGGTCATCAAGTGCAACCATCAACCCAACACCACCATGCCTGCTAGACTATTTCCTGCAGTGCCATCTCTACACATTTTTTGAATGCCTCCAGGGACAGTGACTCCGCCACTGCCCTGGGCAGCCTGTTCCAGTGCTTTATCACTCTCTCAGTAAAGACATTTTTCAGAATACTGAATCTAAACCTTCGCTGACACAACTTGAGGCCATTTCCTCTCATCCTGTCCCTTATTACTTGAGAGAAGAGACCAACACCCATCTCACTACAACCTCCTTTCAGGTGGTTGCAGAGAGCAATAAGGTTCCTCCTCAGCCTCCTCTTCTCCAGGCAGAACAATCCCAGTTCCCTCAACTGCTCCTCATAAGACTTGTTCACCATATCCTTCTCCAGCTTCATTGCGCTTCTCTGGACATGCAAAGCAGGAGAAGACAAAAAGTAAGGCACCATTAGAAAGGACAGGTCCGTCTTTTAGTCTGTTCCTCTTTCTCACATGCTCTTTGTTGCTTTTTATCCAAAGGCTTCTTGTTGCAAAATAGTCAGCATCTGCCTAGGGGGACTCTTCAGCCCCTCAGAAACCTGGAAGTTCCCAGGTAGGTGCTAAATTCAGAGCTGATCTAGAAATGTGCCAACACAGAAATAGTAGGCCTGAAAGAATTTTCATTCTGCCCACGATGACGTCAAACTGCTACAGACCATGGGCTTTTGTTTGTTTAAATGCATTTAGTTATCGAAAGTATTTCTCTGTTTTCTATATGGGCCCTTGTGGGATTTCCCAAAGTGCCGAAGAATTTCATATACCTAATTCCCATTGAAATTTGGGCCTTAGGAGTCTCTGTCTTTCAATAAGACTTTCAGAAATCTTACCATGTCTTTAATAAACTTGCAAGTTTTAATGAATAGTCATGCGTTTTGGAGTCTTCTTGTCTGGAAGCAAAGCTGGGCTGTAAATCATTACACCATTAATAGCTGTTCCTTCGCCTTTCGTTCCTAAGTATGGTAGTAATTATCTGTTTTGAAAAGCATAATAAAATGTGTCTTCATATTCAGAATATTCATGTAGCGACAATTCTAAAGTTATCTTAGATGATGTATGGAGAGCAGTGTGTCCATAGTTAACCAGATTTCTTAGAGAGCTTAGTTTCAAAGCCCAGGACCATAAACTTTGATTTGGGAAACAACAGAGGCCTGCAAATCACCAGAAAAGAAGGGGAAAGATTTCCCCAGTGTTGGAAAAGTGCTAGATCCTTGCTGAATTGCAGATCCCTGAAACTTAACCCTATATCAAATTCATGACCAACGCTTCATCTACGTGTTCACTCAGCTCAGTTAGATATGTTTGGGATCAAACATGCTTGCAATATTAGAAGACAAAAAGTGCTAAGAAACACGTGAATCATTTGCCACTCTTCTTATTGCCGTAGGAGACTGACCCTACAGAGACAGCAGCTTAGGTGGGCTGCTCTCTTCCAGGCACCTGAAGGATGGTGTATGGCACAGGCTTACTGCCACCGTCCTCGTCTGTGCTTGCTCATCCATGCTGCAAATACTTCTGGGTAAGGTCTTGGTACAACTACTCTGCTCGCTCTCCCTCTGCTTCCTTGTCCTGAATGTGTGACTCGCAAGTGCCCACACATTATCCCAGTGCTCCTCAGACATATAGGGATGGTTTTGTTCCAGTCTGTGTCCCTGTTGTTTTGTGCCACCCTAAACTTTATCTCCATCTTTGCACTAGTTCAAGTAGTATTATACCAGAGTCAAAATATGGATTTGACGTTTGGTCTTGCTGGAGACTTTTTTTTAGGAGTGTGAATAGTGAAATGTATATGAAAATCTCATGGCTTGAAAACTACACATGGGATTAAAATAGCAGCTAATAGAGGGAAAAGATCACAGCAGAGATGGATTCTGACATTTGCTGTGAACTTCTTTTGGTGCCAGGCACTGCGTGAGTAAGATTCTGTTCTCCACCAAAACTGCATGTAATGAGACTGTTGAACTGTGCATGAAAGGGGCATCTTAAGAAACTGCAGAAAAAATATGTGGGAAGCTAGAGGCACAAGAGGTACGAGCAGTCTTCAAGATGGTGCAGTCTTTACATCAAGGTTAGCCAAAATCTCCACACTTCTCTAGCACAACCAGAACGTGAATATTATAGCACATTTACAAAAAACGCAGAAAACCCACAGCCTCTAAGGTAAGCAGAAACCTGCAATGTTTCTGTTGCTATAACCATGCCACGACAAGCAAACTCCTCAGAAGTTTTGAAACCAGATACAGAATATTCTCACAAGACGAGCATTCTTGCGAACAGTCACAAAAGCCCTGCTCTGTCGGTGCTTGGAGCTGCCAGGCAAACGCCAGCCGGGAACACAAGAGGCTGGGGCAGAGGGGGCCTCCATAGATCATCACACACAAGGAGGTAGAGTTTGTAGTGTATATCTATTCTGCAGGACGTTGTGTTTAGAAGTGGCTTCCCAGTGGTGGTAAAATCTACAAAAATATCTGTTTTTTCATAGATCCAAGAAATAGCATTAAGCTGTTCAAAACTTGCTTAAACTGTGTCCTGCTCCAGTTGTGTGACTGGCTGATTGAATGTACTCTGACTATGTGAGGCAGGGTTCAGTGGGACCTTGCCTCTGTTCATTTACTAGGTTATTGACTTACTAATGAAATTTATCTGTAATTTTCTTCCTCAGGGTGGGGGTAGGCGAGAAGGCAGCAAGGGTTATTTGGTTTACAGCTGCTAAACTACATTTAAGGATGTGTCTTGGCTTTGTGAATCACCTAGACTCTTTTTTTTTCAAAATACATTTCAAGACATTTTTCAGCCATTTGTAAGAGAGAGCAACACCACCTTCTCACCAAACCATGGCAATCTGCGACAGCGTACCTTGTGCTGTTCCTGTTTATTTTAAAAGCATGAAAATAGACTTGCAGGAAGGCTAGATAAGCTCAACACAGTTTCAGAAGAAAATGAATTCATCTAAAATGTGGGTTTCCAATCCTATCAAAAAGACAGGATGGCTTCCAACAACATTCCTATCAGGGCTGAGAAGAGTAAATTAACACTACCTGGGTTCAACTTCAGCTAGTCCTGAGAAAATCTGAGTTTAAAACAGTCATTTTGGACCCCATTTGTTTAGACACAAGAAACACCGCAGTCTTTTTTGAACATTTAGCCAAACTCCTTTCCTGTGTATATGAAAGAAACGATCATCTGAATTTTATTTCATTCTTTAGTTTGTATCCAATAATTTTTTATTTTTCTCTCCAACTCATCTTTCTTCCCATCATACGAGCTTCCTTTAGAAACCTGTTAGCAGGTGGGAATGAAATAAATAGACTTTTAAGCAGGTTTCTGGTTACAAAAATATAGTGCTCAGACAAAGAAATGTGACTAAAGAGAATAAAAAACACACCTTCCTCACCCGTTGAACTGACTCTGGTGAGCAGTAAAACCTTGCTGCTGATGGGAGCTCCATCAGAGAACAGGCCATTTCACATCTGATCTTTCAAAGAAATTGACTGCGCAAGGATAGTTACTGTTCTGTAAATAGGTTCTCAGAAAACACCATTTAACTGGAGTCCTGCTCCTGGCTCCCTGCTTCCAAGCATGACAGAGAGCTTGGCTGTCTCCCAGGTGTTTGGACCTCCGAAGAGGAGCTGGGTGAGCCCTGTTCACATGCAGACTGATGGTGCTGCCCTCCAGAGCTGCCCTTCCTAGTTATAATGGACATGATATAATGATGCTGAAACCTATCTTGATAATAGATCCTAGTGTAGGGGACTTTATAAAAACTATGCAGTCATCCAGCAAACCCTGAGATTTACAGTTCAGCCAACACAGCTAAGAGAGTCCCAGGGAGTATTTTTTTCCCATATTCAGGAATATTGTGGACCTAAGGGACAATAAAATCCCTCTTTTCTTGGGATTTTGTTGTTTTGTCTTGAAAATGTGGAGTGCTCTGAGGTATTGGAGAGGAATTGCTCTCCACCTTCATTTTGAAATTGTTTAGGGCTGAGGGATCCCACTGCTACTTGTTTCTCCAAAGGCACTGCAGCAGACTTCCCATTTACACAAAATCCAAGGAGGCCAGGGTGGATCTCTGAATGAAATAAGAATAGTAAGTAAAATAACATCATTACATGGAGTACAACCCAGATGCTTTCCAATGTGGCTTTTGTGAGATCTGAAGTTTGCAAGAGAAACGAACAAAGCACTTCAAAAGTGGAGGAGCAGTAAGTGGTGTTACACAGGACAGGAAACTGAACTTCAGGAGCTTTGGATAGGTGAGGGAGATTACTGCAGTCTGCACTGTAGTTTTTGATTCTTGTGAAGAATTCTGAAGTTTGTCTCTTTTTTTCTCTGGTCAGGAAGAATGAGGTTTTTTTTCTGTATGTGCTTCCCCTCTCCTGTCTCTGTATTCCCTCCTTCCTTTTGCAGCAGAACTGCTCTGGAAGCAATGTTGAGCATCTTCTGCCAGCTTGCCCACTCCTTGCCTCCTCTCCCACCCCGAGAAGCAAATTACAGGACTTAACAAGGACAAAGAAAACCAATACCCCGTGCTCACCATGTGGACAGATAGTTCATCTGAACTTCCAGGTCTGCACAGCAGAGTCATCGCTTTCACTGCCAGCAGATTTTGATGAAGGCACTGGGAACAGAAAGAAGAATTTAAAGGAAGGAGAGTGTATCCAGGAAACCAGCACTAATTAGCTCCTGTTCAGCCCAATAAGAGTTTGAAAGTTGAGTTCCTTCTGTGTTATTTGCAATTTGCCTAAAAGCTTTACAGCTCTGTAACTATTTGAGCCATTTTTTTCCATAACTGTTAGTTAAAGGTGGGAAAACCTCCACCTAAATTCCAGTGACTGCCAGGCTACACTCTGAGATTAGGTTTTTGTCTCGTGTAAATGGACGAAGCTCCATCGTGACTTTGCTTCCTGCCGCTTATCTTGATCTTATCTGTATTCCTAAAAAGGCACATGAATGTGTCTTTGCATAGAAGAAGGCCAGGGGGTGGGAAAACTTTTGTTTCAAAATTCTAATCCCCTGGATACATTCATGACGGATTTGATAAATTTGTTGACAGACAGCCCTCTACATAAAATCTCAGAACGTAATATAACTGCCAAGAGCTAAGACTTTCACAAGATATGGTTCATCTGCTTTCAAGTAGTGGCCATGTGATTTAAGACTTGGTTCTGATTTTTAATTCAAAAGCAGTCAAAAAGATATCACCCATTCCTCCCCTCCCCCACCCCAATATGCAAATATCTCAGTGTTAAAGTATTGCAATATCCAACTTCTGGCCTCAGAGGAGGATTCTGCAGTAGTGATATTATAAGGCTGAGTTCCCAAGGTAAGTAGACAAGGAGGCTTAGGTCCCACTGAATGAGATACAGCACACACATAAAAGTGGTCCCTGGGAAGGGACAGCTTTCCGTGTAAGAAAGGTATCTTTCTGGTGTTTTAGTGCTTTACACAAGGATCTAGTAACATTTGGGAACTTGCCACACTGAATATTCTTGGATTTTAATACTGAATAGCTACCAGGAGTCATCTGCTTTTTTTTTCCAAGAAATTTAAGCCCTTTATTCAACTGTACAGCGGTTAAGCCCTTCCTCAGCACTGGAGAGTTATCAGGGTCATTTTCTTCTGCCAGACACATCTTTGCTAGATGCCTGGAGAAAGCCAGAGGAGTCACTCTTAGAGAGGACACATCCTATCTGGCCTGTCACTGCTGCATCCAGAGCAGGAAGCAGTTGAAAACTGTCCTGGATGGGGGAAAGTGAAAGCGTTACTCTCTCCCCTTGTTGCCAAAGCTGTACATTTCATGTTTTAGCCTGCTGCGGGCACTGGGTAGAATTGCACAGGCATAATTTGACGTGAGCAGAGCTAAAGTGATATAAGAGTGGCATCTTTTTCTTGACCTTGTTCCTACTCACCTAAAGCATAAATAAAGAAAACAGAGAATTCTCCTGGAGGTCACCCATCTAGGCACTTAGAACTGTGTTCAGGACATGCTTTTTTGCGAAATTTGAATCTGTTTCTTCTAGGTCTTCCTCTCCTGTCTCTAGATTACCATGGTGGATTTTGTATTGTTGCAGGGGAAGAAAGTATGGAAAAAAAAATCACAAATTGTCTTAAGTCAGCTAGTTTTCTGTTCATTTCTGTATTGCTGGGGAAGTGGTTCTTTACTCATAGGATAGCCTGTTTTCCAACATGCATAAATGATTTGTTGGTTGGTGGATGATATGGCTGAGAAAGGAAGGTTATAGTCCTAACTGGTCAAGCAAACACCTTCTGCTGACAGAATCATAGTGAGTGAAATACTCTATGAACGGCGCTTGGACTCATTCTTAAGTTCAGAAGTGGAACTGAAAATAAACAGAGACAAGCGAGAAACAAAGATCAAGCATAGGGCAAAAAATCTGTTCCACATTTTCTTGAAACCTCCCCAACGTGTCAATTTGCAATGAATAAGGTATTAAAAAACCTCTGAGTTTCAAAATTGTCAATAATTAAATCATGCTGTTAGTAACACAAACATTTCTGCTCTGGTACTGCAGCTGTTTCCCATGCTACATGTCCGACTCTTCAGATAAGAGTAAGAAGTGACACCTAAAAGAGTAACTAAAATTAGTAAAATTTCTGGTTGTCCCACCATGATTTTACTGAGTAGCACTAAAAAAAAATAAATTAAAAATCATAAATTATCCAGGTTATAACACTGTAGGCATCCTTATGATCTATGAAAGTTGTACCATAATAGGGAACTCCTGAACTTAGCATTTTTTCAATAATTCCTGTCCTTCATGGATGCATGGGTCTGTTTTGCACTTGGAGTTACACAAGTCCACCCTGGTAAGAGCCGTGTTGACCTTCAGTGAAAGTCAGATGAAATCCCAAGGACTTTACCTACAAAATAGAGTGGCAGAACACAACCTATCCCATCATTTGTCAATTATCAGCTGTTATCAAGCAGCTCCTTAACAAAGAAAAATATGTCCCTTTATAGGGGAACAATTGTATGCAACAGACTCAGAAAAGCTAAAATGCTCCGAGTGTTTTATCCTCTTCTAAAACAAAACCAGTGTTCAGTTAATGGTTATTGATATGCAAAAAAAAAAAAAAAAAAA
>Ga0065711_1007399_pt1 | contig 16137 bp, 16 predicted proteins | sample Hoacrofraction12_FD_59098 | JGI IMG/M metagenome (GOLD analysis project Ga0065711, IMG submission 59098) | Hoatzin crop microbial communities from Cojedes, Venezuela - Epithelial fraction 12 v2 (version 2) | ecosystem: Host-associated > Birds > Digestive system > Esophagus > Crop | place...
GTGAGTAATTGGGACAGGACGGTTGCAAGATAAGGGACTGCTGAATAATCCCTTTAGGCAGCTGGGCCTTGGGAGAACAGGTATACAAACTACAGAGATAAGGAGGCTGCAGGATAACCTGAAGACCCCACCGATCACCAAGAGACACCAAACAAACATGCGTGACGGACATTACCGTATACTAATGAGTTCTCGGTAAAACTATGAGAAGCATTTCTTGCAAACGTAATGAATGTGTACATTAACATAGCATAAATACCTATAAGTGTGTCCTTTCGGTGCACACGTTTGGAGGAGAGATCCCCTGTGTGCCCAGCGCCATAATAAAGAATACCTGCTTAACAGTCTGCCGACTATTGAGTTTTCCGCTCCGGCTTTTCACGGCCATCAATACTCTGATGAAGTATATAATTATCATACATTTTCCCCATATATACAAGCAGGCCTTCAACAATTAAGTAGACTTTGATATCAAGAAGAGAGTTACAGCTACGTAATCGATGGCCTTGCTGGACTTGTCAAATGCAAGATGAAAGACAAACTCGGACTGAAGTGTCTCTCGACTGAGGTGCCAAGAGCCAAGGGCTAACAAAGGGAGTAATTAACTGGTGCTTATCTTATCAGACAGAAGTAACGGGGGGCTAGCCCATCACTGTAAACCCAGTGATCTGTGGGGTGCAGTGGAGGCCGCACAGCCAGAGATTGCTTTGGATAAAGCACAGATGGCCCTTGGAAGCGCATACCAAGATGCCCGCTCTGAAGGCATCAGCTCAAACTGCTGAGTCCTGCTTCTGATGACACGACATTCCATGCCAAGAGCCAATCGATAAACAATAACTGACTTAGTCCCACCTCGCAAAAAGATTTCCAAACATATAAAAACTGGCACCTGAAAACTCTCTTTGGGAGGAGGAGCCAAGCGAGAACTTCACCTGACGGACGGGTCGACTTGCCTGAACCTCTCTCCCCCCCCAAGAAGGGACGCCTTTTTGGTAAGAGTCGCGCCTCTGACCTTGTCAGATGTATCCCCGGGAACACATTGTTAACTAAAGCGCTAAACTACTACCTTGAGCTCGACTTTTGTAGACAGAGCATTTATCAACGGCAATCCTGACTCTGTGATACCTGTCGCTTGAACAGATGACCTATTGTTTCAACTTTGCAAAACTGTTTCAGTGAAAGTCCTTGGAAGGGCTCTGGCAGGCAAGTTGGATCTGAGAAGTGGCTACACACTTAACCCTTTAGACATGAACCTTTGACCAAGTCTGGGACTAGGAGTGGATCCAGCCGCACCTAGACTCTCCTCTGAGAGAGAGTTTAGAACGCAAGGGGGTCTGCTCTGAACCTCGTGACTCAAGGGGAGGGCTCTCCTTTTGCCGCTTATCAGACTCCCCTTACCCCCACTTTAATGCAACACCGTTTCAAATGAAAAATGAAGTAGAAAAAAAAAAAAGACACCATACCAGTAAGAATTTTTGCAACAGCTTGTTAGAATGGCTTTGATGAATATCTTATTGTGTGTTTCCCCATGGTCAAACTTTTCTCGGTATCTTTACAACAGGAAAATGTCAGTTAAAAATCATGCATTCCCAAATGCCCAACCTTTTTAAGTCTTGCAAGCAGACTGGCTACATGTTCATGCTGCTCTGCTCTGGCGAGATCTTCTGCTGTTTTCCCATCCTGTTAAAACACAAATCATTAGCAGCAGTTACATCTTTTTGCTCACACTAAAAAAATCATGTGCAGCATAGCTCAGCTGCTCAAGGCAGTAACAAAATTGCTGTCAGATGCAAATGAATTAAGGAGAAGGAAAAAAAAACAACAAAGAAACAACCAGTAACAATCACCCTCCACCAGAATTCCTGGGGTTTTTTTAATTGTCAAAAAAAAAAAAAAGGTACACTGCAGAACAACTGCATTTCTTTTATAAATCAGCATCTGGATGCCACTGTAACAAGACACTTTGAATTCACAGCCTGAGAGCAAAGTCGTTTCTCCCTGTCTGAATTTCTCTTCTCACCAATTAAGAGGATGTAGATTTTACATACTGAACAGATCTAAAAGTTTTAACAGTTCACAAAGAGGGGACACATCAGCATATTCAGTCACATGAATAGCATGTGACTTTTGTTTACTAATGGATAAAGAATGACAGTGGCATACTGGTCACGGGAGGTTGCCAGAATGCAAGAACATCGTAAGGGATGTGGTTTAAATTGCATTAGCAAATTTAAAAGAAGGAGCAAAGCTGCCTTTAGCATTCTGCTCTTGTCATTTAATTACCCGTGTTTCACAGGTCAGTAGTTTAATATTAAATAGGCTGAAAGAAAAATTGCTCTCTTTCACTCTTACAACTACATTAATACTATTGTGGTGTTTTAGATTTTGGTTACAGGTAACTAATTTATGAGCATTCTCCTTCTTTCACTCTCTCAGATAAGAGCTTTCAATTATTAAGCAGTAGTACTGGAAAACTAAGATTTCTTTCTTTGGTTTCTATCTTTGCTTCTACCAGCTTTTCAGGTGAAACCTGCATTGTCTTACATAGTTCCTGAGGTTACTGTAATTATTACCCCTACATATGAAACAAATACTTTTGACAACTGACTGTCCAGCTACAGAATCCAATTTCAGGTTTCCATGTTATGTACTGCAGAACTTCAGATAATTCAGGGAGAACAGGAACAGAACATCAGCAAGAAACTGACAGAATTGTAGCTGATGGTGTGAACTGACTAATTTTGAACCAACACCTCACCCTTAAGTTCCTTCCACAGTTGATATGTAATTGCAACTTTATTAAAGAAACATCTGAATGTACTTTAAAAAACTAATTTTCCTGACAGAAGAGGTATCAAAGGGGAAAAATCTCTTTGTCTGTGCTGACCTCACTCTGCCAATCCCAGTTAACCCCGAATGCCTGCTGTATGAGAAGAGTGGTTTAGTGGCTGGGCAGCCAGCCTGCCATCAGGAGAACTGCTTCAATACTACTAGTGCTTCCCAAGTTTCCAGTCTTGGGCACGTCCAGGGGAATCCATAACCTTCAAATAAAGGGGAAGCCTTGATCCCCTGCCTGAGAATCCCTGTGGTAACAGGATGCGGACTTCACCAACCTAAAGTGTGAATTTTGTCTGGATCCTCAAATCTTTGGTCTCCTCTTAAATCTGAAGCAGGACTGCCACAGCCTGGTCCTGCACTCTTCCAGGGCGCAGTATGTTCCTGTTGCAACATGAGGCTGGAGATGGCCTGGCAAACTCCAGCAGCAAGCACGTATGCAGCGACAGATCCCTGCATGGGCACTGTCCCTTTGAATCAGAGCAGGTCCCACCGCTCTCAATGGATACTCCACAAATGCTGTGGCACGGCCTGGGTAACACGACGCCCTTACTTGCTGTGTCTCATTGCTCCATGGGGGTTTGCTCTGGCTTCAAGCCTGGTTTTGGCTGAACAGCTACACTCCGACATACCATTCATTTAGTTCAGTCACAGCTATTCGGGCACAAACACAAGGGAAATAACCATCTGGAGAGAATTTGGCACAGAGTGTGGATAGCATTGGTTCAGCCAGAGCCGGATCAGTAAGCATGGTTATAATGGGATGAAGGTGACCGCTCCCAAAGCTGGGGAAATGGCAACAGGAATGGTTCAAATTCCTAAAAGTCTACCCAGATGTGTGTACAGAGCAAATCTACTTGTAACAGTGGGATGGCACTGTCATGACCCAGACCTCCCTCCCCACTTCCTAACAGGTTCCTGAGCTCAGCCAGTTGTCTGATACAGCTGTCCAATCTTGGTTCAGATGTTGTGAAGGAAGGAGACCTGAAAACAAGTCTCATCAGGGGCTGTAGCACTACCTTTTGCTCAGGCATTGGTCTTAGGCTGAGGCTTTTGCGCTTGAGCAACAAACACTACAGCTGTGTGTGGCCATGTATGCCACTGACCCGGGCCCTGACTTTCAGGTTTGACCTTGAACCTGTTTCTTCACTATGGACTTGCCCGGTGGTCACTAGACCCTTTGTTGACCATGGTCACAAAGCCCAATTCCTGACGCTGACTTAACCTCAGACCTGCCTCACTGTTACAGATTTGTCTGGCGACCTGGACTCTTGGCTGAAGCTGGTTGCCATCACTGGACCTGCTCTGGTTGCCTTGCTTGGGTACTGTGGGACTGAATCCTTGTTGAGGAGGACACTGTCCCTGCTTGCCTTGGTGTTTACTCTTGGGTCCCTGCCTGCCTTGGTGTTTACTCTTGGCTCCTAACTCCTTTTCCCTTATGGAGCAATACTGGCCTTAGCAAGGGCATTGCCTGACAAGCATAATTTGTGAAGTCCATGGTCATCAGACCACACAGTAAACATGGCAGATAGAAAGGCTTGTACAGTAAGCGAAGGATATCCCAGAGCATTGGCAACAAGCACCAAGTGCAGCAGAAAGAACTCTTGGTCAAATTTACCCCAAAAAAGCATTTCAAGATGTTTACATTGACAGATGCTAGCAGTTCAGTTCACATGTGTGTTGAAAATTTAGACTCAGATCTGGAAGCTCAATTTATTGATTGAGGTAACAGGTGGAAAAAGCATTTGCTTCAATGAAAAAGAAATTAACAGAACAAAGTTCCCTTTTTTGTCCAAAACTGTGAGGAAGATGAGGCTGCTTAATTCTCTGGATGTCTACTGCAGGATGAACTGTAGAGCACAACAAGAATTATAAAATACATACACAAGCAAAACAGCAAATGGGTTTCAGCAAGTTATTTTCCTATTTAAGCTTTCTTGAAAAGTAGAGGGTATCTACACACTGGAACAACAATGTGTAAGCAAAGCTGGCATGTGGAAAGGGCTTGGTTACAGGATCCATGAAAGCATATTTCACACCTGATAATACTTCATCGCAATTGCTGGCTGGCTCCTTTGTTGCAAATCAGACCACTGCGCCTGCAAGAGCTGGTCCTAAGTTTAACTGGTCATTTGCAAGCATCATCATTCAAAGTTTTTAAGCAATCTGACAATTTTACTCTTGGTACAATTTTAGAAACTTTCATAACAAGAAATCAAGAACATGGTGCCAGCTAGCATGTGAGCACAACAGAATTTTGGGGGGAATATTCAAGCACTGGGAATGGTTGTATACTCCAAGAGCATAAAGTTTCCTAAGGTCACATAAGAACATTCATGCAATCGAATTAAAAATCAAACTAGTCCTAAAATGGGCTTTAGTCCTGGGAGGAGGCAGGGAAATCATACTGCAGCCCAGTTACTTAACAGTGGTGAGAAAGTTACCTCTTTAGAAATGGCATTGTAAGAGAAGAAAAAGGTAATTAATTCTACTGCACTGGATCAGAAAGAGCTGTTAATAAGATTTTTCAGAACAGTTTAACATCCACCTAGCAAACTAATTCAAAGCTGAAATGCTATTAAAATCACCACATGCAATTCCTCCCTTCCTCTCCTCCTTCTCCCTTCTCTCTGCCACAACACTGCTGGAATAATGGATAGTTATGTATATTCACTCTGCTTCTCCTGCCAGATTTAGTCTCAGCACGATTTACTTTGTCATCTCCTTCAAACTGATCTAAACTAAAGAGATAAAAAGTACTTTTATCTTGGAAGGACAGGGTCCACATAGGCAATTTTACCAGCTCAGCTGTCACGACATGAATAAAGTGATACAGCTCAAGAATTCCCCCATCCCCCTTTTGTTATATCTTACCTCTACAGCATGTAGTAGTGAAAGTATCGACACATAACGGGACATACCAAAAAAAAAGGGGGGGCGGGGACAAAACCAGGTGACAAACAAAAATCTGTAGAACACCCCACAAAGTCCATTGCATGCACATTTCATTGCCATAGATTAATAGGGGATATGGCAATCTACAATCTAGTAGTCTTCAAAAAGTCATTTTTAGATGCTAAATCTGTTCAAGCCGCAATTCCAAGTTCACTGGTTTTAATGACCGCTTTTTGAAGGCTTACTCCTGCCACGAGATACATGGTCAGAGGAAAAAACCACAGTGCTAAATGTACAGGAAAACAATAAAACCACTTGTACTTTCTACCAAATCGGTAAAGCAAATGGAATAGAACTTTTCCCCTTTTTCCGTCCATTTCAGCTGTCTCAGGGACACTTTGTAAGCAGAAGAAATTTGAAAAACACAGACTCAACTAAAATCTAATCACAACATGATTTCAACATACAGAGCAATGGTTATTTCTGAGCACAATGCATTGGTTAGGGCGAGCAGCAATGTAAACTCATCAAACGCATCTGAACATATAACATGTTAGTTTGTTCAAAACACAGCTAAAGGTTTATATGATGACTATAATGTATCATGTGCATATGACGTGTACATTACCAAGGACACTTGATTCCTGCTGTGGATATGTCAGCTAGGAGGAAGTTTCTCATCTTAGTGAGAATGAAAAATACCTTCAGTGCTGCTAACTGGAAGCAGTGGTGCTGACTGATTTGATGTATAAATGATTTGTTTTACAAGGATACTTGCATGCTAGTTCACTCATCCATGTACCCACACATCTCCCACCATGAAAATAAAACTTTTTAATCCCCTGAAAGCATGAAAAATACTTAGGATATATACATTTGAACAGTTACAGTACATGATGTGAAATGATGTACATCTTAATGACAGTGGCCCACTGCACTTACAGAAAACACAATATTGCAAATAATTCTTGGGTGAAGAAATTCTTAGGTGTAGATGAAGTGGTAGCTGTACTGTACCTTAATCAGTTTCAAATTTAGTTGTAAGAAGGGAACAAATGGAAAACACAGAATGCTTGTCAAGCTGCGGACATACAACAGCCTAACACTTTTTTTTAATTTTGAAGTGTAATTATATTAGACCATTGCCCTCCTCCCCACCCCCCTGAAGAGATGCATTTGTTTCATACTATCACACATAAAAAGAAGCATAACAGTATCTCTCAATACTTACAGAGGTTAAAGCCTCTACGTTGGCACCAGTTAGACACAGGAACCTGACAACATCAAGAATGCCATTGTTTGCTGCCAGATGTAAAGGTGTTCTTCCATACTAACATGGGCAAAAAAGTGTCATTATGTTAGTCAAAGAACTTCACTATAAACTATATGACTAATAATCAATCATATTGTACAATTATACATACTGATACACAGCAAAGGTCTTGCAGAAACCAGAAGAAGTACTTCTGATTGCAGCTTAAGCACAACTGCTTAAAGCTCAATTACCAAAAAAGGCTAGATTGACTACTTAAAAGATGGGAAACCATTTTATAGCTAAATTCCCCACAACTGTGGAGGAATCCTTTAGAGTTTTTTGGCTATATTTGAGAATGTTTTTCTAATTCCCAGTAAATTTAATGGCATTTTGCTTAATCAAATATGAACCAGTTAAGCAACACTAAGTACTTGACCTTTAAAGCACTTGATTCCATTTCTCTCTAAGAATTACTGAAGATTACGTATCTGCAGCTTCCCCACTTCCACCCAAAGGAACAAAAGGGATGAATGCAAGAAGTCAGCCTGAAGGAATTTGTGCTTTCAGCAACAGAGGGAAAGTGCTGTAAGTATCGCTTCCCCAATTTTTCCTTTTCCCCCAGAATCTCCCCACTGACAGCAAGTCCTCATGACATCCACTTCTGGTCTCCTGTGTTCAGACCTACTGTTATAAATATCACTACCATATATTCTCTGCTTGAAGCTCCTCATGCTATTACTTCACATATTTTCATGCTTTCAGTACTGTCCTCTCTGTTTCAACCCTACATTCAGAAACAAACTCACAAAATGACTTCCTAACAGAGTATCTGAAAGTAAAGTTAACTTCCTGACCACTGAGAAGACACCTGGTGCCTCAAAACCTTACACCTCAACTCAAACAGCATCCTGGCTTGTATCAGGAATGGTGTGGCCAGCAGGAGAAGGGAGGTGATCGTCCCCCTGTACTCGGCACTGGTGAGGCCACACCTCGAATACTGTGTTCAGTTTTGGGCCCCTCACTACAAGAAGGACACTGAGCTGCTGGAGCACGTCCAAAGAAGGGCAACAAAGCTGGTGAAGGGTCTGGAAGACAAGTCCTGTGAGGAGTGGCTGAGGGAACTGAGGTTGTTTATCCTGGAGAAAGAAGGCTGAGGGGGGACCTCATTGCTCTCTACAGCTACCAGAGAGGAGGCTGTGGCGAGGTGGTGTTGGTCTCTTCTCCCAAGAACAAGCAATGGGATGAGAGGAAACAGCCTCAAGTTGTGCCAGGGGAGGTTTAGACTGGATATTAGGAAAAATTTCTTCACTGAAAGGGTTATCAAGCATTGGAACAGGCTGCCCAGGGAAGACGTTGAGTCACCATTGAGTTATTTAAATGCTGTGTAGATGTGGTGCTTAGGGAAATCATTTAATAGTGGACTTGGCAGTGTTAGGTTAATGGTTGGACTCGACAATCTTAAAGGTCTTTTCCAACCCAAATGATTCTGTGATTCGGTGATTCTAAATAAATGCACATGATGTTCAACTGCACATAGCCCATGGAAGAAACAAATGGTGCCTTCAATCCATACTACGTACAGTGTGGGAAAAGGCAAGATGTGAGGACCAAGGATAAACAGTTGTTATGTTAATGCACTCCCTTTACAGGGCTTGCTGCTGGAGAGGATCAGTAGAAATAAAGATTCTTTATTTGATAAGACCCAAACTCACCCCTTCAAAAATAAACAGCACTCTAAAAATCACTCCAGTATACATGACTCCCAAAAGAATAACAGGACACAAATTTCAACCACAGCTTTTGCAGCCATGATCCCACCCCCCACTGAACACTTGAAGACTGATTATTTTTTTCACAGCATGCTTGCAACCAGGCCATTGACCCCACCTCAGCATTCTCCATTTGGAGAACTGGTGCTAATCCAGTCTTGTGCTGTATTAACCTGCCTTCTCCAAAATGTGTTCTTAGCTGTGGATCTGAATTTAATTGCCTAGTCAATCAGGTTTAAGCTCAGCGACAGGACTGGGGAGCTTATTACTGTAAGTTTTTTCACTTGGCAGCTGATGATTTTAATTATTAAAACCAAAAGTGATTGTACTGGACAACTCTCAAGCCAAAAGCTCCCCAGCTTTCTTTAGCTGGCTACTACAGAAAAGGTCAGTGCTTCGGTAATAAATGGAAGGGTTAGCTACCAAAATGTTGTTGCCAGAACATGCGCTTTTCCAGAAAAACAAAGAAGCTACAACACCTGAACCAACAAATTGTGGATAGCAACATACAGACTCCTATGAATAACTTTTAAACTTTGTAGCATATAAAAATTAAATAGAGCAGAGAAAGACTCCCAGAACTAAATATCAAGCCCTAAGCCTCCTAGCCCGTCAGCAGAGTCCAATGGCTGACCTTAACCTATTCAAACTAAGCAAAGTTTCCTGACACACCTTAGTTTTCTCTTAAAGATCACTAGAGGGAAAGTCAGAATGTTAAACCTGTAACGCATTACATACAGTTATCCCATTCACTGCAGCACCAGCACAACAGAAGAAGCAAACAAGGCACTAGTATCTCAAAGTTTAGGGACAGGCTATTAAACATTCCATTTGGAAAGTGCTTACAACAATTATGGACAGTTCACTTTTTTAGCTGGTAGCAAGTCAGTGATATGCACTGGAATCAACAGTTTCAGGGTTATAATGTTTACTAAGCATTTCTGCAATTGTCACGTGTTATTGATCATTGTTTTACCAAGAAAGTTCCCCAAAAGCACCTTACACAGACTCTTGACTTCAACTGTTGAAAATAATTTTACATTTAAAACTTTAATTCTGAGATTTCCTGTACCCTGCCAGTGATGTTTTATTTAATAGACAAATTAAAGCTATTGTATTCTAAGGTAAATGTTTGTTTAGGATTTATTTTAATAAATCATGCAGAAAAACATAAACCAGCCAACGTGACACTGTTTTTATAACTGGGAATAGAATCTGCAGTTGAGTTAAATCCCTTGTTAGATGACAGTGCAGATGTTTTTGTGTAATTTGGAAGAATTCAAAGCAGATTTTTCATAAAAATGCATCAGTCTTCAATTCTGTATATGAATTACTGTTATTAAATCACATCAAATCAAGGCTAGCAGCAATGCATTTCATCTGTTCTCCAGCACCCAGATGCAATCTGCGCAAAGCAAAGCTATACAACTATGCTGGCATATACTACAACACTAGAGCTGAGTAGCAAAATACACAGTGATAATCCATTTGGACTCTTTCTCATGGATCTTTAATCATCTATTCAGCTGGAACAAATTTAGGTAAATTTGTAAGGTGAGTCATTTAATGCTTTGCATTTGGCCACTTTAAGAGATAAAAAAATAAAAGGAAAAACATTTTTCATATCAGAGAACTGGAAAAGGTCATCTAATGCAATAGGTGAGCTATTAAACAAAGCAGTTCAGAACCTGCATTCCATTTACCTTATTAGTGACATCCAAATTACAACTTGCTTCACAGAGTGCCATCACAATAGGAACGTTTCCATCTTTGCAGGCCACATGTAAAGGAGTGTTGCCATGTCTGTCTTGGAAATCTACAAAACATCCTTGACTGATGAGAGTTTTAACTACTTCTGTTTGACATCTTCTCACAGCAAGGTGTAGGGCTATATGACCATCCTGAAATCAGAAGACAGCTTTTAACTGAGATTTAACAATCGCAGCATTTTGCAGAGTCACAATCATTTCATGTAATTGGGTGTATCTCCTTGCATCAAGAATCACAATGTTTTTTATTGTTACTTTGGAGGTGGAGGCAGGGGAATGCACAGTATCTGCCAGAACAAATCAGCTACGCAATGAAAACAAATTTCCATGAAGTCACTGGGCTTTGCAGTGGAATGGATGAAACGCAAATACACATTCTCTACTGACGACTTCCCTAGTAGGTGGGAGAGTGACCAACTGTAACAACCAGTTGCATATTGTAAACCATTCCGGTGTTTACTGACAGAAGTTAGTGATGCAAAAGTCATGCAATCTGCTTAGTGATCAGTAAACTTCAGCGAAAGAGCTTTTCTGTGGAACAACTTAAAGAGACAATGTGACTGGAAAATACAACTTATTTCTTTTACAAGTGAAAGCATTTTTATGAACTTGCTTTAATAACTATTCAGTAACTACAAGCAATAGAGGTAGATAAAACAACAAGTACACCAAAAGTACAAACAATGAAATGCAAAATTTATTTCTTGGGATTACACCATGAAAGGCAAAAAATGATTCTGAATCAAACAGAGCTGTATTTTTAAATAGTCAGAATTTACCTTACTGGAAATAGCTGTGATTTATCCAACCCATAGGAACCAAAAGCAAACAGTAAATCTGCCTTTTTTTCTCTGAAATTAATAGTTTGTTGCCAATTAGAGAACCCAATGTTTCTGCCATTTTTCATAGAGTGTTACTCATAAGGTGGTAATTGATAACGTGATAACGAATCAGCAAAAACCCAACCGTGGAAAAATAATCATCAGGCAACTTTAAAGACTACTGCAGTCATCAACAGTCTTCATATGAACTGCTCAGAAAACCCACGTCATGGAAACGATGCTGGCTTGCAGCATTCAGACAAAGCAACTCAGAAATACGGCTCTGTGACACCTATGATCTCTGGATGTAATTCCTGACCAAGAGCAACTCAGACTAACCTTGTCTGTTGCATCAAGGTCAGCCCCGTGTTCCACCAAGCATTCCACAATATCATGGTAACCCCGAGCAGACGCTGTCAGGAGTGGAGTCTCCCCTTCTTTGTTTCTAATGTTCACATTGCAACCTGCTTCACAGAGTGCTTTGGCAACAGAGTAGTAGCCATGCCAAGCAGCACAATGCAGTGGGGTCTCTTCTTCCTATCAACACGGAAAATAAAAAAAAAAAAAGAGTTGAACCAAATACCAGGAGGAACAATTCCCCAGCTTAACTCAGAAAGACAGGAAGATGACATGGAAAAAAAAAAAAGTCTACTAAGTAAGCCCTATAGAAAGATGTAATTTCTAACGCTGACATTCTCCAAGCAAGAATAACTCCTGCTGACATACCAAGTGATAACAGTAATGCACTAGATTTTCATCATTGCCTGAAATCTGAGAGTCCATATTTCTCACTATAAAACATATATTGACAAAATATTGACAACAACTTGCATACCAGCAATCTTAAGTTTAGATGTTTCCATGCTCCTGAAGCTAACTATCTTGGTTCTCTCACTTGAAAACTGATCCTCATTCATAAGCAACTTCTACATCCTGTGTGTTGAGGGACTAATTCAGTGTTTAAAACAGAACACTCACCAAGGAGATGCAAATCCCATTAGACCTGCAGTTTGAGACAGATCACTCTGCTTACCATGTTCAAAAAGCACATCCTAATGATTTAGGAGTGTAGGCAGTAACTTTGGTACTTAAAAACCGGAGTCCTTTAAATGCACATCACGACAAGCCCTAGAAACTGCAGGCATTTTTAGTTCACTTGCGACTGAAGTTCTAATTTGCTTTTTGCTTCAAAATATTCACCTTGAATCTCCTTGTACTTTGTAACAATTACATGGAACTTCATTAAGAAACTAAAATGTTTTACAAAAACACTCTGTTGAAAGTAGTCCACTGAAAAGCAGGGAGGATTAAAACCCACCAAAAAAGCCACTCCATCAAATTCTAAGAAAGAGGATATCCTTTCTTCTCCTAGCAAATACCAATGAGGAGACAATCAATGCTGATAACATTAGAGGACTTGGACTGTATCCAAGGTTTCTGTTAAAATCTGAGGAAAAAGAAATAGTCAAACAGCACATCCTGTGGGGTCCCTTGGCCTGCTTCTGCTTAAACAACATAAAGGTAGTCCTAGAGGACGCAGCACTTAGGAAGGCTTGTGGAACTCCCCCACACAGGTAAATCTGGGTCAAATTGATGTTTTTTTCTATTAAGCCTTTTCTTTCCTGCTTTCTCACAAGAGTTCAGAGCTCTAAAGAAGCCCTTCTGAGCTGTCCTCTCATTTTCAAAAATGAGTGTTTGACACTTCAGAAAACTCCTATGATGGCTAAAACCAAGCTGTAGTCAAGGCAAAAACTAGTAAATACTTTAGCTGAACTCACAGAGCACACAGCACCACCAATACCTTTGTGACGTCGTTTCTCCATCTTTAAGCTTTCATTTTCGAGAGAACCTGTGTTTTATAACAGTAGTCGGTGCATGCACTGTTTTTGCATAGCCTTCATCTATTAGGAGGTACTGAAACCTCCATAATTCTGTTGTTTTTTTCAAATGCAAACATGCCAGAGGCTGCAAGGCAAGACTAAGAGTTCTGACCACTCATACTAAAGCCTTATTTGGTAAAATAAAACAGTGTCCACAACTCACCTTGTCTTGAAAGTTTGGATTGGATCCAATGCTACAGAGAAACTGAACCACATCCACATGCCCATACCGAGATGCGACGTGGAGAGCGGTCTCCCCAGACTGCAATTACAGAAGAATGTGCCAGAGTAATTTCATGTCACCCCTAGATACACGCTGCCGCGTACAGCCTGAACGCCTATCTGCTGCATGGGGTACTTCTGCCTCCCCATAACCCAGCGGCATGGCAGCTGTCAGCAGAGATCTTCTGCTGACAAACTGTAGCTGTACGTGACAGATACATCACCACCGCCTGACAGGTTACTTCTTCAAAGGCCTTCCTTTCTCAGAACTTATTTGCCTACTTAGTTTGTTCCAGGTCACAGCCACAATGGCATTTCTGAGCAATACAGGGAGGCAGCTGCATGCGCAACTGGTGTTGAAACAGATGTTCTATTTCTATCCATACTATTTCAACATGCCCCCTGCCCCCCCACCCTGTATATACAAATGTAAGGAGTTGGCCTAATGCCTTGGTATATCCTGGTGTATTTTGGTCACTACATGTAATTACTTTCAACCTTTTGTTGAAATTACACGAAAAAGAAATGGTAATTTTATTAAGAGAGTAAATTCTTTCATAGTGGCCCTGCCAGGAGTCAGACACCAATTTTGCCAACGTGGCTTGCCTTGTGCTAGTTCGCTCAACAAAGCAAACTGTGTTTCACAAGTATAATCGCCTCCATAATGGAGCTTTGGCTAGTATAAAAATGTCACTATGCTATAAGATTTTAACACCAACTAGTTTCTAGAGGAAATGTTGCTCAAGTAACACTGCTGGAGACAAGGTAAGTGCTCATCAGCTATAAATTGTTAGGCTTCATTATACTCAATAATAGTCAAATTTACTTGTCAGACAAAAGATATTTTCAATCAAGAGGAATGAAAAACCGAATCACGATTTTACCCTGAGTTCCAATGAGAAAGCTAGTCTTCAAGTGAAAATTAATTTAGGTTTGTACTTCCCCACCTACCCACTATGTACTCACCACATTTAATATGCACGCTTGGTTAACATTTCTCAGGAAAATCATCAGTACATCCAACTACATTAAAGCTGTGTTATCACAGCCCTATATGTCAGCTTATAAAGCCATACTTAAAAATCCAGTCACATTCTTGGAATTACAGCACAGCTGAAAATCATTCCAATTCAAAGACCTCTCCCTTTGCTCAGATGAAGTTATAAAAAAAGGATTCTCTGCACGAAAAACAAGAATAATTTTTATCTTACCTTATCCTTAACATCCAAAGGACATTTATTATCACTGAGAAACTTAAGCGTTTCTACATGACCATGTCGAGAAGCCCAATAGATTGCATTAGATCCAGCCTGTCAAAAGTATTTTATTATAGATGTTATCAAGTAATTTAGAACCGTAATTCTACATTTTCAGCTGAGGTATACATGCACTTAGATGTAGACAGATACACTGAACAGCTATTCAAGCTTACATGAACATATTAACTTTTTAAAAAACAAAATTCAAATGGGTCCAACAACCCCGTATACCAACAATGACAACAAAAACCCCTCTGTGCAAGGATGATTAACAGGATCATTAGCTGTTCGCAAGGATAATCCTGTTCCCCCTTGTAAGGGAGTTCTTTGGAAACAACAGTCATGAGATAAAAACCTTTCTGCTGCTTACTTTACCATCTAGTAGATAGAGAAGCATATAATCCTTCAAGTTTGCTTAAAATGAATGCCGATCACTACAATACATTTTGCAAAAAACACCTTGTTGCAAAGCATACCATCCATCACATGCGAGCTTTAGTTTCGATATTCTCCATGGCTAAAATGGGCATTAATTGTTCAAAATTAAACAAAGTTTAACGTTCTGTCTTGGGGCAATCATTAATCTGAACTAATTGAGGCAATTAGTTAGCACGAACTACATTTTAAGATTAGTATCATTCAAACTACTTCAGCTAGTAAGTGATCAAAATCCGAGGATATGCACTACTAATAATAACATTATTAAAGATTTGCTTTTATCTTTTTGCTGTGGAAGAAAGAAAACGGGCTCTAGAGCCCAGATTTTTTCATTTCCAATACAACTTGTTCTGAACTGCTTATCCTCTGCTAACTGTACTGAAAAACTTATGCAAAACAGTGACAAAGCAGAACCCTTACCTTATCTTGAACATCAATACGTGATCCACGCTTTAAAAGCAACTGAAGCATCTGAATGTTTCCACAGCCAGCAGCAATCAGTAGTGGAGGTGTTCCATGCTAACAATGAAATACAAACAAGAATGATTTATTTGATTTCTGAAGGATCAAGTAAAGAGAGTGGAATAGAAGGCAGGTACTGAATGGCATCTGTGGATTTCCAGTTTAAAATTTAGTCTCCAGTGAATACTATATAGAAAATAATTTGTCTCTTTGTAAAAAAAAAAAATTATTGCATAGCAGTCTTCTATATCTTTGGGATGAATTCACATTTACTAAACAATACACCACACATTAAAGGCATGCTTTTCAAATCAGGAATATAAATGTTAAGCTCTCGTTAGCCCAACTTGGCAAGGACATTCGCCTTTGCAACTTCTTTCTATCTACATTTTACGCCAGATTACCTAAGGTATTTTCAGTGGTGCCCAGTGACAGGACAAGGGGCAATGGGCACAAACTGAGGCACAGGAAGTTCCATCTGAACATGAGGAAGAACTTCTTCCCTCTGAGGGGGACGGAGCACTGGAACAGG
>Ga0065711_1010908_pt1 | contig 16137 bp, 9 predicted proteins | sample Hoacrofraction12_FD_59098 | JGI IMG/M metagenome (GOLD analysis project Ga0065711, IMG submission 59098) | Hoatzin crop microbial communities from Cojedes, Venezuela - Epithelial fraction 12 v2 (version 2) | ecosystem: Host-associated > Birds > Digestive system > Esophagus > Crop | place...
GCCGGCCGAGGCCTACCCGCCCCGCCGGCCGGCCCTGATCGCCGCCTCTCTCCCGCAGGCCATGCGGCTGCCCGCGCTCCTGGGGCGGCTGCGGGCGGCGGTCGTCGGGGTGGTGCACGTGGGAGCGCTGCCAGGTAAGCGGGCCAGGCCCCGCGGCCTCTGCTCGGCCTGAGCCCGGCTGCGGACCCCCGGGCGGGAGGCTGCCCTCGCTGGGCGTGGGAGAGGCCGCCCTGAGGGGAGCTGGAGCTCGGCGTTGGCGGGTTCTGTGGGGCTGTGTTTTGAGAGGCGGTGGCGGGAAGTCACGCAGATAAGCGCTGGGGCAGGACGGGTGTTGGACAGAGCTCCAGCGGGCCCCGAGGCGCAGCGAGAAGCTGAGACAACAGGAGGTCTGTCCCAGCCTGACCTCCCCATCCACCTTCCCAGGGGCTCAGGGCCGCAGCCGACCTTCCCTCGGCAGGCTGCAGCTTGCCGTACCCCACATTTTCCCAGAAGCAGCCTCCGGGCGCTGGGGCCAGCTTTCCCCACGCTGCAAGATCGGACCATCTTTGTCAGAGGCCCCTCGCAGTCCCCGCTTCAGGCTCCCAGTGCCTGGCTTTAGGAGCCCAAGTATCAGAAAAGACTTTGGAGTTGAGCTTAAGGGAAACTCTTTGAACTCCAACAAAATACACGTGTTTTCGTTTCTGCCACGAAGCACTGCAAGGTCAGACACAATCAACCTTGCAGATTAGAGCTTAAGGTAGCTTTAACTACTTTTAAATTGACCGGTGTTTAGCGTAGGTATTCTGCAGACCGAGAGGTCAGTCTTGCCCTAGGTTTGTCTGGCGTGGAGCATCACTAATGCAAGATAAGCTGTAAGTACAGGAATAATGAGCTAGGAGCAGACCTGGTACAATAAGAGATTATAGCAGATATTCCTCCAGTTTGCAGATTTAGGAGCTGAATGGTTAGAGTAGATCTGTCAAGTTCAGCTGAGGAAAGAGATGCCACTAAGGCATGTTCCAAGGAGATACAGCAGCCTTTTAGCGAGTTTCTCCCTATTTCAGTATGCCACTCCCTATAGTTATCCTACCTGAAAGCTGTTACTGTATGTGGTTTCAGTTTGTGCATGCCCTGGGGTAAGCAGCATTATTCTTGCAGGGACACCAGATCATTGATCAAGCTTGTCAAGAGGCAGAAGCTTACAAGGATGCTGGAGTTGTAAGTTTTGGTTTCCTTCTTCCTATGGCAGCATTTGCACAAAGCTGCTTCTGCATAGCCAATATTTTACATTGAGTCTATAATTCATTGAAAGCATCTTAAACCACACTGTTTAGGAAGATGTTTAAATCCACATCTTTTATTTCAACACAGTAAGTAGGCCTTCTGGATTACAAAACCTAAAATAAATATCACATGCACCCAAAACAATTGAACAAAGCTTAGATTCAAATTGTACAAGTTGCTTATGTTGGATTACTATCAATTTCTAAGAATCAAGTCAGTTTAAGGGGGGGGGGAAGGACAGCTGACTGCCACACGGGTGATTGCTGACATTCTAGGTATCTGGCTGTAGCATACTTCTTCATCCAGTCTGACAAGCCACTGTATTTTTAGCTCTGTACAACACTGTGGTTTCCTGAAGTCGTGGAGGAATGCCATGTGCACAGCTGAGGCACTGCATACATGCCTCAGTCACTTGTAGGGTGCAGGATCGCCCCACATTTGTGTTTGTACCGAATCAGCACAGATTATTCAGGGAGTAAAAAAAAAGCTTTGGCCCTTTTCTGCCCTCTTTAACCCTGCTGCCCTAGCCCCCGGCAGCAAGCTTGCCTGCTTTGTGCATCTGGAAGAGAAAGACCAAAAGGCCAGTCTGAGCCAGAGGCAAGAAGAGGCAGGTAATGCTGACTGAATTGCTGTTGGACCTGAAGTGGTGTAGTAATCTTCATAGATCAGTAGATTTTAACAGGGTGTATGTCCTTTTGAAAGGTCAGATGTGTTTTAAACATTTCATTGCACCTTGTCTTTGGGTGTTGATGTGCTTTTTCTTTGACCTGCCTGCAGTATTATGTACGTTTTCTGACATGGTAAGGTGGTGTCCTAATGTCCAAGGTTTGAAAATGTTTTAAATGAACAAGTAGTCACTGCTCTGAGCTGCTGTTTTCTGCAAAACTTTAATAACAAGCCAGTTGAAACCTTTTTCATGGCATAAATTAGAATGGTACTTTACAGGCTGAACGAAATTGAATATAGGAGCTTAGTCTAAGTTACAGAAGACCAAGGTCAAAATGCAAGACAAGTCACACAAAGTAGGGTATGGGCAGAGCACCATAAAGCTAAATTAGGAAAGAATCCTGAGAACAGACTTTTTTAAAGAATAAACAGCAGTGCAGAAGAATAATGTTTACATAGGCAGGTTTCAGTGCCTGTAAATCAGATGAGAATGTGCAAGACATCCACACAGTTAGAATAATCTCTAACTGCAAGTTGTACAGAATGAGTAAGTTTTCTTCTTTTTCATGCCTGTTGAAAGAACAGGTGTGCAATAGCTCTGTATTCTGTACTGTGACTTTGTATTTTGTTTTTATAGTTACAGTATCAACATGAGGTATAACCGGATTTGATCTACATCAGAAGTAGTAGTCTCTGTCTTTCTGTGTTAGAGGAAGTGGTTATACAAGTGATCTGTAGCTCTTAAAGCCGTTGCCCCATATTCTAGTGCTTGTTTACCTTTCCCTTGCATACTGATTACACATTGAAACCTTTAGCAGCAGGGGGAAAACACCAACTATACCTAAAGACAAGGGCACAGAAGCAGTTACTTTCACTGCTGATGTGCACAAAGCCGGAACAGTTTTAAGACAAGCTTTAAAATCAGTACTAACACAAAATTTTAATTTGGGTTTTAGACTTTATTGTCTTTTCAACAGTTTTAATAACTTCTACTTCAGATCTAACTGGTTTATCTTTTCTCCTACTGCATTGCAGTCTCTGAACTTGAATATATTTTTAAACCTACCTCTCAGGTTGAGACAGATGAGATGAATGCAGTCATTTCTCTGTACATTTGGACAAATTCAGGGCTTAAAGTTATGCTTAGTCTATTTCCTGTAGAAGTCAGGGGAATGTCAGTGTACATTCCACACCAATCTTCATTCTAAAGGTCTGTACACAATAGTGTTACAGGAATAGGACAAACAAATCCTTTATTAAGGCCATAAAGGTCAATGATAATCAGGAGAGCCTCCATAAATATCAGTATGGTTGACTAACACTTTCTGCAATTCAAGTGTGTAGTTTTTCCTGGTTCTTCAAGAGAAATGCAAGTTTTCATGACAGACGCTTCAGGAGCTTCCTGGCTTTTGCACGGAGGTCACCAGTCTTCCAAAGTAGCTCTTCTGCTTCTGTAATGTGAATATATTTGGGTTTTCCCCTCAGTACTCCAAGTGAACTGTTAATCTGTCTGTTCTTCTTGTGGAAGAAGAGCTAGACAAGGTTTTTTCCACGGATGTTTCTACTGACCGAATTTCCAGATTCTGCCTACAGTAGCCTTTAAGGAGATATGTAACTGTCTTGCTGCTGCTAGATGTTTACATGTTGTCCCAAGTTGCTTGAATTGGTGTTAACATTTAAAAATAAAGTATATGGTCTTGCTCACTCAATATGAATTGCACTTGGAAGTTAATCCTAGTATATGCAGAGAAAGGTGACTTGTCTGGCACATTAGCAGCTTACCATAATAAATATGAAAGATTTGTGATATTAGAGCACATTAATGAAAACAAGTGAGCACTCAGTTAGAAAGCCATCTGTGCTCAAAATGTATATGCTTTATACTTGTGTGTTGCTGAACAATGAAATTCCCTAGACAAGATTTTTATAAGCAGCAAGCTGTGAGGCATTATGATCCTTTCAATTTGTATCTGCTTTTGTTTAAGAAAAATACAAAATATAAATTCAAGTTAATTTTTATTTATTCCATTCAGCCTGGGTGACGCTTACTTTGTGGCCGGAAAACAGAGCACAAGTTCTCTCTAATTTCATTGACATAGATCACTTTACTACTAGTTGCTGTTATGTAGCTGTAGCTACTTGAGTAGTTGACATTGAAGACAGTTAGATACACAAGTAAAACTACTTACTAAAAAAAAAACCCACCAAAATTATAAAGTTACATTGAGTTGCAGATGTTATAGTACTTCTTACCCCACAAATTTTTCAGTTTACTTCTTTTACCAGTGCTGTCTCTGAAGATACATTCATTACTATTCTGATCCTCCTGTCTCTTCTTTGCCTCTGTACGTGGAAGCGTAGTTGCTAGTACATGTTTTGCATTGATGTTTTTAAAAAATGAGAAGTTTCAAGCCTATTACTCTTGTAAGTACAGTAATAGTTGACATTCAAATTACTTTGAGTTTAACAACAGCTGAGACAGAATAAACTAGTATTTTTGTGTAGAAAGATGTAGGTAGTTATCACTTGGATTACAGAGGTTAACATTTCAAATCCTAGCTATTTTACAATAGAATAAAATAGCAAACAAACCTCCCCAAAACTATCTCGTATGGTATCTACAGAAGAACATAAGATGCCTGCTTACCTATATTAAGGCAGTAATCTCCTGTTCTAGAGATTGAGTTTTTAAAGGAATTGCTAGGAAGCTGTGCCTAGACACAGCAAATAAATGTTCTACAGAGGCACCTGACTTCCTTGATAAGGGGCACATGACTGGGGTGGTGGGAAAGGCTGTAATTGACTTAGTGCACACCTGAGCCTACATAGTAGTAGGTATAGTGCAAAAACCCCTTTCTTCCTGTGGGATAGTGTAGTTGTTTTGGGTTTACAAAGGTTTGTGTTGGTATGTGTGTGTTTGTAGGTAAAACATTTCTGTTAGGGGAAGCGCTGGGGTTAAAGTTGCCCTAGGTAAAAGTTACATTAGGTAGGTGCTGAGTTAAAAAGCTTGTTATGATTGTTGTTCCTGGTGTGGTTTATAGTGTTGTGACTATTTTTCTGGATTTTCTGCTGCAATATGTGTGCAAGCGGCTGAAGTGTTTTAAGTGGTTGTTTCTGGAAGTGGAATAAAGCTAAGGAAATTATTTCTCTATATAATCAGAGCACTATTTAAATTGCTTATTTTCCAGTAGCTAACTGTGATACAAGAGGTACTTTGCACATATGTAGCACTTCAGAAGTCATTCAAAGTAAAAAGGAAATATATTGTTTGAGAATTACTAAAAATAAGGCTGTTACATATAAGCAACGCTTAAATCATCGTAATAGTTAAATGGAAAAGGAACATAAGGTATTTGCTAGAGTTTTATCTGTTGCTGTCCAAACAAATTCTGTTTTGGAGGGTGTAACACAGTATCTGTTCCCATAGACTTCTAAACTATAAGCTTAAGTTCCAAGTATTTTAATTCAGCATAACTGTTTTCTTTCCACCATTTTAATTAGCTGTCTGATAGTACTGAAGTCTGTTTTATATACATATCAATTCAGTAAACACAGAAATCTGTGGTGTTATATTTTTATATAAAAATTTGAAAGAAAGCTTTGAGTTAATGCATCTGTAATTCAGCTCTTTGTATTATAGAACATATGTTGTTCTTTTTTAATTAAACAAAACATGATATGCGAAAGAACATAGTCTATCGGATGGTACCAAAAGAATAACACATTTTTAAAGTATTACCAAAAATATTCACTATAACTGTGGACCTTGAGGCCACAGGAGGAGACAACTGCTGAAAAGTAAATACAGTAAGTTTAAGGCAGAGCACAGAAATGCTGGAATCCTCCCATATGCCTGCATTTTGAACTAGAACTCAATCAGATACTTTTTATGCACAGTAGTATGGCTAGGTTTTTTAATTAATCTTTAAATGAATTAATTCTTTAATGTATCTAATGGAATAATTTGGTTTATGCAAATCTTGAGCTGTCAAAGTAGTAGGAACTCATGGAAAGCTCAGTTTGACTGCGGTGCTCCTGTGGAATTTTGCCAGCCTGTTCTGCTTTTTCCTCTACCAGCATGGCTCTTCAGGGGCTGAGCATCTGAAGCCCCGTTCCATGCCTTTCTTCCTATGTGTCCTGTTGAGGTTGATTCCTGACTACCTGTGAGCCTGGGGCTTCTGGTTTGCAGATCCCAGCTCCTTGCCCTTACGTTCAGCTTAGAGGTTCCCAGATGTCCAGGTTTTGGTGAAGTCTGCCAAATAGACCATACCTGAGCCAAGGAGCAAGGGCTTCCTGGTTTTGAGGGGTCATTTTAATTTTTGAGTTTGGTTGGTTTTGTTAAAATATTATAGTCCTACAGTAATCATTTTGCCACATACTACTACTGACAAACTTGTCATCCTTTCATAGGCTGACCTAATGTAGTTATGTGTATGGAGTGTAAAAGGTTAAGGGTTTTCTCTTACTCTTGGTACTATAAAGGATTCAGTAGTTGTGTCTGAGGTATAAGACCGTTTGGTCAGTTCAGGGTTGTTGGAACAGTCCTGACCTGTTTGTGATTTTTTCCGTATCTGAAAATGGTATGGGTTTTCTGAGGACTGGTTGTCACTTTTGTCATATGGCTACCTCCCATCACAGGTAGAGAACTGTGGATGTTAAATTACATATTGAATGGGGCATAGAAACAAAATCAAGGACAGATGTTTTGGTTAGTCGTCATATTTGGTTTCCTTCTGCCTAGCTGAGGTTTTCTTGGACTGGAATTTTGTAATTAAATATGCTGATGAATGGCACTAAATGGTGCATAGGTCTAGTGTTGGGATATTAGATCACTCTTGCCATGAGTAGGTTGTGTCCTTTTGTTTTTAAGGTAGCATGTATTTTATGTATTTAAATACTCAGCTGTAAGTCATTTGGTAAAGGCAGCTGTACCCTGGGTGCACTGAATGTGTGTGGGTCATGTGCTTGGACGGACCATACCGTTCCACTGGATTGTTTCCGTTCTCAGTTTTCCCCATCTTCCATGTTAGGTGTTCATTTGTGATGGCTGTGGCTTAGCCTGTAATTCAGCCATTAAATGCTGACTGCATTTTATATACTCTCTTATCTTTTACTGCCAAAAGGGTGTCTTCACTACAACAAAGGTTAAAGAAGTGTTACATGTGAAAGTTTTTAAAAAAGGACACCCCCCCCATTCCTGATTCTCTACATTATTATTAACCAAACTTCTTTATTTAATCTCTAGTTGTTTTTCTTCTTTATTTTTTATTATTCTTCTTTATTTAATCTCTAGTTGTATTTTTCTTCCCCTTCTTCTATTTTTCTTCCCCTTCTATTCTGGTTCAGTTAGATTATCCTTGAAATGTGAAGCTCTCATTTTAAAGGATTAAGATGTGTGATAAAACTCTAGAGAGAGCGGAATTTATTTTCTATATATACAATTAATTTGTCTATTAAACTTTTTGTATTTTTAGATTGAAGCAGGTCAGAAATTTCTAGCTGCTTTTAACATTTGCACTGCAAATGCAAAACATTAGGCTTGAAATATGTTTCAAGGCTATACTTTTGCTATTAGTTCTTGACAAAATTATATATGATTTGCAGTTGTTGAAAACTTTCTGGTATATACTATACAGTTATTGGAAAAGTACAAAATACGAGGTAAACTACAAAAATTTTCAGTAAGGTACATAAATTATATCAGCAGAGTGTTTTATCATCACTCCATTGTTTGCTAAGGGTATGTCTGTGTGGAGTGAGAGGTGTAGTAGATAATAAATAGCAACATCTTCCTTCAAGTAATTCTGAATCCAGAATGGGAGAAATATCAGTAGTTAACACTACAGTATTAGGCATGCTGCAAATAGGTACGATAGTAGTCAAATGAAAAATTCCTTTATTTATCCAAATAACACTTATTTTCAGACATTAATTGAATTGAAAATGGCCTTGATTATCTCTAAATCCTCTGTTATCCAAACATGCTCAATATCGTATATTCCACTTGGATAACTGAAGTTTGACTCTACACTATTTTTAATGAGCTATAAGATTTAACTCCTTTGCCTGTCGTTCACATTTTAGGATGGATCAAAGGGAACCTAATTTATGAAAGTATAATTAAAATCACATTTATTTCTCTTCCTGATTTCCCTGCAAATACCGTGCTGTTGATGAAAGCACTTTTATAAGTGGTTGTGTACATCAACACAATTTACTGTAGATAATCCTTCCTTTGAAGGAAAACCTTTAAACTCCCATGTCTTTTAATACAAACAGTGTAATGGTAAACTGGCCATGTTTTTTAAGTTCCTTTTTTTCCAGTTTAATCATATTTCTTTATAATTATCTCCACAGGATGGCTTGATAGTAGAAAACATGCATGATCTTCCTTACATGGTGTGTCCTGGTCCTGAAGTAACGGCAGCGATGGCGGTCATCAGTGCTGCGGTGAGACAGACCTGCCCCCGTCTCGCGCTGGGGGTCCAGATCCTGTGTGCTGCAAATCAACAGGCGATAGCCGTTGCTCTTGCTGCAGGTAATAGAAATGACTCGTCAGTTATTACTGTTGTTTGCTATGGCATTTACTCTCTACAAATTGTGCTTTGTACTAACATAGATACCATGAAAAATGAGACATGAAAAGCTCACTGTACCCTGAAAAAGCAGAAATTAGATTTTGAGAAAGATGCCTGCTTGATTATAATAGATGATACTTGTGCACTGCTTCAGTAGGAGGTGGCTAAAAATCCCAAGGCCGCTGCTGCGGCTTTCTAGGTGAAACCTGTCTAAATATAATGATTAGTTTAAACCTACTCGTGTCTAAAAGCCACCTTTGGTGTAACTCTATTTACTTCAGTTAAATTATATTTGAGGATCAATTTAACCCACCATGGTTAAGCATCCTGTTTCAGGATCTAATTATATGCTGTTACTACTACTGCTATCCATTAAAACTAAGTTTTCATTGCCTTTTTTAATGAATGGATGGAATGAAGCTTTTTATATAATAACAAAAAATTCAGTGTACAGCTAGCCAAACTACTTAACATTAAATTGTGTTTGGGGAAATTAAATATAAATTAATCTGTCTTTATTGCATGAATCCTAGACTTACTAACCTTTCTGCTCCTGCTGCTTGCTGAAGCAATTTTAGTTTTTCGTATCTAACATTCCATGATGTAAAGGTGGAGGCTCTTTTAAGATGGAAGGCTTGTTCTTCCTAAATACTGCATAAATTGAGGGCCCAAATTGCAAATGTGATTACAGTAAGGTTGCACACTTTTGAATGTACAAATTTAATAAACAGGCAGAATTTTGTAAGAATGGAAAACTAAAAGATGCTGGTGTTAATTGAAAACCACTCTTCAGGTAAAATAATGTAGGCTAACTTATCTGCAGTGGCAGTTTCAAGTACGTTGAATATGTTCTAAAAGTCTTAAATTCCTTTTTTCTTGGGGGAATTCTTGTTAGTAGGTGTGTTTTGAACTCAGATTCATTTTGAGTGCTTTAAAACTAGAAGTTGACGCTTTCAAGTATCTAGCTACTTGAGAAACTGATAAAACCCAATTTTTATTGCTGCAGTAGAACCTATGTGAAAACCTAAAATAGCAATGTTGACAGAATCCAGTTTTAGTTTTAGGGATTGTATGCATGTGGGATACTTGAGGTATGTAGGTATTTTGCAAAAATATTTACACATCTTATTTTCAAAAGCAACAGTCAAACAGTTAGTGAGTTATGCATCCTTTTAGGAGCAAAGTTGATCACTAAACAAGGGATATAGTGTGGGAACAATGCATTTCTCTTACTTCTCAGCAATTATTAATGAGGGAGAGAATTCCTGGAGGGCTTGGGTTTTGCTCAGCTCTGCTACTGTTCTGCACTATTTGCTCTAACTGGAGAACAGCAGCTAGGAAAGTTCTGTGTTTAACGCATTTCATTGCACTTCTCTAAAAATGATTTGTCTCAAGTTCACTGAACAGGAAAGCAAAAATAAAAGAAAATCACTTTAAGCAAAGCCGTAGTAAAGTGAGCGCTACTTTGTAGGTAGCAAATCTTTGAGTAGTTTTCCAGTAACAACTTAGTAATGACTTTAATGTCAATACAATTTTAATAGATGGGTATTAATAAAGCAAGCTGTGTATGCTTTCACTATGAAAAATACTTGCTGAAGGTGTTTTAGCTAAAAAGCATATGTATCATCTCCTGCTACTATGCAGTCATTTCATTTTCCCGGTGGAAACTCCTGTCTTTGGTAGAAGTAACCTTTCTGAAGAGAATTGCACAGGGAAATCGTAAGTGGTTTCTGGGTGAAGGTAGTGATTTTATTTTGTAAAGGGGGGAAAAAAGTCAGGAGGTTTACAATATGGCTAAAAGGAGCTCAACGTCAACAACACGTGGTTATGCTAATAAATGTGTTGTGGGTAGGCAAATAGTAACAGATGAAATTACTGAATTTTCCTAGTATACTGACAAGGTATTGGATAAATCTGAAAATAACAGTAATAAATCGGGGGTGAGGCATCTGAAAAGGTTGGGAATTTTTAAAAATTTATTTTGGTTCTTTAGAAAACATTTCTTTGTTCAATTAGGCATCTAAAGGAAGGAATGCCAGCAAAAATGCGATCCTCATGTTGTCAAAAAGAACTATTGAGCTAAAGCAGTTGCTGTCAACTTCCTCCCGGATCCAAAAGGTTGTTGCAGATTGTTACACCAGTGCTGAGTGCTCGTGGTTCAGCAGACCCAGAGGGTCACCACAGGGGGTTGAGGGCGATGGCTACCCAAGGGTGTCCATCCAGCAGTCCTTCTGGGCTGTGGGCCTTCTGCAGGGCCCATGTTCCCCCTCTATCTTCCCACAAACCAGTGTCACTGCCTCCAATCTTTTGTTTTCGCTTTTGACTTGAAGAGGTTCTGTTGAACACTGCCGGATTTTTTGCTGTTCCTACGGGCAGATAAGGCAATGCTAGCCCACTCACAAATTACTGTCATAGTGGGGGAGATTCGTGTCACACCTTTCTTAGTGTTAAAGTTCTCTGCTGCTCAATTTTTACATTCTTCTACTGTAGGCATTCTAATGTAAAATACAGTAATGTCCCTAAGCAACCGTAGGCCGCAAAACGTAGAGACAATACAGAATAGTACGGTTTTGTATTTATATTTTTGTCTGGAAGCCATCTTAATCTCAAATACTTATTCTCAGAAAACACCCCTTCTTAATAGTTTGTTTTAATGACATCCTTCAAAAAATGTATTATCTCTCTTCATTCCTGAAATGCTCTTTGGGGAGAAGCAAGTCAGAATCTGTTTGCTAGGGTTACTTTTCAGTTGGTTCATTATTAACAGGTGTACCATGTGTTTTTTAGAGGTGTATAATTTCCTGTTTGTAGTTTCTGATTTAATTAACTACATCTGCTTGAGGTCGAAACAGAATGATGCATACAAGCAGGTTCTATGAGCATTTAGTAGAGGAGATAAAAATACAAATGCTCCCTGATTTATTTTTTGTTTAGCAAATATTACTGTTGTCATTTTTCAGTGCTCAGGGTTGTTCACAATATGTTCACTAACTCTGGGTCAGACTTAGGCATAGTGTTTGGTTTTCCTTACTTACTCATCAGTGTGTCTTGTTTCCTGAAGTTAACCATTGTGTTAATTTCATGTACTTATGTTGTTTGTTATTGATCTACTTGGAAATTGGGTGGCTTTCCTTTTATTGAGGGTTTAGTAGTTATGAAGCACTATTCATATTAGAGGGGACTGTTGTGTCTAAAAGAATTGCCCAAAAGCCCTCAGCTGCTCTTTGTGTTTTTCCTTGTGAGATGTTCTGCTTGGCTCTAATCTATTGGTGTCGGTCTTTGCAGAGGAGATGCAGAGCTGTTATAATGTAGGGAGTATATGCTGGTGATAGTCCCTTTATTATTTTGCACATTACGCATGCTCTCCGTTACCAACATGTAGCAGTGATTGAGAAGAAGTAACTGGCCCGTCATTAACCTAATGGAGATTAAATTAATGGTGAGAGGAAGACTTTCAAAGAAATATTGGCATCGTGGTGTATTGGCCCGGCCATCTGCTGATCTTTGAGGCATAAACTAGTCCCCATAGCTGTATCTCTGTAGCTGTGCACAGGATCACTTCTGATATTCCAGGTACCCCTCCCTGATGTATCTTGACTCCACGGGGTGGAAGACTCAGGCACATGGGCCAGAGGCAAGTTAGGCTCTTGCGTTCTGGCCAGACCTTCAGTCCGGTGCCTGGGAGCAAGGAGTGTGGGGTCTACTGCAGAGTGCAGCTTCCCTGCATATGGGTGAGCCTGTGTGACACTTGTCATAAATAAGGGCTCAGTTTTTAAGTTTATTTTCTCTCCTCTCATAAATTTAGAATAGAATAGTTCAGTTGGAAAGGACTTAAAATAATCATCTAGTCCAGCTGCATCTCCACCTGACTGTGAAACTGCCCTTTTTTCCTTTAAGGATCATGTTACTGAAATCCTATTTCTGAATTAGTTTTCATTAATGATAATGACGCAGTTGGTAGCTGATTAAGTGAGGCTTCATATTGGAAGATACATCAGGTCCCCAGATATCTCCACATCTCTTATAAATATAGCTTTTCTGTCTGAGACCGTTCCTCTCCCTCACCCACCAGCAAACGCCACAGGAATTCACTTGCTACAGCCCAATCCTGTTGAAGGTGGGATAGAATTGGGCAGAATTATATACTGCTTTTTTGTTTATAACTGCCACAATATTAATGCTGTGGTGGAGGGAAGGCAGCTAAGCTGAGAACCGCAGAAGGGGTGTGGATGCCTTGGGAGGATCTGCTGGTGCTGTGGAGCAAGGCAGCGAGCTCTGTGGACTCTGCTGCAAGCTCTGCTGGAGACGCTTCTTCCAGGCCTGCAATTCATGCTGAGCATGGAAGGAGTTGCTGCAAGATAATGTTCTGAGTAGTAAAAGGTCTTTAGAGCACAGAGACTGTATGCTTCTAGCATCAATAGCAGGCAAAGTTGATACTCCTCTGAGTTTTCCTTTGCACCACAAAATCAGTCTTTCAGATTCTTTTCGAATTAGGAAGGTGAGAAGAGCTGGGAGCCAGGATTTACTGTGCAGATAAAACAAGACAACACCAATGAAGTTAGCTGCATCATCTTGCCGTTGTGTAAAGGCAAAGATGTTTGCCAGAAGTCCAAAATTCAGCAGTATCCAGGAGCTGCTGCCTTGCAGAGGCCAGATAGCATTTCTGTGAAGGCAGTAAATCCAAGCTCCCAGCTCCTTTAGACTTTGACTCGAGGAAGGAATATGCCTGAGAAAGGGCTTCTCAGTGGTTGCATCCAATTCAGTGATTTGTGGTGCTAAAATGCAATGACATGCACATTTGCAGCATTCAAGATGGATAAAGTAAAAGTACCATTTCCTTCATCAGCTCAGTGTTGCAATATTTTCTCACCCAGCAGAGGTGTTTGTCTGTCATTGTTTTCCTTTTTTTAATCATAAATTGTCATTGGAAGGAAAGAAAAAAATAAGGCTTTTCTCTACAATTGATTGAGCTCTACAGCTGTTTAGGTAAAGCTGTTTAAGTAGGATAAAGTAAGTGGAGTAACACTCACTTTTGAAAGAGACAAGCTCTAGTTCTTTGAACAGGCCATGCAGTGGCCGGTTACTTGATTCCATGTTCTTAATATAGTCCTGAAGTTCTGTTTATTAGGTTTCCTTGGAAATTTCCTGTTCCTGTTTTCCAGTGAGATTACAGTATTTTTTTGTTCCCATAGAAGTCAGAAGTGGGGACTGGCTATTAACTGTTCAACGGCTATTACTTTTCAACTAGCCAAATGTGAAAGTAAGCAATAGTATCATTCTCTACAATTTTATGAGCATAAAAATGAATTCATTAGCGGAATCTGATTACGGCTTCATAAAACAGAAGGGTAATGATTTGGTGCCTGCACCTATTACAGTTGGTTAAAAATTTTATTTTCAAAGCCCCCAAAAACCCAGATAGAGAGTGCAGCCTTGTTAAATGAAGTACAATCCTAATGTTTAGCAGAAAGTCTTGAATTACTAAGTGAAGGAAACACAAACCAAGTGTCAGCAAACAACATTTAGGCAGTGACTTTAATAAATGAAATTACTCAATGAATAGCTGCTGTCCTGAGGTAGACACTGATTGCTGTGAAAATGTAACATTTCTCTAGACTCATTGGTAGTCTTATGATTAGAGGAGAAGTAATTTTTCTTATTTAACACTCAACTGTGCTCTAAACTTGGGTGATATAAATAGAACCCATAGCTTTTTTTCCTGGATGTAGAAATCTCTACCTAGCTATTTGTATTGTGTTATTACCCAGTGTCTACTATCACCTGTAACTGTACTTGTGGCACACTTGTCTTTGGATCCTGAGAATACTCCATGCTTTTCACCCACTAATCTCTAGGCTCAGGACAGCTCGTATTTGATTTGGTATCCATCTGTGATGTTTCCTGTTAGCTGGAGTCTGTGTTGCTAAGCAATACAGGCTCTTTATCAGGCATAAGCTTCTGTTTCTGCAACTTCAGGGCTTTTGGAATAAAACTGAAATTTTAAAATAAGCAGACACCTTGTCAATTGGTAAATACATTTTAAAGCTCGTTTATGTTTGTATTTGAAATGTGTTAAGGTGAGGCCTCTGTTGCCTGACCAGTTCTCTGGTGGGTGGGATTACATCCTTGAAGGCTGCTTTCACGTGCATTGGTTTCCTTGGCGTGATGTCAGCTCTAATTAAATGTGCGTCTGACTCCAAAGTTGGAGCAGCAGCAGAGCTTCAGAAGGACTAAAGCAGGCTGGAAGAACAGCAAAAGCTGCACAAGACGAGTGCAGAGCTTTTATATGTACGTGAAGTGACAGCTGAAATGAACTTTAAGGCTATGAAAGACTGGAGAGAAGAGGGGAATATGATAAGGGAGTTGGAATTCAGTCTTGTTCCTCATAGCTGTGGTCTTATCACACCATGGCTTCAGTATTTCAACAGAGATATTTCAAGGCCATGCAGGGGGGTCCCTGAGAGTAGATGAATGGCCTGTGTGAAGTCACTGCTTTTTGTAATCTTCCTCTGAAGCATCCATCCAACATAACCTTACTAGTGCAAAAAATGAATGAATATGGTGGAAACTGTGTTGTTAAGACATGGTAGAGTTGAAGGTCAGAGTAAGTCCAGTGCAGAGTGGAAAATGTTTCACTCTTCCCAAACCTTATCTTTGTGTACCTTTCGCCCAGCTCTGGAAGTAATTTGTTGATGTGGTGCTGTGTAGAACACACAAGCTACATTCAGACGGAGAGTCAAGCAGGGGTATATAATGTGGCACGGGCTGTGTTTTCTTGCCTGGTTTCCTGAAGAAAGCTTACTGCTATTCCTCTGTCTGTGTCCATGTCCTTGATGCTGTGTGACCTGATGGCCAACTTCAGGCATGTACAATTGGGGAATACACGTGGGAAAGAAGTAATACGTTTAAAGAGTATCTGGAAAGAGGGGAGAGACCCAAGTTAATGTCCCTTTTTGGAGAGAAGACACATTGTTAGGGCAAAGGAGTTGTGTTTTGACCTACCTACTCTCCTGTCGGCACAAGCCCACTGGCTCATCATGGCAAGAGGCAGGGCAGGGTGTGCAGCCGCCTGTTCTGAGCCACACGGGAACAAACTGATAGGGACTGAGAAAGAGAAGGGAACCATGGGGACAGGGAGAATGCTGGTGGGCTCAATGGGAGAGACAGGAGTTGAAGGTAGTAAGATGGAAAGAAGAAGTCGGAGAGAATATGGGCGAAAATAAAGAATGTAAAACTTAAATATGTGGAAAAGCAAGGTTGGTTCGTCCTAGAGCATATGGAACAACGTGTGTTGGGATGAAATAAGAGAGGCAGTAAGATGGGTGGGTTTTTTTAGTATTTCTGGTTTTCAGTCTTCAGTTTTAGCTAAGATATTGCTAATTTTTTTTTTTTTCAGGTCTTGATTTTATCCAGGCTGAAGGGTTTGTATTTTCTCATGTTGCTGATGAAGGAATTATAAATGCCTGTGCAGGTAACCTGCTACGATACAGGAAACAAATTGGAGCAGAGAACATTCAGATTTTTGCTGATATTAAAAAGAAGCATAGGTAAGTACAAGCAATATTTTATGTAAATGTGAATGTAATAATGATCTTATATTTTTCTCCATTTTCTGTTTTTTGTTTTTTTT